>Ga0209829_10002405_pt1 | contig 14239 bp, 14 predicted proteins | sample C_140205_EF_Meta_FD_187311 | JGI IMG/M metagenome (GOLD analysis project Ga0209829, IMG submission 187311) | Freshwater microbial communities from Lake Croche, Canada to study carbon cycling - C_140205_EF_MetaG (SPAdes) (version 2) | ecosystem: Environmental > Aquatic > Freshwater > Lake...
CGCACTCACCGAATGCCCAGAATGCAAAGGTGAACTTCGTAAGGTTTATTCAAACGTAGGAGTTGTATTTAAGGGATCTGGCTTTTACAAAACCGATTCCAGATCTTCGAGCTCGGCAACCACTCCAGCCACGCCAACAACACCGGCACCTGCGGCAACACCAGTAACTCCAGCCAAAGGTTCTGATACTAAAAAATAAAAATTTTACCCGTGGTGCGGTGGAACGTCTCGCTCTATTTCAGCATCGCGTTCTTTGTCGTCATCCTCGCGTGGGTCGATTTCATCGCTTGTGACTTTTGGCAATATATTTGGCTCACTCACAAGAATCATTGTATAGGGGAAAGATGTTTGAGAAATTAGGACATTTTGTTGTTCGCCGTAGGAAGTCAGTTCTTGCGCTTTTCATTGTTGTTCTAATTGCCTTCGGTACGCTGGCTGGCTTGGCAATTCCACGCTTATCTGGTGGCGGCTACTCAAACCCCGGCAGTGATGCGGCAAAAGCAAGCACTTATCTAACCGATACTTTCCATGTTAAAGATCCGGCTATTGTCATTGAAGTTAAGTCAACAAGTTCAGTTCAAGACCCGGCTGTTGTAGCTTCCGCGACAGCACTAGAAAAAGAACTCGGTGCCGAAAAGGGTGTTTTAAAAACTCTCTCATATTGGAGTGCGGGTGGCGCGCCGACACTAGTAAGTAAGGATGGCAAGGCGGCCTATCTTTTTGTTTATTCAACTGAAAAGGATCCGCTTAAAGCAAAATCATTGGGTAAGTTGATCGCGACTAAGTACACCGGAACCTATAAAAATTTAACTATTTATGTTGGTGGGCTGGCTACATTCAATTCAGCGATTAACGATAAAATTTCAAAAGATTTGGCTCTTGCTGAGACAATATCAATTCCACTTACTTTTCTATTATTGGTCTTTGTCTTCGGCGGCTTAATATCAAGTGCGACACCACTCATCGTTGGCGTAAGCGCAATTCTCGGCTCGATGGCAATTATCTACTTGATTAGTTTATTTACTGGGGTAAGTATCTTCGCCCTGAATTTGATTACCGGCATGGGACTTGGGCTTGGAATCGACTATGCCTTACTTATGGTCAACCGATTCCGAGAAGAATTGCACGAAGGAAAATCGGTGGAAGATGCAATTGTTAATACAGTTAAGACGGCTGGTAAAACCGTCTTCTACAGTGGAATTACTGTGATCATTACCCTGGCATCACTTACCTTCTTCCCATTAATGTTTTTGAAGTCATTTGGTTATGCTGGAATCAGTGTTGTCGCGATGGCAATCTTTGCCGCTCTTATTCCATTCCCAGCAATTCTGGCTTTAATTGGTCAGCGCATTGATAAATATGTTGTGCGAAAGAGTGCAATCACGCCGAAGTCTGATGGGCGTTGGGCCCAAACTGCGCGCTTTGTGATGCGCCGGCCAATTGCCGTTGTCGTACTTTCACTTACCATCTTGGCGGTAATTGCAGCACCGATTAAAAACATTGTATTTTCCCAAGCTGATGCGCGCGTGCTTCCAGCATCATCCCAAACAGCAATTGCAAGCGCTATGGCGATTGCCGATTTCCCAGGTCAAGAGGCGAATCCAGTTGAAGTAATAATTCCAAATGGAATTGGTAAGCAATCTGAAATTGCGGCTTATGAAGAACAGATTGCAAAAGTTCCAGGAATTGTACGAGTGAGTCCAGTGCAAATTGCTGGAAATGCAGTTCGTTTTTCAGCCGTGCATTCCATGAGTCCGCGGACAAATGAAGCTCAGGCGATGATCGAAGCAATCCGAAAACTTCCTGCGCCGGCTGGAACTTTGGTCGGGGGCGTTGCTGCCGATTACACCGACACCCAAGGTGGCATTGCTAAGACTTTGCCGTGGGCACTTGGCTGGATTGCAATTGGAGTTTTGATTTTGCTATTTATGTTTACCGGTTCAATAATCCTTCCAATTAAAGCTGTGCTCTTAAATGTGCTCTCACTGGGTGCAATGATGGGTGCGCTTACTTGGATATTTATTGATGGCCACTTGGGTTGGTTGGTCGGCTCATTTACCAACACGCACACAATAGATACTTCCATGGTGCTATTGATTTCAGTGGTTACCTTCGGGCTCTCCATGGACTATGAAGTCTTTCTTTTATCTCGAATTAAAGAAGAACACGAAGCTGGCATGAAGAATGTTGATGCGGTTGCTACCGGACTACAACGTTCGGCACGAATCATTACTGCAGCAGCGCTCTTACTGGCCGTTGTTTTTGCAACATTCGTTACCAGCGGTGTTACGAACATTAAAATGCTTGGCTTTGGTGTTGCATTCGCAATAATTCTTGATGCGACTTTAATTCGAGGTTTATTGGTTCCAGCACTGATGCGCTTATTCGGTGAACGTAACTGGTGGGCACCTAAGGCGCTCAAGAGATTTACGGTCTCCCACTAACTCCCACTAATATCTGGGGATGGATTTAATAGTAACTCTCCAGTGCCAAGATCAACCTGGCATCGTTCATGCGATGACCACTGCAATTTTGGACTGCCGGGGAAATATTATCGAGAACCAACAGTTCACTGATCCAACAACAACTACTTTTGTTATGCGTACGCGTTTTGAGACAGAGTTAAGTTTGTCCGAGGTAAATACAAAATTGGAAGCAGTGCTCGGGAAATTTAACCCAAATCTTTCAGTGCGTTCTGTAAGCGAAAAGAAGCGCGTCCTTGTTTTAGTAACGACCGAAAGCCATTGCTTGCGCGACTTGCTCTACCTTCAAGACTTGGGTGAACTTCCAATTGAAATTCCAGCCGTTCTCTCCAATCACGGTGATTTGAAAGCTCTGGTTGAAAGCCATGGCGCTAGATTTATTGATCAAAGTGGCTTGACTAAAGAAGCTGCCGAAAGCGAACTGCGTTCTTTAGTTGGTGAACTAAAGATTGACTTGGTTGTGTTGGCGAGATACATGCAGATTCTTTCGCCAGATTTTTGTGGTGAACTCTCTGGAAAAATTATTAATATCCACCACTCATTCTTGCCGGGCTTTAAAGGCGCCAAGCCTTATCACCAAGCCCATGCTCGAGGTGTGAAAATTATTGGCGCGACCGCTCACTTTGTGACACCTGAGCTTGATGAAGGTCCGATCATTGATCAAGATGTTGCACATGTGACGCATGCAGCAACACCTGAAGAGCTAATTGCTACTGGGCGCGATATCGAGCGGCGAGTGCTATCGCGCGCAGTTCGTGATTTTGCACAAGATCGAATTTTTATTGTTGGCGATAAAACAGTTGTATTTCATAATTAATTTTTTATAATTCTTGAAATACGTGTCCCAGGCCGGAGTTGAACCGGCGACCTACCGCTTAGGAGGCGGTTGCTCTATCCACTGAGCTACTGGGACCAGATTTAAATTATTGGACATTAATCAAGTTTAAGTTTACAGAGGTTGTGGCTATTACCACACCTGGACTACACTTTAAAAAGAAACATAACCTCGTTTGGAGATGGTTTTTTATGAAGGCCCTTGTCATAGGTGCCGGTGGAGTTGGTAGAGCGATCGCAAACATCGCTTCTCGTCGTTCATTCATAACAGAGATGGTCATTGCGGACCGCAACTTATCCCGCGCTGAAGAAGCTGTTAATCGTTTGAAAGATCCCCGATTTTCCGCCGCAATGGTAAACGCAGCAGAGTTAGAAGATATCCGCGAATTAATTCGTAAAGCAGACCCAGATGTTGTGATCAACGCTGTTGATCCACGTTTTGTGATGCCAATCTTCCTTGCTTGTGAAATAGAAAAACGAAATTATATGGATATGGCGATGTCGCTATCTCGTCCGCATCCGCATTACCCAAACACTGAAACCGGCGTTAAGTACGGTGATGAGCAGTTCGCGCGTGACTGGAATTGGGGCGAGCGTGGAATTTATGCACTTATTGGAATGGGTGTTGAACCCGGAATGAGCGATGTCTTCGCTAAATATGCCGATGATGAACTCTTCTCGCGTATTGATTCAATAACCGTTTTAGATGGTTCAAACTTAGTTGTAGAAGGTTACGAATTTGCCCCTTCCTTCTCTATCTGGACCACTATTGAAGAGTGCCTCAATCCCCCAATCATTTGGGAAGATGGCCGTGGGTGGTACACAACCGAACCATTCTCTGAACTCGAAGTATTTGATTTCCCAGAAGGTATCGGACCCGTTGAATGTGTAAATGTGGAGCACGAAGAAGTCGTACTGATTCCGCAGAAGATCGATGCCAAGAAAGTTAACTTTAAATACGGGCTCGGTGCCCAATTCATCACGATCTTAAAAACTATTCATATGCTCGGCATGGACCGCAAAGAAACTGTTGATGTGCAAGGCGTGCAAGTTTCACCTCGTGATTTACTTGCAGCTTCACTTCCAGATCCCGCAACACTTGGTTCCCGGATGAGTGGCAAGACTTGTGCCGGTGCTCTTGTAAAGGGACTTGATAAATCTGGTGAACCAAAAGCTGTTTACATCTACAACGTAGTTGATAACGCCTGGTCCATGTCAGAGTATGGTGATCAAGCAGTTGTTTGGCAGACCGCGGTGAATCCAGTTATTGCAATGGAGTTAATTCATACTGGCGTTTGGAAGCCAGATGGCGTCAATGGCCCAGAATGGTTCGATCCAAAACCATTCCTTGCAAAATTAGAAGAGTACGGAACTTCGTGGCACATTCGCGAAGAGTCCACAAAGGGAATTGAGAAGACTCCTGACGTGGTTGGATAAATGCCAACCGCACTTGTAACTGGGGCCACCGCTGGAATCGGTGAATCTTTTACGAGGTTGCTTGCTGAAAAAGGTTATGACTTAGTTCTTGTAGCCCGTGATAAAAAGCGCCTGCAACAGCGCGCGAGCTTTCTGGAAAAGAAATATAAAATTTCCAGCGAAATATTGGTCGCAGACCTGGCAATAACGGCCCAGTTAGCAAAAGTTGAAAAGCGACTAAGTAATCCCAAGGCGCCAATTGATGTCTTAATTAATAATGCGGGCTTTGGCTTGAAAGATAGTTTTCTCGATAGTGATGTTGATGCGGAAAGCAACTTGTTAGATGTTCTAGTTGCCGCGCCGCTGCGCTTAACTCATTCGGTACTTCCACAGATGAAAAAGCGTAATTCTGGTATTGTGATAAATGTTTCAAGTGTTGCAAGTTTTATCGCTGGTGGCACTTACTCAGCAGCAAAATCATATTTGACTGTCTTCTCCGAGTCGTTGCATACCGAACTTCGGAAAACGAAAGTTCGTGTTCATGCCTTATGCCCTGGATTCACGCATACTGAATTTCACGCTCGTGGCAAGATGAAGATGACTGGCTTGCCTAATTTTCTCTGGCTCGAAGCCGATGATGTTGTTAAAGAAGCTTGGGATCGCGCACTTGCCGGAAAAGCAATCTCAGTGCCGGGTTGGCAGTACAAAACGCTGAGCACCATCGCAAGGTTTGGGCCGAGGCCTTGGGTTAGAAAGGCGGGGATTAACGTTCGCGCCCGCCAGCGTCGTGGCTAAGTAACCTAATATTCACAGTAATTTCCCTGCACATATCACCCGATCTACGAAGAATTCTCCACCGCGCTGGCTAGAATTGCCGAATAAGCAATCGCAACCCTTGCGATATTCGTGGAGGTAGTCGTGTCAAAGAAATTTCTATCAGTCACCATCGCTGGTGCCGTCCTTGCAACTTCGCTAGTAATTGGTGTGGCACCTGCAAACGCTGCAGTTGCAAAGTCCAACGCTGCTTGTGCGAAAGCGAATACCAAGGCAACAATTGCTGGTGTTGCATTTAAGTGCACATACAACCCAGTTGCAACAGTCAAGAAGTTAACTTGGGTCGCCCAACCTTGCTTGGATGCCAATGCAAGTTACAAGACTGCACTTTCACTCACAACTTCACTTTCTTCTTCTTATCAAGGTCGTGTTACAAGCGCTACTCGATTGAAGGCAACAACTGAAAAATTAATCGCTGCCGCCCAAAAGAACGTTGATAAGTGGAGCGCCGACCTTGCTTCGTATATGGCAAAGCACCCAACCGTTGCAACCACTGGCACCGAAGCCGATAAAAAAATGGTTAAACAAGTTGAAGATGGTATTGCGCTAAATAAGCAACGTGTTACTGATCAGACTGCAAACTTGGCAAAACTGGTTCAACAAATTGCTGATGCAACTGCAGGTGCCGACAAGGTTTCCGCCGATGCTGCAACTGCTCAAGCAAGCCTAGTTACTGCTTGTAAGTAACTTATAAAAAGTAAATAACTCTTAACCGATCACCGCAGTTGTTGCGGTGGCGGTTATTGGGTATTTCTGAAGCGCAGATCTTGCCGGGCCTTGAACTAGGGCGCCGCCAAGTGCGAATTGTGAACCATGTGCCGGGCAAAGCCACTGCTTATCTTGCTGCACTACCGTTACACCTTGGTGAGTACAAGCCAAACTGATCGCAGTTAAACCTTTGTTACCTGGCGCAGTACGTACCAAAGCAATTGAAGAACCATCGTTGAAATCAATTTGAACTACTCCGCCAACTTTGGCGAGGACCTTATTAGCCTTTAAATCTACAAGAAGTTTCTTGCCCTTAACCTTCACGCCAACGGCAGGAACCGCAGCGCGTGCAGCTTCTGGCAATAAACCAACTGCAATAAGCGCTACTCCGCACAATACTGAACGCCGGGAGATTGCATTTTCTAATTCCATCTTCATATTGCCCATATTTCTGCTGACTCCCCGGTTATAAATAGTTGGTAATTGCCTGCACCTGTTGTGCCATACGCTCGAGAGGTGAGCAGCAAAGCAGGGAAAACTTACCTTAGTCTGCGAATAAGCGCGCCCGCAGTATTAGTTATCCACCTGATAATTCGCTTAGTGTTTCAAACTCCCGGGATTCTTGCCGACTTATTTCTATTCAATTTAATTGGATTTCTAGCATCGCTGATCGCATTTCGGGCCCCCCAAATGACTGATCGCTGGGCCAAGGATGCAATTGCCGGTGCGATCTTTATCTGGTCGATTGGCTCGACAATTTCCACCTGGGATTCATTTTATAACCTGGAAATTGCGCCTGGGCTAACTGACATTTGTTATGCCTTCTTCTACCCGCTTATGCTCTTTGGAATTATTCGCGCATTAGCAGTGGCAAAGAAAATCGTTTCGCTAGAACTTTTGGATACCGTCATAGTTGCACTTGGAACCTCAAGTGTTATTGCTACTTTGCTACTACGACCGGCAATGATTAAATTTGCCGGATCTCCTGAAAGTGTATTTCTCTCAATACTTTATCCAATTGGCGATATCGTCCTCGTAGCAATCACTATTTCTCTAATTTTGATTCAACCAAGGACCGTTAGAACAATTTCACTCCTAATTGGGATTGTAATTTTCTCGTTAACTGATTTGCTATTTCTCTTGTTATCAGCAACTTCTGGTTACATCTTTGCATCTATTACCGATGATGGCTGGCTCCTCGGCCTAGTTTTGGTTTCCGAGTCACTCTTCCATCATGGCGGACTGCGCGAAATATCTGATCGCATCGCATCTGTTGCAACAACTATCTCACTTATTTTGAGTTCGTTGATTCTTGCGATCGCGGCGCTTCGGCCCAACTATTTTCCCAAGCTAGTCCTCATACCTGCTTTTGCAACAATCACGCTCGCTTTCTTGCGAATGGCACTGGCACTTCGAGATGCTCGTCATGTGACTTTGGAACGAGAACTTGCGCGAACCGATGAGTTAACTGGTCTGCCAAATCGTCGAAGATTCCTAGTGGAGCTAGAACTATTGCGGCGTAAAGCTGGAACACTATTGCTTCTAGATTTAGATGGATTCAAATTAGTAAATGATGAGTATGGCCACGTCATCGGTGATGAATTACTAAAACAAATAACGACTCGATTTACCCGCGCAATCCCAGATGGCGTATTACTTGCTCGCCTTGGCGGCGATGAATTTGGGGTGATTATTTATGGCGAGGCCAACTATGCGCTCGAAGTTGCACTCGCGCTCCGGGCTACTGTTACTTATCCATTTGATCTCTCTGTTGGGCCGGTTCGGGTAGGTGTAAGCATTGGAAGTGTTTTGAACGATCAAGCGACCGAAAGTATTGAAGATCTGCTGCGCCGGGCCGATAGTTCAATGTATGAAGCGAAGCGAAGTGGTTTGGGTTTGGTGCAGTGGCAACAAGTTAATTAAAACTCTGGCTTAGCTTCTTTTATCTCTTCCAAGCGTGCCAACGATTCCAACCTTTCGGCCGCATGATCAACTATGCGCGCCGGATAATTATGGCTATAGCCATCTAAGAAATCCCAAGGTTCATGAATTTGATCGGCTGATAAATGTGCCAGCTCTGGCACATACTTTCGAATGTAATCCCCATTTGTATCAAAGCGTTTTCCTTGTTCAATTGGATTAAATACTCGGTAATACGGTGAGGCATCGGTGCCAGAACCTGCAGTCCATTGCCAACCGTGGGCATTTGATGCCACATCAAAGTCCACTAGATGTTCCATAAAGAAATCAGCGCCTAATTGCCATTCCAAGTGCAGATCCTTGACTAAGAATGATGCAACCACCATTCGAGTGCGATTATGCATCCAACCCTCTTTAACAATTTGTCGCATCGCAGCGTCGACAAATGGGTAACCAGTTCTGCCTTCACACCATGCTTTGAATTTCTCTCCTGGCTCGTCATAACGCATATTTGCAAACCTGGGTGCGTAATAATCTTTATCAGTTCCTGGATTATGAAAGAGCACATCAGCATAAAATTCGCGCCAAGCAATCTCTTTGCGATATACATCATGTGCTTTTGACTCACCAAGTTCAGCGAGCAAAGTACGTGGATGAATCTCGCCCCACTTTAAATGTGCACTCAATTTACTGGTGCCATCAATTCCCGCGTTATTGCGCGCTTCATCATAATTACTTAAGCCATTCGCTTTAAAATAAGTCCAACGTTTATGTGCCGCGGCCTCACCGGCTGCAAATATTTCACTGCCACTTGGCGCTTGCCACTCAGGAAAATTGCGGTCACTCGAAGTTGGCGCTGCGCAGTTAATGTCTTTCGGTGCACTTACTGGTCCGCGCCAACCATGCGCACACCATGCTTTGTAGAATGGGGTATAAACCCGATACGGCGTATCATCACTTGGTTTGCGAACCCGGCCCGGTGAAACTGCGTATGGGCTTCCAGTTCTAATTAATTTAATACCTGAAGCTTCAACTCGAGCATCACGCTTCGCGCCATAAGGTTCGAACTCTTCCGAGATATGAACTTCTTCGGCTTGGTATCTAGTCAATAACTCGTTGAGTACTTCCACCTGATCACCAACCATTACGTGAAGATTGTTATTGAGTGATGCATCGAGTGCGTGAAGTGACTCGGCAAGGTAGGCCAAGCGCTTGGTTCCAGTTGCTGAAATTAGCTTCTGATCAAGAATAAATACCGGCACAATTTCATCACTTGCCGCGATCGCAGCAAGAAGTGCCGGGTTATCAGAAAGCCGCAGGTCGCGACGAAACCAGAAGATTGACCTTGTTGCCATTGGTAAATCTTAGGAGTTTTTAGGAATGCAGCGACTCCACTGTTGGATCCCAACCCGTTACATCCTGTGGTTTACGCGGGCCGTGGCCAACGTAGCGGGCTGATGGACGAATGATTCGACCGGTCCGCTTTTGTTCCAGAATATGTGCTGACCAACCTGCGGTTCGAGCGGCGGTAAACATTGAAGTAAATAGGTGTGCCGGAACTTCTGCGTAATCCAGAACAATTGCCGCCCAGAATTCCACGTTAGTTTCTAGAACGCGCTCGGGATGACGGGCATGTAGTTCTGCAAGTGCAGCTTTTTCTAGCGCAATTGCAACTTCATAACGCGGTGCACCAAGTTCTTGCGCAATTCTGCGAAGTGTTCTTGCACGTGGATCTTCGGCGCGATAAACCCGGTGACCAAATCCCATCAGACGTTCGCCGCGATCCATAACACCCTTGATGTATGCAACAGCGTCACCACTCTTCTCAACATCTTCAATCATTCCAAGAACACGAGATGGTGCGCCACCATGCAACGGACCAGACATCGCGCCGATTGCACCAGAGATAGATGCGGCAACGTCCGCGCCTGTTGATGCGATTACGCGGGCGGTGAATGTTGAAGCGTTCATTCCATGTTCTGCTGCAGATGCAAAGTAAGCATCGATCGCACGTACATGTTTTGGATCAGGTTCCCCGCGCCAGCGAATCATCATGCGCTCTACAACAGTGTGCGCCTTATCAACTTCTTTTTGTGGAACTTGTGGCGCGGTACCACGCGCCGCTTGGGCAACGTATGAAAGAACCATCACTGAAACTCGTGCTAATTGTTCGCGGGCTTCTTCATCGGTTGTGTCGAGAAGTGGGCGAAGTCCCCAAACTGGGGCAAGCATTGCGATTGCAGATTGCACATCTACGCGCACATCACCCGAGTGAACTGGGATTGGAAATGGTTCTGCAGGAGGAAGTCCTGGATTAAATTCGTCATCGACTAGAAGTCCCCAGACGTTTCCAAAAGTTACCCGACCAACTAGGTCCTCAATATCAACACCGCGATAACGAAGGGCGCTGCCCTCTTTATCTGGCTCAGCGATTTTTGATTCAAAGGCAATTACACCCTCAAGACCTGGTACGAAACTATCTGGCACGGCGGACTCCCTTATTTAGATATTCCTATTCTGCTCTCTTGGGCGCGCTCACACAAACAAGAGTGTGCGAATGGCAGGTTGCGAGAAAGTGAAGTTAGATACATCCATGAGTGAAATCGATCGGGCGGCCATTCGGGATATGCGCCGTTCCTATGGCGAGGCGGGGCTGGAAGAATCCAAGGTCGCCAAAGATCCAATAGCCCAATTTCATAGTTGGCTCACCGAAGCGGCGGCCAATGCGGTAATTGTGGAAGCAAATGCCATGGTGCTTTCAACAGTTGTTGATTCCTACCCAACAAGTCGCACCGTACTTTTGAAAGATGTTACCCAATCTGGATTTTCATTCTTTACAAATTATGAATCTGGAAAAGCTGAAGCTATCGAAAATAATCCAAACGTTTCTTTGGTATTTCCTTGGTATGCCATGGAGCGACAAGTAATAATTTTGGGAACTGCTACAAAATTGCCAACTTCCGATAGTGACGAATATTTTGCAGCAAGGCCGTGGGGTAGCCAGATTGGTGCCTGGGCAAGTGCGCAATCAACCCAACTTGAATCTCGGGAAGTTTTAGAAGCAAACTTCGCCAAGTTCGCTGCGAAGTATCCCGAAGGTACAGCAGTTCCGCGGCCAGATCATTGGGGTGGATATCTTGTGGCGCCAACAAGAATCGAATTTTGGCAAGGCCGTTACTCCAGAATGCACGATCGCCTTCGCTATGTGAGGACCACAACAAATTCTGATTGGTCACTAACCCGCCTAAACCCTTAGGCTCTGCGCTATGAGCGATATTAAAATTCCAGATAACTTGAAGCCCGTCGATGGTCGATTTGGTTGCGGTCCATCAAAGATCAGACCTGCTGCACTTGGTGCACTTGTCGCAAGCGGTAATTCAATTCTTGGAACATCACATCGCCAGAAACCAGTTAAGAACGTGGTTGGTCGAGTTCGCACCGGCCTAACTTCACTATTCAATCTTCCGCAAGGTTATGAAGTGGTTCTTGGTAACGGTGGCTCAACTGCATTTTGGGACATCGCAACGTTCTGCTTAATTGAAAAGAAATCTCAACATTTAGTATTTGGTGAATTTTCTTCAAAGTTTGCTGCTGCCGCGAAGGAAGCACCATTCTTAGATGAACCAACTGTTATTAAATCTGAACCGGGTACTCATCCAACTGCTGTTGCAGAAGCTGGTGTTGATGTATATGCACTAACCCACAATGAAACAAGTACTGGTGTTTCGATGCCAATTACTCGCCCTGCTGGAACTGAAGGCGCACTAGTTCTTGTTGATGCAACCAGTGCTGCAGGTGGACTCGACGTTGATATTTCCCAGACCGATGTTTATTACTTTGCACCTCAGAAATCTTTTGCATCCGATGGCGGCCTTTGGATCGCAATCATGAGCCCAGCTGCTATCGCGCGCGTTGAAAAGATTAAGGCAAGTGGTCGTTGGGTGCCAGCATTTTTCGATCTTTCAATTGCAATTGAAAATAGTCGGTTGGACCAGACCTATAACACTCCTTCGCTAACAACTCTTATCTTGCTAGCAGAACAAATTGACTGGATGAATTCAAACGGCGGGTTGAAATTTGCTGCAGGTCGTTCTGCCGAATCTTCTGCTCACCTATATTCATGGGCCGAGGCGAATCCAATGACAACACCATTTGTTGTGGACCCAGCCGCTCGTTCCAAAGTTGTTGGGACAATTAACTTTGATGAAAGTATCGATGCTCTAGAAATTGCAAAAGTATTGCGCGCTAATGGCATCGTAGATACCGATCCATATCGCAAGCTTGGAAAGAACCAACTTCGGATCGGAATGTTCCCAGCAGTTGACCCATCTGATGTTGTTGCTCTAACGGCGTGCATTGATTACATCGTTGCTGAAATGAGTAAGTAAAACTTAATGAGTTACAAGGTTCGCCGCTGGGTCACGGTTGGAGTTCTAGTTGGTGTGACTCTGCTGGTTCTTATAAAAAAGGGCTAACCGATCTCGAAGCAACAAATAAGTAATAATTGCGCCAAGTGAGGTCAGACCGCCACAAATCGATACTGTTGCACGAATTCCAATTAAATCTGCAAACCAACCAATGAGTGGTGAACCAATCGGACTTCCACCCAAGAAGATCAGTAAGTAAAGTCCCATAACTCGGCCACGTAATTCTGTTGGCGTTGTGACTTGAACGTAAGAATTAGCCGAAATCATTGTTGTTAGCGCCAGCACGCCGCAGATTGGCAAGAAAGCTGCATAGGAGATGTAGGTAGGCATCAGAGCGAGACCAACTTCTGAAATTCCAAATGTGGCTGCAAAAAAGAAAATAAAGTTTGGTCGCCGACGCTTATCTAACTTGGCTGAAATAAGTGCCGCTGACAATGAACCGATTGCCAAGATACTTCCAAGTGCACCGAAGGACCCAGCATCCTTATGAAAAATCTTGGTTGCAACTAGGGCATTAAAAATCTGAAAGTTCAGCCCGAAAGTTGCGGCAAAAAACACTGTAGACATTAATGCCAAAATATCGGGCCGACTCTTAACGTATTGCAGTGCTTCCTTGATCTTTGGCTTAATGGCTGGAATATCAGGAGTCTGTAGATCGGCTTCGCGCATAAGCAACAGGGCTGCAATAACAACTAGATAAGTTCCGGCGTTGAGTAAGAAGGATGGCCCGGTATGGAAGGCTTTAATTAATAAGCCCGAAACTGCAGGACCTACTAGGCGACCAGCATTGAAGTTTGCCGCATTTAGTGAAATAGCGTTTCCGACATCACTCTTACCAACAACTTCAGATGTGAATGCTTGGCGCACTGGTGCATCAAGAGCGCTAAATGTTCCCAGTGCAAATGCCAGGATGAAAACTTCTAAAATATTTACCTTATTTGAAATCACAAGTATGCCCATGATCAAGGCGGTGAGACCACCACCAAGATTAGTTATCAATAATAATTTTCGCTTGTTAAATCGATCGGCAAGCACACCGCTATACAAACTAAATAAAAGTGAAGGCAGAAATTGCAATCCGGTTACTAGCCCGAGTTCGGCCCCGCCCTTGTGTAAGTCAGTTACAACCAGCCAATCTTGCGCAACCCGTTGGGCCCAAGTTCCAATATTTGAAAGGAAGTTTGCGGTAAAGAAAATCTGAAAATTCCGATGCCTAAATGAGCGAAGCGCACCGGCATCTGAACTCATGTATTAACTCTACTGAGTATGCTTTAGCCATGAGAAGCACGGTTGTCACACTCGTAATTGGAATTGTGCTCTGGGTCTTTGCGCTAATTATTTCACTTGCAGTAAGTGCACGCTCGAATGCCGTATGGATATGTTTCGTCGGAGCCTTGCTTGGAGTTATCGGATTGCGTTACACAATCCGAAGGGCGCGACGAGAAGGTTGGTAGAGCAAACAAACTAGCGGCGCCGGAATTAACCCTCGATCTGTCCAGCAATTCCACGAAGTACTTTTGCAAGTCTTTCGGCATCCGGTCCACTTGGGTGGCGACCATTACGTAAACCATTTCCAACTTTGTCGAGAATCTTGATTGTGTCCTCGATCATTGTCGC
>Ga0209829_10002407_pt1 | contig 14236 bp, 8 predicted proteins | sample C_140205_EF_Meta_FD_187311 | JGI IMG/M metagenome (GOLD analysis project Ga0209829, IMG submission 187311) | Freshwater microbial communities from Lake Croche, Canada to study carbon cycling - C_140205_EF_MetaG (SPAdes) (version 2) | ecosystem: Environmental > Aquatic > Freshwater > Lake...
AGTAAGTTATAATCCAAAAACATGTTTTAGATCATCAGACGATTATTTTTCAAAATCCGTCACTAATTCTGGCAGTTTATCTGCTGGTCCAACTGTTGCAAATAACGGTGTTTCTGCTTCTAATCCAGGCGGACAAGCCATAAAATAGCGCGGGATATTTGTTCCGTTGACTGCGATAATATCATCGTCTCCTGCCACCATCACAACATTTTCAATAATTACGGCTTCCTCTGCTTCTTTAATATCCCGATTTTTTAAAAAAATATTTATTTTTCCGGTAATTGTATTATATGGAATTTTATATTTTTCGCACCATTGAATACATTTCTGTATATTATTTTTTTTCAATGCTTCAATTTTATCATTTTTATGTTTGCTTTTAAAAATGGATAAGATATGATCAATGCTTTCTATTTGTTGATGCCCTATAATTATATTCGAATCCGCGATTTTATTTAAAAAATAAACGGGCAAATCACAATTAAATAATGAAATGATGTTACTACTACCACTACCACTAATACTACCACTAATACTACCACTACTACTACTACCAATACCACTACCACTAATACTAATACTACCACTAATACTACCACTAATACTACCACTACCACTACCACTACTATTTATTGCCATAAATAATTTATTGTTATATGTTTCGTATTGCGATTTTAATGACGAATTTAAATTAAATTGTTTGCAAACAATATACCTATCATTTGATATAATATTACTTGTATTTGGTTTTATGATATATACCTTGTCGTACAACCCGCATAATATAAATAATATATCTAAAACAAGTTTATTAAATAACTCATCTATTTTTATAATACATGTACCACCCGAACTCTGATATGTGAGGATATGGATCAATATAAGAATTAGTTTATTCATTTCAACATCAAAATAAAAAAAATCAATCGCGTTTATATTATTGAGAGTGGTATAAGAGTCATCATTGTAATTTATATCGTTATATTCCGCTCTAAACATATTCAAACATTCTATCGGATTTCCGGCATATGCCGTTTTTATATTATGATTAAAAATACCGAGTAAGTTAAAGGTGGTTATTAATTCCATTAATATATAAAATGTATTAGATGCTGGATTTAATTTGCTAATGGATGATTTATATCCAGGAACAATTGAAAAAATAAATTCATAGGGATTTACCATTTTATATAATAATGATAATTCGTCATTATCTACCTGAATTAATTTCAATGAATCGTGTAGATATGAATAAAGTGTTTGTGAAACATATGGACATGGACACGGACAAGGTTGATCTTGGTATATAGGATTTATGTCAATGATACATTTTTTTTTGGGTAATATGTAATAACTCATTTATTATATTACATATTATACCATATATTTATACCATTTACACTGTATCTTATTTTACACATATATCGTTACAATTCTGTAGCACCAACAATTTTTAATTTTTTCGGACGACCGCGCGTAGGTTTTATTTTTTCGATTTCAGTTGCAGGTTTTATGATTATCGGCGCAAGAGTCGACTCCTCGTCATGAATTACTAGTTTTTTAACTCTTGGCTTTTTTTTCGTTGTTTTATTTTCTTTTTCTTCTACCTTGGCTTCTTCTGCATTAGTTTCTTCTACTGCATTAGTTTCTTCTACTGCACTAGGTTCTTCTACTGCACTAGGTTCTTCTTTTTCTTCTGCCTTGCTATCCCCGACCACATTATCTCCGACCACACTATCTCCAATACCAATACCACTATCTCCAATACCACTATCTCCAATACCACTATCCCCGCTACTTCCGACAATAACCAACTTTTTATTCAATTTACGAATTTTAGGTTTACTTGTCGGTGGAGACACAATCACCAATTTTTTGGTTTTTTTAACACTCTTATTTAGTGCGGCACCTGGCTTATTTACAGGTTTTATATTCACCCCTTCTTCTACCGCTTCTTCCACTAAATTCGCTGCAACCTTATCCGCATTTACATTACTTATTTTTTTATAAACAAAATATCTATTTAAAAACGAAATTTTTCGTTCAAGTGCGTTCATTTCGGCCGCACTACCATATCGAAGATGTTGTTGTTTATTATGTTTTATTTCGTCGATCATACGATTGAATAATTCTCCGAAAAGCCCGGATCCTTCTGGCAATCCAATAGATCTGGCTTCATCACGAGTAATTAATTTAAATCCATAATTTTCCATAATACGATGTAAATAATCAAAATTAATTAAATATTCGGGGAATGATTTATTAATAGATTCTTGAAAAACGCATATTTTATATCCCAAACTAGTCACATCATCTTCAAATGTTTCGTGATCATATTCTTTTTTAATTTCCCATATTTTAGTATCTCCGTCAAATAAATCTATACTATTCTGTTTTTTCAATAAATTGAAAATCAATTTACCATCATAACACGTTCCTATAAAATACCCTCCAATTCTAGTACACTCTGCCACATTTCTTATATAATTATTGAATATTACTGGATTTTCAAAGAAATAGTGGAGTGCGAATTGACACGATGAAATATTAAATCCGTCTTCGCCTTTCCCGTATTGTCGTGCAACACCCTTCCCCAATTTGGCTTCATCTTTCGGCCCTGTACCAAAAACGGCCTTGGTTATTTGAACTGCTTTATCATTCAACATTGCCGCACCCGATCGAATATTGCTACTACTATTTCCATTTACGAATAATGCATATGGTATATTCTTGAATTCTTTGCGATAATTTAAAAACCGAGCACATGCACCGTCCAATCTATTTTCAAGATTGTCTTTCATCAAATCAATACCAAATACAAATGATAACTTGGCACTAATCCATTTTGGAAAATCTCCGCCTTTTCCGCATGCATAATCGATAAGAGTATCGCCTCTTTTAGAAACACTGCGGAATAACAATTGTTTTACATATAAATTATGAAAATCGCGAAGTGCTCTTGTTTTGCTTGCACCTCCACCGATTCCTTTATTATAATAAATATCATCATCTGCCATTTCATCTGGAATATTATTTCCGGTAGAAATCATATTTTCTGTAATCGGATTATGTATGGAATGCCAATTACTATTAGCTACACGATATGCGTTTCCGAAATTTTTAAGCCCTTGTTTCAATTCGTTTGTTTTATCAGATCTAACGCGTAATGGTATCCATCTCCACAGTTTATCATTTGTCATTTCATATCTAAATTCAACTATAGTATTATCCGTAATTACCTCGTTTTCTTCGGAAAACATTTGATTAATTCCCGTATCGTCTTTTTTTAACATGATATTACAAATCCCTGCAGAAATATCACTTGGATTAGTGGGATAAAATTGTACGGGTTTATATCCGTCATTTGATCTCGGCCCTACTACCGTACCTTTATGACCATTTTCATCATCTATGTTGTTTTTTGGTTCTGGTAAAATATCATTTATTACATCGTTGCATGGATTAATATAACCATCCTTATTTTCATCAAACCCGCAGCGTAGTATAATGGTTTTATATTCTTGTATTTGCGCGATCGAAGATACGTTCAATCCTCCTTGAAATATAGGCGTAACCATATCCAATCCAGCCTCATTTTTATTTGTAGTAATCAGAAAATCCACTGTATTAAATTGTGGGGGTTTCCATTTAAATGAATATTCCCAGGATACTTTTTTATTCATACTTGGTTTTCCAATTGTATTTGTCCCAACCCCCATATTTGCTGGCGTAAAGATAAGACCGTCTGTATTATACTCAAATAATCCCGCCCGCTCTTTCCCTAAAATATAATTACATGCGTCAAAAATATTATTTTCGCCTTCCTTTGCATTGGTAATAGCAGTAGCAGCAGTAGCAGTAGCAGTAGCAGCAGCAGTAGCAGTAGCAGTAGCAGCAGCAGTAGCAGTAGCAGCAGTCCTCGCCAAAGTATTTCTGGGATAGAATTGTTTACATTCAATTCTAATGGGTATGGGATCATCGGGAACCACAGAAGATATAGATGCATTCAAGATTTTTATTAAATTTTTCAAGGCGGGTAATCTATATTTTATCCGCTTTGATACATCTTCTGGTTTTGTCTGTACAAATCCAACTGATCTAATATCTTCATTATCCACAAAATAAATATCAAATGCCGCATACAAATTAATAAATTTCCCGAATTTATCATGGATAATAATTTCTCCGTCTATTAATGAATTAAATATATCTTTATTTGTTGTTTGAGCTCCAGTGAATATTATTTTCATATTCGAATTAATTAAATATATTTTCCCGACACTTGAAATAAACATCATATGTCTATCTCCATCCGCTTTATCTGTTACTGTATAATTTTTACGAATATTTGGAAGATTTGAATCTTCGTTGATCGGTGAAATATTTGGAATTTGCAATGTAAACGACGAAGGACCGATAAAATCATTGGGGTAAATTCGTTCGGCATGAAACTCTTTTCCGTGAACTAATTTCATATAATTCTGTAATGTGATATATTGTTCTGGATAAGAAATGGGATAATTTGACCCCTGTAACCCCATTAATACAAATTTAATTGTTTTGCGAATGGCTGCCAACAATGAATTCGCATTCGAGCAAGATGAGCTCGGCCCAATTTTATAATTATTAACTTCCAATTCAATTTCATATACTTCTGGATTGGTAAAGACTCCCGATTCTTCTGTTGTATATACCGGCACAGGAAATTTATTTTTTCCGCTTGCTAAACTAGAACTTTTTACTATACTAATATCTACATTGATAGGAATATCAGGATGACTAAATGTAACACGGTTAATATACCTGAAAACCTTTTTAGATTTTTCCCAAGTTTCAACTAAGGATTGTACAATTTTATTTGTGGGAGGGATATGTTCTTCAGTTTGATATGAAACCCTAAAATTGAAATCATCAAAATTAACCGGACGCATAAATTCATCTGTATTTTTATTTTTATATTGCGTTTTTTTCTGGAAATTGATCGCATTGTTATTAATTACATCGGATAACATTTTTTTAATATCATTATGCTTACAATATTCTTTAATTGGATGAAATCCAGAAATTTCTGTTCTAATATTTCTAGACATTTGTGTATTTCCAGATATAGGGTCCAAATATTCGTTTTGAATACGTAATAAATACAATCCTTGTTCGTCTGAACACGTAAACCCTAACGATTTTAATTTACGTATTACGTTATCAAAATCAATTTTAGTAAGTGGCTTAATACCGCGAGTACCAAATCTAACTTCTAATTCATGATTTATTTTAAAATTTCTTATATGTGGATCATTTTTCCAAAACGCATTCACCAATTCATCAAATTGAATAGATGGAATTCGTTCTTGTTCTCGTTCTTGTCTGGGCTCATATTTTTTCTTTATAGTTGTCATAATAGTATTCTTATTTTGTTGTTACCGTTCTATATAATAAATACATATTTTTTATATAGAAATCAAATCAATTTTAATATTATTGCTATGCTCGCCAAAAAAGTGTGTCTTCTTTATGGAGTTTTCATAATTATTGCAAATATGTAACTAACATTTCATACAAATCTTTCTTGGTCTTCTTTTTATCATCGGTCGTACTAACTAATGAATTTTTACATAGCAATAATAATTCGTCCAATGTATAATAACTAACCGCTCTAAGAGGTTTATCTATATTTTCCCAGTTGAAATAATTGGTTCTGTAATCTGCTATCTTTTCGGCAGATACTTCTGATTCGTAACAATATTTATGATATGGTAAAGAATGTACGACATGAATTATAGAATCCCCTGTATTGACGCTATTATCAAAACATTTTCTATTATGAATATATAAAATATTTATATTATTAACTGCACATAAAGCTATAAATGTCTTCATACCAATTCGATCTTTATTTGCCAACTCATCTTCAATATCTTCTTTAATATTTTTGATTTTTTTATCTTTTAATATGGATTTTTTTTCTCGTAATAATTCAATGCATTTGAATTTTTCAGATTTTTCATTTGTAAATGAGGTATTTCCAGGATATTCATAAGATGCAAATCCGTTTTTAATTATATAAAAACACCAAAATAATTGATCCGTATGATCTGGATAAAAAAATATATCCTTGCTATTATTGACAGGGGCGCTGTTCGGTACATTCTTTTCCTTTTTTTTATTATTGTTTACACCTTGTCCATTTACCATTTGTCCATTTACCATGTGTCCATTTACCATTTGTCCGTTTACCATGTGTCCATTTACCATGTGTCCGTTTAACATATAGTCTTGTAACAATTCCATCATGTAATCAAACAACAAACAACAAACAAATCAATCGCTAGGTGCATAAATACAGTTAATATCTTTATTATCTTTTGTAAAATATATATTTTTAAACTGTTCTTTTTGCAACTCCATTTCAGTTAAATTTAATTCTTGTGCGTTTACATAGTTTATATATATTTTTAGTTCATTAATAATATATGGATCAACTTCTGTTAAATTTACATGAATTCCGTATTTATTTTCGTTTAACGTAACTTCCTTCTTTTTACTTAAAATTCGAAGAATTTCGATTTGATTAAATTTGGGCATGGATTCGATTTTGTCTTTGATAAAAATAAGTTCATCTGTATATATCGTTGTATTATTTTTCAATCCTTCTATTTCCACATCTTCATCTTCTTCTTTTGTAGTAATCATAATATTTTCAGACATATTGTGATTATTAATAAATTGTGTTTAAGTTGTTTGTTTCTAATCTGAATTTAACACAAGTCTCGGTGCTTTATTTTCTTTTTTAGTATAATGTAATCGTGGTTCAACCAATTCGGCAATAATACTAATATATTTATCATTTAATTCAAAACGTTGACCAATAACACGAATCATAATTTTACTATTTTCTTGAATGGATAAGAAATATGGACTCGCATAATGATGATCGCGAGTTATAAATACTACTATCGGACTTGGTATTTCAGTCGAACTTTCTGCACGAATTCCGGCTTTTGTAATATTTTTCACAGTGCATTCTATATTTAATCCTTCAACCGGGCAACAAATTCTACATTCAAATACAACTTCAAATTTTACAAAGGTCGCATGAATCATGCCGCTAGAATAAGTTAAAATTCTAGTAGACCCCGGTTGAACAAAACCTTCAACTGAACATTTCCCTTCAAATGCCGCGGCGACGTTTTTTTCTATAGTTTCCTGAATGTTTTTTCCGATGGATGTTATCGGTAAAGATATATTGCGCGTAATTAATGAATTCGAATAGATGCCTATATTTTTATCACCGTCGCCATCTTTATTATTTTTTCCTTTATAATTAGTTTGAAACTTGGTATTCGTGGCAATGGCATTAGCATTGACAGTAGCATTGACAGTAGCAGCAGTAGCAGCAGTAGCAGCAGTAGCAGCAGTAGCAGCCCCTTTTTCCGTCGCCTTTTTTTCTAATGCATCTGCTTGCATTAACAAATCATCTGCCCCGCCGCCACCCATCGATGAAATAGTCGCAGCTTCCATTCGAAGCATTTTCGCCCTATCATTTAAAATTCGTGAATTTTCCATTGGTTATGTATTGTATGTGTATTTATATAGTTATGATATTATATCTTTAATTATTTACAATTATTTACAATCAATTTTATTTTTTAGTTCAAAATTTTAGTAGCATAGCCATTTCAAAATCTAAAAACCATATCTTTCCATTAGCTCTAATATTATTAAAATGACGTAAAATTAATTCTTGTAATGAACATAGTTCCGATTGAACCATTCCCTTTGTATTTTCTTGAGTATATTTGCCCTCTTTCCCGAAAATACTATTTAATATATCTATTTTTTTAGTTTTAGCAGCTTCATCACATCTAGCTCCCGTATTTCGTTTTGATATCGTATTTTTTATTTTAAATACTAAATATTTGTTTTTATTATCATGCCCAACAAATCCAACCAACGCATTATAATTTTCATTATTATTATCCTTATATTGTTGTGCAATCTTTTCAAGCAATTCGCGTTCATCCTCGGGTTCTGCATTTGTCCAATTACCATTGTTTTGTAAAAGCATCATTTTCATAGTATTTTTAGAATATAACATCATTCCTTTTATTTTTTTAGTAACAATTAGTTTTGAATCAAAATAGCGTTTTATTTGCGATTTAAATATAACTATATCTTCGCTTATATCTTCATCGTCAATTACTCTCTCGTCTTCAATATAAATATATTTTAACAGCAATAATTTTTCGTGAAATATTAACATATCTACTATGTGTTCTATCAATAATTCAGAACATTGTATTTCCGATATATTAATTTCGCTATCATCTATTATTTTTCTCATAGTAATACCGCAGTGTTTATACCAATTATCGTCACCCCGTTTAATTTTTTCACATTCCACGCAATTCATAAATCGAATAGCTAAATCATAATTTTCTTTCAATTCATTTATTAATGTAGTCCCCAAATTATATTCAGCGTTTACTTTTTCCAGACCTTTTCGGTCTATTTCTACTGCTTTTGTCTCCTTTTCTAATTCTTCGTCAACATCAACTCTTTCAGCTAATCTTTCATCCTTTACCGCATCCTTTACCGCATCCTTTACCGCATCCTTTACCGCACCCTTTACCGCACCCTTTACCGCACCATTTACCATATCATTAATAAATACAATTTTTTGGTGTTTATAGTCTAGTGGGATAGATCTATCTGAAATTGGTATTTTGGTATCATTCAGTTCGCTGGGTTGAAACAAATAATAATCGCCGATATTAACTAAATATCCAGTTCTATCGTATCTATCTGTTATAAATTCATTACTATCGTCAATTAATTGTGTTAATGCCGCAAAAATTTGTACTCTGGGGTACGATTTTGGTATATTTATCTTTTTAATTAATTCTTCTTTTTTATAAAAAAATCGATCCTTCATTAATCTACGTATTTTTTGCAAAATCTTATCAGAATTCATTGTTATAAATGATTCGGTATAAGTTCCTTCTTTAATTTGTATAGGCAGTTCGCTTGTGTTTGCGCATTTATATGTGCATGATGCCATATAATCACATGCAGCTGAATATGGCGCATCTCCAACTTTAAATTCGTCAATGTGTTGTCCGGTGGATAAAATTTGTTTAACTTCCATATTCATATTTTCTTGTGTAAAATTAATTTGATCATGATTTATAATACAATCAACTGCATTTTCTTTTAATACTCTACTAACTTCGCCAATTAAAATTGCTTTTTTTTCGGCACTTCTATATACATAAATATCCGCGGATTCTTCTTCATTGTTATCTAAAATGGTTCCATGCATAAATATCTGTACGTTTCTTTTTTCAAAATCTAAATCTTTATGACTAAAATTACGAACTGCGCGACCAATAATTTGTTCTAACCTGTTCATGTTATACCATGGCTCTAATATATGCACTTGTCTAATAAATTTCAAATCAATCCCCTCTGATCCCGACTTTGAAATTAAAACAACTTTAATTTTATGCCCATCTTTATTATTATCGTTAGTAATTGCTTTAATATCAAAATCATTGTCGGGTGAAATCCGTCGATCACCCGTAATCATTATATATTTGGCGGGTTGAAACAAATCTCCTTTATTTTTACGAGGGAGCATAGTAACAGAATCCACTGGATCATGCGGGGGCGTTTTAAATAATGATTTATTATTACCGTTTTTACCACCAAATCGCGTAAATCCCATTTCTTCTAATGCTAGTGCCACGGGTATTAATCCACCATCAATCCATTGCGAATAAATCAAAATAATACCATCAGACACTTTTATATGATCGCCGCGTTCAGTTGCAATACTATTACATATATTTTTTATTTTGGCACTATATTTTCCAATTTCTTTTGGAGAAAATATATTCCATTTATTTTGAAGAGTTGCCTGTTTATATTCAAAAGATCCCTTTTCGGGAGGGTTTTTACTATCAATAAATGTCATCAATCTATATAATCCACGATGTCCCGTTAAATCGTGTGCATTGATATGAACCTGATCTGTTCCGACCACGCCTGAAATGGCGTCACTGGCACTAGCACTGGCACTGGCACTAGCATTAGCATTAGCACTGGCACTAGCACTGACCTCATCTTCATCCTCGTCCTCATTTTCTTCATCCGTGTCGACGCCACCAATCATAAGATGCTCGGGTGAAAGTGTATTGTCGCTTGAATCTTTTTTCATAATTACTACGTCTTTCCCTGGCTCTGGCCCTGGCTCTGATGATACTGACTCTGTTGATACTGGCACTGGTTCTGCTGATACTGGCACTGGTTCTGCTGATACTGGCACTGGTTCTGCTGATACTGGCACTGACTCTGTTGATACTGGCACTGGTTCTGCTGATACTGGCTCTGCTGATACTGGCACTGGTTCTGCTGATACTGGCTCTGCTGATACGGACTCTGCTGATACTGGCTCTGCTGATACTGGCTCTGAAGGCAATGGTGAGGTACCCGATTCATGTTCTTCATAATCGGCTATGGGAATAATATACTTAACCGCATGTTTTAAATGATCAATTGGATAAATTATATTTAATGCTTCTAGCGGCATTTGTAATAATGTATAACCAAATGCATCCATATTTTCGAAGCTAGGCATATCTCTAACCTTTCCCAATTTTGTGGTAACCATTATTTTTTTTCTGCGCAAACTATCTATTATAAATTTATATCCTAAAGATTGAATCGATCCGATATTTGTTAAATATATATTATTCAGTCCCATCATTTCTTGTTCAGTTATATTTGAGATGGGTTTACCGTTCATTTGATATGTTGGATATTTTATACCAATAATACCATTATCACTGGACTTGGACTTGTTATCACTGGACTTGTTATCACTGGACTTGTTATCACTGGACTTGTTATCACTGGACTTGTTATCACTGTGAGCAAAAGTACTCCGAGGTGAAAATGTGTCTGGGTATATTCTAAATGGAAATGTATACGGATTATTCCCGCGAACAAACGATATATATCCTGTTGCTTTTCGTATCAACAATTCTTTACCAATTTCATCACCCGTGGCATTTTTTTTAAAATTACCATTCTTATCAAAAATGTCTCTAACTTCAATTATAGCCCGTCTATCATTTATATTCATTAAATTTAATAACCATATTATTTCCTTATAATTATTATACATTGGTGTCGCAGATAGTAATAATAAACGAATATTATTGGCAGAAGAAACAAGACTTAATAATTGTTGTGCAACTAATTTATTTTCATTATCATCTGATATTCGAATATTGTGAACTTCATCAATTACAATTAATCTATTATTAAATTCATGCTGTAAATTTCGAATACGTTTTGAACTCTTATTTTTCTCATCGCCTCCTGCTTCTGCTATTTTGTGTGCAAATTCTATATATCCCATAAATACATACGAATTATTAATTAAACTTTTAATTTGACTTATAACCTTTTCTTTAGTTACTCCCCTCATATTCATAGGATTAATCTCTTTTAATAATTTATTTCCGGTACATGCGCGTATACTCCATAATCCATCTACCAATTTTAGTTTTCGTTCATCAAATAACTGCAATTTAAAATTATCTTGAACGTTGGGAGAAGCAACAATTATAATTTGTTTGTATACCCCAATTTGTTTCAAATAATCTCGCATTTCTTCGCACACTCCAATCGCGCTACATGTTTTACCCGTACCTAATTCGTGATACATTAATAAACTATTATAGGGTGTTTGAAACGACATAAAATTTCGCACAAATGCTTGATGTGGTGACAATTCAAAATCAGCTTTACTCAAAATTTCTGCATGAGTTTTAATATCATGGATTTCACCGTCATATTTAGTATCATTAAATTCTTTTTTTTCGGCTATTTTTAAATTAAAATTTGGATCATTTAAATTTGGATATAAATAATCTTCTGTTTCTGGATGTTGTTTAAATTCTTCGGCTTCCAGAAATTCTTTTCTTAACAAAAATTTATTACAATTCTTATCATATATTTTTTCGGGATTAGCACAATTGTTCGTTTCAAACATAATTTTTAAATTTTCCATATTTACCTGGTCCATATTATTATCGACCGCCTCATTATCATCGACCGCCTCATTATCATCGACCGCCTCATTATCCTCTTTTTTTTCTTCAATTTCTTCCGACATAATATATATATTATATGATATAAACTATATTGTGAATATAATCTAGTGTGAATATAATCTATTATGAGTATAATCTATATTCTTGTAATACATTATTAATATTTTGAATAACCTGTTTTTTTTCTAAATTATATGGCCGTATTGAATTTAAACATTCATCTAATACTTTCCATTCCATTTTACTAACTTCAGACGATTGGAAATTTTGTACGGGTACACTATTTTCATTCATATATGCCAAATAATATTTATATTTGTATGATTTATGATTAGAGCCTATAAACACTTCTTCAAATGGTAACACATTTTCAATTATATTCACACTTGATGCCGTATACCCAGTTTCTTCCTCGAATTCTCTAAGTGCGCAGTCCATATCAGATTCTTGATAGTTTCGTCGACCCTTTGGAAATTCCCATTCCGGTTCTTTCCAAGAGGTTGCACTAGATCGAATGTATTCATTTATACCTTTATCTGAATCAACCGGTTCAACCAATACACGATCTTTTTCATCGTTGGCCATTTCATCTACATTTTTTTGAATTTGGGGTGCATTGTAAGATAGATATTTTCCACGAATATAATCTATATAACCAAACGTATACTTACGACATATCATTAGATATTGAAGTCCTGCCACACTCGGTCTACAAGCAATAATTCCATAACTAATTATCGGTATCTTACATTGATTAAATTGGTGGTTTGGTTTATTGCAGTTCAAACATGAATTTGACATTATATTTAGTTTAGGTATGATATCTAATCAACATAACATATGTTTAAATCGTTAAAGAAATGTATATGTAATCACTATAGTAATGAATAAATCGAATAAAACTGTATTAGATCCTAAAATTTTCGGACCACATTATTGGTTTATGTTACATACCATTGCAATAAATTATCCATTGCGGCCAAATGCAGTGACAAAAAAACGATATTATACATTTATTATGGATATTCCGTTATTTATACCAAATGAACAAATGGCAACTAATTTTGAAAAGTTGTTGGACGTATATCCAGTTACTCCATATTTAGATACTAGAGATAGTTTTATACGATGGGTGCATCATATTCATAATAAAATTAACGAACAATTGGAAAAACCTAAAATAACCCTGGCGCAATTTTATGAAAATTATTATAATAATTATAAACCGAATGAAGTTAAATATAAAGAATATTATAAAATGATGAATAAACTCATATATATGTTGGTTATATCTATATGTATAGGAATAATCGCATATGTCTATAACAAATAGCAAAGATAAAGGATAAAAAAGATAAAAATAAAATATATGTTTATTATAGTTTGTATATTTCAATGTTTATAAAAAAAACAAGAAAACTAAAAAAAACAAGAAAATCACAAAAAATAAAAGGGACACGTAAAATGGGGGGGAAAGTTATTGCGTCGGGAGGATATGGTTGTGTACTAGATCCGGTTCTTAAATGTAATAATAGTAGCAGAGTCAGTATTAGAGCCAGTAGCAGAGCCGGCATTAGAGCCGATATTACTAATAGTAGTAATAGTAGTAATAGTAGTAATAGTAGTAATAGTAGTAATAGTAGTAGCACTAACCACATGGTTACTAAATTATTACTTCGCCGTAATGCGGAAACAGAGTACGCGAACATTAAAAAATTCAAGGGGTTGTTAGATAGTATCCCAAATTTTAGCAATTATTTTTTATTGGATGATTTTACCATTTGTATCCCCGATAAATTATCGTCGTCGGATATGGTGGATTTTGACGTAAAATGTAAAGCATTGCAAAAACAATCAATAACAAGTGCCAACGTAAATGAAAGTCTATCTAAATTGCGCGCCATTAATATGCCGTCGGGTGGAAAAGATGTTGGAGATTATATTTATGCAGAAGACTTGAATTATTTTAAAATGGATCAACTAAATAGTGCATTATTAGATTTGTTAAGAAATGGTATTATTCCTATGAATAATAAACAAGTATATCATTGCGATATTAAAGAATCAAATGTATTGGTATCTATTGATAAATCAAGAATGTTTGCCAAGTTAATTGA
>Ga0209829_10002408_pt1 | contig 14231 bp, 11 predicted proteins | sample C_140205_EF_Meta_FD_187311 | JGI IMG/M metagenome (GOLD analysis project Ga0209829, IMG submission 187311) | Freshwater microbial communities from Lake Croche, Canada to study carbon cycling - C_140205_EF_MetaG (SPAdes) (version 2) | ecosystem: Environmental > Aquatic > Freshwater > Lake...
AACATAAAACTGACTTACGTCAGTGTGTTCCGTATCAAAACCTGTTTCGCAATAACTTAAATAGTAGTTCCACAAATTTTTGAATTTTTCATCAAAACCTAGTTTTGCAATACTATTCCAAGATAAATTAAATTGCTCTTTCCAGATTCTTAATGTCTTCGCATAGTCTTTCCCAAAAGATATTTCTTTGTATAATTCTAAGTTGTTATCTTTAAATAATTTATACAAGATTTTTTTTGAAGGAAGAATGCCACCTGGAAAAATATATTTTTGAATAAAATCTACTTGATCAATGTAATTTGAATATTCATCATCATTTATAGTTATTATTTGAAAACATGCCTTACCATTTACCTTAAGTACTTTATTTAAATTTTTAAAATAAATATCCCAATATTCTTTTCCTACAGCCTCGAACATTTCTATAGAAACTATTTTATCATAATAATTAGTGGCATCTAATTTTCTATAATCTTTAAAAGTAATTTTAATATTTTTATCTAATTTATTATTTTTAATTAAATCATTTACGTAAGAAAATTGCTGCTCACTGATTGTTAGTCCTTCTATTGTAGAACTTGTTTTTTCATAATTTCTTTTTAAAAAACCACCCCACCCAGAACCTACTTCTAATATATTGTCAGAGGATTCAATATTTAAATTCGTTATAATGCTATCGTATTTATTATTTTGCGCTATTAATAAGTCATCTTCTTTATTAATAAAAATTCCAGAAGAGTAAGTCATAGATGAATCTAGCCAAAAGGAATAAAATTTATTTCCAAGATCATAATGATAGTGAATATTTTTTTTTGCTTGGCGAATAGAATTGGATTTAAATATAAATTTAATTTTTTCTATAAAAGAGGATAAATAATTATTAACCCAATTTTTTTTTTTAATTTGTTGATTTTTAAGTAATATTTTAAGTAAATTTGTTAAATTAGAAGTTTCCCATTTGTTGTTAATGTATGAGTCGGCAAATCCTAATTCACCTCTAAATAATATGTCCTTAAAAAAAGAACTGTCTTTAATTAATATATCTGAGCTTAAGTTACCATCTTTAGCTTTAAAAATTTTTTCATAAGAATCTTTAAAACTAACTTTGATCTCACCCCATTTAATATTCTGGAGCTTAAAATCTAGATATTTTTTAAATAAATTAAACATGAAATGAAACTGTATCATTTTTTTTCTGCGGTTTTGAGAAAAAAGATTTTTGTTTTATAAAAATTTTAATTGCTTGGTAGTGTATTAAAATCATAATTTTTTGGGCGTAAAATATATTTTTAATTAGATTAAGAATTAAGGAAATATCATTAAGCACTGCGCTCTTTGATGATATACCAGTTTTAAGCATAATTTTATTTTTCTTATAGACATCAATATTTAATAGGAAGTTTTTATTATTATTTAATAAATAAAATTTATATTTTAACTTCATTTCTAAAAAAGGAGATACATAAAATTTTTTGTTTAGTTTAGAAAATATTTTTTTTTGTCCTTTTTTTATTTTTAAAAAATAACAATGTTGTTCATAGTGAGTGTTTTTTACTTCATAACAAATATACTTAATTTCATTTTGAATATTTTTACATAAATAGACAGAAATTGGATTAAAAACATAACCTAAAAAAGAGGGTGTGCAATAAATATAAATCTTGTAATTATTTTTATCTTTAAATTTTTTTAAAATATTATTTTTTATAAAATCTTTTGGGTTAATCTCTTCTTTTCTACTTCCGTGATCTTTGTAGTTAAAACTAAATAGGTTGAATTTATTTATAGAAAAAAAAAATAATTTATTAATATTTTTCAACTCATCTAAATCAATAAGAATAGATAAAGTTTTGTATGAAAATTTATGACTAAAGGGGAATATTCTTTGATGAAATACGCTTCCAGGTTGAAGAGTGCTTTGCATTATAGTAAATAATTAACAACTTTTTTTGCAGAAACAACGCCATCTTCATGAAAACCATAACCACACCAAGCTCCACAGTAATAAATATTTTTGAGACCTTGAATTTTTTCTAATTTTTTAAATGTATATTCTTTATTGTGTTTAAAAACAGGGTGGCTGTATTTCATTTTTTTAATTATTTTATTTTTGCTTATTAAATCATTTGAGTTTATTGACACAAAATAATTTTTTTTGCATTTTAAATTTTGTAAATAATTCATCCAATATGTTAATTTGGCTTCTTCTTTGTTTGTTTTGATAAAATTCCAACTCGACCAGTTAAATTTATTTTTAGGCATCAGTGAATTATCAGTGTGAAGACAAACGTCATTATTGTGATATTTAACTAATCCTAATACTTTTTTTTGTTTTTTAAGATTATTAGGAAGAATTTTTATTATTTCGTTAGAGTGATTTGCAAAAATTATATAATTATAATCTATGATTTTATTATGAATTTTAATACCAATCATATCATTAAGAATTTTTATTGATTTAATATTAGAATTTAAGAAAAATTTAATATTTGTTATATTTTTAATTTTTTGAATATATTTGTTACTTCCATACTTGATCACTTTCCACTGAGGACGAAAAAAAAAATTTACTAAGCCGTGGTTGATAAAAAACTTAATTAAAAAGCCAGTTTTATAGTTTTTAACTTTATTTATAGGATTTGACCAAATGGAGGCGCACATAGGATATAAGTAATATCTTTTGAATTCTTCAGTAAAATTAAATTTTTTAAGAAATGTATCAATTTTTAACTTTAAAAAAGAATTTCTATTAATTTTAGCTAAAAAATTAAATTTAATAATGCCGACTAATATTTTAAAAAACTTTATTGAAAAAAAATGTTCGTTCTTAATTATGATGCTTTTAAAATCTTTTCCTGACCATTCAAAATTTTCATGAGGATAGTTTACCGAAAAACTCATATTGGTATTGTCTGACTTTATTTTTAAAGTATTTAGGAGATTTATAAAATTTGGATAAGTTTTATTGTTAAAAACTATAAATCCACTATCTATAAAATATTTTTTACCATCCTCATTTATTTTATGAGTATGAGTGTGACCACCAAGATATGAATTTTTTTCATAAATATGTACTTCATATTTTTTATGCAATTCAAACGCAGCAGTTATTCCAGAAATCCCACTGCCTATAACTGCAATTTTTTTTTTCATTTTTTTAATTCTTGAAATGCTTCTAGAGCTGCTTTTCTAGCTTCTTCATGTTTAACAATTGGGTAAGGATAAGTTTTTCCTATTACAATTTTATTTTTATTTTGTAACTCATCTGGCATTTCCCAAGGCTTATGAAGGAATTCATCTGGAATATTTATTAATTCTGGACACCATTTTTTTATATATAGACCTTTGGGGTCAAATTTTTCTCCCTGCAATATAGGATTAAAAATTCTAAAATAAGGAGCAGCATCTGCTCCTGTACCAGCAACCCATTGCCATCCAGCAACATTATTTGCAAGATTAAAATCTAATAAAGTTTCTCTAAAATATTTTTCGCCTTCACTCCAATGAATTCTTAAATGTTTTACCAAAAAAGAAGCAACTATCATTCTTACTCTATTGTGCATCCATCCAGTTTCGTAAAGCTCTCTCATACCAGCATCTACAATAGGATAACCCGTCAATCCTTTCTTCCATTTTTTTAATAAATTATTATTTATATTCCATTTAAATTTATCAAAATCTTTTCTGAGGTTATTTTTTTCCATTTGTGGAAAATTATGAAGCAAAGAATGACAAAATTCTCTCCATCCAAGTTCATTTATGTATTTTCTAAATCCTATTTTTTTATTTTTAATTTCCAAACATTTTTTCATTATTTTATGAACTGATATTTGGCCAAATTTCAGATATGGAGATAATTTAGAAGTTCCATTAATAGAAGGGATATCTCTATTATAAGCATAATTTTCTATAGAATTTTTTATAAAATTATCTAATGTTTTTTCCGCATTCTCTTCACTAGGTTCCCAATATTTTTCAAATTTCTTATGCCAATCTTTTTTTGGATATATAAATTTAAATTTATTACTTTTTATTGAAGTAGAATTATTTTTTTTGGATAATTTAATGTCATTATTATTGTATTGAAGATGATTATTTAGATAATTTTGTTCTGCTTTCTTCCAATAGTGCGTAAAAACCTTAAATGGCGTTCCGTCATCTTTCTTTATTTTTTCAATAGGATTAAGTAAATTTGACTGAAATTCCTTAAATGGAACGTTGTTTTCTTCCAGTAAAATCTTTACTTTTTCCTCTGTAATATTTTCATAAATATGACAGGATTTATTCCAATAAAAATTATCAATAGCGAACTTTTTTATTAAATCTTTTATAAATTTTTGGGTATTTCCTTGAATCACGTCAAGTAAAATATTTAAATTACCTAATTTTTTTTCAAAAATTTCTAAAGATTTAGCAAGCCACCACCTCTGAGCCTCGCATAGATCGTATGCATCTTTTTCATATATATATATTGCCTTTTTTTTTAAATTTTTGTCATTAAGTAAAGCTGTAAGCGCTTGATTACCAGACATTCTAAAGTCATCTTTTAACCAAAAAAATGAGCAGGACATTGTTTTTTTTATTTTTTTTAAATTTAGGTCTTGATTTATTATTTAAAAGTAAGTTTAATCAGTTTTTATTATTTAAATAAAGGGATCAATGTCATTAGAATTAAATCAACACTTAGGAAAACAGCTTCGTGCAAGAAGAGCTGCCTTAGGTCTTACGCAAACTCAAGTTGCTAAGGCAATCAACGTAACATTTCAACAAATTCAAAAATATGAAAAAGGAACTAATGGAGTAAGCTCTAGCAGACTGCTTCAGTTGTCTAATTTTTTAAAAGTTCCTGTTAAATTTTTTTTTGAAGAATTTAAGGATTTCCATAATTTGGATTCACAAACAAGCAAAGACACTTCTTTAGAATCTTTTGTTGCCAACTTATCAGAAGTGGAAAAAGAAAAGCTTTTAAATATTTTGCATTCAAGCAAGAAATTATCAAAAACTGCTTAATTTTCTTTTGGCTCCCCGAGCAGGACTCGAACCTGCGACCAATTGATTAACAGTCAACTGCTCTACCAACTGAGCTATCGGGGAATAAAAAGCACAATACGATTTTTTTTTTTAAAAACAATATTAATTTTGGAGGCCACGCCCAGAATCGAACTGGGATACAAGGATTTGCAGTCCTCTGCGTAACCATTCCGCCACGTGGCCATATTTTTTCTGTATTATTTTCTAATAGCTATCGTGTATATATATTTAGTTTTCTAAACTCGCAAATATTATGCAACACAGTACTCGACAATTAAACATGATTGAAAGCCAATTAAGGCCTAATAATATCATAGATGAGAATTTAATAACTGCATTTCAAAAAGTGAAACAAGAAAATTTTTTACCAGAAGAGTTAAAAAAATTATCTTATATAGATGATCATATAAGTTTTTCTAAAAAAAGTTTTATTTTAAAGCCTCTTATTTTTGCAAAGTTTTTAAATATTTTAAAACTAGAATTATCAGATCTTGTTTTAGAGATTGGATCGGGCGGAGGTTATACAGCTTCTATTTTGTCCAATTTAGTTAATACAGTTTATTCGGCTGAGGAAGATAAGACTGTTTATGATTTATCCATGAGAAACGTAAAGAATAGTAAACTTACAAATATCAAATTTTTTTCTTCTGATTATAAGCAATTAAATATTCCTGAACTTAAGTTTGATAAAATTATTATTAATGGTTCTGTAAATGGCGATCCTGTTAATTTGTTAGATAAATTAAAAATAAACGGAAAGTTAATATGTATTTTGAAAGTTGAATCTTCCTCAAATATTTATCTATATAATAAAAAAATAAGTGGATATGAAAAATTAAAGATTACAAATGCCAGTTCGCCTATTTTAATAAATTATATCGATAAAGAAGAATTTAGTTTTTAATGTTAGAAGAAAATTATAATCATTTAGAAATTGAAGATAGAATTTATAATTTTTGGGAAACTCAAAAGTTATTTCATCCTAAAAAAAACAATAATAAAAAATACTTTTCTATAGTTATACCACCACCAAATGTTACAGGTAGTTTGCACATGGGTCATGCTCTTAATAATTCTATTCAAGATTTATTAGTTAGGTTTTATAGATTAAAGGGTTATGAAACTTTATGGCAACCAGGAACTGATCATGCCGGAATAGCAACTGAGCTTGTTGTTGAAAAAAAACTTAATGAAAAAAATCAATCAAAAAGTACATTAGGAAGAGAAAAATTTCTTAAAGAAGTCTGGGATTGGAAAGAACATTCTGGAAATTTAATTATAAATCAACTTAAAAAATTAGGCTCATCATGTGATTGGTCTCAAACCCGATTTACTATGGACAAAGATATGTCGTCTGCAGTGATAAAAGTTTTTTTAGAACTTTATAAAAAAAAACTTATTTATAAAGATTTAAAATTATCTAATTGGGACCCTTTATTAAAAACCGCAATTTCGGATCTTGAGGTTGAGCAAAAAGAAGTAAATGGAAAACTTTATTATATTAAATATTATTTGAATAAAAATGATTTTATAACAATAGCAACTACAAGACCAGAAACAATTTTTGCCGATTCAGCAATAGCTGTTAATTCTAAAGATAAGAGATATAAAAAATTAATAAATAAATTTGCCAAAATACCTCTTATTGAAAAATCAATTAAAATTATAGTGGATGATTATGCCGATCCTAATCATGGATCTGGAGCAGTAAAAATTACGCCGGCTCATGATTTTAATGATTACGAAGTTGGGATAAGACATAATTTAGAAAGAATTAATATTTTAGAACCTGATGGAAAATTAAATCATAATTGTCCCAAAAAGTACCAAGGAATAGATAGGTTAGAGGTAAGAAAATTAGTAGTAGAAGATTTAAAATCGGGAAATTTTTTAGAAAAAGAAGAGTCAATAAAACATAGCGTTCCTTACGGGGATAGATCAAATTCTGTTATTGAGCCCTATCTTACAGAACAGTGGTTTTTAAATGTTAAAAAATTATCAAGCGATGCTTTGAAAGCAGTTAAAAATAAAAAAACTATTTTTTTTCCAGAATCGTGGACGAAAACTTATAATTTATGGTTAAAAGATATTAAACCATGGTGCATTTCTAGACAAATATGGTGGGGGCATCAAATTCCTGTTTGGTACGGAGAAAATGGCAAAATTTTTGCAGCAGCAAATAAAGTAGACGCTCAAAAACAGGCCGATAAATTTTATAAAAAAAAAAATTCGCACATAGAGCAAGATATCAATGTTCTCGATACTTGGTTTTCATCAGCGCTATGGCCATTTGCAAGCTTAGGATGGCCTAACAAAACTTATAATCTTAAACGATTTTACAAAACATCAGTATTGGTAACAGGTTTTGATATTTTATTTTTTTGGGTTGCAAGAATGATGATGATGGGTTTGTTTGTGACAAAAAAAGTTCCCTTTGATAAAGTTTATATTCACGCTCTAGTAAGAGATGAGCATGGACAAAAAATGTCCAAGTCAAAAGGAAATGTCATTGATCCTTTGGAGTTAATTAAAAAATATGGAGCAGATGCTTTAAGATTTACATTAATGTCAATGGCTTCTCCAGGAAGAGATGTAAAACTTTCAGAAGATAGAGTTAAAGGTTATAGAAATTTTCTAACTAAAATTTGGAACGTTTCTAAGTTTTGCGAATTAAATAATTGCAATTCTAATCTAGAATTGGACATGAGTAATATAAAACTTGAAGTTAACCAATGGATTATCAATGAATATATTCAAACAAAAAATAATATTGATAAGCATATTGAAGACTTTAGATTCGATGAGGCTTCTAGAGAAATTTATAATTTTGTATGGAATACTTTTTGTGATTGGTATTTAGAGTTTGCAAAGTCAATTTTTTATTCAAATGATCAAAGCAAAATAACAGAAACAAAAAAAGTTTTCGGATTTATATTTTCTAGAATTTTAATATCGTTACATCCATTTATACCCTTTGTTACAGAAGAATTGTGGGACAAATTAAAATTTATGAATTTTTATAAAAGTCCACTGATCAATTTTAGTAACAATAAAGAAATTAAATTTATTAAGAATAATAATATTCAAATGATTAATTGGTTAATTAAAATTGTAGGTTTAATTCGATCAACAAAAGTTATTTTACAAGTTTCACCCGGCAATTTTGTCGATATTTGCACAGATAATTTGTCTAAAAATAAAAAGGATTTTTTGGATAGGAATTTTTTAATTTTTAAAAAAGCAGCTAGAGTTGAAAATTTATTTAAAAAAAATGAAAAAAATGAGAACATATTGCCTATATATTCAGAAGGAGATGCTATACTTATTAAATTTTCTACAGAAATCTCACTAAAAGAACAGATTGCTAAGGTTAAGCAAAAAATTGATATGATTAAAAATAATATTAATATTTCAAAAGGAAAACTCGCCAATAAGTCTTTTATAAATAAAGCTCCAAAAGATATAGTTGATAAAGAAAAAGATATTTTAAAAAATTTAGTAAATGATTTGAATCAGTTAGAAAGTATAATATCCATTAAGAATTAATATGAAATTTGACAAATCTAAATTACCAAGTCGTCATACCACAGTCGGTCCAGACAGAGCTCCTCATAGAGCTTTTTATTATGCGATGAATTTAAAAAAGAATGACATTGCCAAACCTTTTGTTGGAGTTGTTTCAACTTGGAATGAAGCAGCACCTTGCAATATTGCTTTAATGCGCCAGGCTCAGTCAGCTAAAAAAGGTGTCTTTGAAAATAATGGGACCCCAAGAGAGTTTTGCACAATTACAGTTACAGATGGTATTGCAATGGGTCATGAGGGAATGAAATCCTCATTAATATCTAGAGAAGTTATAGCAGATTCAACAGAGTTAACAGTAAGAGGTCATTGTTACGATGCTTTGGTTGGTCTTGCTGGCTGCGATAAATCATTACCAGGATTGATGATGGCAATGTGCAGATTAAATGTTCCAAGCGTTTTTATTTATGGAGGATCAATATTACCTGGAAGATTTAAAGGAAAAGATGTGACGGTCGTAGATGTGTATGAAGCCGTTGGCAAGCATGCAAATCATCAAATGTCAGATGAAGATTTAGAAGAACTAGAAATAAGCGCATGTCCTAGCGCTGGTGCTTGCGGAGGTCAATTTACAGCAAATACTATGGCGTGCGTATCTGAAGCTATAGGTTTAGCATTACCTTATTCTTCTGGGACTCCAGCTCCTTATGAAGAAAGAGATAAATATGCATATGCAAGTGGGAAAGCAGTTATGGAATTATTAAAAAAAAATATAAGACCAAGAGATATTGTTACTCTTAAATCATTACACAATGCAGCAACAATCGTAGCTGCTACAGGAGGATCAACCAATGCTGCTCTTCATTTGCCAGCTATAGCTAATGAATGTGGAATAAAATTTGATTTATTTGATGTTGCAAAAATATTTAAAAAAACTCCTTATTTAGCAGATCTAAAACCTGGTGGAAAATATGTAGCTAAAGATATGTTTGAGGCAGGAGGAGCTCCAATGTTATTAAAAACTTTATTAGACGGTGGTTACATTTATGGGGATTGTTTGACTGTAACAGGAAAAACTATGGAAAAAAATTTAGAGTCAGTAAAATTTAATATCAATCAAGATGTCATGAGGCCTTATAATAAACCGCTTTCTAAAACAGGTGGGGTTGTAGGCTTAAAAGGAAATTTAGCTCCTGAAGGAGCAATTGTCAAAGTTGCTGGAATGAAAAAACTAAAATTTACTGGCAAAGCACTTTGCTTCAATAGCGAAGAAGAAGCTTTTAAAGCTGTTCAAAACAAAAAATATAAAGAAGGTGATGTTATTGTCATCAGGTATGAAGGACCAAAAGGGGGGCCCGGTATGAGAGAAATGCTTTCAACTACCGCAGCAATATACGGTCAGGGAATGGGTGAAAAGGTAGCATTAATAACAGACGGAAGATTTTCTGGAGGAACTAGAGGATTTTGCGTTGGCCATGTTGGACCAGAAGCTTTTAATTGTGGTCCTATAGCTTTATTAAAAAATGGGGATATTATTACAATTGATGCAGTTAAAGGAACTATAGATTTTAAAATTTCTAAATCAGAATTGCAAAAAAGAAAAAAAGCTTGGAAAAATATAAATCCACACTTCCTATCAGGAACCCTATGGAAATATGCGCAAACTGTTGGTTCGGCAAAAAATGGAGCTGTTACACACGCTGGCGGATTTAAAGAGAAAAAATGTTACGCGGATATTTAAAAATAAAACCAATAATATTATGTGGAGGAGAGGGCACTAGGTTGTGGCCTGAATCTAGAAAAAAACATCCCAAGCAATTTATTAAAATTAATGGAAAAAGTTTATTACATCATGCCATAGAGCGAGTAACGGGACCTAATTTTGATAAAATTACAATTTGTTCAAATGTAAATTTTTTAGACCAAATCAAAGAAGAGACAAAAAAAATAGATTGTAAAATTTATGTAGAGCCCGATAAGAAAAACACAGCTCCAGCTATTCTCGCAGCGATTAATGATGACGAATTGTCATTTTATCAACCTGTAATAATAATTTCTTCAGATCATATAATTGAAAAAAAAGTATTGTTTCAGAAGCAAATTAAAAATTTATCCAAACACTTAGACAGAAATAAAATTTTTATTTTTGGAGTTAAGCCTAATTATCCAGAAACCGGATATGGCTATTTATACTCGAAAAAAATTAATAAAAATTTCAATAAAGTTGTCAAATTTGTTGAAAAACCAAATTTAAAAAATGCAAAAAAACTTATAAAAAATAATAATTATCTTTGGAATTCAGGAATGTTTCTTTCAAATAAATCAGCATTATTAAATGAGTATTCTGTTTTACAAAGAAAGCTTGCACTGCAAGTTTGTGATGCTTTTATTAACGCAAAAATCACAAATAATATATTACGTTTAGAAAAAAAATATTTTTCAAAAATAAAATCCATTTCATTTGATCATGCTATTTTAGAAAAATCAGACAATATTTTTTCTGCTAAGTTAATAAGTGATTGGAAAGATGTTGGCAGTTGGTTGCAAAAATGGGAAATTGAAAGAAAAGACAAAGATAATAACTTTATAAAAGGAAAAATTTTTAAAAATAATATTAAGAATTCTTATATATCTTCCAATAGTAGAACTGTTGTGGCTAGTAATTTAGAAAATATTTTGGCAGTAGATTATAATGACGTTTTATACTTATCTGATTTAAAGAAAAATAATCTTCAGTCTTTGTATCCTTTCATTAATAAACAATTTCCAAGAATTACTGATCATCATACAACGACTCATAGACCGTGGGGGCAATTTACAAACATATTTGTAGAAAAAACTTTTCAAGTTAAAGAACTCGTTGTGAATCCAGGAGCAATTTTAAGTTTGCAAAAGCATAAATATAGATCCGAGAATTGGGTAGTAGTCGAAGGAAAAGCAAATGTAACTCTGAATAAAAAAAATATAGTTCTGAATAAATCTGAATCTATTTTTATTCCCCAGGGCGCAGTTCATAGAATTGAAAATAGACAAAAAAGTGTTTTAAAAATTATAGAAGTTCAAACTGGTAGTTACTTAGGTGAAGACGACATTATTAGAATTAAAGATGTTTACGGAAGAGCCTAGGCTAACGTCAATCTAATTGGCGCATGATCAGAGGGTCTTTCCAAAGATCTTAGATAAGAGTCTATGTTTACATCCTTAATAAGATGAGTGATATTTTTTGATAATAAAAAGTGGTCAATTCTTAGTCCTTTATTTCTTTCAAAAGAACCGTTTTGATAATCCCAAAATGTATAATTATTAGGTTTTTTATTAATTAATCTAAAGGCATCATTGTATCCTTCATTTAATATATTTCTAAAAAATTTTCTTATTTCAATTCTATATAGGGCATCATTTTCCCAATCTTTAGGATTATAAACGTCATCTTCATTAGGAATAATATTAAAATCACCTCCAACAATTATTTTATTTTTTAATTTATTTTGCTTACTTAAATAATCTTCAAAAGATTTTAGCCACTCTATTTTATATTTATATTTTTCTGTATCGACTGGATTTCCGTTTGGAATATAAACTGAAATAATTTTTATAATCTGATCTTTATAGGTTATGTCAGCAGAAATTGTTCTTGATTGCTCTAGCTTATCTTCAATAATATTAAAATTTATATTATCTATTTTTTTATTATAAATTATAGCAACACCATTATATGATTTTTGACCATGAACTGCACTTTCGTAACCAATATTTTTTAACTCTATATACGGAAAATTTTTGTTTTCAGTTTTAATTTCTTGTAACAGTAAAAAATCTGGCTTGTTCTTTTTTAAATAATTAATAACATGATCAATTCTAACTCTCACTGAGTTAACATTCCAACTACTAATAATCATTAAACAGAAAATGAACTACCACATCCGCATGAAGAAGTGGCTTTAGGATTAATAATTTTAAAAGTATTCTCAATTAATTTTTCAGAAAAATCTAATGTAGAGCCTTCTATAAAAGAAAAAGAGGACTTATCAATTAACACGTTATTAAAAATTATGTCGTCTTGATTTTTTTTGCTATCCATTAAAAAATGATATTTGTAACCTGAGCAACCTCCGCCTTTAACCTCTATTCTAAAAAATTTATTGATATTTTCGCTTTCTAAAAGATTTTCTATCTTTTTTTTAGCATTATCTGTAATGGTAAAATTATTAGTCATTCAATTATATGTTACTTTAGCTTTATTAATATATGTCCGGAGTAAATAATTACAATAAGTTATTAGCTAAATTTTCCTCTAATAATTCTAATTATTTAGGTAGACAGTTTGGAGATAAAAAAAATCAATACAGATCATTTTATCAAAGAGATAGAGATAGAATTATACATTCAACTTCATTTAGAAGACTGAAATATAAAACTCAAGTTTTTGTATATTATGAAGGAGACCATTACAGAACTAGACTCACTCATACTTTGGAAGTTTCTCAAATATCAAGATCAGTGGCCAGATACTTAAGATTGAATGAAGATTTGGCTGAAGCGATAAGTTTAGCCCACGATCTTGGACACCCACCATTTGGTCATGCAGGTGAGAAAATCCTAAATTATTGCATGGAAAGTAACGGGGGGTTTAATCATAATGTTCATTCAATTCGTTTAATTACAGAATTAGAGAAAGCTTACCAAAATTTTGATGGTCTAAATTTATCTATAAATACAATAGACGGTATCGCCAAGCATAACGGGCCAAATTTTTTAGTAAGAGAAAATTTAAATATTTTACCAAATTTAAGTAAAATTAAAAAAATTAATTTTTACAATCAGTCTTCTTTAGAATCGCAAATTAGCGCCTTATCGGATGACATAGCATACAATAATCATGACATTGATGACGGCATTAGAGCTGGTTTTTTTTCCATAAATGACATTAAAGATATTCCAATTATAGGTGATGTAATTAAGAAAAAAAATAAACAATTTAAAAACAAAAAATTGTTAAGAAATGAAATAATAAGATCTATAATAAATATTATGGCTACTGATTTAATTTTACAAACCAAAAAGAATTTAAAAAAATATAATATTAAAAAAATTCAAGACGTTTATAAATCTGCAGATTTTATTGTTAGTTTTTCTCCAAAGCTTAATAGTGCAAATAATCAAATTCGAGAATTTCTAAAAATTAATATGTATGAGAATAAATCGGTCAAGGAAATGACCAATAAAGCAGAAAAAATAATAAACAAATTATATATCTATTTAATTAAAAATAATAAAAAATTTATAACTACAGAATCAAGAAAAAAATGGGGATTAGAAAGATCAATATCCGATTTTATTGCTGGTATGACTGATAAATTTGCTATCGATTTATATAATAAAATAAAATGAATATTTTTTTTGATTATAAAATAAAGTTGAATATTTTTTTTAAATCTTTAGAGAAAAATAATATTATTAAATTACCTGATAATTTTAATAATTTTTCTGTAGAAATTCCAAAAATTAAGACTCATGGAGATTTAAGTACAAATGCACCAATGATTTTTGCAAAAATAAATAATTTAAATCCTATTGAATTAGCGGCAAATATAAAAAAAGAATTAGAAGGTAAATTTGAAGAAATCCTAAAAATTGAAGTAGCAAAGCCAGGTTTCTTAAATTTTTTTTTTAATAAA
>Ga0209829_10002409_pt1 | contig 14230 bp, 12 predicted proteins | sample C_140205_EF_Meta_FD_187311 | JGI IMG/M metagenome (GOLD analysis project Ga0209829, IMG submission 187311) | Freshwater microbial communities from Lake Croche, Canada to study carbon cycling - C_140205_EF_MetaG (SPAdes) (version 2) | ecosystem: Environmental > Aquatic > Freshwater > Lake...
TTGGTTCCAAAATTCCCCCATTTTTTTTCCCACGATGCGAGCGAGCAAATCAGAACTTCCCCCAGGTGGATAGGTCACGATCAGGTGAATGGGCTTATTGGGGAAGTTGGTGTTTTGCGCGATAGCGTTGAGAGCTGCTAATTGGATCCAGCACACGACCAGAGCACACTTGAGCAATCTTAAAAAATAGTTCATGGTTTGGAGCCCCTTTTAGACTGATCTACTATACTTAAAGGCGTTTATCAATTCATTCTCCATAACCCTTGAATCCCATGGCCACACTCAATTCTCCCGGTGCCCGCGCTGATCAGGCGTTGTCTCTCAATATGAAGCTTTTGGCCCACCACGAGTTGGCGGGTTTTGGCGGTCTTGGAGAAGGTATTTCCATGCAACTCGATGCCAAAGGCCGACGAATTTTGTGGCTTGCACACGAGTCTGCGCCGAAGAATTTTTCCGGTGTCGATGTGAGCGATCCTTTGAACCCCCAACTCATCGTGCAAACAGACCTCCCGCACATGAAGTTGCGCTCCAACTCGTTGGATGTGGTGGGTAATTTGTTGGCCGTGGCATATCAAACGGCGACGGTGGGTTTGAAGCCCGCAGGTGTCGATATTTTTGACGTGAGCGTGCCCGAGTCCCCCAAACTGCTCTCCCACTTTGACTGCTCAGGCCCCCATTCCAGGGGCGTGCATGCCCTGTGGTTTGTGGACGGCAAGACCATCCACATGTCTTCTGGTTCTGGGGACTTTGAGCCCCACAACCCCTTGGATGATCAGTTCTATCGCATTTTGGATGTCTCCGATCCGACCCAACCTGTTGAGAAGGGACGTTGGTGGTACCCGGGAACTCGAGTCGGTGATACCGCTCCTCAGCCCAAGAGGTTGCAAGGCATTTTTGACACGGGGTTTCGAGTTCACAACAGCAATGTGTTTCCCTCTCACCCCGACAAAGCCTACGTGGGTTATATCGATGGGGGTGCTTTCGTCTTGGACATCTCCAAGCCCGACAACATCCAGGTGATCTCTCACTGGAACCATTCGCCACCACTCAACGGTTTCATTCACACGGTGCTTCCCCTATTTGATCGCAATTTGTGGATCGTGAGTGACGAGTGTGTTCAAGACGGGGGACTTGATTGGCCCAAATTGGTTTGGGTGCTCGATGCGCGTGATGAGAGCAATCCATTGCCCCTCAGTACCTTTCCCATGCCCAACCCCGAAGCGTTCAAAAAACGAGGAGGGCGGTTTGGTGCGCATAATTTGCATGAGAATTTGCCCGGGCCGTGTTCATTTGTCTCCGACACCATCATTGTGGGCTCGTTTTTCAATGCAGGGGTGCGTGTTTTTGACACCAGCAATCCGTTCAGGGTTGAAGAAGTTGCCTACTATGTACCCGCTGCTCCGGCGCTCTCGCCCGCGGGCGCCATCCAACTCAACGATGTCTTTGTCGATGATCGCCGCATTGTCTACACGATTGACCGCTTCACGGGTGGTCTCTACATCTTGGAGATGACCATTTGAGGACCTCCCAGTGGTGAGCCAAGGCCGAGACCCTTTGGGTGGGAAAATTCCAGTGACGGTGATCACGGGTTTTTTGGGCAGCGGAAAAACCACTTTGATTTCGAACTTGGTCAAGCACCCAAGCATGAACCGGGTGGCGGTGGTGATCAACGAGATGGGGGAGATTGGCATCGATCATGATTTGGTCTCACTCTCCTCAGAAAACATGACCCTCTTGGCCAATGGATGCATTTGTTGCTCGGTGCGCACCGACATGCAAGAGACCTTGAGAGAACTCTTTGCCAAACGCCAAGTGGGAGATGTGTTTGATTTTGACCGTGTCATCATCGAGACGACTGGGTTGGCTGACCCGGCACCGGTTTTACAAACCTTGGTGAGTGATACTCTCCTAGAGGCCCGCTATCGCCTGGATGGGTTGATCACATTGGTGGATGCCGTCAATGGACTTGATCAAATCTTGACCCAAGATGAGGCACAAAAACAAGTCGCTTTGGCCGATCGACTGTTGATCACCAAAACCGATTTGAGCTCGCAAGACTCGCTTGATCAATTGATGTCAGAGTTAAAGCGCATCAACCCCAATGCAGACTCTTTGACTGTCTTGAATGGTGAGGCCAATCCAACCGACTTGATCGGACTGGGTCTGGGTTCGAGTCGACTCAATGCCCAGACATTTCAGTTTATTCAGGGGATTGATCTCTTGACCAAGTCGCCTCAAGGCGGATCCTATTTGGGTGCGACATTGCCTCGCCCTCACAGCAGCATCAAGACCTTGTCGCTGCGCTTTCAAGTGCCCTTCACGTGGGAATCGTTTTCAAGCGCGCTTGAGTTGCTGGCCAAACTCAGAGGTCCAGATTTGCTCAGGGTCAAAGGAATTTTGAATGTGCAAGGCGAGCCCTTGGTGATTCAAGGCGTACAGCACATTTTTCACAATCCCGTGAAGTTAGAGCACTGGCCCAGCGAAGACCTCGATACCCGGTTGGTTTTTATCACTCGCAATATGGATGTGGAGATGATTGAGCAATTGTTCAAGGCAGTATGTTTGCTCAGCGAACAAAGCAGTTAGGCCCTATTTTTTTCCTTTTGGTCTTTGCTATTGATTATTGCCGTGAATGTTTGGTTGTTGATCATTACATTGTTAAGACTCAGTGACATCACATTGTGAAGAAAAAAGGGTTCATCTTTGACCACAGAAGTGCCAAAATCACAAGTGATTCCCCGCGCTGTAAATTCTTCCGCTTTGATGGTTGTGACTGGCAAAGCGGCCTCTGTGTCTAGGCGCTTGATCAATGAGCCAGTGACTTCGACTTTGCTCAAATTGCTACTGTCTTGCGCTTGCACATTGGTGATCATGACCAATGTTGCCAATGCAATGGCAGTGGGGAAAAAATTTGAATGGGCGTTTCTCTTCATGAAAATGGTCTCCAAGCGATCTGGGTGGTTGGTTGTACTGAGTTCGAATCGGTGCTCAGTTCGGCTTCGTTTCACGACGTTTGGCGTTTTAGGATGTCAAGCGTCGGTAAAGACCGAATTATGTATGACATTATTATTTAATTTAATTTAATGTCGAACTTTAAATTAAGGGATAACCCTAATCGGTGCACTTAAAAAATATAAAACTAATAAAAATTATTGCTTTTAATGCGGTCTCCACGTGACCGCCGCCAATCCCTGCTGGCTAAACCTTAGGCGATGGTGGTGCCTTCAAAAATACGGTTTTTGGCGCTAGAAATATGCTGAATGACGGCCTCACTGGCCTCACTGGGTGAGCGTTTGATGATTGCGTCGACAATGGCTCGATGCTCTTTTTGCGTGGCAAGGACGCGTGCAGGGCTTTTTTTGTCGTCAATATTGCGCACCAACTCAATGAATTGGCGAATCGGTGCCACACTGGTCTCGATGGTTCTGACAAAAAAAGTGTTGTGTGAGCATTTGGCGATGGCCAGGTGAAAAGTCACATCCTCATCAATGCCAGAGTGACCTTCTTGCATGGTGGCATTGAGGGCCAAAAGTGCTTTTTCCAGGTCTAAGATGTCTGCCTCTTCGTGATTGATGGCGGCACTGGCCGCAGCACCCGATTCAATGCAAGACCTGAAGGAGTAGTACTTTTCGATATCCCCGAAATTTTTGATGGGAACGTGGGTCAGTGGTCCGCTTCCAGGGTTTCGAATTACAAAAGTGCCAGCTTTGCGGCGAGATTCAATCACGCCATCGGCCCGGAGTCGCGAGAGAGCTTCACGTATCGTTGAGCGAGAAACATTGAACTGAATGGCCAAATCATTTTCAGCGGGCAGTTTTCCTGAGGGGCCAAAATCGCCTTGAAGGATTTGTTCCACTACTTTTGTATAAATGATGGAAGACAGTGGGTGACTCTGTTTGTGATCAATCAGCAGTTCATTCATGGGTTTGGCGCTTGACATGGGGTGCTATTGAAGCTCAAGAACAGGGAGTGCGTTCTTGAAGTGTGAAAAATAATGGTGTATTATGTATGACATATATACATCAATTGTGTTGTTTTAGTCCGTATGTTGCATTGATCATGGCGGATTGATTACTCTTTGGCTCAGATATCTTAAGTCATGTCGCTTGTATAGTGTGTCAGCACAAAGTTTATATTTCAACACAAAACATCTGAAACCCCGACCAATGAAGACCTATATGGATAGTCCAAGATCAATCAAAATTCATTCTTCTGACAATGTGGCGATCGTCGCCAACCAAGGGGGATTGATCGCAGGAAGTGTATTTCCAAATGACGACAGTGCTTGTGGGATCACTTTGATCGACAAAGTTCCGCAGGGACATAAATTTGCTTTGATTGATTTTAAACCGGGGGACCCCATCTTTCGTTACAACGTGTGTATCGGCAAAGCTATCAAGGCCATATCACGTGGCGCATGGATCAACGAGTCGATGATTGAAATGCCCAAGGCGATGGCGATGAGTGAATTGCCCAAGGCCACCAAGACGCTTTCTCACGTTGATGCACTTGAGGGGTATCACTTTGATGGTTATCAAAACGCCGATGGATCCGTGGGGACTCGAAACATCCTGGCGGTCACCACCACTGTTCAATGTGTCTCGGGTGTGGTGGACTTTGCGGTCAAGCGCATCAAAGAAGAGTTGTTGCATCGCTATCCAAACGTCGATGATGTGGTGGGTTTAGAGCATTCGTATGGGTGTGGTGTGGCAATCGATGCCAAGAATGCTGACATTCCGATTAGAACGCTACGCCATATATCCATGAATCCTAATTTCGGAGGCGAGGTGATGGTGGTGAGTTTGGGGTGTGAGAAATTACAACCGCAAAGGCTATTGCCCAAAGGATCGTTTCCCATTCATCTTGACAGTCCCCTTGATGAAGAATTGGACGTCGTATGCCTTCAATCCGAGCAGCATGTGGGCTTCATGTCCATGATTGACTCGATCATGGATCGTGCGAAAGTTCATCTTGCTCGATTGAATCAAAGAACCCGTATCAAGGTTTCTGCCAGTGAGCTGGTCGTGGGTGTTCAATGTGGGGGCTCGGACGCATTTTCAGGAGTCACAGCGAACCCCGTGGTGGGGTTCGCAACTGATCTTTTGGTCCGAGCCGGTGCCACCGTCATGTTTTCTGAAGTCTCCGAGGTCAGAGACGGTGTAGACCAGTTGACGTCCCGCGCTGTGAGTGTGGAGGTTGCCAATCAAATCATTGAACAACTGACTTGGTATGACGACTATCTTAAAAATGCCGGGGCAGATCGAAGTGCCAACACCACACCTGGAAATAAGTTGGGGGGCTTGTCCAACATTGTTGAAAAAGCCATGGGCTCCATTGTCAAGTCCGGCAGCCATCCCATCAATTCAGTTTTGGCACCAGGGGAAAAATTGAAGTCCAAGGGGTTGGTGTTTGCTGCAACACCAGCGAGTGACTTTATCTGTGGAACCTTGCAACTGGCCGCAGGCATGAACTTGCATGTCTTCACGACGGGGCGGGGCACGCCTTATGGGCTTGCTCCAGTGCCAGTCATTAAAGTGGCAACTCGCACAGACCTGGCCACTCGATGGCATGATTTGATGGATTTGAATGCAGGTGAAATTGCAGACGGTACCTCCACAATTGAGAAAAAGGGCTGGGAATTGTTTGAACTCATGCTTGAAATTGCCAGTGGAAGAAAAAAAAGTTGGGCAGAGCACTGGAAACTGCACAATTCCTTGGTTCTTTTCAATCCCGCTCCTGTCACCTGAAGCGTTTGTTCATGCTCCCAGGTCATTTTGAGAAATGATATCCACTGCTTATTCGGGTTTGTACTAATCTTTGGTGAAAAATCAAGTGGTACGATGTCTTATGATTGGTTTTGTCGTGTCATGTCAAATGCAAAGTGACATGCTATAAACATCACTGATGCTTTTTTAAACATTTTCTTTTAAGGTGAAAACCGTGGCGTTTAATTCGATCAAAGAAACAGCAAGTCATGCTTCTTTAAAGGTGGCTACATCGTTCTTGTTGGCCATTTCAAGTGTGTCTAGTTTTGCGCAGGCTGCTGCAGAGACTGCGTCAGCTTCACCAGGTGCGGCCCCCGCGGTTGAGGTCTCAAACCCCTATGGTTTGGGTGCGCTTTGGGAAACTTCAGATGGCATCACCAAAACTGTTTTGTTGATCCTATTGATCATGAGTGTGGGTTCTTGGTACATCATTGCCACCAAGTTTTTGCAAAATCGCAAATTTCACGCCCAGTCTCTTCAAACCAATGAGGAGTTTTGGAAGGGCAAGACCATCAAAGAGGGTGCTTCTCACCTCGATGAAGCCAGTCCATATCGTTTTATCGCCGAGTCGGGCTCGAACGCAGTTCAAAGTCATGTGGGAATGAAAAAAAATATTCCCTTGAACGATTGGCTAGAGATGAATATTCAAAGTGCCGTGGACCGAATTCAAAATCAAACTCAAAGTGGCTTGTCGTTCCTGGCAACAGTCGGGTCCACATCTCCTTTCGTGGGACTTTTTGGAACGGTTTGGGGCATTTACCATGCTCTGACTGCGATTGGAATTTCAGGCCAAGCGTCGATTGACAAAGTGGCGGGTCCCGTCGGAGAGGCCTTGATCATGACAGCCATTGGTTTGGCGGTGGCCATTCCTGCTGTTCTTGGTTACAACTGGTTGGCAAAAGCCAACAAAGCGGTCATGGATGATGTGCGCGAGTTCAGCGAAGAGTTGAATGGCGTTTTGGTTGGCTCCTCTGGCTCTGCGGCCTGAGATAGATAACCCTCATCGGAGCCCATACCCATGGCAATGAACGTTGGTCAAGACGACGGCGATGTGATCTCCAACATCAATACGACTCCATTGGTGGACGTGATGTTGGTGCTACTGATCATCTTTTTAATCACGGTGCCCGTGGTGACCACCTCCATTCCATTGGAGTTACCCAAAGAACGGGTTGATGTTCGCGAAACCAAGCCTGAGAACGTCATCATTTCAGTGGACAAAAATGGTGATATTTTTTGGTATGAAGCCAAAATCAACAGCGTTGATGCCTTGGTCGCTAAATTAAAGGTGGCCGCCAAAATGAAGCCTCAACCCGAAGTACAAATTCGGGGTGATATGGATTCACATTACGAAGGCGTTGGTAAGGTGCTTTTAGCCTGTCAATACGCTGGAATTGTGAAAGTCGCATTCATCACTCAGCCACCTGCGCTGAACTAAACTATTTTTTTGAAATTTTACGTGCATCATTTTTCATGAATCCCAAACGATCAAAACGTCAACGAAAAATCAACACGCCTGAGGTGATGATGGACGTCAACACCACGCCATTGATTGATGTGATGTTGGTGCTCTTGGTCATGCTCATCATCACCATACCCATTCAATTGCATGCGGTCAATTTGGAAATGCCTGTTGGTGTTCCGCCAACGCAGCAAAACAAGCCATTGGTGATTCAAATTGACATTGATGCTCGTAATGTTATTTATTGGAATGGAACAGGCGTGACGGCCGAGCAACTCAATTCAAAAATGTCAGAAGCAGCGCAAATGGAAGTTCAACCCGAGATTCACTTGCGCCCCAATAAAAATTGTCAGTATGCAATTTTTGCCAACGTGTTGTCTTCTACAAAGCGAATCGGCTTGAGCAAAATTGCAGTCATAGGAAGTGAGCAGTTTGTTCAATGAGTGCTAGAAGTTCTGTTCATGCCTTTGAAGGCTCAAACCGTCCCTACAAAGGGTGGATAGCGGTTGTTGTCATTCACGTCGCCATTGGTTACGCATTGATCAGTGGCATGGCCCAAAAGGGCTTGCACTTGCTCAAAAAACCACTTGAAGCGGTGGTGATTCAAGAAGTGGTGATTCCACCACCCCCACCACCTCCACCCAAGAAAATCGAAAAGCCTATTGAGACGCCTCAAGCGCCACCTCCACCTTTCGTGCCCCCACCAGAAGTGTCACCACCCACGCAGGCACCAACCATTGCCGCAGTTTCAGCTCCTCCAAAGGAGCCTGCAGTCATTGCACCACCACCACCACCACCTGCGCCGCCTGCACCTAAAACGTTGACGGGCAAGCAAGACATCGGTGTCGTTTGCCCTACCCAAGTCCCGCCATCAATGCCCACCAAGGCAATACGTGATGGGATTGAAGGCACCGTTCGAGCCCAAGTGACCATCATCAATGGTGAAATCAAGGAAGTGGCGATCTTGTCTGGTAACCGAGTTTTTCACAGTGCTGTGAAAGAGGCGATGATGCAGTACAAGTGCAAGTCCATTGCCACCGAAGTCACTGCGACGCAGGAATTTTCATTCAAGATTGAATGATCATTCGCTCGCAGAATCGATTGACTGACGAAAACCTGGTCTTCAAATCGCGGAACTTTAGCGGACTCAAAGATTGGGTTGTCAGACAACTTGACTTTGAAAACCTACTTTCCTCCTTTTGCAAGGATAGACATGCGCAGTCTATGCCTCATGCGAGTTGCCCCGATTGGAACACTATTTTAGTTACCCCGGGTGTGTTGCAGTAAACGTCTCCCCCATTGCCCTTGGTCAAACATGAGCAACGCACAATTCAAGGAAGAGGCCCAAATGGGTTGTGTCTGTTGTAAAAACTAGGAACAAAGTTTTTATATTGTCAGACATAATATCAAGTTGAAACAAATTCAATACGGGGATCTGCCGATGCCTCGATGTGTTTCCATGAACTGCTTTTTGGATAAAACTCTCAATTTTCATCTCTTCGTCATCAAACAAGGGTTTGTCATTAGTTGTCCCCAATTTTTAGATCATAGAATTTCAAGCAATGTTGTCTGACAACATATAACCGATGACTCTCAATGTCATGGGTCGATTGGGCTAAATGTTTTGAAGTCTTTTGAAAATGAATAGAAATCTGATTGTTTTATTGTTGCCCTTGCTCGGATGGGTGGGGTCTTCGCTGGCAGTGGTCAAAAAACCATTGCCCAACATGCTGGCGGTTCAGTCAATGAATCAATTGGTTGAAAATAATCTTTACAGGGAATTGGATTATTTTGCAAATAAATTAGACGAAGAGGGTGAGTCGACTCGAATCGACGGGGTAAAGGTATTCAAAAGCGATGATAAATTCATTCCTGGCAAAGTTGCCATTGCCTTGGGAGAGTTGGTCCTCCATGCAAAAAACGGTAGCCCAGAACAGAAGAAATATTTAAGAATCTTTAAGAATTTAGCCGATCAAACTGTGGTGTATGAGAACCACACCTGGGGAATTTATTATTACATGTCCATCTTGTACAAGCTTAAAAAAGCTGGACTGATCGACAAAGCGCTCCGACCAGCGACTTTTCTCAAACTCCAAGAGCAACTCGATTGGCGTACCTTTGTGGCCTTGCCATCTTATCAGTTGATCAATCTGCCCACGAATTATTACGGGGTGGCCTTTAGTATTTCCCGATTGCGATTTTTAATGGGCTGGGAAGATGAGTCTGCAAGTCAAAAATTATTGCAAATCATGTTGGACCATTACCAGCAATTCTCGGGCGAGTATGGTTTTTCTGACGAAACAGATGGTCAGGGTCGATTTGATCGCTACAGCATTTTGTTGGTGGCAGAAATAGCCGAACGATTGGTTGAAACTGGTTTGCCAGTGCCTGATAATTTGAAAACCATCCTTCGAAAATCTGCTGATGTCGCATTGATGTTCATCAACAGCAAGGGCGATGGGTTTAGTTTTGGTCGCAGCTTGGGGCCCTACTCAGAGACCGCACTGATAGAAATACTATCTATTTCAAGCTATTTGAATGTGCTCACTCCTGAAGAAAAAAAATACGCATATGCTTTCTCATCAAGTTTGACCAAGCATTATTTTGAATTTTGGCAAAATCCAGAGACTAAATCGTTGGACATGTGGGGTCAAGGCAGGCGAACAGACAAGTACCGTGGAAAGCACCGCATTTTGGGTGAGAATTTTTCATTGGGCCATCAATTCATCATGACCAATGAAACTTGGAATAACGCCGGTTTTACCAACCAAGTACCAGTCGCCGATTTAGATAACTGGGTGGAAAAGACACAGCCTCAGAATAAATTTGTTCGTTTTGCAAAGGGGGACTTTGATCGTGCCTTATTTTTGCACCGCGACAAAGGACATCTTTTCAGTTTGTTAGTGGTCAATGGTGGGAAATCTCAGCACGATAACAGTCCATACTATCCTTTGCCTTATTCCAATTTCCTTGTATCGGGTGTTGCTGACAGTGGAGCTGCACATGCACAATTGTTGCCAAAAATTACCCTGTCTGATAACAGTGTTTTACTGCCTACGGCTTACATGAGAGACATCACAGTCAGTGACTTTGTGAAAAACCCCAAGGTTGTCACAGTGAGCTTTGAGCAAGACATGCTCGACAAAATTGGACAAGCAGCTCCCGTTGCCGATGCAAGACTGTCAGTGAAAACCACCTATACCTTCACAAGTGGAAGTATCACGCGAGAAGATGTTTTTTCATCCAGCTTACCCACGGAAATTGATTCCCTCAGCATTGAGTTTGGTACTTTCTCTAAATCGTTTACTCAAAATGGATTATCGACTTCATTCAAATCTGGCTTGGTCACTGGATTTGGTGTTTCAGGTCTAGACGCCTGCACAGCGCACGAAACGTTGAATGATCCAGAATATCAAACCCCCTATGGAGCTATGTCCTCAGTGGTCGCTTGCACGAAGGATGATTTTTTAATCAAAGACAATTTTCCCGTTTCTTGGACTCTCAATTACCAATAACTACCATCATCAAGGAGATCAAAGTGATCAAACATAAAAAAGAAGAGCAATCTTTCCGATTAAAGCCCGTACAAATCGCGGTACTCACCTTGGGCGCTGCTTTGTGTGCGCAAGTGACTTTCGCTCAAAGCAGCTCAAGTTCAGAGCCGCAATTAGAGAAAGTAACCGTCACCGCCAACAAGAGGGTTGAGGCATTGGAGACTGTTCCGATGGCCATCTCTGTTTTGAGCAAAGAAAATATAGAACGCAACAACGTTCTTCAATTTGACGACATTGTCAATATCGTTCCAACATTGTCGGTGACTTACGGCTCTACACCTGCCAATAATGGTATCAATATGCGTGGAATTGGCACCTATTCAAATGGAATTGGTGTCGAGGCAGACGTCTCTGTTGTGATTGATGATATACCCATTGGACAGCAATTCCAAGCCTTTCAAGGCTTGGCCAATTTGGAGCGTGTTGAAGTGCTGCAGGGTCCGCAAAGCACCTTGTACGGTAAGAGCTCCATTGCTGGTGCAGTCAACGTCATCACCAAGGAAATCAGCGAAAAGCCCCAAGGAACCATCAGTGCTTATAAAACCAATGATCGAGAAAATCGTTTCTCAGCAACATATTCCACACGAGTGGACGAGCACTGGTCTTATCGTCTTGCAGGAGCGACCAATAATTATGCAGGTAATGTGACCAACATTTACGATAATTCAGCTGTCAACGGAACCAATTCAAAGACATTGATGGCCAAAATTCGTTGGCAACCCACAGACAAGATTGATGTGGAGATCTCACCGCGCTATAACCAGTCCATGGATAATTGTTGTGTCTATGTGCCAACCGCAATCACTGCATCAAATGGAGCTGCTCTTAAAAATATCTACTGGCAAGGCATCACTGGCCTTCCTGCCAGCACATTGTTTGCAGGTGTTCCCATTGCCCCCGGAAACTCCACGGTCAATGAAGATTACCCAACTGGAATCATGTCCACTGCGCGTGGTACTGGTATGAAGATAAGTTATTACTTGGATAGTGGTGCCACCTTGATGTCAGTGTCTTCGCAGTCTCGCTATCAAGCCAATGATTACCGCGACCAAGATTTCACTGCTTCTAACATTTTGGGCTCTCTTGTCAAATCGCCTGCTTCACCAGGTGTCCTCTCTGGTGGTTTCACGCAGCAAGGCACCTACGATATTCAAACCACGACTCAAGAATTTAGATTTACTTCGCCAGACAGCGGCAAAATGAAATATGTCGCTGGTTTGTGGTACGCAGACAATAAAACTGTTCGTGACTTCACCCGCGGTGTTCCCAATGTCTTGACCTCTGCCACAGGATCCAACCCCACGAGTCCCACCGGGTATGAGGGCATGATTCACACCAACAATCAAGCGATTTTTGGGCAAACTTCATACGAATTTTTGCCGACATACTCTGTCTTGGTGGGTGGACGGACAGGTAAAGAAACAGATGGTGCGTCCATGAGTTTTTATGCTCCTTGGGCTGCATCCTCCACCTCGCCCTATCAGAACTTGATCAATCCCAACAGCAGTCAAAGTGCATCAACAGGCAAAGTCAGCTTATCGCATGATTTCTCCAAATCTTCCATGGCCTATGTTTTGGCATCCACCGGATACAAAGGCCGTGCTTATGATTTGACCAGTACAACGGTGAGTTTAAATCCTACGGATTCAGAAACAGCTCGAAATCTTGAAATCGGGTACAAAGGTAATTTTCTCAATAATCGGTTGACATTCAATGCAACTGCGTGGGATACCAAATTCACGAATTACCAACAGCAGTTTAGTCAAACCAATATTTTGGGAGTTTATTCAACAGTTTTGGCCAGCATTCCAGGCGCAGAAACAAAAGGAACCTCTTTTGATCTGAATGCCTTGGTGACTCCTCGATTGCTCATCAACGCCTCTGCTGCTTTCACCAATGCAACGATCACCAGTTGGGCCAACGGACCCTGTGCTGCTGGCAATGTGACCGCCTACAATGCATGTAATACTGTGTCTGTGGTCTCTGCAGGTAAAGCAACTACACAATATGTGCAAGATTTGACTGGTGCTCCCATGGCCAATGCACCCAAAGTGAAATTCAATTTGGGCGGGCAGTATGATATTTTATTGCCCGACCACAGCTATGATGCATTCGTCAATGGCAATATCCGCTATCAAAGCAGCATTCAAACCAATATTAATCAAGATGCAACTTTTGCAGTTGCACCGATCAACATCACGAATGTTGGTTTCGGCTTAAAAGACCATGCCAATACGTTCAAATTCACTGTCTTCATCAACAATTTGTTCAATAAACAGTATGCTGTGACTGGATTCAACGGGGTGGGTACCTATAAAACAACCGATGCCACTGCGGGTGTAAAAACCAATTCCTGGACTCCTGCGCGGGATTCTTGGAGATATTTGGCTGCACGCTTAGATTACAACTTCTAATGCTTCAAAAAGGCTCTCTAAAAATAGAGAGCCTTTTTTTAAGCCAACATTTGTTTGGACTTGAGCCACTCTAAAAACAGATGCGGCCATTTGTTGGTGTTGCCGGGCACTTTCGTGGCCAAGTTAAACCCATGACCACCTTGCTCAAATAAATGAAGTTCGCTTGGAACACCCACACGCCGGATTGACTCCAGCATCATGAGTGAGTTTTCGATTGGAACACTTTTATCGTCGAGTGCATGTGTTAAGAAAGTTGCAGGCATGTCGGCTCTTGCATGCCGCTCAATGGAAAATGCCTGCATGAGCTCATTTGACGGCTTGGGGCCCAAAAGTCGTCTGCGCGATCCTTCGTGCACTGTTTTCTCAAACATGGTGATCACTGCGTAGTTCAGACACGCAAAGTCTGGTCTTGCCGTGAACCTATTCAAGTCATCTTGGCGCCCAAGTGTTTGATCGTCAAACCGTGTGATCAGTTGACCGGCTACATGTCCTCCTGCAGAAGACCCGTGTACTCCTATTCGTTGCGGATCTATGTTGTAGAGATGGGCTTGGCTACGAATAACACGCACGGCTCGAAGCGCATCTTGTAGGCATGCATTGGGGCCTTGTGCCCAGCCATTCTCAGGGAGTCGGTATAGAAGATTGAAACAAGTCACACCTCGAGCAGTAAACCAGCGTGGTAAGCCCGGTCCAATGGCCAAATGCCGATAACCCCCGCCTGGAATGATCAATAAAGCAGTACCGTTGGGTTCCTGGGGCCGATAGACTTGAAGAATGGGACTGCCAATTCCCATGACTGCTGAGTTGAGATCTCCGCGGTCTTCAATGTGGAGTTTAGGGGGGTGTTCATTGCCACCTGGCACACCCATTGGCCACAGAGGAATCAATTCGTCAGCTCCTGTGCGATAAACCTCAAATTGGGGGTCTTGCGCCTTTAAGTCCAGTGCAGTTGGGGTGGCTAGCAAGTTTTGTGTGAACAATAATCCTGCTGGTAATAAATTCCTGCGAGTGAGGTTCAAATCGACTTCCTTTGAA
>Ga0209829_10002410_pt1 | contig 14229 bp, 14 predicted proteins | sample C_140205_EF_Meta_FD_187311 | JGI IMG/M metagenome (GOLD analysis project Ga0209829, IMG submission 187311) | Freshwater microbial communities from Lake Croche, Canada to study carbon cycling - C_140205_EF_MetaG (SPAdes) (version 2) | ecosystem: Environmental > Aquatic > Freshwater > Lake...
GTTATGGGGTCATCAAGTTTGCTTAAGAGTTGCAAAGTGTTGGTGTCATCGGCTCTGCACTCAAGGCCAAGCGCGCCCTGACCCACCGCGGGCAGCATCCATTCGGGATCAAGAATTTCTTTGATCCGGCTTTCAAACCCAAGTCGAATCAATCCTGCTTCTGCCAGTATGATGCCATCGAGTTTCTCGGATTCAATCTTGTTGAGCCTAGTTTCAACATTGCCACGAAGGTGAACCAGATTTAAATCGGGCCTGCGATAAATGGCTTGCGACCTGCGCCTTAAACTGGTGGTGCCAATGGTTGCATGCTGGGGCAATTCATCAAAAGAATTAATGGTGTTAGAAACAAAGGCATCGCCTGTAGAGCCCCGCTTTGGAATTGCAGCAAGCTTTAGGCCCGCGACTTTCGCAGTGGGCAGATCCTTTAAACTGTGTACTGCTATATCAACGCTGTTATCCAAGAGTGCGAGTTGGATTTCCTTGGTGAATAAACCATCGGAACCAATCTGGCTAAGAGCACGATCGCGAATCTGGTCGCCCTTGGTGTCAAGAATCACTAACTCGACTTGATGATCAGGGAAAAGTGAAGCAAGTGTGTCACGAACAAAATGTGCCTGCCAAAGTGCAAGGGGGCTGCCTCTGGTTCCAATCCGAACTTTATGCATCTTTTTTTGCCCCTAGCTTTTCAAGACAATCGCGTAACAGGTTTGCTGTTTGCAATGGGGTTAGAGTTGAAGTTATGCATCGCTGTTGTTCTTCAGGGTTTTTGTCTGCACGATCTAGCCTCAGCCAGACAGGCATTAAAGTTTCAGGGTCGTGTTGGTAACGGGGAAATAAATGCCAATGAAGGTGAGACACCTGATTACCTAAAAGTTCGTAGTTGAGCTTAAGGGGTTGAAAAACTTGTTCAATAGCTTTGGCAACGAGGCACATTTCATCAAAATAGGCGTGCCTAATTTCAGAGGGGAGTGCGTTGAGTTCTCTCTCATGTTGCTTGGCAACAATGATGCAATAGCCTTGATAAAACTGCCACTTCCCCAGCAGCACAAAACTGTTGGGGAAGTTCCAAACAAGTTCTCCCGAGGGAAGAGAATGCAAGGAGGCAAGTTTTTGGCAAAAATAACAGTTGGTCAAAGAGAGACAATCCTAAAGTAAGATAATAGTGGGGGAGTTAGTCACCACCGCCGCCGAAGTCACCACCGCCACCAAAATCTCCGCCGCCGCCGAAATCACCACCGCCACCAAAATCACCACCACCGCCATTATCTCCGCCACCAAACCATCCACCACCACCGTTGTCACCGCCGCCACCGCCAAACCAACCACCGCCGCCGCCCGCATCATTACCTGCATCATTGCCGAAGTCTCCGCCGCCACCGCCAGAGTTATCATCGATGTCGCCACCGGAGCCGGAGTAATCGGTGTCTTGTGCGGAAGAACCATTGTCGCCAGCGCCGGTTTGATCCGCGCCATAGGCGGAAGAACCACCATGGTTACCACCGAAAAAGTTGTTGTACATATACATACCAGCAGCAGCGCCAAACATACCACCCAAGAGGGAACTGAAAAAGCCACCACCGCCGCCATAGCCTGGGGCCATACCGCCGCCGCCATAACCGCCGCCCCCAGCCATTGCACCGCCGCCGCCAAACAAAGATCTAAATATTGCGATGACCAGCCAAGCCCCGCCAAGAACTAAAAGGCCCATGCAAATCCAGCCACCGATAGGGGAGCCTTCAGCGTTGTTTTGAATCGGGTTGTTATCTGTAGGTCTAGGAGCCGCAGCCACGGGTTTGTTTTGGTTGTTAACTGGAGGTGCCACCACGCCTGGCCTACGATTATCAGGATGGGATTCCATAGTGGTGTAAACAAAGTTAACTGCATCGATAAGAGCTTTATCATTTTGCTTTTCTTTTAGTTTTGCAATCATGAGGCTGGTTAGGTTATCTCGGTCAAGCAGAGAAAAGATTTTCTTTTGGGTTTCATTACCAACTTCGATTTGAAGATGTGCTGGGTCTTTAGAAAGCAGGATGTAAACCCCATTGACCCTGAGGCTGGAAGCTTGCTTCCGTGCCCATTGATCATACATGCGATTTGCAGCAGGCTTATCTTTAAGATCAACCCCTTTTTTAACATCATCAGGGATGCTGCTGAAAGTCTCGATGACAAGATCATGCTTAAATCGTTTTTCGATATCTAAAATCCTGCGATTGGCTTCGGACTTTGCGTTTTCAGAAAAGAAGCCAGCGGGATCTTTGATCTCGCGGTATTCTGCTTTTAAGTCGCTATTGATTACCAAGCATAGTGCTACAGCACCGATTATACTTAAGTTTTTCATGATGCCTATCATGGGGGCCCCTTTCAAAGAATGAGTGTTGCCTACTAAATATCATTATAAAGGTATTCGGATTTGTGATACGAATATTACGATGATTTTCTAAGATGTTTCAATGAAAGCCAAGTAAAAACCCCCTAAGGGATCAAATATGCTGGAAAAAATTCATGCTACTACCATTTTGGCGGTCAGGCACCAAGGCAAAGTGGCCCTAGGCGGTGATGGCCAAGTAACGCTGGGAAATATTGTAATGAAGCAGGATGCCCAGAAAATCCGCAGGTTGTTTCAGGGTAAAGTCCTAGCAGGCTTTGCTGGCGCTGCTGCAGATGCGTTTGCCCTCATCGAACGCTTTGAATCAAAGTTAAAAGATTATCAAGGCCTAGTACCCCGGGCTGCCATCGAATTGGCCCGGGAATGGCGTACCGATCGAATGTTAAGAAGATTAGAAGCCATGTTGATCGCCGCTGATCAAGAAAATGTGCTGTTAATCAGCGGCAGTGGCGATGTTATCCAGCCAAGCGATGGCATAGCTGCAACGGGTTCGGGCGGGCCGTATGCAACAGCCGCAGCTCGGGCTCTTATTGCCAATAGCAATCTAGATGCCACCGCAATAGTGCAAAAATCGCTAGAAATTGCCGGAGATATGTGTATTTACACGAATCGTAATATTCTGGTCGAAACCCTCTAAACATTAGCAAACCTTTGCTTCGTAACTTCATGGAGAGTGCAAAATTGTCTGACTGGACCCCTAAGCAAATCGTTTCCGAGTTGGATAAATATATCGTGGGGCAGGGGGCTGCCAAGAGAGCGGTGGCTGTTGCAATTCGCAATCGCTGGCGCAGGCAACAACTGGCGCCTGAAATGCGTAAAGATGTTACCCCTAAAAATATCATCATGATCGGGCCTACAGGCGTGGGTAAAACTGAGATCGCACGAAGGTTGGCCCAATTGGTAGGCGCTCCGTTCTTTAAAGTTGAAGCCACCAAATACACCGAGGTGGGATACCATGGCCGAGATGTCGAAAGTATGATCCGCGACCTTGCCGAAGTTGCTGCAGGCATGATCCGTAAGGAACAACGGAAATCGGTTGAAACCAAGGCTGCAGAAAGGCTTGAGGAACGATTACTGGACTTGCTTTTGCCAGGCACCTCGCCTTGGCAACCCGAAGATGAAGATGCAAACGTTAAAAGTAATCATGCCCGGGAAATCCTGAAAGAAAGGCTGAACGCTGGGGAGTTGGAAGAGCGCATGGTGGAATTATCCATCGAGCAAAAGGTGGTGCCAGTGCAGGTGTTTTCCAACATGGGAATGGAGAACATGGACGCTGATTTTCAAAGTATGTTTGAAAAAATGCTGCCCAAGAATTCTCAGACTAGGCAGGTTAAAATCTGCGATGCCCGGAAAATTATTCTCGAACAGGAAACCGAGGCCTTGATCGATAGGCAGGCCGTAAATGAAAAAGCAGTTGAGCTTGTTGAAAACCAAGGGATCATATTCTTAGACGAAATTGACAAGGTTTGTACCAGTGGGCAATCGCAGGGGCCAGATGTTTCTCGTCAGGGTGTACAAAGAGATTTGCTTCCCGTGGTAGAAGGCACAACCGTAAATACCCGTTATGGCCCTGTAAAAACCGATCATATTCTCTTTATAGCTGCGGGTGCGTTTCATGTATCCAAACCTTCAGATTTGATGCCCGAGCTTCAGGGGCGTTTCCCCATTCGGGTGGAGTTGACGGATTTGTGTAAGGAAGATTTTTATAGGATTCTTACCGAGCCCCAAAACTCGCTCGCCACCCAGTATTCTGAACTGCTTAAAACCGAAGGAATCACTTTGGAATTTACAAAGGATGGCTTAGAGGCCCTTGCCGATATTGCATTTGAAGTAAATTCTACAACCCAGAATATTGGCGCAAGAAGATTGCACACGGTAATGGAAAGGGTGGTCGAAGAAATTAGTTTTCATGGATCAGATCTGGACGAAAAGACCCAGAAAATAGATTCAGCCTATGTGAAAAATAGGCTGAAAGATGTGTTGCAAAGAGAAGACCTTGCCCGCTTTATTCTTTAAAAACCGGCTTACGCAGAGAAGGAACTTCTGCCTGCTTTATTATCGTTTTGAATCTTTTCCATGATCCAAGTGTTGGCATCCTTGAGCATTTCAGCGTGAATGCGATGGTTCGTACCATAAGTGCGCCAGAATGGATTCATGCCAGCAAGAATCATGCTGTCGCGGTCTTTTTCGGCGGATCTTGAAGTAACAACCGAGTTAGCAATGCCATGACCCATGAACACAGGTAGATTCTTCAAGGCCTGAACGCGCCATAGTGGTGCTTGATGGCGGGGCAGATGACCGTTAAGAGCTAAAATACCAGCGAACTTTTCAGGGTACTGGAAAGCCATTCGATAAGCCAAAGTTGCACCTTCACAAAAACCAGCAAGGAAAACCCTGTTTAAGTTAATGTTGTAGGAATCTTGAGTTTTTTCGATGGCATTAAAAATGTAATCTTCAACCATTGCATCGCAGGAACCGTCAGGGCCCCAAGTGTATGCGTTTTTGTGCTTTAGGTTTTTCTTGAACATAGTGGCATGCATGCCACGCAGAGAAATCGAAATATAATTGCGTCTGCTCATGTGGGGTGCGTAGCGTAAAACTTGCTCTTCATTGCAACCATGCGCATGTAAATAAACAATCAAAGGGTAGGCGTAATTGGGTTCATAATGAACAGGCAAAAATGTCCGAAGCGGAAGTGCCGCTGGGGAAAATACCTTGGAGTCGTAAAACCCCTCGGTAGGTTGTTGAGTGATCAAAGACAAATTAAGGGGAGCCATAAGCACTCCAAAGCTTTCTATTTTTTCCAAACGCCCCATGTTTTGAAATAAAACCAAGGCAAGCGTAAAGGATGTAATGCATTCCGTTGCGCAAAGTCTACGGTGTATCTCCGGTTGAGTCAACGAAAGACTTAAGCCAAACTTTGAAAAAAATGCTTATATGGAACCGAAAAGTGATGAATAATCCGGTTAGGTCAGGTAGGCCGAGATGGGCCGATTTGGAGAAATAGAACAGGTCTGACGATAAAGACAAACCTGATGGCTGCGAAACAGTTGCCTAAACTATTTGTATTTACCAATTGTTTCATATCTCCCATGTTTGCAGATTAGCGGTGAGGTCGTTGCTAATGGTCTGTGATGTGAACACCAAAGCATAGGATTTTTACATGAACTAATATCAAATGCGTAACAAGGTCGTTTCGAATCAAGCTTTAAGGACGTTATTCAGGCTGAGGAGCGCTAGGAATAACCTTGAAGTCGATGGATTTTTTGCATGAGCGTGGCACTTGGCCAGAAATTGCAGTTTCTTCCACACTTACCCATAAGGTGTATAAACCTGGCTGTAATTTAGGGGGCACCCTAAACTGAAAGGTTAGGTGATAATCGGATCTTTGCGCCCTGCTGCGGTCAATTCGTGGCGGGAAAGCCATGTTAAGTATCTTCCCGTTGCTGTCATGAATTTCGAGGTTACTTGAAAGCATGGATTCGTAAACCCCGTTGTCCTTGCTGCAGTGCACATTTTCGACTTCGACATAAACCATGATTTTTTCGCCAGGTTGCGTGCCTTTGCCTTGCTGGAAACTAGGGCTGGAAGTCAAAGGATCGAAAGAGCCAAACCCATGGATATCCTTGCAGAACTGGAGGTTTTCTAAGTTAAGAGCAGCCTGCTTGCGTAGCTTTTCTTGTGCTTTTCCAACCATATCCAAGGCTTGTGATGCTTCTTTTGAATTCAAAACATCATTTTTTAAAATCAATCCTGCTGCAGTTAAAAGGAATTCAACCATTTCCGGATTGGGCGCAGGGCCATTCTTTAAGGTTTTGCTCGCATCTTCAGGCTTGTTTTCCAGAATTTGCTTGAAGGCCAATACCGCTGGGCTCAAAGTTAAAACTTCTGGGATGAGTTTGGGTTCGGGCAGTTTTATTTCTTCAAATGGTGGGGTCTTTGCGACCTCTAAAGTCGGATCTTTAGCCTCTTTTGGCTTTTCGAAAATAGGCTTTTCAGAGATTAATAGAAAAGGTTCGATTTCTTTGTTCGCAATTGGCTCGCCTTCAGTCTTTTCTTTCTTTGCGAGTTCTTTTTCAGTCTCGGGTTCGGGCGGTGGCGGAATGCTTAAAGGTTGGGGCTTGCTTGCAGCCAATTTGTCCTTGGCGTCCTTTTCTGATTTAAGGGAAAGAAGTTTTAGGGCAGGGGGAAGATCCTGTACTTTTAAAGCCTTTTGTTCTTTAGGCGAGTCGGAATCCTTGGTTTTTTTTTCTGCTGTTTTTTTTGTTACAAGCTCTGCTTTTGCAAGAACTTTGGTCGGATCCTTGTTTTCATCATCTAGCGAAACGGAACGATTATCAGTTGCAACAGGCATTTGCACTCGCTGCATCTTGGCTTGGCCAAAGTTTGTGCAGCCACTTGCAATCTGCAAAAAACCAACGATCAAAATCATTCGAAACAGCATAGTCATGGACATTCCTGAGCCTAAAGTTTCCTTTGGGGGAGCAGCAATATCCTAGGATGAGACTAAGGTCAACCCTAGCCTTGAACTGAATATGAATCTTGGGAGGTATGGGAGGCTTGGCGTGGGGTAGTTGTTAACTTACACCCATATTTTCATTTTGCTAAATAGCTCTGGGGGTATTTTTCGCTCTGATACCCTTAAAATCTCACTTCGGAGATATCGAGTGCTTTGGTGCCCAACCACGATCAATTCGTTTTTAAACATCGTTGCTCGTTCGACAAAGTCATCGAGATGCATGTGTCCGAATTTGTGGATTTTTTCTCTGCGATGTTTGGACCGAATGAAACTCATTTCCGTAATGAGAATCTTGGCCTCATAAACAGGGGGGTAATTATCTAATCCCGCGGGGCTGGTATCGCCTGTATATGCCAGCAAAGGAGTGCGAATTTCTTGGGTGACCGGGGTGCCCGATAGTCTTAAATCACGAATCTTATCCCCTGAAAAACCCTGAAATTCTTCTTTAAGCTTGTTGCGCCTTTGCCAAACCATAAATCCCAGCGATGGAATCGTGTGGGTGGTCGCAAAAGTGGTAACCACATGATCTCTGCTTAATTCAAATTCCTGGCCCGCTTCCAATCCAACGAGATTGCAATTCATACGGCCGCGATCAAGCCGTTGAAAAACCAGCAAAAGCTTGCGTAAATCTTCGACGGCATAAGCGGGGACATAAATATTAGGGGGTTCCATTTTCATCATGCGCCTGCGAGCGACATAAATAGGCAGGCTTGCAACATGATCGAGATGGGTATGGCTGATGCACCAGTTAGGTGTGCCCATGAAATCCCAAGGTTGGGCCCCCAAATCGAAGCCCATTTTTAATTCCGGGACCCGCCAATAAGACTGAACCGCAGCCCTAGAATAGCCCTCAATAGTGAGATTTTCGTGTGTATGTCGCAGGTAAGGAGCGTTTTCGACCATTAGGTATTCCGCAGTTGGAAGCTTTATATGCCCAAAGTCACTATAAAAACAATGGGCTATAAAACCAAGGTGCACCTTTAATTTAAGGTTTCTAGAAATGATTTTAGAAGGTCTAGTTACCACGATCGGAAAAGAAGGAAAAATCCATGTGGCTCCTATGGGCCCCCGGGTTGATTCTTCCATGTCGAATCTGCTTTTACGCCCGTATTCTACCTCCCAAACTTGCCAAAATTTACTCCGCCATCCCGAAGGGGTTTTTCATGTCACCGATGATGTCACTCTGATTGCCCGGGGTGCTATTGGCTTGACGGATTCCCCGCCAAACATGCCTGCAAGCATGGTTAAAGGCTTTATCCTTAACGAAAGTTGCAGGGCCTACGAATTTAAGGTAGTCAACGCCGATACCTCCGAGGATCGGGTTAGGTTGGAATGCGAAGTGGTTAAAGTTCATAGGCAGAGAGATTTCTTTGGTTTTAACCGTGCCATGTTTGCTGTTTTAGAAGCCGCAATTTTAGCATCACGAACCGCATTTTTATCTCTCGAAGAAATCGAAAAAGAATTTACAAAATTATCCACATTGGTACAAAAGACAGGCTCAGAAAAAGAAGCCGCTGCTTTTTCACTCCTTGAACAGTTTGTGCGAAACCAAGCCAATAAGTCAGGCCCGGAATCTTGATATGCCTATCCACCTATTTGACCCCCTTGCGCCTGCGATCTTCCCGCGCTATTCAGGTGCTTCCGATTTTCAGCGTATTTCTCAGGGAATCGTTCGTGTCACTACGGGCAGTAGATTGCACTTCGGTTTCCTAAACCTTACTCCAAATAATATTCCTTTTTGGGACGACCTTAATGGCAACCCGACCCTTCCTGTGCGCAGGTTTGGTGGTATAGGATTGATGATTCCTAACCCAGGGATTTCCGTTCTTGCAGAAGTATCAAACTCTTGGAGCTATCAAGGCGGGCATGTGCAAAGGGTTGAGGAATGCGCACTGAAGTTGCAAGACTATTGCGCAAAGAACAATATCCCGATTAAACCTTGCAAGGTTGTTGTCGAAAAATCAGCCCCCCATCATGTGGGCTTGGGTACGGGGACTCAGCTTGCTCTGGCTTTGGGGAAATCTCTGCTGCTTGCCAACGGTTTTGATATGCCCACAAAAGAACTCGGCCCGATTTTTGGTAGAGGCAACCGGTCTGCGATTGGCCTTTATGGGTTTGATCATGGCGGATTAATTGTTGAGGGGGGTAAAACCAAAGAAGACAAAATATCCCCTCTGATCTCTAATCTTCCTTGGCCTAGCGATTGGCAGATCGAATTGCACTACGATAGCGAAAAGCCGGGAGTTCATGGCGTAGAGGAAGTGAATGCATTTAAAGAAATTATGAACGCCCCCAAGGATAACGAATTGCTTTCTGCGAATTCCAGAAATGCCTTGTTGGGAATCTTGCCTGCCATCGTTTCTAAAGATCTTGAAGCGGTGAGAAAATACATATTTGATATGAATATGCGAACGGGGAGGGTGTTTGAACCTTTCGAGGGCAAAGAAGAAACAGGGAAGTCAGGCTCAAAAGAATTGGTTGATTTTTGTGGCCAGAGTTCCTGGGGCCCCGTCAAATTTCAAATTAGAAAATCTTGATCAGAGTTCAGCTTAATAGGTTTGTGTAAACGAAGAATGCAACCAGCACGATTTTTGTTGTGATGGCTGCATCGTTATGTGAGACAAAAGCAAGTGATTGTTTTAATAATTGCCAGGGCGATTATTTCTTTACATCCGGGTTTACTACTTTTTCTGCAGGCCATTTGCCATTAAGAATATCTACCACTGCATGGGCAGCGGAAAGAGCCATATCATCTCGCGATTGAACATCCACCCCAGCCATGTGTGCCGTGACTACTAAATTTTCCATTTCAAAGATTCCAAGCTTGCCTGGTGGTTCTTCCTCAAATACATCAAGGCCTGCACCTGCGATTTTTTTTGCCTTCAATGCTTCATGGAGGTCATCTGTTTTAATAACCCCGCCTCGCGAAGTATTAATCAGGAATGCTGAAGGCTTCATCATTCCCAAGGTGTTCTTGTTGATGATGTGATGCGATTCCTTGCTGTAGGGCAGATGCAGCGATAGGAAATCAGAATGCTTTAAAAGCTCTTCCCAACTCAGAAGTTTAATATCATGCTTCTTGCAAAAATCATGATCGGGAAATGGTTCGTATGCTACAACGTTCATTTCGAATGCCAAGCCTCTGGTTGCCATGGCTTTCCCCGTACGGCCAAGCCCAGCCAGCCCCAAAGTTTTTCCACGCAAGGGAAGATTGGTCCCTCTGGGGAATTTACCCTGTTCGATTGCTTTGTGTTGTACAACTAGCTTTTTAGCAAGGCCCAGCATCAAGCAGAAAGCATGTTCTGCAACCGAGCCCTGATTAGTTCCTGGCGCAATGGTGACCACGGTGTTATTGGCGGTAGCGGATTTTAAATTCACCGCATCATATCCTACACCGACTCGGGCAATAACCCTTAGTTGCGGGTGGGCAGCGATTACTTTTTCGTTGTAAGGTTCAGAGCCAGCAAGAACAGCGGCAGCACCATTAAGCCAATGGATTAATTCGCTTTCAGAAAGTTGCTCGCCTTTTTTTGGGTAAACGAGTTCATGGCCAGCATCTTTGAGTACTTTTACGAATTCAACTTCAATGCCATCAAGAGGCGAAGGGGCGATAAGAACTTTAGCCATAGTTAGAACCTTTCTTAAAAAGCGGGCGGCAATCTTATGAACGATATCCTACAAAAAAAGGCCGCTTGCGGTGCGAAGTTGCAGCGAAATAGTGGAAATAATCTTTAGTTTGTCATGCCAGAACTTTTCCGCTTCAGCCTCGGTTACTAGGTTGAAAGCGATCTTGGTTCCGGGTCTGAGTTGCCCAAGGATGTCTAAATCAGCCCTAATTACCTGAGCAATTCTTGGGTATCCGCCAATAGTCTGGCCATCCACCCCTAGCACCAATAACTGGCCATCGCGAGCAACTTGGACGGTACCCGGGCAAACTGGTTCGGAAAGCATTTCGTGCTTTAGAGTAGGGAAAGAGGGGCCTGAAAGTCGCAAACCCATGCGGTTGCTGGATTGATCAACGAGGAATTCTTTGTCGAATAAAGCAGATGCTTTAAAGGAAGAAAATTCTGCACCGTGGGTAACTCTGATCAGGCCTTTGGGTTCTTGCCAACGCCATTCTTCGGGAAGTCGCGATCGCATGCACCAACCTTCATTACAAAGAAGTTTGGTTTTAGCTTTCATGGGTTCCAAGGATGAATTGCTTCCAAGGATATTCTTGACATGGATACCTCCTTTGACGCCGAGGTAGCCACGAACCCCGGTAGTGCAACTTCCTGTCTTGAGCGTTTCGCCCGTCTTGAGAGGAAAAGTGTTTAGGCTGTTTAAGTTGTAGCCATCAATCTCGAGTTGGCAGGGAGGGCCAATATAGGAGAGGGCTAAATCAACATTTGCTTTTAAAGTTGGTCCGACCAAGCTAAATTCCAGAGCAGGCGTGTTATCTTCATTTCCTAGAATAGCATTGCACAGGTCATAAGAGTTGTAGTCAGCAGCTCCGCTCCAGGGAATCCCCTGATGCCTTGATCCGAATCTTCCTTGATCAACTACAAGGGTGTGTAATCCAGATTCAATAACAGAGATTGTCATGAGAATGCCTTGATTTCGATTCCAAGCAGTTCAAGTTGGCATCGTAACTTTTGTACGAAATGAAAAGCATCGGGTTGGTCGCCATGAATGCAAAGAGTTTGAATGCCCATAGTCTGAATAAGCTTTTGGGTTTGTAAAGCTGCTGCAATAGGGTCGTAAATAAAAGCGTTGGGTAGGTTGCGTGGTACCAGAGTGCCATCAGCTTGATATTTTCGGTCTGCAAAGCCTTCCGAGATAAAAGGTACTTTGCCTTTGGATGAATGCTGGAGTTCAGAATCTGGCGGCCCAAGGATTGCGAGGTGGAAGCGCTCTGCGATAGATATGATTTTATCTGCAAGTGTTTTGCTTTTTGATGCCTGATGATAAAGTGCGCCATGCGGTTTTAGGTGTGAAAGCTTGATACATGCGAAATCAGCAAGTGCGATTAATGCCCCGACTTGGAAAAGGCATTCTGCAAATATTTGATGTTCAGAAAGATTAGATTCTAAGCGCCCGAAATTTTCCGGGTCATTGAACCCCGGATGCACTCCTACATTAAGTTTGTAATTTTTGGCATGTTGTAGCAATTCTAAAATCTGATCGGGTGATCCCGCATGCCTGCAACAGGCTATGTTGATGGAAGAAACCAAAGGCAATATCTCGAAGTCGTTACCAATGCCTTCGCCTAGATCGCAATTCAGATCGATGTGCATTGGATGGCCTATTTTTTTTTGGGTCGGAAAGCCACCACGATGCTTTCGTGGGTGGTAAGAAAAGGCCCATCAATCAAATCGATGCAGTAGGGGACCGCAGGGAAAACCGCAAGCAAGCAATCTCGGATCGCAGAGGGTTTTCCAGGAAGATTGATGATAAGCGTACTACCCCGGATGCCTGCGATTTGTCGCGAAAGGATTGCCGTGGGAACGATTTTAAGCGAGATCGCTCGCATTTGTTCGCCAAACCCATCGAGGATTTTGTCGCAAACTGCTTCTGTTGCTTCGGGGGTTACATCTCTTTTTGCAGGCCCGGTCCCTCCTGTTGTAACCACTAAACAGCATTTTTCGACATCACATAATTCTTTGAGTGTCGATTCGATTAATGTTTGTTCATCTGGGATTATTTTTGCGACAGTTTCAAAGTCGCATGAGAGTATTTCATGCAAAAGGTCGCTGATTGCGGGGCCGCCTAGGTCTTGATAAACTCCAAGACTTGCCCGATCAGACACCGTGATGATTCCTATGCGAATTGGATTGCTCATAATAATTTGTCCGATCTTTATGATTTTCTTCTTGGGTTGAAGATAATATAGCAACACAATGACATTTTTACCCCTGCCTTTAAAGGAGAAAATATGAGAACTGTATGGAGATTTCATGGAGCGGGAGAATTGGTGTTTGGCTGGGGTGCTGTAAATGAGGCAGGCGAGCTATCATCACGCATGGGTTTAAAGCGTGTTTTTCTTTTAACAGATAAAACCTTGCTCAACTTTGAAATTGCCCAGAAGGTGATCGAACCGCTTAAAAATGCAGGCATCGTTGTAGAGGTATTCGATGGCGGTGAACCCGAACCCACGCTTCCCGCAGTTTTAAAAGCAATCGAAGCTGCCAGAACTTTTGGCCCTGATGGTATTTGTGGCGTTGGCGGTGGTAGCAATATGGATATGGCAAAGATTGTTGCCAAGGTTCTGGCGCATGGTGGCAGCCCTCTAGATTATGTTGGTGATGATCGTTTGCCCGGGCCAATACTTCCTTTAATCTGCGTTCCCACTACCGCGGGCACAGGATCTGAAGTTTCTGGCGCAGATGTTTTTACCGACCCTTCTAGCCAGCTAAAACTAGGATCGCTTAGCAATTACCTTCGCCCTCGCATTGCAATTGTTGATCCGCAAATGTCTGTTTCATGCCCGAAAAAAGTCACCGCAGATAGCGGCATCGATGCCCTTACTCATGCCATTGAAGCCTTTACTGCAGTGGATAACGAGGTGTTCCCACTTCCCAAGGGCCAGCGTTCGGTCTATCAGGGCAGGCATTTCTTTGGCGATATGGTTGCTGAAAAAGCCATCAAGCTTTGTGGTCAATTTCTTAAGCGTGCTGTTCTTGATGGTAATGATCTCGAAGCAAGAGAAGGTATGGCTTTGGCTGCAACTCTTGGCGGTTTGGCGTTTTCGAATGTGGGCGTTGCTGCGGTTCATGCATTGGAATACCCCATTGGCGGTGCGGTGCATTGTTCGCATGGTGAAGGCAATGGATTGCTACTTCCTTATGTGATGAAGTTCAATCTGCCTGAAAGAAAAAAAGAATTTGCAATGATTGCAAACTGGCTTGGTGCAAGCACGCAAGGGTTGGATGAAGATGCTGCTGCGAATAAAGCTGTAGAAGCGGTGGAAAAGTTGCGGAGTGAAATAGGCATTCCCGGGAAACTCAGGCAGATAGGCGTAAAAGAAAATCAGTTGCACGAATTCGCTGTCAAATCGCATTCGATACAAAGGATTTTAAGAGTGAACCCGAGAACTACTTCGCTAGAAGATCTTGAGAAAATATTAAGAGATGCTTTTTGATGCAGACTCTGGTTTTCCGTAAAGGAACAAGAGGATTCGATCGAAACGATCACGCCAATCGTTTTCGTGGTGCTGCCCGCCAACGATTTCTTGATAGTAGTAGTTCCATCCGGGAAGCAATCCGATTTGTTCAAGCCTGCTTGCAAGTAACCGGGTGAGAGTGAAAGGTGGGTTAACGCAGCCAGGGTATTTGCCTTCTTCTGT
>Ga0209829_10002411_pt1 | contig 14226 bp, 16 predicted proteins | sample C_140205_EF_Meta_FD_187311 | JGI IMG/M metagenome (GOLD analysis project Ga0209829, IMG submission 187311) | Freshwater microbial communities from Lake Croche, Canada to study carbon cycling - C_140205_EF_MetaG (SPAdes) (version 2) | ecosystem: Environmental > Aquatic > Freshwater > Lake...
CTTAGTAGCAATCCACCAAGTTCCATTAGTTGTGTCATAAGGTTTATCGTAGGGTAGGCACTTCTTTTGAAGTACCGACAATCTCGTCTGTACGGCTTCTTGCCGTGTGTCCACACGCTGAATTTTCATGGTGCGTATTAGAAGTTGTCAATATGAACAATTTATGAATACGCCCGAGTACCCTGTTTATCAATAATTAAAACTTGTTTGCGTGGTTCACCAAATGGGTTAGTTGATACAGATATATGTGTCCAAGAATCAAACTCTCTTATAAGTTGGTCAAACTGTATTGGCGAGTTTTTAATTGCTTGCACTACTTGGTCTGGTGTTAAGCCTGGCACTCTTATATCAGCTGCACAACCAACTCTATGCTGTGATGTGTCTTTTGAACCCACAGCGTCATTCACGGCTTTTGACCGAAATGCAGAGTTAATCATTATTGGCTTGCCATCTAGCAAAGTCTTAACTTTTTCAAGCATCTCAGCCAAACGCTTGAGGTTGTTTATCTCAGAACTGTTAGGGGTATTGTCAAACTCTCTATGTTGCGTAGCAGTTAGTTCTTCAAGGGTAAAGTGAGGTGTGAGCAACATATTAGTGTTTGTGGCTTGCGCCAAAGTAGTAAGACAAAACCATAACTAGCGCACCATCCAAAGTGCCTAGCACTCGGATAATGATTTCACGCATCACGTCAGGCACGATATGCGTCAATAAGTGATACTGAATAAGTCCCCAAGCAATCACCACCACCAACGCAAGGATAGGCGTAACCGACTTGTTTAGCATTGGTGTGTGTTCGCTAATAGCCAAAGCCGCTTCGTTCTTACGCGCAGAGTCTCTATCTGCTGCATCTAACTTGGCGTACTCTAGTTCTAGTTCAGCAATCTTTTGAGCCGCCTGCGGGTCACCAGCAATCGCTTTTGCAACGGATTCGACAGTATCGGAAACACCAAATTTAGAAGCCAGAGCGGACACCGCCATGCCACCCAGAGGGCCAGCAACAGCAGTTGCCAGCGTGGGCGCGATACCTTTGAGTAAGCCAAGTAAGTCATTCATTTATTTCTCCAACAAATTTCAGCCTGTTTCTTATAGTAATTAGCCCGTTTATCGTGTTCTTTAACAAACCAAGACGCGCAGACAATCACCACAACAACTAACATGGTCATCACTATCACAACAGCGGTTTCCCATATCAGTATCCCCATCGCCATTCCCTGTCATACTCAACAAGCAAACTTAAAAACCACACAGAAATGTACACATAAACGATTGCAATTAGGCTTGCTATGTAAATATGTACTTTTTCTTTTATTCTCTTTATCTTTTCTTGCCGTTTCAAATCAGCCTGTTCTGTGGCTTGTTTATGTAGCATTTCGACTTCTAATGCTTCAGCAATGAGTCGCTCGCGTTCTTCTCTTATCTCTACCCACAAGTCAGGCATACCCAACTCGTAGCGAACCATGTGTTCCAAGTCTTTGTAATACTGCCTTACTTGGCGTAAGTGCATTACATTGTCAATCGCTTGAATTGTTACATTCTTTACTTTTCCTTGCTTGGCTAACTCTTTCGTCTCTTCTAGTTTTTGTTTGTGCGCTTCTTCTATCTGGTCTTGACCATGAAAGAATTTCGAGAGTAGCCCACCGACCTCGCCCGCAATACCCGCAACCTCACCGCCAGTAGCCTTGACATCTTTGTAGACCTCGACGGCTGTCTTAATTCCCTCATAGGCTAGTTTGCAAGCTGCAAAGGTGAGCGTGATGGGTTCCACATTATCTGTGCGTCATAAAAGTAAATATAACGCCACCCATGCCTATCAATAAGACACCGCAGGCGTTAATGATTATTTGTTCCAAGCGTTTTAGCCGAGCATTGATTTGCTCGTAGCGCATGGCGCAAACTTCTTCATGTGCCGACAAACGGGCATCTGTTGCATCTATGGTTGACATATTAGGTTTTCTGGATGAACGCAAGAGCGTAGTAGGTTGGAAGGATTGAGAACGCAGTACCAGAAGCACCACCAGAACCACCACCAGAAACAGAAGTGGAAGTCGCTACTGTGATGCCAGTTGTAGAAGTTGATGTATTAGTATCAACTCCGTTGTTTTCATTACCACCAGCAGATTGACGATTTCCAGTTCCAGTTTTGAGGTAATAAATGTGGTTATGACCAGGGTCTGTCACAGTCGAAGTTGAAGTCGCTGTGTGCGTGTGGGCTGGCAAGTTTGTAGATGCCAAAGATACAGTTGTCGCGCCACCCGTTCCATTTACCGCATAAGTAGAGCCAGCACCAATAATGAATCTGTCTGTCAGATTAGGTGTGCCGTTTGAGCCATCGCACAGATACCAACCTGATGGAATAGAGCCAATCGAGCCAGACCACATAGCAATCAAACCAGCGGGAATCGTAGCCCCAGATGCTGGTTGTGTGCCAATAATTCCGTACAAATTGTCGTATGTTTGTATGGTGGTGTCGTTAGCGTCTTTCAGAACAAACTTGTAGTTATAGCCATAGGTTAGCCATATTTCATTTGCTGGTCTGCCATCAGTACCTAAGATGATAGGGTTGGCGTTAGCCGTATTACCTGTGTTATCGGTATAGGTAGCAAGAGGCGTAGACGAACCCGCTTGATAGGTGTATATCTTGCCACCAGCAAGAGGTTGTCCAAGAATGGTAAAGAACTGAAATCCGTTACCAATGGGGGAGAGATTGACTGCCATTTATTTTCCTATGTCTTTGATTTTTACGCCTGAGCCTGGTCTTAGCGATTCTTCAACCATTTTCTTTTGCGCTTGCTCTGCCAATAATTGTCTAGCAGGCTCTACAAACCTACCAACAACAGGGATTTGTTCTGCTAGTTTTTTGCCATATTGAGCCGCCAATGCTGTGGCTGTATTTGACTCATTAACAAACGCGCCAGCGGGTCGTGCCTCAATAAGTTGTCCAGTTTTGGCAACCTTACGCAAAGTTTGCGCTTCTTCGCCAAACAACACATCTAACTTTTTGTTTACATCTAGATTTTCTATTGCTTTGGCAAAAGCAGCAGGCTTAAACTTACCGCTTGAATCGGTAGAATCTCTAATAATTACATCTAAAGCGCCAGCCCGTAAATGCTGTTTGGCAGTTGGGTCATCAAACAATTCCATTGTTTTGGCAAAGTCTTTGTTTTTAGAACGCAATACAGCACTTTGAATAAAGTCTTTGGTGTCCGTTTTGCCGTTAACCAAGTCCGCATAGACTTTGTTGTAGTTAGGGCTATCACGATTAAGAAGGTCAAATTCTGCTTTAGCAGTTGCTCTAGCCTTGTCAGCAAGCGCTTTGGCTTCTACTGTCTCACCAATTAAAGGCAATTTCTCTAATTCACCACGAACCAAAGTCAATGCATGAACAGCATTACCATCGTCTGCCTTTTGCGCCTTACGGGTTTCTCTAGCAATTTGAGTGCGTAAATTCTCATACTGAGCAAAATTCATTGGTTTGCCACTAGCATAAGTATCAATCTTTGACTTAATGATAGATGGCAAAAAGTCTATATCTTCTTTCTCAGATAAGGCTTTTAATGCATTTTCACCAAATGTTTTACTGTCAACTTCAATCTTGCCAGCACCAAACTCGTCTAATGCTCTGTATGCATCGCCAACAGCACTTTCGTTTTGTTTAATTTTGCTACCAATAAACTCCATTGCACCTTCTGCATTAGCCACATAGTCAGGGGCAAACACATCTGGTGCTGACTTTTCTTTTACTTCCGCTACTTTTTCTTGTAACGCTGTATTTTGTCTATTTAATGCTTGAACAACTCTAGGGTCTTGACCTCTAGTATTGCGCTCAAAAGAAATCAAATTAGGGTCTTGCTCTGCTTGACCTTTAAGTAATTGAACACCAACGCTATCAGCATCAACATAACGCTCTAAAACTTTAGGGTCAATGTTTGCAGGGTTTTCTTTAGCAAGTTGTGTTTTTAAATCTGGGTTTCTAATTTCTGCCAAAGCCGCATCAAGTGTTGCTTTCTTTGTAGTAGCTGCCGCACCTGCTGATTGCATACCGCCAACAGGCTCAACACGTACAGAAGGCATTTTTTCTTCAAGAGAAAACGCTTTTTTTCCAGCAGTTTCTAAAGCGCCACCAAGTTTAGGTGCAACTTTAGCCCCAACACCAATACCAAGAGTAGCCATCATGTGGTTCACATCTTGTATTGGTAAACCAGTTTTTTGAGAAATCCATTCTGCACCTTTGGATGCGTTTTCGCCAACAAAGCCCATCAAACTTGATAGCGCTTCGCCTTTGTAACCAGCCGTTTCAGTAACGCCAAAGGCTTTACCAAATGGTTGTGCAACAGCAGAAGATATGGTTTGTCCTATTTCCTCGGCTTTTTGTGGTGTTGTAAATGGTCTTGTTACGGCTTGTGCAACATAACCAGCCATAGGCAAAACATTGCCAACAGTCACATCACCCAAAGCAGCTAATCCTTGACCAACTTGCGCCAAAGTGCTACCTTGCTTTGGTTGTGGCGCTTGTGGTTGCTGTGTGGGCTGTGCTGGCGCTTGAGTGCTACCAAGTATTAACTGCCCTAACTCGTCTGGCTTTTCTTCTTCTGGTTGCAGTTGAGGATTTTTGCCAAAGTTTTTACTTTTGGTAGGCGCAATAATGCTAGAGGCATTACTGCTTTTTTCTTTGGGTCTTTCACCAAGAATCAAAGCGCCAAGTTCATCCATCAGAGTTCCCCTGTGGCGGTTAATTTCTTAATGTTATTGTATTTTTTAAAGAATTCTTCGCGTTTTTTAGGATTGTCACCCAACAATTTATCTATTTCTGCTTTTGCTTTTGCAGGGTCTTTGACATTCTCAAATATGCTCATAGCTTCAAACACTTTAGAGTCTGCGTTGTTAGACCACATACGCTTAAAAGAGTTTAAATTGCTATCGCCATATTTTTGTGCAAACTTAGATGCGCCAGTTGCTTGCATATCCAAGTTAGTTAAATCAGAGTAAGTTCTTCTAGCAATGTTGACCAACACATCTGGCGGGTAAGTCTCATCACCATTTGCCATTTTGGTTAACTGTTGACCAGCAACAGTATCCATAGAGCCACCTTGGGCTTGTATGTTTGAAATCTGCACATTTGCCAAGTCTTTGCTTAACTGCTTGTATTTAGGGTCACCCGCCCAACCTTTAACAGTTCTTGTAAGAGCGCCTAAAACACCAGTAGAAAACAAATCTTCTTTGTCTATCTTTATAGCTGCATCTATTACTTCGTCTAAGTTTCTGCGAGATGCCGCTAAATCAGTTTGTCTTGTAGTTAATGAATTGCGATAAGTAGCGCCTTTTTCTGTATCAATCGCTTCATTAGGCGCAAATGGCCGCACATCTCCAGCCTTACGAACTGGGTACTGTAAAGACATTTGTGTGGGCGTAATGCCTTGTTGTGCGCCTTGGGTCGATGGCTGTATAACAGGCGGTGGTGTGCCTTGACTTGGTTGAGCCATTCCACCACCCAAAGGTTTTAGGATTGGTTGACCGCCACGCGTTGTAGGTGGCGAAATTTCATATTTAGCACCATTGACTTCAACAATGTTAGGCATTGGTGTAACGCCAGATGGAGTCTCGTAACTAACCTTTGGTGTTTCACCATAGGTCGATGGCGTAGTTCTGATAACTTGACCAGCACTAGTAGTTTCTACTTTTTCTAGACCAGCAGAGCGTTGCTCAGTAGGAGTCATGCCTTTTGACATCATGTTTAGCAGATACTGAGGCACAGAAGAAGGGTCTTGCATGGCTTTAGCCATTGCTGGTGCAGTAACAGTATCTAAACGATTGTCACGAATACCATTAGCCCGACCTTCTGCTTTCATGTCATGGATAACATCTAAAACCCCTTTTGGATTCTTTTTGATGTTTTCTGGCTTTAAACGTGGGTCGTAAGCAAAACCACCAAGAATTTTTGCAAATGCAGTATGTTCTGCGTCATCAAGACCATAACTTGCTTTTAATGCGTTTATTCGTGATGTTTCTGCTTCAGAAGTTGCTTGAGAAATTCTTGGCGTAATTGTGCCAGTAGCGACTTGCGCTTCAGCCCTTGCTTTTTCTAAAGACAAAGGGTTCATTTGCTGTTCTTGTTGATACGTTTGTGCGCCACGCGCAATATTAAGCATATCCCCAAGGCTCATGCCTTGTGGTGGTTTAATTCCTAGTGCTACTGGTTCTGCCATGATTTGTCCTTATGTTTTTAGCGATAAGCCTTGACCACCACCCATGTAATCAATATTGCCACTTGATGGCGCAGTAATTCCCATACCACCACCACTAGAACCACCGCCACCAATGTTCAAACCATAATTAACGCCAGCAGTTTTTGGCGCTAATAGTTGAGACAGATAATATTGATTACCTAATCCTTGTAATGCACCACTCATAGCATTAGCCGAACCGACAATACCGCCTGCTTGTGCTGCGCCAGCATTAGCAATGTTTGAGCCAATATTGCCTGCGGCTTGTGTTCCAGCAGTAGTTGTTTGACCAAGTGAAGTCTGACCAATACCAGCAATACCAGCCAAAGTGTTATAGATGTTGCTACGCTGTGTTTGAAAGCGATTAAAAGCATTTCCATACTCAGTTGATGCTAATCCTTGGCTGTAATCTTCTTGGCCTTTTAAAGCGTTTCCGCTAATCAATCCACCACTCATATTTGCCATGCGGTTAGTGCCTTCTCTTCCTTGAGAAAGCCTAAAAGCGTAACTAGGGTCAATACCTGATGTGAAATCTTCTGGTGTGTATTGCTTAGTTAAATAGGGCTTCATGCCCGTTATGTCACTCAACGCAGAATAGCCTGCCTCACGATACGGCTTTTGCTGTTCGTTAGTTAGATTAAATTGTTCTTGTTGAAGTTCTGCCGCATACCGAGCTGCATCTGCTTGCTTATTTGCCGCACTTTTAGCGGCTTGTGACCCCATATAGCCAGCCGCGAGCGTAGCCCCACCGCCAATAATTGCCGCTGTTACAAAAGACATTTTTTTACTCCCAAGACATGAGCCTTTAATTTATTACCAGAGTCAAACAAAGCCAATTCATCTGGCTCTATTAATTCTTTTTCAATTTCATCTAAATCTGTTTTGTCAGTTACATGAAAAGTAATACCAACCGCATCCGTCACAGCCAAAGTTACTCGCTTTGTACCTGCTTTTGAACAAATTAAGTCACCTTCATTTAGTGTGACCATTCCTTTTTCAGACCACGCAATAATTTGACCTTTTGCGCACAAAAAAAAGTGGTCTTTTTTATGCACTTTTCCAACAATCAATGTATCTTTTGGTCTAAACAACTTACGACAATACATTCCACCAGAAAAATAGTGTTCTGTATGCAAATCTTCCGTTTGTGGAAGTTTGGACATTTCATGCTGTAAACGCTCAATTTCTTCAAGCGTTGGCACATGATTGTGGGCTAATTCCATGTTATACATTGTAATATGGCACTTTATATGCCACACCATTTATCGTAATATTGATAAAGCCCACGGGGTTGCTAGGCAATGTGCCAGAACCAGCCGTAGCCGTTGTTGCCGAACTGAAGTTAAGCAGATTCAAAAAGAATTGTTGCCACGCTCTTGTTGGTCGCTTAGTCTGTCCATCCAAGAACTCAGTCTGTGGGTATGGGTTTAACTGCGAGGTGTTGGAAATGCCCGTAGCCATTAGTTCTCCCCAGCAGTTGCTTTTAGGTTAGCCGAGACAATCACAGCGTTGATAGGGTCGCTCACCACTACCTCAAACACTCTATCTCTAGCCATACCTAATCTGCGCCAAATAGCACGATTCTTGTATTTACCAATTTTGCCTATGGTTGTCCAATGCTCGTTAGAGTAAGTAGAGCCACCATCGTTTGACCATCTCAGCATCGCTTGTGGGTCTGCACCTACCACTTCGTTGTTCAAAGGGGTAGTTATGCCCGTCAAACCAACGCCAGGCTGAAACTGAATTTGCAGTTCATCAAAATATTGACGCTGTAAATCAGTCACCAAATGTGGCGCGCGTCTAAGTCTGCGGACATTTTGTCCATTGTCGGTATAGTTGTTTTTGTCTATTTCGTAGATTGAGCCATCTTGGTAGTCACCCACCAAAACTAGACCTTGGAACACAGCACAGCAATTACCGCGATGGCGTGAATAAGTGCCATCATTGTTTGTATATAGCCATTTATGCCACATACCAGAGGCTAAGTCATACGCCCAAGTAATGTTAATTGTGGGGAAAGTCACCACATAAACTTCGTGACCTTCTAGTTGATAAGTCCATGCAATAGCATCGTCAACATATTGGTTGGTAATGGAATTCTCGACCGCGTGGTTAGATATGCGTGTAGGCACATAGCCCTTCATTTGCATAATCTGCGCTTGACCTCGGTTGTTACGTGATACATAACAGAATGAGTCACCAAACCTAGCAAGCGAAAACTTAGCTGCAATGCCGTGTTGGGTAGAAGTGCCAGGTATTCTTTGGAATGGGAATGGATTTCCACCCACATCTGTCCACACCTCTGACGATGTTTCACCCATTAAATAAACTTCGCGGTGGTCAACAATCAGAGCCACTAAGTTATCTGGCGAGCCATCTTTGCTAGAAAACGATGTGCTACCAGAAATAGGCGATAAAACACCAGAAGCACCAAATTGCTGTGATGCTGGTCTGTTGTATACAAAGTAGTTATCAACAATATCGCAAGTCTCACCGCCCGTGAACGCACCATCGCTTGATGGCAAAACAGTCCAATTAAGGGCGTACATCGTAATAGATGCGATTGTCTGTGAGTTGTTTACTGTGTACGTTCCAGCGCCACCAGTACCCGTTCCTAGCGCGGTAATGATGGTTTGAGCCGTAATTCCTGTGCCTTGAATGGTCTGGCCAACATACAAAGTACCGCTAGTTACAGATGCAACAGTTAAAGTAGTACCAGATATGGCAGCAGTCACCACAGCGCCAGGGCTAGAGGTGTACATCTGGCTAGAAGCGATGGTTTGGGATAACCCAAGGGTATATGTACCCGTACCACCGCTACCACTACCTAAAGCCGTTATAACTGTTTCTTGTAACGCACCAACAGCAAATAGGTTTTGACCAACAGCCAAAGTTCCAGATTTAATTGATGTAACAGTTAAAGTCGTGCCAGATACAGCACCAGTAAACACAGCCGCAGTTACAGTAGATATACGCCATGTATAGCGATATGTTCCGTCTACGATGTAAGCGTTGATTCCGTTGTCAGAGATAGTGACACGACCAGTTGTAGTGTTTAACTGACCAATCATGGTAGGCGTTAAAGTGTTGTTGAAAACATACACATACGAACCACAAACCACCAACATTCTTGTACCGCCAGAAAGTGTCCTCATACCACGGACTTCTTGTTGGTTAGGCAATATGGCTTTAATTGTCAAACCTGGCGTTGGGTAAAGCGCCACCACGCCTCTGTCACCAGGCTGTTTAAGTGGGTCAACTTCTGGAAGGAAATTGATGCACTCATTCGAGTCTTGGTAGACAGAAGTAGCAGGGTAGGAAGGGCCAACAAAGCCAAAGTCTGCCATTTAGACAAAGCCCCCAGTAAGAATCCATCCAGCATCTTTGCTTCGACTGTTCATCAAAGCGTCTGGGTATCTTGCCACTTGCAACGGACTCATGTTGTTGCGCTTTAAGGTTGCCTTGGCTTGAGCTGCATAGGCGTTAATCATTTGTATTTGAACAGGCGATGCTTTGCCATACATAGGCATTAAACGCTCGGCTAGACACCAGCGTAGCGCCATTGAGTAGCCTTGTGGCAACGCAATGTTGTCGTACAAAGTGCCATATCTGCTAAAAATAGTGTTAGCAAACAAGTGCATTTCGCCTTGCGAGGGGTTTGGCCACACAAAGAGGTTACCCGTGTCCGCGCCAGGGTTGAAGTAAATCGCTTTTGGCCAAGGCCCACTTAGCGTCTTCAAACCAATTAACTCGTAATCTTGAAGCGCAAGAATCGCTACTGGATAATCCAAGCCACCATTTATGATGGGCATACCATTAGAATTAGTGTTAATACGCACAAAAGCAGAGTTAATCTGCAATGGCTTTTCATAGTAAGCAGTTATCGTCGTTGAGGCTACTGTCTGACTAATGTTTAGTTGATAAGTACCGACCTCGTTGATGTTGCCACCAGCACCAGTCAAAAAGTCAACAATCTTAGTTCCAGATGCAATACCAGTACCTTTTAGGGTTTGACCTTGTGCCACAGCGCCAGAGCCGATAGCGGTCACAGTAAGCACGTCACCAGTAATTGAGCCAGTAAACGATGCACCAATGAAGTTAGCAGTTGATGCGACTGGGCCAATCGTGTATTGTGTCTGACCCGCTATGACTGGAAAAATAATCTCAGTCACGTTGAAAACCATCATGTCCTCATTCGACCATTGGTCAATAAGGTCGTTGAGCATATCAAAAGCGTCTTGTGCGGCTTCTGAAGTGGGGGTTTCGCCCGCCTCTAGTGCGCCAATATCTTTTAATGCGCGAGAAATAATGTCAATAGGCGCAGTCATGGGTTCTCCAATGTAAACACTTGAGGTTTCCATGGTGCTACCACGGGTTTCTGAACTGCTATTTGTTCAGCAAGCCGCTTTTTTATTAGGCACTCACCACCAACCGATGTTGCTTCCTCGACCCATTGGACAACCATCTCCTCTGTAACCTCGGAAAATGGAATCTTGCCATCTGGCTCTTCAAAAGTAACATAGCCTTCAGTTTCAACGGAATTATCCGCATCAAAACCAAGACAATGATATTTTACAGAAGTTATCAATTCCTTGTCGGCAAAAATATCAAGAATTTTCCAAGTGTAGTTCATATTTAAATAAATTGTAAAAAACCGCCATTTGTTATAGGGGTTGTATAAGCATTTGTAGTGTAGACTATTATTAAAATTCCTTGTCCACCGCTTCTATTTGACACACTAAATCCACCACCACCACCTGCTCCATAGTAAACAGTTCCTGCCCCAGCATTACCGCCAGAACCGCTGCCCAATAGAAGCACATTACCTAAAAGGGAAGTTGGGCTACCTACTGCACCATTAACAAGGGCATTTCCATAGCCACCGCCACCGCCTCCGCCTGTTCCAGAAGTTGCTAAAACTGTACTTGTTGCACCTGTACCGCCGTTTACACCACCACCTTTACCGCCAGCAGACGCTGTTCCATTAACGCCTTGCTGTTGATAAAAACCACCACCTCCACTGCCTCTGGCATTTACTCCGTTATATCCATTACCACCAACAGCACCAGTTATATTTTTGTATGCTGGCGCACCACCACCGCCAAAATTTGAAACTGAAACTGTTGCTCCATTACCACCCGCGCCTCCACCACGAATATTTGGTAAAGTTCCAACTGCCCCCGTTGTAGTAGCACCAGCCCCGCCAGCAACAATATTTGAATTATTTGCACCAGAATTAGCCAATACCCCTTGTGAAGATGCAACTGGAGGAGTATTTGTTGCGCCACCAAATCTTAAATATGCAGTAGCAGAAGCCCCTGCCCCCGCCGCAGGTAATTGACACCATACAGTTGTTCCACCAACTACTGTTGTTCCATTAGCGGGTGTAATGTCGGTACTTTCTGAATAACCTCCGCCACCACCGCCACCAACAGAAGCAATATCACTAACTCCACCATTACCACCAGCACCTATTGCAATGGCAGACGATATGCCAGTACAGTCAGACGGCATCGTCAATGAAGATTGACCAGTTTGCGTTACAACAATATATTTTATTGGTGAAATTAAAGTAATAACAACAAAACCATTAAAACCATTTACAGAAGTAAAAACACAACAACCTGAAGAACTAACAGTAACAGCATCTCCTCCATATAAACCGTAATTAACTAAAGAATTTTGCAAAGTATTATTAACATAAGATGCTTGGCCAAAAATTTCCCTTGTGGAACTAACTTTGCCTGTTGATGGAACATATCCACCACTGCCAGCACCTATGGTTGCCCCAGACCCAGTTCTTCCATAAGGCAAAAAACCATTTCCACCAACAGAGCCGCCATTTGAACCGCCACCAGTAATACTAGGAGATGTTCCGTAAGGAGGTCCAGCATTAGCACCAGGTCCATTTGGGCCGCCAGAACCACCTGCCGCAGTATTGCCTGTGGGGGGAGCAATTAAACCTTCTCCACCAGGGAATATCACATTTCCAATATTATTTTGTTTTTGATAACTTGGAGTTTGAGATGCGCCATAAGCCAGACAGCCTTGTGAAATAGTTGTCGGCCTACTACCAGTGTTACTTACCCATGTGTCTCCAGGGGTTGGACCAGTATTTCCAATAGTAACAGTTAAAGCAGTGCCAGATGAAACATTAAAATTTGATATTTTTGAATAAGATGCGCCATTAATTATTAATGAATCATAAGTATATGCTGTTGTGCTTGCACCAAAACATTCAATTTGAACAGCAGTTACTCCAGTAGGTATTGTGAATGTTCCACTACTATTATATAAATAAACACTATTTGAATTTACAGCCATATTAAATGCTTTCTATTTTAATAGGTACATTTTTTCTTAAAATTAATTCTTGTTTTTCATTATCCCAGTAATGTTGTTCATCAACCAAAAGTTTTGTATAACCTTCTGGTAAAACCCAATCTTCATCACAAACAATGAAGTTTTCATATTTACCATGAGCATCCAAAATAACATAACTAGGCATTTTTATCTCCACCGCTTACATTTATAAAAACAGTATTGTCTTCAAGAATTTCTATTTCGTGCCATTCATTTTCTATTAAATTTAAAGGTTTGTCTCCAGCAAACATTTCACGATAAACATTTTCTTTGCGGATGCAAATTTTTCCAAAAGTAACAAAAGTTAGATGGGAAAACTCATGCTGATGTTTTGGCAAACCTTCATTTTTATTTCCTTTATAGTAACTAAATGAAACTTCGTTATATTTAAAAACATAATTTAAATCAACTATTTTCATATTAAGCAGATGCTATGCAACGCCACGCACTTGTTGCTGCGTTCCAAATAAAACCAATGTCTAATCTTACAGTTCCTTGTGTGGTTACTGGCAAAGGAACAGTTCCAGAAGGTTCAAAACTAGCCCCAAAACTTAAAGATACTGCGGCAGTGCCTGTTACAGAAATCCATAACTTTTGTCCGTTGCTCGGAGTACCAGTAAGATTTGTTGTAAATGAAGTAATGTTTGTTGATTGACCAGTAATAATAAAAATATCCGTTAAATCGGTATTTATTGCTGGAGTTGCAGCGTTTGAGGTGTAAGTAACTACTCTTGGCAATACCTTGGCAGCAGTCTGACCAGATGGGACAGTAATGTTTGTAATGCCACCAAAAGAGCCACTATTGTTGTATTGGATTTGACCGCTTGAGCCGCCAGGTGAGCCGCCACCACCGCTAACAGTTGCCCAAGTAAATGCACTACCATTCCATTGCAAGTAAGTGCTAGATACTGTTGGCGCAGTAATAAATGCTGTTGTGCTAGAACCAGTTTGATATGGTATTTGGTTAGCCGCACCACTAGCCACATTTGTTGCAGTCGATGCGTTACCACTTGTATTGACATTTATTGTGCTTGGCAGACTCAATGTAACCGCACCAGTTGATGCCGATGCAGTAATCTGACTAGCAGTTCCAGTAATGCTAGAAACACCACCCGTAGAAGCCGACCAAGTTGCAGTCGTTCCATTAGATGTCAAAACATAGCCATTTGTGCCAATAGCCAATCGTGTTGCGCTATTTGTGCCATTACCAATGATTAAATCACCAGTACTAGTTATTGGAGATAATGCATTAAATGCGGCACTTGCCGTAGTCTGCCCAGTTCCGCCATTGGCTATCGCAACTGTGCCTGTAACATTAGATGCTGTACCAGTTGTGTTTTGGTTTAAAGTTGGTACATCTGCGGCTTGGATTGCAGACAGTACAGAATTTGTGCCGTTAGACCTTAAATAATAACCTGATGTTTGTGTACCAGTTAATGCGGTAATAGCGGCGGCTTGGGTTGTTTGACCAGTACCACCTCGATTGATAGCAACAGCATTACCATTCCATGTGGCGTTTGTAATAGAACCAGGGTAATCAAATGTGTTGGTTGACCAAGATACGTTTGCAGGGGTTTGGTCGTGTCTATCCCATGAGCCAGCGGCAGTTGCATTGGATAACAAAACAACCGTTGTGTAACCG
>Ga0209829_10002413_pt1 | contig 14222 bp, 14 predicted proteins | sample C_140205_EF_Meta_FD_187311 | JGI IMG/M metagenome (GOLD analysis project Ga0209829, IMG submission 187311) | Freshwater microbial communities from Lake Croche, Canada to study carbon cycling - C_140205_EF_MetaG (SPAdes) (version 2) | ecosystem: Environmental > Aquatic > Freshwater > Lake...
TGACGACAAAGTCTTCTAAGAGGGCCAGGGTGGCAGGAGCGGGGCTTGGAAGAGACCCGTGCGCAGAAGTAATGGTTCCATGGCCCAATCCAATAGGAGAGACAAAGACGTCATCAATGCCGAGATCCTCAAGTGCGGCCATGGATCCAACGACATCGATAAGTGCGTCGTGCCCACCAACTTCATGGAAGTGAACGTCCTCGAGAGTAGTGCGATGGATAGCGGCTTCAACTCGTGCAAGATGCTCAAAGGCACGCTGACTCCGTGAGCGCACTCGCTCGTCGATATCGGCCCGTTCTAAGAGATCTCGAATAATCTCGTAGGGGCGTGCCGTGTCGTCATCATCGACGGTGACTATGAGACGTGTTGCTGAGATTCCGCCTCGCGTCACTTGTTCAGTTTCAATCGACCAGCCTGGGAGATGAAGACCTTCAAGAGACTTTCTGATGGCATCGAGTGATGCTCCCGCATCTAAAAGGGACCCCAAGATCATGTCCCCCGCGATACCGTTCGCGCATTGGAACCAGACAACTCGCGACGAGGTCATGAACGAGTTCCAATTGCGCGCAGAACAGCAAACGCCGCGCCAAATCCATTATCGATCCCCACAACTGAAACCCCCGCAGCACAACTCGCCATCATTGCTAGCAATGCCGTCACTCCCTCGAGCGAGGAGCCGTAGCCCACTGAGGTTGGGACAGCAATGACCGGTCCTCGTGCCAATCCACCGACCACACTGGCGAGCGCACCCTCCATGCCAGCAACGACCACGATGGCATCAGCGCCACTGAGTGTGTCGATGTCACCGAGAATCCGATGGAGTCCCGCAACACCTCGATCACGAAGCAGCTGAGGATCAAGCCCGACGCCACGGAGAACCGCAGCACATTCATCTGCAACTGGTGCGTCAGCAGTACCAGCAGTCACAACGATGATCCGATGCCCAAGGTCTGGAGCGGGACGAAAGACGACCGTCGAGACGTCTGGACCTTCTGTCACGACTGCATCGAGGCTATGAGCGAGGCCGATTTTTTCACTGGCCTCAACTTGGGCCGGATTCGCCCGTGTGATGATGACGGGACCAGTCCCGTGGCCTAAGAGATCATCAACAATGATGTTGATATCGTCAAGAGATTTTCCTGGCGCGTAGACCGCTTCAGGGAAACCTTGGCGAAGAGAGCGATGATGATCGATTCTCGCCACGCCAAGATCAGAAAACGGGAGTCGTGCGAGTTGATCTGAGGCGTCCTGGGGCGTGAGGGATCCCTCTGAGACCTGGGTCAAAATCCTCTCGATATCAGTGGTGTCCATTTCCTTCACTATCCTGCCTGGTAATGGTCTTGCAACCAAACTCCGTTGCGTACTTTGGTCCTTCTGGCACATTCACCGAAGAAGCGCTTCTCACCCAAGCTGACTTGGCCGCGTCCACGCTGCTTCCAAAGACAAGTATTGCCGAGGTTCTTGAGGCCGTCGCTACGGGTGAAGTGGACATGGGATTCGTGCCTATTGAGAACGCAATCGAAGGAACGGTCAACGAGACCCTTGACGCCTTGATCTTCGAATATGACTTCTTCATTGAGCGAGAAGTGATTCTAGATGTTCATCTCCAACTCATGGCGAAGCCCGGAGCAACCATGCCTCGGATTACAAGAATTCATTCGTATCCTCACGCGCTTGCTCAGGTCCGAGGATTTTTGAGTTCGACCTTTGAGCGAGTCGAAACTATTGCCGAAAATTCGACTGCTGACGCCGCCCGAGTTGTCAGTGAACATGGCGATAACCATGATGCAGCGATCGCACCTCGACTTGCCGCGTCACTCTATGGACTTGAGATATTGGCGAACGATATTGAAGATCACAAAGATAACCAGACACGCTTTGTCTCGGTCTCAACGTCAGTGACGTCAAAGCAGGAGGGAGCAGATCGAACAAGCATCGTCTGTTTTCAAGATGCTGACCGACCCGGATCACTCCATGAGATTCTCGGTGAGTTTGCATCTCGGAATATAAACCTGACGAATTTGCAGTCTCGACCGACCAAACGCGGTCTTGGCGATTACTGCTTCATCATCGATCTCGAAGGTGATGTGAGTGATCCTGGCGTCGCCGACTGCTTGATAGGTCTTGAGCAACATCTCGCCAAAGTAAAAGTTTTAGGTTCTTACCCCGCAGTTCGTTCACTCCCCACTTGAGTCGCAGACTTAGTAGTTGTTCGTTGATCAAAGCCTGATTGACACCTTAAAATTCCAAAGCCACTCTCTAATGTCGCTCTCATAGAGAGTGAACAAACGTTCAGATATCAACGTAAACATTGCGAGAAGGGAATTTACTCATGGCATTAAGGGGAAATAGGAACTGAAAAAAAAATAAGAAAGAATCGTCATGGTGTTCACGCGGAACCCCGTTCAGCCAAAGAGTTTCTGCAAACAAACTGAGAGACTCTAAGATACTTATTCTTTTTTCATGGTCCGATGTACGTTTTTTACGAGAGTTTCATACCATTTGTAAGACAGAAACTATTGAAAGAAAGAAACTCATGACGCATGCACTTGGAGCAGTTCTCATTATCTTTGGAGTCATTGCTGCGTTAATCCCAGTCGTGTTGGGAGTAGTGTTCACGCACCAGGATCACGGTACAAAGTCGTTTGAAGACGCTGTGGCACCATCAGAGCACCATGAAAAAGAAGTGGTAGGAATGTCCTCGTAGTTCCCCTCAACGAGGGAGAACAGCATTGTTGGCGGAGGGAGAGGGATTCGAACCCTCGGTGGCTTTCACCACGCTGGTTTTCAAGACCAGTACATTCGTCCGCTCTGTCATCCCTCCGTGGGACATCGTATCGGGCCGAAGAGACTGAGGAAAACTGCTTAGGCGTTCCGGGTCTTGGAACGAAGTCGACCACGGACCTGTTGGTCGAGGACGTTCTTTCGAAGGCGCACCGCAGCAGGCGTAACTTCAACACTTTCGTCGTCGCTGATGTACTCCATGGCTTGTTCCAGGGTCATCAGAATTGGAGGGGTGAGTCGTTCAAAGTTGTCCGCAGAAGAGGCTCGCATGTTGGTGAGCTTCTTTTCCTTGGTCGGGTTGACGTCCATCTCGTCTTGGCGAGCGTTTTCGCCAACGATCATGCCTTCGTAGACTTCGGTGGTTGGCCCAACGAACATCTGGCCTCTTTCTTGAAGGCTTTCCAAGGCATGGCTCGTGACGACACCTTGGCGGTCCGCCACCATGACGCCGTTCCGGCGAGTCTTGAGTTCTCCCACCCATGGCTCCCACCCATCGAAGACGTGGTGGAGCACACCAGTTCCTCGGGTCTCGGTCATGAACTCCGTTCGAAACCCAACAAGGCCCCGTGCCGGAACGCGGTAGTCAAAGCGAACCCATCCCGTCCCATGGTTCACCATTTCAACCATTGTCCCTTTTCGAAGGGCCAACAACTGAGTGACCACACCTAAGTACTCTTCAGGAACGTCCACCGCAACTCGCTCGATTGGTTCGTTCTTCACGCCATCGATCTCTCGGATCACCACAACTGGTTTTCCAACCGTCAATTCGAAACCTTCTCGACGCATTTGCTCAATGAGCACCGCCAATTGAAGCTCTCCTCGTCCAAAGACTTCGAATGAGTCAGGTCGCTCCGTGGGCTTGACCTTGATTGAGACGTTTCCAATCAATTCTTGATCCAAGCGATCTTTGAGCATTCGAGCGGTGAGCTTCGATCCATCACGCCCGGCGAGAGGCGAAGTATTAATTCCCAAGGTCACCGACAAGTTGGGCTCATCAACGGTGAGCGGGGTGAGCGGTCGAGGGTCATCTGGATCGGCCAAGGTCTCACCGATGGTGACTTCTTCAATACCAGCAACCGCCACGATGGCCCCAGGGCCTACTTCGTCGACGGTGACTCGCTCCAAGGCCTCAGCGATCTGAAGTTCAGTGATCCTGGCTTTGTCGATCGTGCCATCAAGTCGACACCATGCAACTTGCTGTCCCTTCTTGAGGGTTCCAGAGATCACCCGGCAGATCGCTAGTCGACCCATGTAGGGAGACGCGTCCAAGTTGCAGACAAGCGCTTGGAGCGGCGCGTCATCTTCATACTCAGGGGCAGGAATCGACTCGGTGATGGCGGCAAACATTGGTTTTAAGTCCGTGCCAACTTCGCCCTTCGTGGTTGTTGCCCAGCCATCTCGCGCGCAGGCATACAGAATAGGAAAGTCAATCTGGTGTTCATCAGCGTCAAGGTCCAAGAACAACTCTTCGATTTCGTTGACCACTTCGTCGATCCGAGCATCAGGCCGGTCAACTTTATTCACGACAACAACGACGGGAAGGCGAGCCGAAAGGGCCTTACGCAAGACGAAGCGTGTTTGGGGCAGGGGTCCCTCAGAAGAGTCAACAAGCAACATGACGCCATCGACCATGGTCAGGCCTCGCTCCACTTCGCCACCAAAGTCAGCGTGACCAGGGGTGTCGATGATGTTGATGGTGATGCCATCAATCGTGACCGCCGTGTGTTTGGCGAGAATAGTGATTCCCTTTTCCCGCTCTAAGTCCCCAGAGTCCATGACTCGATCGGCCACGTCTTCATTGGCTCGAAAGGCACCAGATTGCCAGAGCATGGCATCAACCAGGGTGGTCTTTCCGTGGTCAACGTGGGCAATGATGGCTATGTTTCGAATGTCGTCACGTGTCTGCATGGGAATTACCCAGGCTACATGGGGGTTGAGGAGGCCCGTGACCAGGTCTTAGGCGGCACTCTTGTGGCCAACCATCTCCCTCATTTTGCTGACAGCATCAACAACGAATCGAGCAGCATGTTGGGTTGTCGAGCGCGTTACCTCAAGGCTGATGGACTTCCCAGAGGCTGGCCAGACGCCAATAATACGGGTTGGAAGTGGCTTTTCTGGCTGCGAAAGACCTTCAACGAGTGCCACGAGTGAGAGATCATCGATGCTGTGTGGATTGGGTCGTCCTGGTCGAAGGGCAACAAGGGCTCGTTCGTGGTGTTCGTGATCGAGTGTCACTTCTAGATCCCGACGGCCTCGAAGTGAGATCCATGGAGCTCCTGGAACCGCCCACACAGGATCAGCTTGACCGATAGTGGTGATCTCTCGAACGCTTTCCCACTCAAGAAGGGTGATGATATCGGTGGCATGGGCGACGGCTTCGCCGATCACTGCGGCACGAACTCCGAGTGTCGACTCTTCGAGCCAGGAGCCAAGTGAGCCCGGGCGGGTGTGTTGTTGCTCGGTTCGCTTGATGACGTCATCGATCTCTGCGCACACTGCTTCGGTTGGAGTGGCACATTGTCCTGAGAGCACCCGATGGGCAGCTCGCACCCCAAGGATTCGCTTCGTTGCTCGAGGGCTCCAGGAAAAGGCACGCTGTTCACGTGGTCGCTCATCGAGAGCCGCAAGGATTGAGTAGCTGTCTAATCTCAGTGCTCCCCAACTTCGTGCAGGGGCACTTGCAGCAATGCGATGCGCCAAGACCCGTCGCAGTCCGAGATCAAGTCGCTCAGGGGTAGGTCCAGGTTCAAGGATGAGATCACTGAGCGCGCGACTCCTCGGCAACATGGTGACTGGATAACGAAGAGTGACCTCATCGTGTCGTGGTGCAACGTCAGGCTTGGTCACTGTCCCGCTCCTCTGGCACGAACGGCTCGCACAACGAGTTCAACACCCTGCGTGAGTACGTGATCGTTCACGTCGCAGATTGAAACTTCACCAGTTGCGGTGGAGAGCGAGGCAACCCGCAGAGGCTGCGCACCGCTGCGCAGAGTTTCAATGAGGGCGACGACACTCAGCATTGCCGCAGTGGTCTCTTCAAGTGATGACGTCGTGACGTGTAAGAGACAGATCGACGCCACGTTCACGCTCGGAGCTCCAAGCACCACATTGACGACCGTTCCAAGGACCACTCGTCCCCCTACGAGGGGAACGCTGAGGCGAACGTTGCTTCGAGGAAGCCACGAGCTGGGGACTCTGGAGAGGTGTCGAGCCAACACGGTGTCATGTGCGGCAACTTCTGAAGAGAGTCGGGCAAATTCGTCTGGGTCAAGACCGTGCACCGTGTCCACTACCTCAGCGTGCGCAGGATCAGCTTCGAGTGCGCTGAGCGCATCGTCCATTGGGTGGTTCACCTCTCCAAGGCTGAGCCGTTGCGTACAAAGCGCGCTCACTAATGCCCCTCGAGCGAGTGCGCTGAGAGGAGGGACTGAACTGAGAGCCTCGTGGGTCATTGCTCGAGGCGAGAGAAAGAGTGGCTCGTTGGGATCGAGGTGTGAAGCGCACTCAGCGAGGTCATCTTCGAGCCAGGACCGCAGACCTCCAGCGAGGCCTGAATCGATGCGTGGGCGCAGATCACGCTGGCCTCGAAGGCTCAAGATGACGTCGGTGGGGGCTGCTGCGAGTTCCATGGTTCCATTGTGACCAAGGGGTGTGTCAACAAGAGAAAAAGCACCTAAGTTCAAAGAGATGAGCGGTGGTCTTTTCGCAGCGTCAATGGCGTTCTACCTGGTGTTCGGCGTCTTCGTCGTGGCCTTCACTGGCTTGGCGGTGTTCACGATTGTCTGGGCCGTTCGACGAGACATGAAGAGCCGACGAGAATGGCTGGCCTCTCAACGCTCTGGACAGGAGCCCAACGAGGGCCTCTAAGACTCGGGCGTGGCGTCGTCGTTGGGGGTGTGGCTGTTCTTTTCGATGCGATCCAGTCGCGCACTCAACTCAGAGAGGTGGCGATCAAGGTCGCCGATTGCTCGATCAACAGTTGCCATACGAGTCGACAAGAGTTCATCGATTCGAGCAGTGACTTCGCTGTCGATCTGCTTGTTCACTCGATCGTCGATCTGCTCGACGACGGGGCTGACTAGTTGGCGAAGCAGGCCTCGGATGTCTCCTGAGGTTCCTGAACTTTCTTTCTTCGTCTCGTTGTCGTCAGCCATGCTCGAACCCTAGCCTTTTAGGAACTTGCCTACGCGTGGCAGGCCAATCCAGGATTGAACTGCAGGGTGTTGTAGCGGTATCCCCAACTCGCAATGGTTGCGGTGGCTGATTTCACTGTTGCGCACTGAAGCCCATCGGAAGGTCCGTAGTAGAAGGCGACGACTCCTTGAATATTTCCACCATCCACTCCGCTTAAGCGCCGAGGAGGAATCAACGTGGTGTTGTCTCCACCGAACGCAACGGCCAAGAAGAATGGCAAATTGATTGAGCGCAAGTTATACGCAAGGTACTCAGACTGCGTGGCATAGAACGCAGGGGTGAGTCCCCCGTCAATACTCTTGATGCCGTCAGACCACCCCTGCATCATCGCAGCCCACTGTGCAGGACCAGCCGCATCGAGTCCCGAGTGAGAGTCTGGATACCCTTCTGGGTCGAGTGTGACAAAGTTCGGTTTAATCCGCAGACCATAGCCATCGATGGCACGAGCGACTGTTTGACCCGCAACAAAGCCAATATTCTGATAGTTCTCAGGCGTTCCGGTTTTTGGAACAGAGGTTCCCGTCGACCACGTTGGTGTTCCTCCACTGGCGTAGGTGACTAAGTTTCCATCGCACTGGAGTGCAAGAATTGAGTTTGCTCCAAAGTGGCCACTTGACCAGACGGCGGCTCGAGACGAGGTGTAGAGCACGAGGTTTCCGTCACTTTGCATCTCTAGCCGGGTGCCACCTCTCCCTCCTGTGTTGGTCGACCAAAGTTTGTTCGAAGGAATTGCCGATCCGTTATAGAGGACAAAGTTTCCATCACCTTGAAGAATGGCGGTGAGCTGCCCAACCGAAAGTGAACTACCCGAAGTAAGAGCGGCATTGGTTCCAAGAACTGCTCTTCCGTTGCACGCGGCTCCCGGAGGGCCACTCACGGTCCAGTACGAGTTCCAAGGGATAGAACGTCCAGAGTTTTGAATGGCCAGACCCGTTGCTTTGTCCTCCCCATTTGGAGATTGCACCCATGGCGGACCTTGCGAGCCAAGCGCACCAGTCACGGCGATTTGTGGCCACCCATCGTTGATCGCTTGTTGTGCGCTTGGGTAGGCGTAGACACCGACTGTTGTTTGTGCGGGAGCACCCGTGGCCCAGATTGCGCCCCCAGGAGTCGCCCCGGCACTCTTGTAGAGGACCATATTGCCGTCACCTTGAAGTTCGAGATGAGGCGAGGTTGCTCCTTTTCCGAATGTCCCTGTGCTCCATGGTGCAGATGCTCGACCGGGCGTATAGAGCACGAGGTTTCCATCGCGCTGCAGAACAAGTTGTAAAACGCCGCGGGTATTATTGGTTCCCGTACTCCACACTGCGTTATTTGCAGTCGTGGCACCGTTGTAAAGGACGAAGTTCCCGTCACCTTGCAACGCGGCGGTGTAGGGACCGGCAACGAGTTGCTGGCCTTCATTGAGGACTTGTTCGCAACCAACTGATGAAGAACTACTTGATGTGGGACACGGTGGAGGAGGAGGTGGTGCGATCGCTCCAGTCTTCCAACTCCAAATTGGCCGGCCCGCAGACACGACGACCAAGTTTCCATCGTCTTGGAGGGAGACGCTCAGTTGAGAAGACGCGAATGCGAACGAGGCCCAATAAGCGCGTCCTGCCCCGTAGAGCACGAGGTTCCCGTCTCCTTGGAGGCGAAGCGTGTTGCTCGCTGTTCCACTGGTGCCGGTCGACCACACTGCGACATTTCCTATGAAGGTTCGTTGGTAGATGACAAAGTTCCCATCACCTTGCATGACGGCAAAGAAGGAGTTACTTGGTGACGTGAGGCTTTGTCCGGTCGTCAAGGACTCTGAAACTCCAAATGATGACGCGGCGCTGGCTGAGGGAATCATTCCAGGACCCACGGTGCCAAGAAGAACACCGGCGAGCAGAGAGGTGGCCAGCGCAATTGCCTGTATCGGCGAAACGATTGAGCGTGGGGTTCTGGTCATGAGTCTTTCTTCGGGATCGTGTCGATCTTGCCCTCCAGCACGATGACGTGGTTTTACCGCCCTCCCCTATCTTAGGCAGTGGGCCCCTGAGAGACTCGTCACCTCGGATACGTGCCTAATTCAGACTTTTTATGGCGATTATGGCCGAAACACTTGAATCCCGCCCTGTTGGAGGGCAAGGAAAAAGCTTATGAACTTCGAGTCAGTGAGGGATATCGAAGGGAGATGTCGGCACACTCTTCGCAGATTGAAGAAGGAATAATTCCAATCTTCATCAAGATCCCAAAAATTTTGCACCCGAGGCAGTACCCGAGGGCCGCTTCCAACACCGCAGCGATGCTCAGCATCCCAATCACAATCTGGGCAGCTCCAACGCCGACACTGAGCGCAAGGACGAGGGCGGTGGTAGAGAAGCCGACGCCAATACCTTGGGCAAAGCGTTTTGGAGGCCCAGGCATCATTTTTGCGTGGTCGATGAATCGAGGAGCGACAACGCGAGTTGCAATCTGGCCAAGAGGACTAAGCGTCGGTCCGGTGAGGACTCGTGCCCAAAAGCCGTAGGCCAAGACAAAGAGCACCCAGACCCAACCTGTCACCAAAAACAAGACGCACAGGGCCACGACACCTGAGGCGACCGTTCGAGCCGCAACGTCGTTGACAGGGTTTGGGAAAGAGAAGAGGCGTCGCACGATCAATACCCTACCCGATTGGTCGGGTATTGAATTCGCGAGGCGACTTAGGTGACGAACAGACCGATTGTGGTCACCGTTCCGACGGCGATAACCACGATGCGGAGCCAGAGCGTCGGCAAGATCTTGGCGAGTTGTGCTCCGGCACCTCCTCCGATCAAGGTCCCGACGGCGAGGCAGAGCGCGATCAGCCAAAAGACGCTGCCGTGGAGAATGAAGACCGTGGCCGAGAGGCTACAGATGACAATGGACAGCACCGCACGCAGTCCATTGATGCGAATCAGCGTTTCGGTCAGTCCAAGTCCAAGGATTGCCAAGAGCATGATCCCGAGGCCCGCGCCAAAGTAGCCGCCGTAGATGGCAACAACGAAGGTCCCGATCTGGACGAATGCTTTTCGAGTTGGGTGATCGTCGTGGAGTGAACTCACGAACTTAATGAAAAGAGGTTGGACACCAAAGAGCACTGTCGCAAACGCCACAAGCCACGGGGCAACGCTTCGAAACTGCGTTGCAGGAGTGGTGAGTAACAACAGTGCCCCGCAGAGACTCCCGAGGAGGGCGGCAGGGATGAGACGCCGTATGCGACGTCCCTGGTTTTTCAGTTCACTTCGAAAGCCGTGAATCCCTCCGACGTAGCTTGGAACAATGCCAACCGAAGAGGTGATGTTGGCCGACAAGGCAGGGACGCCAAACGCGAGAAGAACGGGAAAGGTGATCAGTGTTCCCCCGCCGGCAATGGCATTAAAGATTCCCGCAGCGATTCCCGCAGCAAGAAAGGCGAGGGCCTTGGGGTAGGTCATGACGAATGCCAGAGAGTTCACGACCACGCACCCATGCTACGAGAGGACGAGACCAATTGAAAACGTCTAGCCTGAAATCCAGTACTCGATTTGAAGGAGAAGTCATGGTTCGACTGACGTGCGTCTTGCGAAGAAAAGAAGGAACAAGCCCACAAGAGTTTCATGAACACTGGGAACAGGTGCACGCTCCTTTGATCGCTCGACTGAACTCAGGCTCACACGTGCTTCGCTACGAGCAGTACCCAAGAGCGCTTGACACCTACGACGGCGATGATGACCGTTCTGGATTTGATGGAGTGACCCTGCAGTGGTTTGCCTCGATGGATGAGTATCACGCTCATATGGCCGAGGCCGACTTCGCTGAGATGTGGGAGGACATTGCGTCGTTTCTTGATACTGACTCGCTTCATTTCGTCGTCACTGAGGAGCCTGGACGCCTGATCTTTGATCGAAGCACCTGAGGGTGGCCCTCCACCTTTTTTCGTGCCTGAGCCACTACTCTCACAAGAGTGAAAACAGAAATTCGCCTCGTGATCGAGCCTGAGTACGCTCCCGAAGATTTAATGCGCGCCGCAGGCGGGGTTGTGGTGCGTACGGGGCGCAGTGGCGTTCTTGAAGTTGCCCTGATCCATCGGCCACACCGAGAAGACTGGTCGCTGCCAAAGGGCAAGCTTGATGAGGGTGAGACCTACGAAGAGTGCGCGGTCCGAGAAGTCTTCGAAGAAACTGGTCTGACGTGTCGACTTGAAAGCTATATCGGCCTCACCGAATACACCCATCGAAAGGGACGACCCAAGATTGTTGCGTACTGGCTGATGTCAGTGATCTCTGGAGAGTTTGTTGCAAACGACGAAGCTGACGAGCTTCGATGGTGCACATTGGAAGAAGCGCTGAAACTTGCAACCTACGATCGAGACCAAGAGTTTCTCGCGCTGATCCCGACACTTCCTCATGCGGGGCACGTGGCCTAGCACGTCTCGGCACTTCGACGAGGTGCCTGCATCATCTGTGTGAGCTTGTGTCCTCCGACTTGGAAGCAACCCGTTCGCTAAGGTGACCCCATGCTCCTGCTCAGAGAGACATGGGTCAGTGTTCGCACTCTCGACTGGTCAATGGTCACGGTATGGAAAGGGCTGCGAGTCTTTTGCATCCTTTTTGCCATTCAAGCGTGGGCCCTGACGACTGGACACGTTCACATTGGAGTTTCAATGACCATTGGAGCGGTGTTCGTTGGTGGCATTCTTGATCTCAACGATTCCTACCGTCATCGAATCTTCAGCATGGGTGTGGGCGCGTTCGCCCTTGCCTTCTCGGTCTTTTTAGGTGGGCTGGTGTCATCAAATCAGCTGGCCCACGTTGTGGTGATGGCACTCTTTGCCTTTGTCTGTGGATTCGCCGTCCTTGGTGGGCCTCGGACAGGGATGATTGGGGTGCTCTGTTTGGTGATGTACTGCGTCTATAGCGGCATGCCACTTCTGTTTACGAGTGCGTGGGGAGATGCGCTCGGCTATTTCGTGGGTTCGATGATTTCAGCAACTGTTGTTGTCGTTCCCTGGCTATTTCGACGAGTAGATGGCCATCGAGAAATCCTGGCGGGATTTTTTCGTGGCTTTGGCTACGTCTGTAAATCTGATCCCTCGCAAGCAATCAATGCGGTGCACGCAGAACGGCTCCGTACGCTGAGTCTTGCTATGGAGTTTGACGGCCATGAAAGCTCGTCTCGGGAGTGGATCAATGAAATAGCGACGCGCGCATCCGTCATTCGATTCAACACAATCGCACTTTCAAAAGAGCTCGAAGTCGTCGATGACCCTGAGATACGCGCTGGTATGGCTGCGTATTTTTCTGTAATGAATGCACTGTGTCGGAGTCTGAGTCGCGCACTGCGCTGGAAGTGGGCAGCTCGATCGCTCCCCATGAACGTGGTTGAACTCTCAGAAGCAACTGAAGCATGTCAAGGATTTGGACCAGCAATTCAAGTCAGTATTCTCCAATCGAACACGGCGTTCTTGGAAGAAGTCGCTGAACTTGTTGGGCACCCGTGGCCATTGGGAAAGACGAATGGTGTCCATCTCCCAAAAATCCGTATGCCGAAGTCGGGTGCCATTCTTTCCCATCTGAGATGGTCAGATGAGTCATTTCGCCACGCTGTTCGACTCTCATTTGCCATCACCGTCGCTGCACTGATTGCACTCCACTGGGGAAACGATCGAGGCTATTGGCTCCCCATGACCGTTGCGTGGGTCGCAAAACCAGGGCAGGGTGACACAAGCGTTCGGGTCTTAGCGAGAATTGCTGGAACGTGTGGGGGCGTCCTGCTCTCCTTGGGACTTTTCGAACTTCTCCACCCCACAAGTTGGTTTGAAATCGCCCTCATTGCGCTTTGTGGAGCGCTGACGCCGGTCTTCTTATTGTCGAACTACGCCTTCGCCATCGTCTGGTGGTCAATGTTTGTGATCTTTCTCTTGGGGAGCGCGGGCTCACCGATTGACGAGCTTGCCCCCTTGCGAGCACTCTGGACGATCGGCGCGGGTGTCATCGTCATCGCGCTGAGCTTTTTTTGGCCTGCAAGGCGCTCTGGCAATGTCTGTTCTTCCCTTTGTGACTCTGTCCAATCCCTCGGCGCATATGCCCAAGCATTGTTGAGCCGAACTGAGAGTTCTCAAGAAGAGATCGATCAAACAAGAACAATTGTTATTGAGAAACGTGTGAAGGCAGCGGCAATAATCGATGCCTCGGCCCATGAGCCCGGCGCCCATCGCTTAGAAGTTCGAGATGCGCGCACAATCCTTGATGGATTGAACAACGTCGCAGCTGAGTTGTTGGACAACGAGCTCCGACAAGATTTCTCTGGCCAGCGAGTCACCCTTATTCGAGATCAGTTAGCCGAGCTTGAGGCCCGGATTCGAGAACTCGATCATGAGGGATACACCTCTCCTCGCATCGCTATCGATCGAGCACAACTCGGCGCCGTGGATGGGGTTCACGAGGTCTTAAATCACTATTTGACGCCTGCACCTTGACGGATCACGTGTTGCACCAACATTGAGACCTAGGGTTGAAATTGAGTCATCGTGACTCGCGTTGTATAGGGGGGGAACCACATGAGAATCAAAATCTATTCATTTATTTTGCCAGGGTTGCTCGCACTTGCTTGGATCTTCACGTTGGCCGGGGTAGTTCCATTCGGAGGGACAAGCGGAGAATCGAAGGCGACAAGTGCCATTTTGTGGATGTTGTTCATGGCCGGCTGTGTTTTAATCTCTTATGCGTGGCTCCACTCGATCGCGGCAAAATGGATGGCTGCATCCATTGGGCGGACGACCAACGCATTTCAGTATCAGCTCGCCTTTGTGTGTCTGGGTCTTGGAATCTCGTGTTTCTATGCGACGAACAACGAGGCACAGTCGTGGGTCACTGTTTCAATCCCGGTCATCGCATTCTTTTTCTTGAGCGGAATCAAGCATATTGTCGACATAGTTAAGAGCAAAGACCAATTGTTGATCAATAGTTTGGTTACGATTTGGGACCTGGGAATGTCGATCTCGCTCTTGGCGCTCTTGCCCACAATGATTCACGCCACGGCATAAACCAAGGCGACTCAGCGTGGCGTGCTGGGTGAGAACGCCTTCTACGAGTTCGCTACTGGAGCAGAAAGCAAAGTGAGCGACGTACTATTTTCTACCCGCTCGATAGAAGAACTCAGCGTCTAAATCTTGCGACGCGGAGCTATGACCAATGGGTCGACGTTCGATCTGTCAGCATGAAGAGGGTGAGTTCGTATTCGACGCCTCGAGGAAGAAGTGTGCCTGAGTCAGC
>Ga0209829_10002416_pt1 | contig 14217 bp, 11 predicted proteins | sample C_140205_EF_Meta_FD_187311 | JGI IMG/M metagenome (GOLD analysis project Ga0209829, IMG submission 187311) | Freshwater microbial communities from Lake Croche, Canada to study carbon cycling - C_140205_EF_MetaG (SPAdes) (version 2) | ecosystem: Environmental > Aquatic > Freshwater > Lake...
GCAGTTCATGCAGGTAGCCGGACTCGTCGAGAAAATGATCCGCCCAGGCCTGCAACACCTTGGGCTCGTGCTGGGCGGCCGGGTTGGCCAAGGTCGCCCGCGTGCGCTCCACAAACTCCACGAACGTCGCAAGGCATTCCTGCGTCCGCTTCTGAAAGCTCGACTGGACCAGCGGGTTTTTCATAGCGGCGAACACCGAGCACTGACGCTCCTGGCTGGCGGCCAGCAGCCGCTCCATGGTCACGTCGCTCAGCCCCCGGGCGGGGGTGTTGGCGATGCGCAGCAGGCTAATGTCGTCATGCGGGTTGATGAACATCTTGAGATAGGCGAGGAAATCCCGGATCTCACGCCGATCGAAAAAGCTTTGCCCGCCGATCAGGTGATAGCGCACGCCCGCCTTGCGCAGCGCCGTTTCAATCGGACGCGACTGGATGTTGGTGCGGAACAGGATCGCATTCTCCTTCCACGAAATGCGGTGCGCCAGCCGGGCGAATTCAATCTGCCCCACCAGCTCGGTGGCCTCCTCCTCCTCGTTGCTGCAGGCGCGCAGCAGGATCTTCGTGCCCTGGCCCTTTTGCGACCACAGCTGCTTGGCCCGGCGGCGCGTGTTGTTTTTGATCAGCGCGTTGGCGGCCGTCAGGATCGTGTTGGTCGAGCGGTAGTTCTGCTCGAGCTTGACGATCTTCACCTCGGGATAATGTTTTTCCAGATCGAGCAGGTTGGCGATCTCCGCGCCGCGCCAGCCGTAAATGCTCTGGTCGTCGTCGCCCACCACGCAGAGGTTACGATGCTTCAGCGTCAGCGCGTGGATCAGCTGGAACTGCGAGCCGTTGGTGTCCTGATACTCGTCCGCCATGACATAGCGGTATTTGGCGCGGCAGGCCTCCAGCACGTCAGGGAATTCATTGAACAGCCGCAGCGTCAGCAGGATCAGGTCGTCGAAATCCACGGCGTTGCAGGCGCGCAGGGCGGATTCGTAGCGCGTGCGGATATGCTGGGCCAGCGCGCGCACGCTGGGGTCCGCGAACGCCGCCGAGGCCTCGCCCCCGTTCTTGAACTTGCTCAACAGGGCGAGGATGGCCCCGGGGTCGGTCTTTTCGCCCTTGGCCGAGATGCTGCTTAGAATTTTTTTCACCGCCGCGAGCTGCTCGGATTCGTCGTAGATGACGAAGTTGCGCTTGTAGCCGAGGGCTTCGATGTGGGCGCGCAAGATGCGGACGCACAGGGAATGGAACGTGCACAGGGTCGGGCGCTTGGGCGGTTCCCCGTCGCGCTTCCGGGCCTTCAGATGCGGCAGCAGCTTGTGGATGCGCTCCTGCATTTCGCGCGCGGCCTTGTTCGTGAAGGTGACGGCCAGGATGTTCTCCGGCGGGACGCCCTGGTCGATGAGGTGCGCGATGCGGTAGGTGATGACACGCGTCTTGCCGGTGCCCGCCCCGGCTAGGATCAAAATCGGGCCGTGAAGGGTCTCAGCGGCCTGGCGTTGCTGCGGATTCAGTGAGCTCAAGTTGGCCATGGGCGCGCGGAGTTTAAATTCCAAGCCGCGCAATGCAAGCGCGCGTGTGAATAATTAATCCTGCGCCGCCCGCGCGCGTTCCGCCTCGGACAGAATCTTCCATTCGCCCGCAGCCAAATCCCCCAGTTCCAATTCGCCCATCCGCGCCCGGATCAGCCGCAGCGTCGGGTGCCCGATGGCCGCGGTCATCCGCCGCACCTGCCGGTTCTTGCCCTCGATCAGTTCCAGGCCGATCCAGCAGTCCGGCACGCTCTTGCGGAAGCGGATGGGCGGATTGCGCGGGGGCAAGGTAGGACGCATCACTCCGTGCGCGACGTCATCAATTACAGCGCTCTGGCGGGCGGAGGATGGCGCGCTGGGAGTGGCGGGCCCCACTAGCGGCTGCGGCTCCAAGAGCCAGGCGCGACAGGGCAGGGTTTTGCGGCCTTGAATCATCAAGCCGCGCTGCAGGGCGTCCAGTGCCTCGCGCGTCGGAATCCGCTCCACCTGCGCCCAGTACTCGCGGGCATGCGCGTGGCGCGGATGCAGCAGCCGCTCGTTCCAGGCCGGCTCGTCGCCCAGCAGCAGCAACCCCTCGGAGTCCGCATCCAGCCGGCCGATGGGGTAGACGTTTGCCGGAAAGCGGAATTCCGCCAGCGCGCGGTTCGGCGAGCCGTCCCCGGTGAATTGCGACAGGACGCCGAACGGTTTGTGGAAGGCGATGAGCATGAGGTCAGTTTCCAGTGTCACGTTTCAAGTTTCAAGCGCGTAAAACTTTTCGTGTATTTCCTGTGTATCGTGGTTAAAATTATTTCGTGATCCGGAACATCATCTTCGACTGGTCGGGGACCTTGGTGGACGACCTGCCTGCGGTCTTAGAAGCCTCCAATTATGTTTTGGCCCAGGCGGGCAAGGCGGCGATGTCCCTCAATCAATTCCGGGCCGAGTTCAGCCTGCCCTTCACCGGCTTTTATGACCGGCACACGCCGGACGTGCCGATGCCGCAGCTGGAAGCATGGTTTCACAGCCGGTTCAAGGAGGCGCAGCACACGGTGGTGGAACTGCCGCATGCCCGCGAGTTCCTCCAGTTCTGCCGGACGCAAAAGCTGCGCACGTTTCTCCTGAGCACCATTCACTCCGACCACTTTGCCGTCCAGTCGCGCGTCACTGGCTTCGGCGCGTATCTCGACTGCCCTTACACTGATGTCTGGGACAAGCGCAAAAAAATCCGCGCCCTGCTTGCCGAAAATAATCTCCGGCCCGAGCAGACGCTGTTTATCGGCGACATGGAGCATGACATCGAGACCGCGCACCATGGCGGGGTGCATTCGTGCGCCGTGCTGACCGGTTATAACACGCTGGCGCAGCTTCGCGCCGCCCGGCCCGGCTTGATCGTCGAGCATTTGGGAGAATTGCGCCGGGCTCTGGAGGAGGGCGATCTGGATTTTGGCGCGGCGGTGGACCGCCAGAGTTCCCGTCAAAAAACGGCGTCCCCGGGCCTCCCCATCCCGACGGTGGGGGGATTGATATTCAACCGCGCCGGCGAAGTGCTGATGGTCAAAACGCATAAATGGTCGGATAAGTGGGGCATTCCCGGCGGCAAGATTCAGTGGGGCGAAACCTCCCCAGCTGCCTTGCGCCGCGAGATCCGTGAGGAGACCGGACTCAAGGTGGCGGACATTCAATTTGTGCTGGTCCAGGATTGCGTCCGTTCGAAAGAGTTTTACCGCGACGCCCATTTCATCCTCCTGAATTATACCTGTCGCGTTGTGGGCCGGTCGGAGGTGACGCTCAATCACGAAGCGCAGTCCTTCCGCTGGGTGACGCTGGCGGCGGCGAAAAAGTTGAAGTTGAACCGGCCAACCCGAACCCTGCTCGCAGCAGTGCTCAAAAAAAACACCGGCGGCCGCCGGACCTCCCCATCCCGTAAACGCCATGTCTAATATCTCCCTCGTTGATCTCGAAGTGTTTTACCGCGTGGGCGTGCCGGACGCGGAACGCGCCCGGCCCCAGCGCCTGTTGCTGACCGTGGTCCTGGAGTCCGATTTCACCGCCGCCGCCAAAAGCGACGGCATCGCTGACACGATTGATTACTATGCCGTCACCCAGCGTCTCTTGAAATTCGGCGAGGGCCGCGAGTGGAAGCTCATTGAAAAACTTGCCGCCGACATCGCCGCGGCCATTCTGGCCGAGTTCCAGCCCCAGTCCGTCTCGGTGGAGGTGAAAAAGTTTATCATCCCGGAGGCGCGCCATGTCTCCGTCAGTCACACCCTGAGACCGTAGCCGCTTCCGACCGGCGGCTAGGGGGATTGGAAGGTTTGACCATCCATTGTCTCCAGTCTCCAGCCGGAACGGCCGGCGACCATCGTCACCGCGCCCGCCGTCCGGGTGTAGATCACCGTTACTTTTCTTTTCGCCAGCCGCTCCTTCAGACCGGCCGAGGCGCGCCGGTTGGCGGGCAGCTCCGAATCCACCACCACGATCACTGCCGGCCTTATCGCATCCAGCAGCGCGTCCTCCATCGGTTCGCCGCGGGCTGGCAGCCCGGCAATCACGATGTCGGCATGCAAATCCCGGCCGCATTCCAGCAGCGCGGCCTGGCCGTCGCGGCCCAGATCCGACAGCAATAAAATCCGGGTGCCTTGAAGAGTGCCCTGCATCACGAGCGCGTTGTCGTCGGCCTGTGGATAGGGAGGGAGCGGAGGTGTTGCCGCCGGATGCAGCACGGTCCATACGCCGAAGGTATTGCCGAGCGTGTCGCCGAGGCTGACTTTGCGGAGCCGGTCGGGCGTCGATGCCAGCCCGGCCAGAGCCTGGCGATATGCGGGCGAACGAAATCGCACCGGACTGGCGATGACCTGGTTGACCGAGAACAGATCGCAGACCCACGGGGCCCCGCCCATATCCCGCTTGTCACCCTGCGTCAGCACGAGTTGCGGCAAATGATTCAGGCCCCGGGCGTGAAGAAAGGGTTTGATGATACGCTCCACGGCGTTCGTGTCGCCGCAATCCAGGAGCATGTCGCCGCCGGGCCGGCCGGGCTCAATAAACACCGCGTGCCCGCCGTTCAGGGGCAGAACGGTGAGCGCGGCGTTGGACCGTGCTCTCTGCCAGCGCCCCGCATAAAATAGGGTAATGAACACCAGACCCACCAGCGTTACCCAGCGCCACCGTTTCTGGAATACGGCGCCGGACAGCAGGGCGAGCAGGGCGCCATAATAAATCACGAAGTCCACCGGTCCCGGGCTGCGGACGTAGAAAAAGGCCCCGGGCAGCCGGACGCTGGCCTGGCTGATTTCGAGCATCAGCTTCATCCAGAGCCAGGCGCTTTGATTGAATAGCTCCGTCGCCCAAGGGAACACGTCGCCGCAGAGGAGACTGCCGAGGTTGCAGGCGAGGGCGGCGCTGCTCAGGGGCACGACCAGCAGGTTGGCGAGGAGTGTCACCGGGCTGAACAGGTGGAAATAGTACGCGGTGAGCGGCCACGAGCCGAGCCAAGCCGCCAGCGAAACAGCCACTGAAGTGACGATCGCCCGCAAGGGCCCGCCCAGCCAGCGGCGCCAGCGCGGAATCAAGGACGCTGGCAGCAGGGGATCAGTCTGCAGCAGGCCGTCGCGGAGCTTTTCCAGGGGAGGCAGAAACAGGGCGATGCTCAGCACGACGAAGAAGGAAAGCTGGAAGCTGGCCTGAAACAACTGTCGGGGGTCGTACAGCAAGATAATGAAGGCGGCGGCGGCCAGCGAGTTGATGAGGTTGCTGGGCCGTTTCAGGGACCAGCCGGCGATGAGGACGGTCATCATGATCGTGGATCGGATGGCGGACGGCTGCCAGCCGGTGGCAGCGGTATAAAGCCAGATGAGCGGGATGATCGCTGCGCCGCACCAGAAACGCGGGATTTGGACCGTGCGCAACAGGGCCGCCAAAATGCCCGCAATCAGCGCGATATGCAGACCGGAGATGGCGAAGATATGCATCGTCCCGGACTGCATGAAGGGTTCGGTGACGGCACTGGTGAGCGCCGTCTTCCAGCCGAGCGTCATGGCCCAGAGCAGGCGCAGCGGTTCGTCCTCCTCCGGCAATCCATAGGCGAGCGTCTTCTGCGACCATGTCAGGAAACGGTCGCTCCAGGGCGGCGCCAAGGAGCGGGTGGAACGCAGTTGCCAGTCGGCAGCGGAACCGGTCTTGAGCTGGAAATAAATCCCCTGCCATTGCAGATACGCGCGGTAATCAAAAAGGCCCGGGGCCGGCGGTCGCGGCGGAGGGCTGAGCACGCCGGAGATCTCCACCGTCTGGCCGGCAAAAAAATGCGGGGGAAGCGTGCCGGGGGTTGTCACCAGGACGCTGCCGAGGGCGGGTTGCCAGCCATTCGTGCCCTGAAGTTCGCTGAGGCGCACCTCGGCCAGCGTGTGTTCGGTTTGGCGGCCGTCGCGTTCGAAAATTCTCAGGCCCGGGGTGTCCCCCAGCGTCCCGCGAAGTGTCACGAGTATGGGGGCGTCGCCAGCCCGCGCGCGCAAATCATGCGGCGAGAGGACACCGCTTTGAACCGTCAGATGGGTCCAGCCGGCGAGGGCGAGCAGCGGCCCGATCAGCAGCGGCCGGAGTTTTTTGAGGAGGAGGGCGGGGAGGAGAATCAGGAAGGCGGCGGCAAACAGAGCCACGGGCGGCAGGTAAAACGTTTCGGCCAGAATCAATCCGGCGGCGTACCAGATCACCGCAGCGGCGAGCGGATGCTTCATGGCGGCGGCGAGCGGAAGCGCCTCCGGAAATGACGGTAAAGCCAAAAGGTCAGCAGGCCGATGGCTCCACCCAGGGTGTCGATCAGCACATCTGAAAACTGCGCCGTCCGCCCCGGCACGAACCCCTGATGGACCTCGTCGGTTGCGGAATAAATAAAAACAAGGAGCAGTGTGCCGCCGACTTTCGGCCAGGACCAGGCGGGCAGACCGTCGCGGGAATGATGCAATGCCCGCCAGAGCAGTAGCGCGAGCAGGGCGTATTCCGTGAGGTGACATATTTTCCGGAAGATATAGTGCAGCGTCTCGATGTGTGGCAGGGGGAGGTGCGGAAAGAGCCAGCGCAGCAGCGGCTCAAACAGGGTGGAGGAACGGTGCGCCGACTCGGTATCGCCAGAGGCGGTGAAAATCACAGCCATCCACCCCAGCGCGGGCAGCCAGTATTTGAAGAATACGCGTCCTTGTGACACGCCCGAAGCAAACCGGAACCGGGATGGCGAGGCAATCAGAATGTGATTCAATTTGCAAAGCCGGCAGTTTTTTGGCAGAAAAAGTCTTGGATGAAAAAGTTGTTACTCTTCAGTCTGGTGCTGGTTTGGGCGATTGCCGCGCCCGCCTCTTCGCCGATGGACCCGGTCGTGCGCCTTCATTTCATCGGCGCTGAGCGGATTTTATCGGATACGAATTCCGCCGCCTTCACCAATTATTTCTGTTCTGCCGAGGCGCAGGCGGTCCGGGCTCAAACGCTCGACAAGCTTTCCCGCGCGCTGGTTCGCTGGGGGAATGGCCCCGAATTCACGGGGGCGGGGGCAGAGTTGCTGCGGCCGTTGCTGGAGGATCTGCTCCGGGCGGAATGGTTTTTGGATGTGCGCAGCGGCCCGGAAGGTTCCCTGGCCTTTGCGCTGGCTCTCCGGCTGGAGGCCGGCCGCGCCGCTGTCTGGCAGGATGCCCTCGCCGCCGTCATGGAAGCGCAGACTAAAATCGCCCCCCAAAAAATTCCCGGCGGCTGGCAGTGGAAGCGATCCCCGGCATCCAATCCCCTCCGTTTTGTCCGCGAGGGCGATGGGTGCGTGTTCAGTTGTGAGCCGGATGATGGCGTCCTCAGCAAGGGGGCGGTGGCGGCGGTGTCCGCCCCGGGGGCCCGCTCGGATTGGCTGAGCCTGGAGGTCGACTGGCCGCGCTTGGCAAAAAGATTTTCGGCGAGATTTCCGGCGCTGAGCGCGTTGGATATTCCAGAGACCCGGTTGCGGGTGGTGGGGCGCGACGGCAATCTGCGATTGGATGGGAAGATAATTGCGGGGGAGCCGTTCGCGTTCACGCTGGATTCCTGGCGGATGCCGACCAATACGATTCATCAGCCCGTGATCAGCTTCACCGCCCTGCGCGGCCTTGCGCCTTGGCTTCAGCGGCAAGCCTGGGCGCAGCCGTATTTGATTTTGCCCGTGCCGAATCAGGTTTTCTTCTGGGCGCTGCAAGGGATCCCGTTCCAGACGTATGCCGCCGTGCCGGTGCCGGACGCGTCTGCCGCGCTGGTGCAATTGCATGAGCGGGCCGCCGCCGGTCCGACGAACTGGCACAGTCAGATGGCCCTCCCCATGTCCATGAGCCTGTCCGACCGGGAGATCACCTGGGTCGGCCTGCCGTTTGTCGCACCCCATGTTCAGGTGGTGCGCGAGGCGTCCGGTGATTTCCTGCTAGGCGGGCTGTTCCCAAATGCCCCCCGGGGAAAACCGCTGCCGCCGGAATTGCTCGCCCGGCTTGCGACTGCGAACCTGGTCCTTTACCACTGGGAAATCACCGCCCAACGGCTGGAAATGCTGCTGCAGCCCGCCCAGCTCACGCTCATGGCCACCCGGCACAAGCAGTTCGACACTGAATCTGCCGCCGGCAAATGGCTGAATCACGTCGGCCCAACACTCGGTAACAGCACCACGGAAATTACCCAGACGGCGCCCAACGAACTCACCTTCACCCGCCGGGCTCCCGGCGGTCTGACGGCCCTGGAACTGTTCGCGCTGGCCAATTGGTTGGATGCGACCAATTTTCCCGGCTGCGACCTGCGGTTGCCGCCGCCCCGCCGGGTCCGGAACCTGCCTCCGTCCACCAAGGGGGCCAGCGCTTCCGTCCTCCCCGCCCCCCACTGATTATGCTTAAACTTGGAGTCAACATTGATCACGTCGCCACCCTGCGCGAGGCGCGGTACCGCGGGCAGAGTGGCGGTGAACCCAGCCCCGTGGAGGCGGCGCGCATGTGTGAGGCGGCCGGGGCGCATGGCATCACCGCGCACCTGCGCGAAGATCGGCGGCACATCCAAGACCACGACATTCTCGACTTGCGCGAGAAAATCGAGACCCGGCTCAATCTGGAAATGGCGAACCTGCCCGAAATCATTGCCGTGGCGCTGAAGGTGCGTCCGGCCATCGTCTGCATCGTGCCCGAACGGCGTCAGGAGGTGACCACGGAAGGCGGCCTGGACGTGGTGGCGGCCGAGAAGTCCTTGGCGGAGATGCGGATGAAAATGAACGACGCAGGCATTGAGGTGAGCCTTTTCATCGCGCCGGATGAGAGCCAGATTGCGGCGGCGGCGCGGACGGGTGCGCAGTTCATCGAGCTTCACACCGGCCGGTTCGCGGAACATTTTTCCAAATCCGGAATCTCAACGGTGGCATCGGAAAGGGAGTTGCAGCGGCTGGTGTCCGGGGCGCAACAGGCCCAGGCGCTCGGCCTGAAGGTGAACGCCGGGCATGGTTTAAACTACGACAATCTGCCGGCGCTGTTTCGCGTCCCGCATCTGGTGGAACTGAACATCGGCCACAGCCTCGTTAGCCGCGCGGTTTTCACCGGACTTCAGAAGGCCGTGCATGAGATGCTGGCCCTGATGAAGGGATACGGCGCGTGATCCTCGGCACCGGCATCGACATCGTCGAGGTGGCGCGCATCGCGGCCTCATTTGAAAAATTCGGCGAGCCGTTCCTGAGCCGGATCCTGCTCCCGCAGGAGATCGCCTATTGCCTCTCACATAAAACCCCCGCGCCCTTTATCGCCGCCCGCTTTGCGGCCAAGGAGGCGGTCTCCAAGGCATTTGGCACCGGCTTTGGCGCGGCGCTGGGCTGGCAGGATGTGGAAATTGGCCGCCGGGAATCGGGCGCCCCGTTCGTGGTGCTGCACGGCAAGGGCGCGGACTTGTTCGCGGCGCGCGGCGCGCGGCAGCTGCTCGTCAGCCTGAGCCACACGGAACAGTATGCCGCCGCCACGGCGGTTCTGGAGGACTGACGCTTTGCGGGGCGGGCTTCAGGCGGGCCGGATTATTTCATGGGCGCCGGGAGGATTCCCCCCGGCACCGGGCGGGCAGGGGATAACCGGATTTTCTCCACATGAATCTGGGTGAGGTCATTCTGGCCGAGCTGAAGGAGGTGTGCGTTGGCGTAGAGGTCGAGGTTGGGTCGGAACTGCGGGGCGTCGAGCATGCGGCGTTCGCGGTCGAGTTCCTTGTTCGACAACATATCGAGCGCCACGGGATCGCGGCTGAACCAGAGCTGGTTCAACACGCAGGAATAATGGAGCAGGCTGCGAGCGCCCCCCTCGTATTGGCCGATGAGCGCATCGGTGATGTTGAGCACCACGCGGTCCCCGAGCAGGGGCCGGGCGTAGAGTTCCGGCACGGCAGCCGCCAGGCGATAGGGGTCGGCTTCAAACCGGCGCGTGTTGTCCACGCTGCCCAGGGCGAGCCCGTAAAGATGGCCGCAGACCCCGGCAGCCTCCTGGTTGAGCAGAGGCGCGAGGCTGATGATCCGGGTCATCCGCTGGCTGACGAGCCGGGAGAAAAAAGACTTCCGACCGGCCCCCGCATTGGTCTGGCCAAACTCAAGGTCGCTCCAGATCAGATTTCCCAGAATGGCGGTGTCCGGCTGGTAAAAGCTCGAGGGGTCATAGCCGGCCTCCAAGCTGCCGGCGATAGGCACGCCCCATTGCGCTGCCAGCCGGAAAAACCCGGCCGCGCGCAGATCGTCCTCGCGCTTGTCCCAGATGAGGAGGTTGGTCGCCGGGATTCCTGCCGCGATGAGGCCCTGGATGACGGCGGCGACGACGGCGGGTCGGGTGCCCGACAGCATGCCGGGTTCGGAAAACACTTTGAGGCCGATGACCTCGTTCGGAGAAACGAGGCTGCGCCACGCCTCGGCCGCAGTGGTTTTGCCGGTGAGACGGGTGAGGCCGGAGTCCACCATCTGCTGGACGACCGCCGGGGAGGCCTGGAAATCCGTGATGGCCCCCGGGTTTTCAACGCTCACCACCTGTGCGTGGCTGGGGAGGACCGGGGGCGCATCGCTGGCGCGCGCGGATCCGGGGGCGAGGCAGGGCAGAAGGGCCGCGGCGAGGCGGAAGCATAATCCGACGAATTGAAGTGGTGCGTTTCTTGACACTTGCAAGCGCGGATGCTAACACCATCGCCGATGCTGGCAAAAAAAATCTTCAGTCGTTCCGGAGCGCTCCTAATCCTGGCGCTCGCCCTGGTTGTCGCCGGATGCACCCCGCCTGGCCCGCGCGCCTTGCTGAGGGGAAAGACGTTTCTGGAGCGCGGGGATCCCGCCGCCGCCGTGGGGGAATTAAAAACGGCCACCGCCCTGCTGCCCGCCAATGCGCAGGCTTGGAATTATCTCGGCGTCGCTTATCAGCGCGCTGAACAGCCCGCTGAGGCTGCGATCGCCTATCAGCGCGCCCTGGTCCTCGACCGGGATTTGATGGAGGCGCATTACAATCTCGGTTCGCTCTGGCTGGAGCAGAACCGGCTGGCGGAGGCCAAGACGGAGTTTACCGCCTACACCCTGCGTCGCAGCAACGCGCCGGAGGGCTGGCTCCAGCTGGGGGCGGCCCAGCTGCGCGCCGGTGATTTTATTGCGGCGGAGAAAAGCTTCGGCACCGTCCTGGCGCTGAGCGCCAACAATGCCGAGGCATTGAATGGACTGGGGCTGGCGCGTCTCCAGCGCGGACGCCCCCGCGAAGCCTCCCAATTTTTTGCCAGCGCCGTTCAATATCATCCCGACTATGCGCCGGCTCGTTTGAATCTGGCCACGGTGGCGCAGCAGGATTTGCACGACGTCCGGCTCGCGCTGCAGCATTACCAGGCGTATCTGGCCCTGGATCCGCGTCCTGGTAATTGGGAGGCCGTGAACACGCTCGCCCGGAATTTGGAGGGGAAATCCTCCCCCGCGGCAGCTGCCTCCCCCGCGGCTTCGCCCGCACTGCGCGCTTCCGTTCCTCTGCCTTCACCCATGGCCGCCGAAATAAAAACATCCTCCGTTGCCCGTCCGGTGGTGTCGCTCAAGCCGGTAATTCTGAGGGAAAGCCCCAGCCCGGCGCCGCGCTTGGTGCCGCCCGCGCCGGCGGCAAAGGTCAAAACGGAACCGGTGACGGTGGCGCCGGTTGCCCCCCCGCGCGCTGCCGTTGCGCCCCCCGCACTGGTTGCCCCGGCGACCTCTTCCCTGCCTGAACATTATGTGAAAACCGGGGTAACCCCGCTGCCGCCGACGGGGTCGGCCCCGGCCGGCGCGCCCTTGTTGCCTCCGAAGTTTAATCTGCCCGCCCCCGCCCCAACCATCGCTGCTTCAGTTGAAAAACCCGCCCCCGCGGCGCCGGTCTTGCCGCGTTACCTGTATGTGTCGCCCGCCAAGCCGGCGCCGGGCGACCGGGTGGCGGCGGGGTATGCGTTCTCAAAGGCGCGCCTCTATGAGCAGGGCTCGCATTGGACCGAGGCCCTGGAATGGTACCGGCGGGCGGCGGCCGCGGACCCCGGCTGGTTTGAAGCTCAGTACAATCAGGGAGTGCTCGCGTACCGGCTCCGCAATTTTACGATGGCGTTGTCGGTCTATGAAAAGGCGCTGGCCCTGCAGCCGGGTTCCGCGGATGCGCGTTATAATTTTGCACTCACGCTCAAGTCGGCGGGCTATGCGACGGATGCGGTGAATGAGCTGGAGAAAATCACGGCGGCCAATCCCACCGAAGTCCGCGCACATCTTGCGCTCGGAAACCTCTATGCGCGACAGTTTCGCAATCCGGGTTCGGCGCGAAGCCATTATTTAAAAGTGCTGGAACTCGATCCGCACAATCCTCAGGCCGCCGACATCCGCTACTGGCTGGCGGCCAACCCCGCCTGAGGCGGCTGGTTGCTTCCGCCCCCGTCGGCGCCGGGCAGGGTGAAGAAAAACGCCGCGCCTTGGCCGGAGCCGCTTTCGGCCCGCACCTCGCCGCCGTGGCTGTGGATGATGTGCTTCACGATGGAAAGACCCAGGCCGGTGCCGCCCTGATCCCGGGAGCGAGCCTTGTCCACCCGATAAAACCGTTCGAACACCCGGTCCAGCGCCTCGGCCGGGATTCCGGGGCCGTCATCCCGCACAGCGATTTCCAGCCAGCCCTCGGCGGTTGTTTTTCCGCTGACGCGCACCGAGCCTTCCGGCCGTCCATATTTGATGGCGTTGTCCACGAGGTTGGAGAGGACCTGATCGAGGCGGTTGATGTCGGCGTTGGCGGCGAGTTCCGGCAGTTCATTGATGAGCTGCACGCGCTTCTGCTCCGCCCGGGACTGCAGGTCGGCAAAAACTTTGTCCGTGAGCGCGCGCAGGGCCACCGGCTGCCGTTGCAGCTCCACCCGGCCGGATTCGAGGGCGGAAATGGTGAGCAGGTCCTGAATGAGCAGATCGAGCCGCTCGGCATTGCGCTCGATGATCCGGAGGAAGCGTTCCGCGACCTCGGGGTTGTGGCGCGCGCCGTCCAGCAGGGTTTCGACGTAGCCCTTGATGAGCGACAGGGGCGTGCGGAGTTCATGGCTGACGTTGGCGACAAAATCTTCGCGCGTGCGTTCGAGGTGTTTGATTCGGGTGAGGTCGTGAAACACGAGGATGGTGCCTTCCCGTTTGCCGGCGGCATTGGTGATGACTGCGGCATTGACCTGCAGCCAGCGCCCGGCCAGTTCGGGCAGTTTCAATTCATGGTCAAAAACCTGGCCTTCTGTTTCGACGCGTTCCACCAGGCGGGCGAGCTCATGCAGGCGGAGGGCTTCCAGAATGGTTTTACCGTGCAGCTCGCTTTTCAGGTTGAAGAGGTTTTTGAAGGCGCGGTTGGCGAGGTCGATCCGGTGGTTGCTATCGAGCAGCAGCAGCCCCTCCAGCATGGAATTGAAAAGGATTTGCTGCCGGGCCTGGGCCTGGTGGGTGGACTGTTCCTGCCGGTGGCGGGAGGCCTCCCTTTCGTCAAGCAGTTGCCGCTGCTGGCGACGGAACTGGCCGCGCCACCAGAAGTGAAGGCCAGCGCCCCCGCCCAAGGCCAGAAGAGTCAGCAGCGGCCACATGGATTAGAAAATTGAAGATTTAAAAACAGCGGGCCTTCCGCGTCAAACGCCCGGAGGCGAGTGCTGCAGTTGGGGAGTCGATGGGCCCGTTTCACTCGACAAACCGATAACCGACGCCGCGCACGGTGTCCAGATGCTTTGAGGCCGGGCCGAGCTTTTCCCGCAACCGCCGCATGTGGGTGTCCACCGTGCGGGTGTCAATCAGGCTGTCATATTCCCAGACGTCGCGGAGCAGATGGTCGCGGGATTGCACGCGCCCAGCGCGCTGCGCTAGCAGGGTAAGGAGTTTGAATTCGGTCGCCGTCAGGTCCAGGGGCTTGCCCTTCCAGTTGGCAAGGTGCCGCGGCACGTCGAGAACCAGGTCGCCGAAGCGCATCTGTTCCCGTGGCTTTTCCTCCGCCTGGCCGCGGGCGAGGATTTTTTTGATGCGGAGCAGCAGCTCCCTCGGGCTGTAGGGCTTGGTCAGGTAATCATCCGCGCCAAGTTCAAGGCCGAGCACCCGGTCGATTTCCCCCGCCTTGGCCGTGAGCATCAGAATGGGCATGCGGCGGGTGGCCGGATCCAGCCGCAGCGCTTTGCAGATTTCGAAGCCGTCCATTTCCGGCAGCATCACGTCCAGCACAATCAGATCGGGGGATTGCGTCCGC
>Ga0209829_10002418_pt1 | contig 14206 bp, 11 predicted proteins | sample C_140205_EF_Meta_FD_187311 | JGI IMG/M metagenome (GOLD analysis project Ga0209829, IMG submission 187311) | Freshwater microbial communities from Lake Croche, Canada to study carbon cycling - C_140205_EF_MetaG (SPAdes) (version 2) | ecosystem: Environmental > Aquatic > Freshwater > Lake...
GTCATCTCGGCCAACACCCAAGCGCGCCACGAAGGCTACTTCCGCATCGAGTGGGACCTCGCCGCCGAGCGCGCCCGCGGCATCGCCAGCGGCGTGCCGTTCATCTTGCCCGTCGTCATCGACGACACCCGCGAGCCCGACGCCCTCGTGCCGGACCGCTTCCGCGCCGTGCAGTGGACCAAACTTCGCGCCGGCGAAGTCCCGCCCGACGTGCAGCAACGTTTCCTCAAACTCTGGTCGCATCGCACCGGCGTGCTGAAGCACGAGACTGCACGCACCGAGTTGGAGCCGGGACGCCCCCGTCCCGTTCAACGCGACGAAGGCGTCGCGTTCCCATCTGTCACTCCGGAGGTGGGCCGCCGCGTCCCTGCGGCGGCATGGATCGCCGCAGCGGCGCTGGCACTCGTCGTAGGCGGATATTTTTTCGCGAAACGTCCAGCGGAGTCTCCGCCTCCTCCTCCGCAGCATGCGGGCGCCGGGACGCACCCGCCCACCACGGAGAAAGCCGCCGCGCCCGCCACCGAAGCGCCACAGCTCGTCGCCAAGATTTGGACGTTGCTGAACGACCCATCACTCGATCGCGCGAAGCTGGAAACCGCCGATGACCTCGGCAAGCGTGCCACCTCCGCCGATCCCCACGACGCCTCCGCCTGGGCCGCGTGGTCCCAAGTCGACTCTTGGGCGATCTATCATGGATTCGCCCCACCCGGGGAACGCACGGAAGCGGCCCGCACCAAAGCCGTGAAGGCGCTGCAACTCGCCTCCGATTCATTCGAATCCCGCTTGGCCCACGCCTGCTTCGCGGTGCGCGGCGGCGGCTGCTCAGTGGTCTCGACCTTTTCGCCCCAGGCGGAGACTTCGCTGCGTTCGTTGCTGCAAGAACGGCCCGCTGAGCCCCGGGCGCTGCTCACCCTCGCCATCCTTCTGCGTAACTTGGAAAAACGGCCCGAAGCCCGCGCGCTCCTCACCCAGTTGACCGAAAATCCGGCCTTTTCCGCCCTCGCTTGGAATGAACTCGGCTGGATCGAAAATAGCACCGGCAACTTCCGGGCGGCCGAGGCGGCCGTCGATCGCTCCATCGCGCGGCAACCTTACTGGGGCAATCTTTCCCAGCAGATGGAACTGGCCCTGTGGTGGCGTGGGGACGTGGCGCGCGCGCAACAAATTTTGGCCAAAGTCTCGCTCGCCGATCTGCAGGAAGATTGGTTCGTCGCGGCGGCCTGCCGACTCTATGCCGTCAGCGGCGATCACGCGAAAGTGTTGCGCACGCTGAACGCCGCCTCGCGGAACTGGCTTCGTTCGAACTATTCCGATGAACCGACCGGCTATCTCGCCGGCCATGCCCACGCCGCCGAAAATCGCCCCGACGCGGCTCGCCTCAACTGGGAGGCGGCGCTCAAGGTCGTCGAGCAGCGGTTGGTGGGAGATCCCAAGTCGGCCAATCTCCTCCACTGGAAGGGCGAACTGCTCGTGCTGTTGGGTCGTCGGACCGAGGGCGAAAGTTTCCTCAAACTCTCCCGGGATCTGGCGGTGAGCGACTCCGAGGCGGGCTTCTTCATCGGCCCGATTTGGTATGATCAACTCCTGCTCGGAAAACTGGATGAGGCGGAGCGCAGTTTGGCCGATGCGCTCGCCCAGCCCACGCATTCGTATGTGCATCAGCTTGGTTTCCTGAAACTGGAACCGCGTCTGCAACCACTGCGCAGTCGGCCCAGCTTCCAAGCCCTGGTGGCACGCATCGCCGCCGACCCAAGCCTAGCGCCCCCCGCGCTGGATAAACCGACGCCCGCTGGTCCTGCCCCCGACCCCAAATCCGTCGCCGTCCTCGCCTTCGCGAATCTCAGCAACGACCCGGAAAACGAATATTTCTCCGACGGTCTCGCCGACGAATTGCAGATGGTCCTGAAACAGATTCCCGGTCTGCGCGTGGCAGCGCAGACCTCGGCGTTTTCCTTCAAGGGTAAGAATGCCATCGCCAAAGAAGTCGGCGAAAAACTCGGCATGGCGCACGTCGTCTCGGGCACGGTACAGAAGTCGGGCAATCGCGTCAGAATCACCGCGCGCCTCAACCACGCAGCGACCAACGAGGAAGTGTGGTCGGAGAGTTTCGGCCCGCTGGAGTTGACCGACTTGTTCGCCACCCAGAGCGACATCGCGCAGAAGATCGTCGCCGGATTGCGCGGACTGCTCACTGGAGAGACGGGGACGACTCCGGCCGCCGCCGCAGCACAGGCAGAAATCAAGGCGCAGGTGCAAGCCGCGACCAAGGGCGGCACGAAAAACGTCGAGGCGCACCAGCTCTATTTGCAGGGGAAATTCTTTGCCGCGCAGTTTTCACAGGAAAACTTTGTGCAAGCGGTGGGATTTTTCAGACGCGCCGTGGAGCTTGATGAGTCGTTTGCGCTGGCTTGGGCGGCGTTATCACAGGCGAACTCGGTGCGGTGGTATTGGGGCGCCTTGGCCGCTGAAGTAGATCAAATCATGGGCGAAGCCCGCCGGGCGGCGAGCCGCGCGATCGCCTTGGAACCGGAGCTCGCCGAGGGACACGCAGCCAATTTCCAGGCGCAAATCGCTTTTGAGTTCGACTGGCGGGGTGCCGAGATGTCCGCCCGGAAGGCACAGGAGCTCGCACCGTCCGACGCCACCCACCTCGGAAATGCGGCCAAGATCGCGGTATTCACGGGAAAGCTGGAGCGCGGGATCGAACTGGGCCGCCAGGCGCTCGCGCTCGACCCCAACAACACGGAACTCCGCCTGTTCCTCGCCTGCGCCCTGCACAACGCCGACCGACTGACCGAAGCCGTGGCCGAACATCGGCGGTCATTGGCGATCAATCCCGCCGCCGCTTTACTGAATGGAATGATGAGCTAAACCCTCACCTGCTCTGGTTTGCTCGATGAGGCGCTGGCCGCGGCCGAGCGCGAGCAGGAAAGTTGGTGCCGCCTCTGGGCCTTCGCGGTCGTGCGCTGGGCGCAGAAGAAACAACCCGAGGCCGACGCCGCGCTCCGTGATCTTATTCGACTTCATGGGGAGGGCGCCGCCTATAACATCGCGTCGCTCCATGGCTTCCGGGGCGAAGCCGACCAAGCGTTTGCTTGGCTTGAGCGAGCGCACCGGCAGCGCGACTCCGGCATCAGCTGGGTCAGGGTAGACCGTTTCTTCCAGCCCCTCCACGCCGACCCCCGCTGGCCCGCCTTCCTCCGCAAAGTCGGCCTCGCCGACGATCAGTTGAAGTAGTCGAGAATCTCTCCACATCCGCGCACGACAGGCGAGGCCTCGGCGGGTTTTCGTAGGGGCGCGGATCGTCCGCGCCCGTCGGGAAAGGCGCGCACAAGACACGCCCCTTGCTAAGCCCCGCCAGAAACTGAACTGCGCCCCGCCCTGACCCACGCGCGTGCTCCGCCCGCGTCATAGTCACCGATTCCCCGCGTTTTCCCAAAACTCACCGTTGCCTTGCCCGGTTTCACTCGTCTTGTCTTGCCCACGATGCGTTCCCACCCCGCTCCCACCCGGTTCCCTACGGCTGTCACCCTTGCGCTCTTCGCCCTCTCGGGCCTCGCGCTCGCCGCCCAGCCCGCCAAGCAATCGTCCGCCGCCGATTCCGCCCCCAAGGCGGAAGCGCCCGCGACCAAGAAACAGGCCGCGCCCATGGTCATGGTCGACCCGCCGGCTCCGTTCATTCCCACGGACATGTTCGCGTTGCCGGACGATCTCGAGGTCAAGCTCTGGTCCAAGACCCCGGATTTCCGCAACCCGTCCAACATGGACATTGATTACGCCGGTCGCGTCTGGGTCGCCGAGGCCTACAACTACCGGAAACACAAAGACCGCGATCCCGAGGGCGACCGTATCATGGTCCTCGAAGACACCGATGGCGACGGCGTGGCCGACAAGAGCCACGTCTTCGTGCAGGAGAAATTTCTCCTCGCGCCCCTCGGCATCGCGGTCATCGACAATAAAATCTACGTCTCCTGTGCCCCGGAAATCATCGTCTACACCGACGTCGACCGGAACCTGAAGTTCGATCCCGCCATCGACAAACGCGAGGTGCTCCTCACCGGCTTCGATGGCCGCAATCACGACCACTCGCTGCACTCCGTCACCTTTGGCCCCGACGGCAAACTCTACTTCAACCACGGCAACGCCGGCGCGCTCTTCACCGACAAATCCGGCCGCACCTTCCGCGACGGCAGCCACTACGATCCCGCGAAGAGCGGCGGCGGCATCCCCGTCAACGAACGCCGGCCCCCCGACTTCGCCGGCGAAAAGAGCGACGACGGCCACGTCTACGTTGGCGGCACCGCCTTCCGCATGAATCCCGACGGCACGCAGGTCGAGCCCATCGGTTTCAATTTCCGCAATAGCTACGAGCAAACCATCACGTCCTTCGGCGACGTCTTCCACAACGACAACGACGATCCACCCGCCGCCCGCACCTCCTACCTCCAGGAATACGGCAACCTCGGCTTCAACTCCCGCGACGGCAAACGCAGCTGGGGCGCCGATCGTCGGCCCGGCCAGACCACGCCGGTCGCCGAGTGGCGCCAGGAAGATCCCGGCATCGTCTCCGCCGGCGATGTCTACGGCAACGGCGCACCCACTGGCATCGTGTTCTACGAAGGCGATGCGCTCGGCGCGAAATGGCGCGGCGTCCTCCTGAGTTGCGAGACTTCACGCAACGTCGTCTTCGGTTATTTCCCGCAAGTCGACGGCGCCGGCTACAAGCTCGACCGCATGCAGTTTTTCACGACCAACAAAGCGCAGGACCTCGCCGGCATCGACGGCATGGCGGGCAAACTCCGCTCCAGCGATTTGAAAACGTGGTTCCGTCCCTCCGATGTCGCCGTCGGCCCCGATGGCGCGATCTACGTCGCTGATTGGTTCGACCCCCGCACCGGTGGCCACGCCGCCCTCGACAGCAGCTTCGCCGGCGCGATCTACCGCATCACCCCGAAGGGCAAGAAACTCACCACGCCCAAGATCGACGTGAGCACCACGGCCGGCCAGATCGCGGCGCTCAAGAGCCCCGCCGTCAACGTCCGCGCCCTCGGCTTCATGAAGCTCCGCGACGCCGGGGCCGCCTCCATCGCTCCCGTCTCTGCCCTCCTCCAAGACGAAAATCCCTACATCCGCGGTCGCGCCGTCTTCCTCCTCGCCCACCTCGGCCCGGCGGGTCTCGTGAAGACCGAGGAGCAGTTGAAGAACGCCAATCCGCTCCTGCGCATCGCCGCCTTCCGCGCCCTCCGCCGCGCTAATCATCGCGTGCTCGAGCACGCCAAGGCCCTCGCCAACGACCCGTCGCCCGCCGTGCGCCGCGACGTTGCGATCGCCCTCCGCGATTTCCCGTTTGAGGCGACCCGCGAGCTCCTCCTCACCCTCGCCAAAGGCTACGATGGCAAGGACCGCGCCTACCTCGAGGCTTGGGGCACCGGCAGCAAGGGCAAGGAAGCCCAAGTCTATTCCGCCCTCGCCGCGCAGTCGCCCGGCAGCGATGCCGCCAAATGGCCCGCGAGCTATGCCAACTTGATCTGGCGCCTCACTCCCGTCGGGGCCGAAAGCTCCTTCGCCGCCCGCGCCAACGCCGCCGCCCTCCCCGAGAAAGACCGCCTCGCCGCCGTCACCGCCCTCGGTTTCATCCCGACGAACGCCGCTGCTTCCGCGCTGCTCGACATCGCCCAAAAGGCTTCCGGCCTCACCAAGGCCCACGCGTTCTGGTGGCTGATGAATTACAAAAATTCCCGCTGGCCCGATGCCGGCATCGATGCCGCGCTCAAGACCCGCGGTCTTTTCGACCCTGCGACCGTGAGCATCAGCCCGATCGTCGTGCCCGAGCCGCCCGTCGAGTCGAAGTTCCCGTCCGTCGCCGAAATTGCCAAACTGAAGGGCAATGCCACGAAGGGTGCGAACACCGTCCAAGCCTGCTACCTCTGCCACAACATCAATGGCAAAGGCCAGGACTACGGCCCCGCATTGGGCGGATTCGCGAAAGCGCAGACCACCGAAGTCGTGATCAACTCCATCGTAAATCCCTCCGCCGAAATCGCGCACGGCTTCGATGGCACGCAGCTCAATCTCAAGGACGGCGGCATTATCCACGGCATTCTGCTCAGCGCCGGCGATCCGACCATCATCCAATCCACCGGCGGTCTCACGCAGCTGGTCCCCGCCGCGAAAATCCGCAATAAGCAGAACCTCGGCCGCTCGTTGATGCTGAGCGCCGAGCAGCTCGGCCTTTCGCCCCAGGACGTCGCCGACATCGTTGCCTACCTGAAGACGCAATAAGCCGCGCACACGAACCTGCCGTAACTCATCCGGGGCGGACCTCACGGTCCGCCCCTTTTTTTGCGCGCTAAATTGCACTCGTCGCGCCGGGGCATCGGTGGTTGTTGTTCGCCCGTCCCGATGCGCCTTACCGTTCGCACCGCCGCCGTGCTCCTCGTCCTCGCCTCGCTGGCCGCCTATGCGAACAGCTTCCACGGTGCCTGGATTTTCGACGACCTGGCCGCGATCGTAAACAACCCGACGATTCGCGAGGGGCGCACCGCGTTTTCACCACCCGGCGGCGGCCTCACCGTCAGCGGTCGCCCACTGCTCAACGCCTCGTTCGCCCTCAGCTATGCGCTCAGCGGCACCGCCACGTGGGGTCACCATCTCGTCAATTTCCTCATCCACACGCTCGCCGGCCTCGCGCTGTTCGGCCTCGTGCACCGCACCCTGCTCCTCCCGGCGCTGGCGCCCCGCTACCGCACCACGGCGCTACCCCTCGCGTTTTTCAGCGCCTTGCTCTGGACCGTGCATCCACTGCAAACCGAGTCCGTCACCTACCTCGTCCAACGCGCCGAATCGCTCATGGGCCTCTGGTTTCTCCTCACGCTTTACGCCGCCGTGCGCAGCTTCACCGCGCCTCGCCCACTCTTCTGGCAAGCCGCGGCCATCGGCGCCTGTCTCCTCGGGGTGGCGTCAAAAGAAGTCATGGTCGCCGCTCCCTTGCTCGTGCTGCTCCACGATCGCGCCTTTGCGGCCGGCACGTTGCGCGACGCCTGGCAGCGCCGGCGCGGGTTTTATCTCGGGTTGTTCGCCACCTGGATTCCTCTCTTCGCCCTCGTCCTCGCCACGGGCGGCAACCGCGGTGGCACCACCGGATTTGACGTCAGCGTTTCTTTGGTCGGCTACTGGATCTCCCAGTTCGAAGCGATCACCCGCTATCTCGCGCTCAGTTTTTGGCCGCACCCGCTCGTCTTCGAATATGGCCTGTCACTCCCCGACGCGTGGAGCGCGGCCCCCTTCGCTCTCGTCGTCGTCCCCTTGGTCTGCCTCAGTCTGTGGGCGCTCTGGCGCCAGCCGTCGCTCGGTTTCTTCGGTGCATGGTTCTTCGCGATTCTCGCCCCGACTTCGCTCACACCCAGCACCGTCCAAACGATCGTCGAGCACCGGATGTATCTCCCCCTAGCGGCGGTCCTGACCCTCGCCACGCTGGCCGCGCACGCGTGGCTCGGCCGCCGCAGTCTAGGGCTCGGCGTCGCCGCCACCCTCGCTTTCGCCACGCTGACCGAACGCCGCAACCGCGACTACGCCAGTGAACTGGTACTCTGGGGCGACACCGTCGCCAAGCGCCCCGCCAGCGCGGCCGCACAAAACGGTCTCGCCGTGGCCCAGCTCGCCGCCGGCCATACCGCCGCCGCGCTCACGCACTTCGCTGCGGCGACGAAGCTCGCTCCGACCCACGCCGACTACCTCGCCAACTACGCCGGCGCACTCGCCCGCTCCGGGGACATCAACCGTGCGATCACCCTCTACACCGAGGCCCTTCGCCTAAAGCCCGACTACGCCGAGGCCCATTCGTGTCTCAGCCTGATCTTGAGCGAGACCGGCCAACTTCCCGCGGCCCTCGAGCACGCGGCGACCGCCACGCAGCTCGCCCCACACTTTGCGGGCGTCCACAGCAACCTCGGCGTCGTCCTGCTCCACGCCGGTCGGACCACCGAGGCGATCGCCAGCCTTACCACGGCGCTCCGCCTCGATCCCTCCTCCCCCGACGCGCACAACACGGTGGGCGTTGCCTTCACCCAACTCGGACGCAACGCCGAGGCGGCCGCGCACTTCGCCGCCGCCCTGCGGCTTCGCCCGGACTACCCCACCGCCAGCGACAACCTTCGTCGACTCCGTTTGCTTGCCCCGTCGGACCAGCCCGCCCCCACTCCGTAGATTTTGTAACGCAGTGGCGTTGCCCGCTCCCGCAATCCCGTGCAAGTCTGCCGCCATGGATTCGAAGCCCACCCCGGCCGGCGAGCAACTCGGCCCTTTTCAACTCGTGCTGCTGGCTCTCTCGGTGCTCGTGCTCGTAGCCCTCGCCGCCGACACGTTTCTCTCCCTCCCTCCTGAAGTCTCCCGCGTGCTCCATCTGGCCGACACGCTGGTGTGTGGCGTTTTCTTCATCGATTTCATCGTCCGCTTTCGCGCCGCGCCGTCGAAGGCCGCCTTCATGAAATGGGGCTGGATCGACCTGCTCGCCAGCGTTCCGGTCGTGGAAAACCTCCGCTGGGGCCGGGCCGTCCGGATTCTCCGCGTGCTCCGTCTCCTGCGCGGCCTGCGCTCCCTCCACCGCATTTTCTCAATCCTCTTCGCTCACCGCGCCCGCGGCGGCATCGCCTCCGTCGGCCTCATCAGCTTTCTCGTCATCACGTTTTCCTCCGTGAGCATTCTCTACTGCGAACGCGCCCCCGGCTCGAACATCCGCACCGCCGAAGACGCCGTCTGGTGGAGCATCACCACGATCACGACGGTCGGTTACGGCGACAAATTCCCCATTACCACCGCCGGCCGCCTCGTCGCCTCCTCCGTTATGGTGATCGGCGTCGGCCTCTTCGGCACCCTCAGCGGTCTCATCGCTTCGCTCTTCCTCGGTGAGTCCGAGGATAAGATAGAAAAAGAAGAAACTGAAATCCTCGCCGAAATCCGCGCCCTCCGCGCCGAAGTCGCCGAGCTTCGCACCGAAAAAAATCACCCGCCCACCCCACCCTCCTGACACCACGTTGTCAGTCCCGCCTGCTATGTTCGCCTCAGTCTCTTTCTCTTTCCTCTTTATCTTAATCTTTCTCCCCCTCTCTCCCTCTCTCCTTCGCTCCTTCTCCGCGCCTTCCCTCTCATGCCCGCCACTCGCTGCCCCTGGCCCACCAAACCCCTCGACATCGCCTACCACGACACCGAGTGGGGCGTCCCGCACCACGACGACCGCGCGCTCTTCGAACTCATCACGCTGGAAGGCGCCCAAGCCGGCCTCAGCTGGTCGACCATTCTCGCCAAACGCGAAAACTACCGCCGCGCCTTCGACGGTTTCGACGTCACCAAAATCTCCCGCTACGACGACGCGAAAGTCGCCTCCCTCCTCGCCGACGCCGGCATCGTCCGCAACCGCCTGAAAATCGCCGCCACCATCGGCAACGCGAAAGCCTTCCTCGCCGTGCAAAAGGAATTCGGTTCCTTCGACCGCTACCTCTGGGGCTTCGTCCCGGATCGCCGCCCGATCGTGAACCGCCGCCGCACGATAAAAGACGTCCCCACGCGCACGCCCGAGAGCGACGCCCTCTCGAAGGACCTCCTCGCCCGCGGCTTTAAATTCGTCGGCACGACGATCATCTACGCCTTCATGCAGGCCACCGGCATGGTCAACGACCACCTCGTCACCTGCGACTGCCACACCCGCTGCGCGAAACTGCGGTGAGCGACTCCGGACGGAGGGGCGGTTTCCCAACCGCCCGGTCTGCCTACCTCGGCGGTTGGAAACCGCCGTTCCGTGATTTACCCCTCGCACCACGCTTGACTCGCCGCAGCCTCCAAACTCCCTTTCCACCATGAGCGCCAAAGAAGCCGCCCACGCCGCGATCGACGAACTGCCCGAAGGAGCAACCCTCCAAGATGCGGCCGACCGACTTGCCCTGCTCGCGGCTGTGGAGAAAGGCCGCCTAGACGTGCGTGAGGGCCGCTGGCAGACACAGGAGGACGTTGAAAAACTTCTCCCGTCATGGCTCGGAAAGTAATCTGGTCCGAAGCGGCCATCGCCGATCTCGGCGAAATCGTGAGCCGCATCGCCAACGACAATCGCGCGGCCGCTGAAATGATGGGACTGACGATTTTCGAACGCACCCGCATCCTGGCAGATTTCCCGCAGATCGGGCGCATCGTTCCTGAGGAACACAGCTCAACCGTTCGCGAAATCATAGTCGATCCCTACCGGGTGATTTACGAACTCAACGCCAACGGTCTGACGGTCGACATTCTCCGTGTGTGGCACGCGGCACGCGGGAAGCCGGAACTGTAGTCATTGCGCGCGGTATCGGCGATCCAGCGTTACCTTCAACCCCGCCCCGCCCCCGCCCGCACCTTCTCCGCCTCTGCCGCCGTGATCGTAAAGCCCGGCGCGATCGGGCGCGTCGCACCGTCGGCGAGGAACCAACGGCCCCGTTCGGCGCAGGGGAACACCCCGGCTGCCGCTTCGACCACAACCTTTCGTCTTACGGCCGAATCTCGAACGCCTACGTTGAAGCCATGAGCCAAGTCGAAGCACTCAAGCAAACCATCAGGACTCTCCCGAGGGAGCAGGTGCGCGAACTTCAGGAGTGGCGGCAGGATTACTTGGCAGACTTGGAGGAGATGGGCCCGGAGTTTGTCGCGCGTCTGGACCGCGCCCAACAGCAGCTCGTCGACCGCAAGGGCCGCGTGGTCATTCCCTGAACGGGCGTGAAGCAGGCGACGCAGGTTTGCCGCCCGGCGTTTGACGAGGCCTTCTTTTCGCTGTCGCAGAAAACGCGAACCCCCATCGAGGAAAAATCCCGTCCGCCAGGTGGGCCCCTCAACGCACCTCGATCAGCGTTTCGCCCGATTCCAGCCGACGGATCAACTCCGGCAACAAGGGTTCAAGTCTGCCGCGCAGTGCCGCGCGTTTCACGTTCCCGATGCGCAGCCACACGACCGCGGGCGCGGGTTGGCGCAGGCGCGACCACTCCGCGAAATCCTCGTCCTTCGTCACCACCACGTAGCCGCCCTGCAGCGCGAATGGCCAGATGACGGGATCGCGTGCGTTCGGCGGTAGCACGTCGAACACGTGGGCCGCCTCGTGCCCGTGCTCCCGCCACAACTCGACCAGCGACGACGGCAACTGGGCGTCCACCAGAAAGCGCATCGGCTACGCGGATCGCAGCACCGGATGATCGGTGAGCCGCGCCGCATAAAGCTGCGCCGCGCGCAAATCACCGGCCTCGAGATGGGGAAACTCGGCGAGGATGTCGGCTTCGGTCATGCCCGAGCCCAGCATTTCCAGCACGTCCTTCACGCGAATGCGCATGTGGCGGATGCACGGCTTCCCTCCGCACTGTTCGGAGTCGATTGTGATACGTTCCAAGAGGTCCACGACCGCAACCTGTGCCCAGTCGCCGATTTTGCCAAGTCTTCGTTTGGCAGGTCCGGAGTCACGGAGGCGTTTTGCCAGCCCGCTCTGCCCCCTCACCGCCCCGCCCCCGCGCTCCACTCACGCCCGCACCAAACCTACCGTGCCGCCGCCGCATCGTCGATTTGCGCCCGGATGCGCTTGTAGGACTGGGTGGCCTTCACCTCATCGGTCTGCGCGTCGCCCAGCGCAACCGCCTCGGAGAGCAACTCGCGGCGGCGCGTGGAGCCGGCCGCATCGGCCGGTTGGATCACGGCTTGGGCGTAGAGCGAAAAAAGATAGTCGAAGCGCAGGTTGAGATCGTTGTCGATGGCCGCCGGACGCGTGGCGGGTTTCTTGACGCCGGCGAGTGTCGCGCGCGCCTCCTCGATTCGATCTTGTCGAAAAAGCGCGAACGCCAACAGCACCCGATCTCCGGCATTTACCCGGCTGCGCGCACCACGCCCGCCTTCGTCGGTCAGTGTGCGCATGGCCTCTTCCGCCTCTTTGAAGCGTCCCATTTGCAGGGCCGCATCTGCGAGGTCCCGCCGGGCCTCGTTGGCGCGGAGCAGCTTGCCGGATTTGCCGAGGTCGCTGGCGGGTTTGTAGGCTTCACCGCGGACCAGAGCGTGCTGGGCGTCGCGATACATCGCCTCAAAATCGCCCAGTTGCCGCTGCACGAGACGCTCCGCCGTGTGGACCAGTTCCTGTGGACCCACCCGTGAGGTGGAATCGGCCCGAAACTCCCGGATGCGCACATCAACCACCCGCTGCAGATTTTTCAGGCACTCGGCGGCTCGCGCGTGATCGCCCTGCAGCGCCGCGATCTTTGCCGCCGTCGACCACCACCCTTGCACGAAGCCGGCGAGCGTCGGAGTGAGCGTCAGCTCCTGCTCGATCGCCAAAGCCGACTGGATTTTCTCCTCCGCCGCCTTCACCCGACCGTGGCCGAGCAAGGTATTCGCCAATGTTTGCCGAATCGTGCCGAGGTTTCCCCATCCCTCCGCATTGGAGGAATCGTAACGTAAATATTCCGCCCACGCAGACTCCGCCTCCTTCAGCACTTCGACGCGGGCCGCGGCCTCCGACTCCGCGTTGCGCTCGAGCAAGGCCGCCTGAGAGTAAATGCTCAGGTTCATGGCTTCGGCGCGCGTCCGCAGGGCCCGCAGATCGCCCGGGCGTTTGGCGAGCACCGCGTCGGCCGTCGCCCTCGCATCCCGGATCAGGGCGCCGCGCTCACTGACGGGCAAGTTCCCCTTCGGCAACCGCGCCCGCAGGGCCGCCTCCGCGTAGGCCGAGGCGGCGTTGAGATCCGTCATGGGCTTGGCGCCGAGCTCGACGAAAATCTGCCGGGCCTCGGCAAACGTCGCCGTCGCATTTTCAGTCGAGGTATAAACCCGGTCCTGCAGGTAGCCAAACAGGCTCAGTGTCTCGCCAAAAACCTGCCGCAGCCGGCGGCTTGTTCCGGCCTTGGCCATGACGGGCCGAAATTTTCCCACCAGTTCCTTCATCGTCGCAAACGCCCCGGTCGGGTCGTTGAGCGAACTCAGGGCGTCGGCCAAACTCTTTTTGGCGATGGCGAGGCCGATCAGCGTGCCCTCGCTGTCGTCGCCCTCGTCGCGCAATTTTTCCAGCAACGCGGCCGCCTGCTCCAAGACCGGCTTCGCCTGCCCCTCCTCATTCGTTCCGCTCTGGTAGACGAGCGTGGCCCCGTAACGCGCCAGCGCGATGGCGCGGCCTCGCTCGGTGGCCTGTGAGCGCAGCTCGGCGGGAAGCGCGGCGTAGTAGTCGGCCGCTTGCTTGGCGAGACGACCCACCGTGGACAACCGGCCGGTCGGCGCGAGTTCGTCGTAAAAATCATCGAGGAGGAACGAAACGAGTTTCTCCGCCTCGACCCGCGCGGCTTCCGCCATTTTTCGCACCTGCATGGCCCGCTCTTCGGCCCGGCGCGCCGCCTCAGCCGAGGTCAGCGCCTTCGCTTCCGCCACCATCGCCTGCGCGCCGGCCGCACGCGCGCGGCGTAGATTGAGATAACCGAACACGGCGCTGCCGATCGCGGCGACGGCGAGCGCCGCACAGCCGAGTGCCACTATTCTCGCCCGCCACAGTGCGCGACGGGTCGTATCCTGATGCGCCCGGGTCTTGGCCAGTTCCGCTTCGGCAGCCTCCTTCGCAGCGCGCTCCCGTTGCACCAATTCTTCGCCGGCGCGGCGTTGCCTCCGCTCGTCGCGCGCGGCGCGGATCACCTCGGCGAGCACATCGTGCGTCAACTCCACGCGCTGCACGCCGAGGCGATCCTCGAGGCGCACGAGGCGCCGCGAGACCAGCGTGTCGATTAGCGGACGCGTGACGCCGGGGAATTCGAGCGCGGTCTCGAGCGCGAGGTTATCGCGGAAGCCGGACTTCGTGAGCAGGTGGTCCTCGACGAAGGCGCGCATCGCCTCGGGCAAATCGGCCACGCTCCGCTCGTAGAAATCCGTGAGGATCTCGCGGCGGTTGCCGGAGACGAGGTCGGCGGAAATCTGCGGCTGCCCGAGCGTGCGGCGACGCTCGTTCAGCTCACGACAAATGACGGAGAGCAGCGCCGGCTCGACTTCGAGTTCGGCGAGGCGCTCGGCGGAGCCGCCGCGCGCCGGCCACAAACTCCACGATCCGCTCCGCCACGCCCTCGGCGAGGAGGTGCGGCGCAGGGCGTGTGACAATCTCGAGGGCTTGCGTGCCGTTGAGCCGGCGCACGCGCATGCGGCTCTGCATGATCGAGCGCATCTCGTTTTTCAGGCCCTC
>Ga0209829_10002419_pt1 | contig 14204 bp, 18 predicted proteins | sample C_140205_EF_Meta_FD_187311 | JGI IMG/M metagenome (GOLD analysis project Ga0209829, IMG submission 187311) | Freshwater microbial communities from Lake Croche, Canada to study carbon cycling - C_140205_EF_MetaG (SPAdes) (version 2) | ecosystem: Environmental > Aquatic > Freshwater > Lake...
GTCTAACCATAAATACAATTCAACATTTATTTGCACCTATAATTACTATGATCCGTCATTAAATCATGTTAAATCGGTGGATGGACAGGTTGTTAATTTAGATGATTGTGTTGGTTTAGAAGATTGTGCTGATATTGTATACAAATCTGAAATGTTACAGATATTTAATTTACAAGAATATAATGACGATGCTATTTACAATATTATAATAGAAATATATGCATTATTAAAAGATCATGATGAATTGAAAGAATGTATGAAAAAGGTTGCCGAGGTATATTTAAGTGAAGATTTAGAGATTGGATTTTTCGGGTTGTTTGCATATAATTATTTTTTCTTAACACATCGATGTATTGGTGAATTTATGAAATCGGGGAAAATTTCAGATGAAACGCTTATATTATTGCGGATGCAGACAAACGCTTAGTGTTATGAGTATTGGTATTTTGTCAAGATATTTTATGTTATGATATGTTATACAATGGCATCTACTCGAAATATAAATACTCCCGGAAATTATTATTTGGAACAAAAACAGTATAAGGAAAATGAAGGATATACCATGTATTCGAATTCACAATACGGCGCGGCATATAATACGCAACTTCCCGGAAATGGAGTAAATCCCGGCCAAATTCCATGGAATCAATTATCTAATAATGCCGTTCAAATTGAATCATTTTTGTTCGGCATTAATTCAACAAATTTAGTTCAAGCTCAACCCACATTATATCCCGAATTTAGACGATTGGAAAGTGCTAATTTTTTTGAAAAAACAGCGACGTTAATTCCTGAACCACTTGTCGTCCAGAAATTCCAACGTCCATTTCCGTGTCCCAATTAATTTTTTTGTTATTTTGTTGTTGTTTTTATTATAATATAATATAATATTTCGATATTATATTATCATCAATGTCATATAAAGATTATTTAGGAACTAGACGGTGTTGTAATATTGGCTCACTGGGTCCACAGGGATCTGTGGGTCAGCCCGGTCCTATTGGTCCGATGGGATATAATGGAGTTACTGGTGCTCAAGGAAATCAAGGATCAACCGGTATCGGTTGCCGCGGTCCTGTTGGATCAATCGGTCCACAAGGAAATCAAGGCTATCAAGGAGTACCCGGAACAACGAATCAGAGTTTTACATGGGTAGGACAAGATGCGAATATCTCGATAACAAGCGGGGCACCGGTGACCCGTTTAACCGAAACGGTCGCACTTACACAAGCAGGGAATTATTCGGTCAATTTGAATATATTACAAGAGGTTCCTTCGGTAGATACGGATAGTCAATTGTATTTTTCTATTACCGATTTTGCGTCTAATATTACATATGGGTATGCATTTACCAATGCTGCGGGTTATTCAATGCAAACACGTAGTCCTACCAGTCCTACTAATCAGTATGCGTCATTTACAGACGTAATTAATGTTGCTGTAGCAGGAACATGTGTACTGAATATTTATCAGGTTGCTACTGTCCCACAAACCGCAACGGTTCAAAATTATTCAATGACGTTGAATAAAATAGCATAATTAATAATGGAGTTACCGGCATTGCCACATAAATATAATTTATGTAAAAATGTAAAACTAATTTATTATAATCTTTTGTTTTAGTATAATAAATTTCACAATGAGCAATATTAATGCCAATAATATAACCGCAAATAATATTACTGTTAAGAACACTACCAGTGCAAATATTATTAATGCGTCTACTATTAATGCGAATGCCCTGAGTTCTAATAATATCGATACTAATAATTTAAACGTAGCTACTATAAACGGTCAACCTGCCAACACTGTTATCCCAATATTTGCAAATGGAGGATATTATATTCCATGTCCACCATGTCCCGGAACAGATGATCCGTGTGATGGAATTGAAGGATGTCCGGGGTTTGAACCTGGGCCATGTGATTGTTTTGTATCATTGGTAGGTCCAACTGGTCCACAGGGGATTGGAATTACGGGCCCGCAAGGTAATAAAGGTAGTACTGGTCCTCAGGGAAGTACCGGCCCTCAAGGAGACATTGGAAAAATGGGATTTACTGGAACTACTGGTCCTATTGGTCCAACTGGATCTCAGGGTTATCAGGGATCAACTGGTCCAACTGGGGCCCAGGGGTTAACCGGTCCTCAGGGTCCTGGACCGGCGGGACCACAGGGGTCGACTGGTCCGCAGGGCAACCAAGGCAGTACCGGATCTACCGGCCCGCAGGGCAATCAAGGAAGTACCGGATCTACTGGACCGCAGGGATATCAGGGCAGTACCGGATCTACTGGACCGCAGGGATATCAGGGCAGTACCGGATCTACTGGACCGCAGGGATATCAGGGCAGTACTGGTTCGACGGGACCACAAGGCAGTCAGGGCAGTACTGGTTCGATGGGACCACAAGGCAGTCAGGGTAGTACTGGTTCGACGGGACCACGGGGCAGTCAGGGCAGTACCGGATCTACGGGGCCACAAGGTAATCAAGGCTTTACTGGATCTACTGGGCCGCAGGGCTATCAGGGCAGTACCGGATCTACCGGTCCGCAGGGCTATCAAGGAAGTACCGGCCCTACTGGACCACAAGGTAATCAAGGAAGTACCGGCCCTACTGGACCACAGGGCTATCAGGGCAGTACCGGATCTACCGGACCGCAGGGCTATCAGGGCAGTACCGGATCTACGGGGCCACAAGGTAATCAAGGAAGTACCGGCCCTACTGGACCGCAGGGATATCAGGGCAGTACCGGATCTACTGGACCGCAGGGATATCAGGGCAGTACCGGATCTACTGGACCGCAGGGAAGTACAGGGACATTTCAACCGCTCGGCACAAACTATTCTGATTACGTATATTGGAATTCGTATACAAATGCTTGGAATGTTGGACAAACCGGTGTGCATTTAGGTAGTTTTGCGGGTCAAACGGGTCAAGGAACGGCTGCGGTTGCTATTGGAGTATTTGCGGGAAATAATACGCAAGGTGCAAGTGCGATTGCGATTGGTGCGAATGCGGGTCAAGGAACAACAACAAGTCAAGGAGCAAATTCTATTGCGATTGGTAGTCAAGCGGGTGTAGCAAGTCAAACCTCAGGTAGCATTTGTTTAAATGCGACTGGTGTTGCTCTCAATCCTGCCGCCGCAGGGTGTTTTATCAACCCTATTAGAAATGTTGCTCAAACCAATATAGTGGGATATGATACAACAGCAAAAGAAATAACATATTATTCACCTTCAGTTTCATTAACTAGTTATACATTCGTCGCAAATACTCTCACTCTTGATTTTGGGTCACTACAATTTAAGAACTTTTACAACTCTACGCCAATTACTACAGCAATCACGCAGTCGGGAATAGTGTTCACCAACGCTGTTACAGGTGGGTCATATATGATTTATATTACAACTGGCGTTGGTGGTTCTTTAACATTCAATACTGGAATAAGCAATGTAAAGACTACTTTTGCTACGATATTTGTCGTTCCAGCGAGTTCAGTCGCAGTAATGAGTATTTACTATATCAATTCGGTTTACATTGTTGGAATTAATATCTTAACTTAATGTATAATGAGCGGATTTTTTTTAGTCAATCAATCACCGCCTAGTTTTGATTGGGGGTCAAACTTTATCCAGAGTTCTTTTCTTTCACCGTATCAACTCCGTAATGCGAGTTTAACAGCACCAGTATATATGTCTCAAACTGGCGTTTCACCTTCCGTATATTTTAACAAGAAAGGAACTTGGACTTATACTTTTGTAAAAACGGGTGCTACAACTGGAACGACGAGTGGAACAGTAGGAGCAAATCAATCATTCAGCGACGCAAAAGTAGGGGGTGCTGGGACGCAAACCAATTACGCTCTCACTATTACGGATAGTGCGACTGGTATGAAAACTTTATTTAATAATAGCGTGGTTTGGGGCGCCATTTAAATCTACTCATAATATAAATGATAGGTAGCGACCAACACAAAGCGGAGGACATACTCATTGAAGAATTATAAACGGTTAAATGGTACTACGGCAGGATTTTATGTAAATCCAATAGCTACAACTCAACAACCAGTAGTAACTGTCGTCCAATAGCGACAAGGTATAGTTTATAATACAACATCATATGAACTCACTGCAGGGGAATTAAATACATATTCCGTTTTCTTCACACAGATTTTACAGGGCTCAGACAAGTATTTTGCTCTTACTCCCGTTGGGACGAGTATAACTTTCACCGTTCGGCAGGCGACTTTTGTTGGGACCCTAATACTGCTGCAGTAATAAATTATTATAATAATTTATGCGATCCCACGTATATTTAGTGTAGGACAAACTTAACTTCATCTAATTCTGGTTCTAATACGGTCTTGCCATTTTCTCGTTCTTCTTCTATCATTTCCAGCAATTCGTTATCCCGCCAATCAATAAAATCTTGAACTAACATATTTTTTATTTCGCCTGGTAACGAATCGGCTTTTGTGCACGCATCATTTATCTCTCGAATAATATCTATAAATTTCATATTTTCTTTATCATACCCAGATTTACCGAAAGATACGATCAATGTAACAGTATCGTCTGGTTTCATATTATTGAATGCTAGTCTAATCATTGCATTCTTATATTCACTTCGCTCCAATAAATATTTTCCAATTTTGAAACACATTTGCGCCATTATTGTTGTTGTTTTGTTTGACACGAATTCTTTATATACTATTCAATATATTGTGTATAAAAAGTGGCAACATCATTGGAATTGCACCCCAGAATGCAGACCAGAAATAATTTAAATGGTTATAATATTTACGTAAACTTGGAAATAACATTGTTTTTCTGAAAATAAAATCAAGAATAATTCCATAAATAGCTAAATATGTATATGTTGGTCGAAGTCGAAATCCATATAAATAAATAATATAAAAGATGGTCATCATTCCGCCCGCAATAAATAATGATTCAATTGATCCGTGTTGTATAAAATACGGGGTAAGTCCCCATCCATCTTGACCTCCCATACGAAGATATTTTGTGGCAAATTGTAATAACGCATCTCCAATAAATCCGACGATACATGAAATAGTTACCAAATGTTCGATTTTGAGCATTATTATATTACTAATAGATAAGATAATAAATATTATTATTATTATTATGCATCACCGATTTGCGGTAATTCTGTTGTCATATTATTATTATTGCTCATAATATATTCGATTTTATTTTTTATATAATTTAGCGGAGTTCTTACCACGTCATACGTTTTTTCAATAAAATCAATATGTTTGCTCATTTTTGAACAATCTGTTTCGACGATTTTCATATTTTCTTCGATTTTAGTGATTCGTGATTCAATATTTTGTAGTAATTGTATTATATTATCTAATTTGGCATCAATTTCCATTTATGTTGTATTAGATGATTTTATGGCACATAATACGAGTTATTTTATCGGATATTTGTATTATATGATCCAAATAAAAAATCCGCGCCAGGAAATACGATATTGTAATTACCTGTGCTATTATAATGATGCGCCTTATGATTATTTATTAACAAATTCACGTACCAATTTTTTTCATTAATATACTTACGCGGGATTCCTTTTGGGTTACATATTTCGTATGCATCTAATCCATGAGTATACGAATGAATTGTATTCCAAACGAGTATATTGGCTACAAGAAAAACTAATACTGTCATATAAATGACGCAAAACGAAATGTCGTTATAAAATAATAGATATAAAATTCCAGTATTGAGTAAAAAACAAACTGTAAATTGAATAAATCCATCAAACGTCATAACATCAAAACAAATATATTCTATACCATTTTTGATTGTATAATCGGTGTTTGTTTGGATATGATGTAATTTATGATTTTCATATACTCTATTGAATATAGACGATGGTACATGCATAATATATTTATGCGCGAACCATTCTTCAACCGAAGCAAGCAAATACGCGCTAGTAAAAAATATAAAATAGTTACGACACATTATTACGCTATTTAACTATAATATAATATTTTTATATTATATCTTTATAAACATAATATGGCATTTACAAGATTCCATGATGATCCTTGCAGAATCCAAAAACAATTGCAACAATCCACTGATCCTGGAAGATGGATATTAAATGTGCCCGGTAATGGTGCGACACCTGATTATATGGCAGATCCGCATATCCGTATTCAAACGTGGGGTGGGAATTTAATGACGAATTGTGTCGATTTGGAAGGGGAATTGCGAGGGGTTAATCGACCATTAAGTCGCGATTGTTTAGGAAAAGATCAATATCAACGATTCAATGTACCTTCTGCCCCCATTCAATATCCCACAAATTCAAGTATGTATACCGAAGAATCGCGAGCTATATTACCAGCATGGCAGTTTCGTGATTTAGAACAGGTGGATTGGTATTATCCACCATTAAATCCACAAGAAAATACGTGCATGCCTTTTACCAATAACTTAAGCACCCGTATTTTAGAAAAGGATTATTATGTTGCACAAATTCCGTGCATTTACATAAATCCGTCAAATCAATTACCCTTACCTATGGCACCGGTTAAAGGTAAATATGTCGGGGGAACTGAAATATGCACCACCACAAACGGATGTGATGCCGTTTCTAATCCCAATCCTAATCCCAAGAAATAGACGGGTTGAAATAAAAATAAGAAGAAATAAAATAATAAATTTATATTTATATCATATAAATATCTATTATAAACATAATATAATAAACAATAATGGAAATCGGATTAACTTTATTAGGATTAGGCGCCGCATATGTTATTTCGAATCAGTCGCCATCGTCATCAAATAAATCATCGGGGCATTCACATAACAATAAAAATAAATATACTAAAGAAAATTTCGCTAATTTAAAACAACAGAATACAAATTATTTACCGAATACTGATATTCCTATCCAAAATTATCCAGTTACCAATGTAAACGCATTATCCAACAATATTAATGGATACAATAATCCAAATCAAGCAACTGATAAATATTTCGATCAAAATAATTATACAAATAATCAAAATGCCGGGGTTAAAGTAGGAAATAATATTCAACAAGTCTATTCTTTAACCGGACAATATGTAGATACTTCGAATTTTGAACATAATAATATGGTTCCTTTCTACGGCGGAAAAATTAAGGGACAAGTTTATAATGTCGATAATACTGAAACTATTTTGGATAATATGATTGGTTCTGGATCTCAAGTTATTAAAAAAATCGAACAAGCACCATTGTTTAAACCACAAGATAATATGCAATTTGCAAACGGCGCGCCAAATATGAGCGACTTCTACCAGTCTCGGGTCAATCCCGCTATGAAAAACAGCAATGTTAAACCATTTGAATCGATTTATGTCGGTCCCGGGTTAAATCAAGGATTTACTGCCGAAGGAAGTCTCGGATATAATTCCGGCATGGAAGCACGCGATTCATGGTTACCCAAAACCGTCGACGAACTCCGCGTTTCCACCAATCCTAAATTGGAATATACTTTAGAAGATCATCAGGGTCCATCTTATTCAAATGTTAAAAATGTAGGACAAATTGGGAAAGTTGAGAAGTATCATCCCGACACATTTTTTATTCAAACCCAAGATCGTTGGCTCACCACTACCGGGCAAGAAAAGGGCGAAACATTACGCCCCATCCAAGAAGACAGACCTACTGCGCGCGCCGCACAAACTCGGTCGTATACCGGTGTTGCTGCTCCATCTGAAAAAAATGCAGGGTACGCTGAATCACAATACGAACAACCTCGTCGTCCAGTTCTTCAAGTAAGTGATATTGGTCCATCTGCCGCGCAAAATCGCGGATCGCATGTAGATAAAGATAATGCGCAACGCAGTCATACTAATTATACAAATAATCGCGCGGTATTAAGACAGCCGGATACACTTAGAAGTGGATTTAGTGGGGCTATTGGCGCGGTAATTGCGCCACTTATGGATATTTTCAAACCTATTCGCCGTGAAGAATATGTTTCGAATATTCGTATCTATGGCGATGCCGTTTCACAGACAAAACAGAATTATGTGATGAGTCCCGGCGATGTTCCTATTACCACCGTCAAAGAAACTACCGTATATTCTCCCAATTTCTATATCGGAAATCAAATCGAAGGAGGCGGGTATATGACGGCAGAACAACAGGCGATTAGTAATCAACGCGATACAACATTGTGCGGGGATATTGGAAATCCCGGCGGTAATTCAGCGGGATGGGGGAATATGAATTATGATAGTGCATATATGCAGACTAATAATGAATCGAAAGAGAAGGCGGTTGTCAGTCGAACGAATCACGGAAATACACAAGTGTTTAATCAACAAATGAATGTGAATATTGCCCGAATCGATGGTGATCGCAATAATACGCGAACTTTTGTTCCTACTAATATGCCACAAATGCCTATTGGAAAAGAACAGTACGGGAAAATCCACGCTCCTCAATATTATAATGAATGTGTCGGATGTGATCGTATTTCGCCTGATATTTTGTCGGCGTTTAAGAGTAATCCGTATACTCACAGTCTAACAGATTGCGTGTAAATTTGCGGTTGTTGTTGTTGGGTTGTCGTGGGTTGAAAATTGGGCTTCAACAGTTGTCGAATAATCTTATATAATCGAATCCTAAAAAAACAATAATATATTATTATCGTAAAAGATCTTAAATACAATTCATTTATAACATTATAACAAATAAATTATGGATACTAATATTAATGGTATAATTTACAAAATATCTTTTCCAAATGGCAAAAATTATATAGGACTAACTAAACGCGTTATTAAAAAACGACAAGGAGAGCATAAATGTGATTCTAAATCAGGTAATACTAGATGTCTTTACAATGCGCTCAGAAAATATAAGGATAATCTTGAAATGGCTTTCTGTGAAGTAATTGATACTGCTAGTTCATCAGAAGAACTATGTGAAAAAGAAAAAATGTATATACAAAAATATAATTCTCATTATATTCATGGTAATGGATATAATATGACATATGGCGGAGAAGGAACTCATGGATACATTTTCACAGAAGAAGATAAAAAGAATATGAGTAAAAGTCAAAAAAAAAGATTTGAAAACCTAGAAGAAAGAGAAAAACTTGCATTGCAATCAAGAAACTATTGGAATGAAAATGAAGAAGCAAAAGAAAAAATGAGACAATTAAAAAATGAACAGTGTACCGAAGAATGGCGAGAAAAACAAAGTGAAACATTAAAAAATACATATAAAAATAATCCAGAATTATCTAAACAACACAGCAAAAGAATGAAACAAATGTTTATAGATAATCCAGAATTAACTAAGCAACATAGCAAAAGAATGAAACAAGTGTTTATAGATAATCCAGAATTAGCTAAGCAACATAGCAAAAAAATGAAACAACTGTTTATAGATAATCCAGAACAACGAATAAAAAATGGCGAAGCGCAAAAACAACGATTTGAAAGACCAGAAGAAAAAGAAAAATTAAGTAAAATACATAAGCAAAGATTTCAAGATAATCCAAACGCTAAAATAAATAAAAATATGTCATGTAAACCGTTTAATGTTTATGATAAAAAAACAAATAAATTAATTGGTTCTTATAACTACATGTTTCAAGCGGTTGACGACATTAAGACAAAATTCAACATTATATTGTATACTACTAATATAAGCAAACTATTAAATGGTAAAGGAAAAACCGCAAAGGGGTTAATCTTTAAATACGCAGATAATAATGTTAGTGAAAACATAGATAATGTTAGTGAAAACATAATATAAAATTAATTTATAATATGCGCATTTTAAATGAGAAAAGGTGTAAAACCATTTAAAATAACTAACAAAAAAATAATAAAAATGAAAATAAGACATCCGCGCGATTTAACACTTGAACTAGTTGAAAAAGGACCACGATAATTTTTAACCTATAAGCCACCAAAATTGACATATGTGTCATTTTGGTAAATATTTTATCATCATACATGATCATAAAATATTCGTTAATATGAAGTATCAATTATTCCAGATAAGTAATATGGTATAACCGATGTAGGATAAGTATAATATTATCGTTAGATTTGGATATAAAAAATATATGTTATTATTATTCACATATTCAAATGCAAAAGTCTAATAATGATAATCAATTAAAAATTCATGAAGATATAATGAATAAATTACACTATTTTCATAATATCCATAAAATTCCCAATATTATTTTTCATGGTCAAACAGGATGCGGGAAAAGAACCATTGTCAAGAATTTTATAAATATGATTTATAATGGTGATAAAGAACGAATTAAATCTTTTGTGATGCATGTGAATTGTGCTCACGGAAAAGGAATTAAATTTATTCGCGACGATTTGAAATTTTTTGCGAAAACGCATATTCACAGTAATGGCGGTGATATTTTTAAAAGTATTGTTTTATTGAACGCGGATAAATTAACGAATGATGCGCAATCTGCTATGCGAAGATGCATTGAATTATTTAGTCATAATACACGATTTTTTATTATCGTGGAAGACAAATATAAGTTATTGAAACCTATTTTATCGAGATTTTGTGAAATATATATTCCTGAACCAACTGCTACCATAACGAATTTATATAAATATAATTTGGAAGAAACATTTAAATTAAAAGACGTTAAAACATTACGCGTCGATTGGTTGAAAAAAGAACTGTTGAAATTGATTGATAGTGTGGGTAAGTGTGCTGGGGGTAAGTGTGCTGGGGGTAAGTGTGCTGGGGGTAACCTAATAAGTTTTTCGGAGAAATTGTATGAAAAAGGTTATAGTGGTCTGGATTTAATACAATTGATTGAAAATCGTAAATGTTTCACCGATATTTTACCCGACAAAAAAAGATATGAGCTTTTATTTGCATTAAATAAAGTACGAAAAGAATTCCGAAGTGAAAAATTATTAATTATGTTTATTTTGAAATTTTTAATTTTGGATGAATCAAATACCAATTTAGAAAATATGTCATTTATTTGAAATTGTTGTCGCTATATAATATATATATATATATATATATATATATATATAGTATAATATTGAATGGATGGACCGGGTCAAGTTCAAAAGAATTTTTGGCATATTTACTTAATAAGGATGCTTCGGGTTCTGAAGGTGGTATATTTTATAAGTTAGGGTATGGAATGGGTGAGCGAAATAAACCAAATAAAATGGCGGCTGATATGGATTTAAGATATAAAAAATATATTAATGAAATTAATCGGTTATTTCACGACATACCGCCAACTACCGTAGATATATATGTGTATAGAGGTATGGCAGATGATTTTTGGAATATATATAATGACGCACGTATAGGCAGTATAATTGAAAACAAGGTTTATACCCCAACCACTATGCAATATTATACGGCTAATCGATATACAACCGCATTTAAAGAAAAAACGGGCGAGTCTGCGCCATTACCTAATTCGAAAGGAATAATTCGAATAATTATACCAGCCGGTTCACATATATTACCATTATTGGATTGGTTTAAGTTTTCCCCGGTTAATGCAATGTTTGACACCGAATATGAAATATTACTTCATTATAATGGTTCATTAACTAAAATTAGTAATGAAGACCATTTAGATGTTACTCCAACATTTAGATATAATGACCCTAGGCATATACCAATATTTACAGATGAAGAATTAAAAAAATCACACAATAAAATGGGAGGAGCAAATCGTAAAACAAAGCCTTGGAAATATAAAAAACACCTACATAAAAAATCGAAGCGTTATAACCATCCAAAAAATATATTTCCATAAAATATTATGGACGATTTCGGAGTAAGTGGATTACATGAATCGAAAAACGAATGGGCTTCACGATTAGTTACTATTTTAACTCCATTAGTCGGTGAAGGCGTGAAATCGATTTTTGATGAAGCTGTGAAATTGTGTAAAGAAAACAGTGAAATGGATAAATATTTAATGACATTTCAAAATTTCATTAGCCGAATTCCCAAATGGAATGCAACTATTATTGAAACCGAAAAAAATCGAATTGTTGAAAGAAGTTCTTGTGGATATTTAGAAGATTTAGTTACGTGTGTTCATATTATTCAATTGAAATTATTGAGTGCTGTACGTGTCGGTCAAAAACAAAAGAAAATCGATGTCAATATTCCCAAACTTGACGATTTTATTCATAAAATATATATTAATGTTGCACGAAAAATATATAAAAATGTTTATTTATTTGAAATCAATATTGCGCCATTACAAGTCCAGAAAAATCACCGGGAACTTGAAGTTATTATTCAGGAATGTATTTTGAATACGGTCCGCGAAAGTATCCCGGTTGAATCTATTTTGCGGGCATATATGGATGAAACTGTCGAAGAAGATGTTGTCGAAGAAATCAAGGAACAGATTATTGAAGAACCCATTGCTCCTTCTGTTGCACATATTAATACCGAACAACAGTCCGTTAATACACCCGCTAATACATCTGCTAATACAATCACATCAATAGACGGTGAAAGTATGGTATCATCAACGGCATCATCAACGGTACCATCGTCTAATTTATCTTTTAATGATGTTGATTTTGTACGCGATGTTGATAATAATGAAGCGACTATTAATGCACCTAAAGATGACGATAGTTTAGAAAGAATCAGTGCTTTACGAAACGCGCAACGGAAATTGGAGTCGGAAGAGGATGATGATGGCGGCAGCGGAGGAGGAATGCGATTAAATATTTCTGATCAGAATATTAGTTTAGATTCTTTAGATGTTCAAAATATTGATTTTCCCGATATTACTTTAATCCCTGATTTATTGAATGATATTGAGATTTTGGTTTAGTTTTTTACACCTTTTCTCATTTCAAATGCCGTTTTTATACTAAATAAAAATTGAAACAAATAAACAAACTATTATAATTAAATAAAATAGACCACATTATGACAGAGTATATAATTGATATAACTATTGACAATATTTTTGAAGGTAATCTATACCCCGACAGATATACCACATTTTATATAAAAATAGATAAAAATGGTAATGTAGATATAAAAAAAAACTATACTTATTTATGGCCACCTCGTATTTGTGATATATATGATTTTGTGATAATAAACGACAATATACCTATGCCATCTTATATTATTAATATGATAAAAAATTCATTTTGTATACCTAAGTTTGCGTTAACAAACAATTTTAAAACAAACTTACCAGGAGGAAATCACAGCAGTGATGATTTAAGTTTACGTCATTATGAAAACGCAATAGAAAATATAATCACATTAAAAGAAGAGTTAGCAAAATATCAATCAATATCAATACTTATTGATTTATTATAAAAAAATTGAAATATAAAATATTATAGTTAACATTCATTATATCAACAATATAATGAATACTCCAGAATACAGAAAAGCATATTTAGCTAATTTGAAATTAGAAATGTCAAATAATAATAAAAATTTACTAGCAAATAAAGGAAATCCTGCACTAAATCAATATGTACAAAACGGCGGACAAGTTGTTGGTGCATCTACATTATTATGGAAAGGCGATAATACTCAAGCAAAGGAAACAAAAAATAAAGGATTCAAATAATATAGGCATTTAACCTTCATAATACCGGAAAATCCTAGGAATTTTCCTCGGTATTACTACGAATATTTTATGATCATACATGATCATAAAATATTTGAAGGCATGCCTAAACATTACCGAAAATGACACATGTGTCATTTTCGGTACGATGTAGGTTAAAATGAGAAAAGATGTAATTAGTCTAATTTTAGGCATTATTTTTTGCGTAAAATTAGAAATAAGAATGTTCTGGTCTATTGTAATAATATTATGACAAGCATAACTAATGTTTATGTTGTTGCCGGAACTATATCCGTTATTTTTTTTATTGTTAAATTCATCGAAATGAGATTTGTTGATAAAGAAAGTATCCCATTGAAATATTTAATTCGTGATACCATCGTGGTGTTCTTTAGCGTACTCGCTGGATTATTTATTCTTGATCAATTGAAACCGGTTATCGATGAAAATATTACCCATGTTTCTAACCCCGCCGTTTTCACTGATAATCCAGGATTTTAATTTTCTGGGTGTATATTATGGTCAGCAGAAGTGATGGTGAGGATAATAGTCACATGATTAAACGCAGAA
>Ga0209829_10002420_pt1 | contig 14203 bp, 12 predicted proteins | sample C_140205_EF_Meta_FD_187311 | JGI IMG/M metagenome (GOLD analysis project Ga0209829, IMG submission 187311) | Freshwater microbial communities from Lake Croche, Canada to study carbon cycling - C_140205_EF_MetaG (SPAdes) (version 2) | ecosystem: Environmental > Aquatic > Freshwater > Lake...
AGCCCCTCTTTGGCCTCACTTCAAGTGATGTATTTTGAAGAAACCATTGAAGAAAAACTCTGGCAACCCACCTTCATTTGCGAGCATCCTGTGGAGATATCCCCCTTGGCGCGGGCCAGCGACACCCGACCCGAGGTCACCGAGCGCTTTGAGCTCTATGTCACGGGGCGAGAGTTTGGCAATGGGTTTAGCGAATTGAATGATGCACAAGACCAAGCCCAACGTTTTGCGGCCCAAGTGGCGCAAAAGGACGCGGGAGACGACGAGGCCATGTTTTATGACCACGATTTCGTCACTGCCTTGGAGTACGGCATGCCCCCAACGGCGGGCTGCGGCATTGGGATTGACCGCCTCATGATGCTGCTCACCGACAGCGCCAGCATACGGGATGTGATTTTATTTCCTGCTCTGAAAAAAGAGCACTGAAAACAAGCCACCAGCGGTCAGTCGCCGATGACGCGTGGAGCTCACACCTTGGGCTCATGCCCGCTTGGAGGAGGAGTGGCCACGCCATGGGGCGATGGTGCCGCGCCAAAGCCGGCCGAAGACTCGGCAGAACCTGCAGGAGCGGCATGATCGGCAGGATCGGCCTTGCGGGTTTCGCGCTCTTTGAGTTTTTCCTCTTTCTTTTTCTTCTTGGCCAACTCGCGTTGCCGTTTTTCGTAGTTGTAATTGGGTGTGGCCATGATGAATTGTGTGGATGATGAAAAAGAATGCTCAATCTTGGAAGCAAGGAAGGGGTGACAGGTTGGCGGCCTCGGGGGTGTGCTCAGTTCAACCACGGCATGGGACCCAAGACGCTGGGCATGAAAAAGCGCCCACGACCTGGAGCCTGATCGCCCCGGGGACTGCACCCCGCATCACAACGGCTTGGGGACACGGTGTTGACCCAATCCCCAGCACTTGTTTGCGTTGTCTTCAGTCTAACCGCTATTGGGTCAAAAAGTGACGGATGTGGGTAATTATTGGCGAGGCACTAGGGATGGGGAATTTGGGCCAACAGCTCCATGGCTTGGATATAGCGGGGCTCGCGCACCAAGTTCCACCAGTCTTTGGCCTCCCCCACGCCCAAGAGGGCGCGGCGGCGAAGTTCACTCTCTTCGTTGGCGAGCCACTCATCGCGAAGCAAGGACTGGGTCAATTCGTCTAGGAAACGATCCAAGGTGTCGTTGCTCTTGGCATCTGGGGGCAGCACACTTTGATTGCACAGCAGCAAAAGATCACAGCCTGCATTCAAGGCGTGCACCGCGGCTTGGGAAAAGCTGCAAGGACGTCCATCGATCTCGCGCGCGCCTTGCATGGACAAATCATCGCTCACAATGGCGCCACTGAATCCCAGTTGCTCGCGCAAAATGCTTTGTAGCCACCGAGCCGAAAAACCACACGCCCTCGAGTCCACCTCGGGGTAGATGACGTGGGCGGGCATGATGCTCATCAAAGGACCGGACAAGAGGCCATAGGGGAGCATATCGTCGGTCGCGATTTGCCCATGGGCTCTGGTGTCGACTGGCATGTCCACGTGTGAGTCAGCGCGCACAAACCCGTGTCCAGGAAAATGCTTGCCACAATTGGCCATGCCAGCGTCGCGCATGCCGTGCATGACACTTTGCGCCAGCATGCTCACCACCCTGGGGTCTCGGTCAAAAGCGCGATCCCCAATGACACCGCTCTCGCCGTGGTTCAAATCCAAGACGGGCGCAAAGCTCAGGTCCACCCCACAAGCGCGCAGCTCACTGGCCATCACATACCCCGTCGCCCAGGCCATGGCGCTTGCTCGAAGTGTTGCGAGTCCACCCATGGTCTCAGCTGGGGTCTGCGATTGGTGCCAGGCCCGCCCAAGTTGCGCCATGGCCGGCAACACCGTGAAGCCGTCGGTTTTACAGCGTTGCACGCGCCCGCCTTCTTGGTCAATGCAAATGAGGGCATCGGGGCGAAGCGCACGAATGCTCGCACACAAATCGCTCAGTTGCGCCTTGTTGGCGAAATTACGCGCAAATAGAATCACTCCACCCGTGAGAACATGGGACAAACGAGCGCGATCGACTTTGGTGAGCTCAAGACCATGGATGTCGAGCAGCACAGGCGCGTGCTGAACGCCGCGGTCCTTGACGCGCACAGCGTGGGAGAGCTTAGACAATTTGGATTTTTTCATAAAAAGTTCTACTGGGGTTCACCACAACCACCTGGCGCGATGGGCTCGCCATGCTCAAAGGGGCAAGGCATCCACGGCTGGCAGTGCAGGATTGATGAGGGATTCATTCAACGGTTTGTGTTTTCTCGACCACCACAAAACTCACCGCATAGTCACTCTCATCGGAGAGGCTCACCTTGGCACTCAAGTGCTGCGACTCAAACCAATGCTTCAACTCACCGTGCAACTGCAACTGCGGCTGCCCCGATGGGGCGTTGGTGATTTCGCACAGCCGCCACTGCATGGGCGAGCGTATCCCAAGACCGATGGCTTTGCTGAAGGCCTCTTTGGCAGAAAACCGGGTGGCCAAATAGCGCACACCGCGCTCGCCCAAGCGCTCAGAGCGGCGCACAAACACGCTCCATTCATTGGGTCCCAAAATGCGCTTGGCAAAACGCTCGCCATGGCGCTCGAAGGTGAGCTTGATGCGCCGAATATCACAGATGTCGGTGCCCACCCCAAAAACGTTGGTCACTTGGGTCATGCGCGCGTCTGTGCCCGAGGGATTTGGTCGAGATACAGCTGCACGGCGCGCTCATAACCCAGCATCAACGCGTCCGCCATCAAGGCGTGGCCAATCGAGACCTCGCGAACGAGCGGCACATGGGTGAGAAAGGGCCTTAAATTGTCCGCATTCAAGTCGTGGCCTGCATTGAGGACCAAGCCACACTCTTGTGCCGCCTTTGCGGTTTGGACATAGGGCTGCAAGGCCGCCTGAAGGTCCAGTGGCCAGGCCCTTTGAGGGTCTTGTGGCAAGGACTGCATGGACGAGAAACTGCGCGCATACGCCTCGGTGTAGAGCTCAACACGCTCAACGCCCAGTTGTTGGCAAAATTGCATTTGCGCCGGGATGGGGTCCATGAAGAGACTCACCCGCACGCCCCAAGATTGAATCTCCCGCACCAAGGGCTCCAAGATGGGCAGGTCTTGCGGGAAACGCCAACCATGGTCACTGGTGGATTGCCCCACACTGTCGGGCACGAGCGTGGCTTGGTGGGGCCTGAATTCGCGCACCAAGTCCATCAAGTTGTGCAGTGGGTTGCCCTCGATGTTGAACTCGCGATCTGGCCAGTCCTTCATCAAGTGACTCAAAGACGCCACGTCTTTTTTCAAAATGTGTCGCTCATCGGGCCTGGGGTGGACGGTGAGTCCGTGTGCACCCGCTCTCAGACAGACCTCACTCAAGCGAACCACACTGGGGATGTCGAGTGTTCGGGAGTTTCTCACCAAAGCGATTTTGTTCACATTCACCGACAGCGCACAACTGAGCGCTTGGCCCTTGGGGTCCAAGATCGAGGGGTGCACATCAGAGGCCAAATCAAGAGCCAATTCGGGGGTGGATGGTGAGATCATGTTCGCTGCGTTGGTCCCCCAGAGTATCTCACAAGGCGTGAATATCCACCATGAACTGGCGCGTTTTGAGGCCCACACCACCACAGTGGTGGGTGAGCCAGGCCCTGAGCTGAGTCTGCAAACTCGCTCGCTCCAAGGCATGCATCTCGGCACAGACCCGAAGCGTTTGCGTCAAGGGTTGTGGTGAATTGACGGCCACAGCCAAGGCTTGCCAGTGCTCACCGGCCAAGCCTTGAAGCTGCCCAGCGCCAACCACACCAGCAGCACTGAGCCCAGCACTGCCGCGGGCAATCTGTGGCGACACGGTCTTCACCAAGGCATGGGGTGCCGAGTTGGCGCTGGAAGAATCGGACCCCGTCGCCATGGACTGGGCAGCCGGTCTGGACCAGCTGTCCGTTGTCGCATCGGGCCGTGCATTCCCCAGTGCACCCACGCTTGCGTGGCTGCTTTCTTGCAAACTCATCAGCCCCAAGGGGGCGAGCAAGGTGTACTGCGCCTCACGCTCCAAGGGCTGCAAATTGCCGCTTTGTGCATCCAAATTGGGCAGCAAGCCCAAGCCCTTGAGGAGGAGCAGTTCAAAAGACCGCATCAAGGGCCACAAGGTGGGCTCGAGTCCACTGGCCAAAATTTTCACGACGTGGGCATACAGATCAAAGAGGTGTTCGTGGGGGTCTTCACGCGCCATGAGCTTTAAGATGAGTTCATTCAAATAAAATCCTGCCAGGAGCGAGTCGCCTTGAGGAAACACATGGCCCCCCAGCCATTGTGCCGCGGTGAGGGTGCGCACCTCTTGTTCGCCACTGAAGTTCAACTCCAGGGGCTGCAGGGGCATGAGCACAGGGCGCAAATTCGAATGAGGGCGTTTGGCGCCTTTGGCCACCAAGGCCACTCTGCCATGGTGGCGGGTAAAGACATCCAAGACAAGACTGGATTCACTCCAGTCATAACGATGCAAGACGAAGGCGGGCTCGTCGGCGATGCGGGTCTTGCTCTGGCTTTTACTCGTAGCCAAAACTGCGCACCCGCGCTTCATCGTCCGCCCAACCCGAGCGGACCTTGACCCACAATTGCAAAAACACTTTGGCGCCCATCAAATGCTCAAGCTCTTGGCGCGCTTCGGTGCCCATGCGTTTGAGTTTTTCACCTTTTTCACCGATCACCATGGCTTTGTGGCCATCGCGCTCAACCACAATGGTGGCGGCGATTTTGATCATGCGCGCCACTGTTTTGCCCTTTTCTTCTTCAAACTGATCAATCACCACGGTGGAGGTGTAGGGCAACTCGTCGCCGGTGAACCGAAAGAGTTTTTCTCGAATGATTTCACTGGCCAAGAATCGCTCGCTCTTGTCGGTGAGCTCCTCGTTGTTGAACCACCATGGCTGCAGGGGCAAGTCGGCCTGGCACAGCACCACCAAACGTTCCACATCTTTGGCCGTTTTGGCCGACATGGGAATGATGGCCTTGAAATCAAAACGAGCCTGCATCTCTTGCAGCCAGGGCATCATGGCCTCGCGCGATTTGACCTGATCGAGCTTGTTGGCCACCAAAATCACAGGCACCGTGGGCTTGAACAAGGACAAAACCTTGGCGTCGGATTGATTGAAGTAGCCCGCCTCGACCACCATCATGATGAGATCCACATCCCCGATGGCACCCAAGACGGTCTTGTTGAGTGAGCGGTTCAAAGCGTTGTTGTGCAAGGTTTGAAACCCAGGGGTATCAACAAAGATCAACTGCCCGTCTCCCTCGTTTCTGACCCCCAAAATGCGGTGCCTGGTCGTTTGGGCTTTTCTGGACGTGATGCTGATTTTTTGTCCCACCAAGGCGTTCATCAAGGTCGATTTGCCCACATTGGGTCGGCCCACGATGGCCACCAAGCCGCAGCGTTGAAGGGACGGGTCAACAAGCGCCTTGGCTCCACTGGCTGGGGACATGCCTGCACTGGAGAGGTTGGCCAGCATCAGGTCCACATTGGCGAGTGACTCATGGGACGCATCTTGTGCCAATGGTGCCGTCGCACTGGACTCGGCGCCCAGGCCCTCGGGCAAGCCTGAAGCCTCCAGCGTTTGAGACTTGCCACGCTGGGCCTTGGAGGGAACGCCAGATTTGGCGTTGACGCTCGCGTCAGATTTGGCCTTGGCGCTCGTGTCAGATTTGGCCTTGTCGCTTGCGCCAACTTTGGCTTTGGCGCTTGCGCCAAGTTTGGCTTTGTCGCTTGCGCCAAGTTTGGCTTTTGCAGCAACGCCGCTCTTGGCCTCGGGAGATGTGGTCATGGTTTCATTTCTTGAATGGCTTGCAACATGGCTTGCGCAGCCACTTGTTCTGCCGCACGGCGTGAGCCCCCGATGCCGCGCTCAATCAAGGAGAGCTCGGGGACCTCGCACTCCACATCAAAGGTCTGTTGATGGGCTGCACCCAGGGTGCCCACCACACGGTAGATGGGCAGCTTATAACGCTTGGCTTGGAGCCACTCTTGGAGTTCTGTTTTGGGGTCCTTGGACGCGGCTTGCATGCCAGGGTTGATCTCGATGGGCTCAAAGAGTCGAAAGACCAAAGCCTCCGCAGTCTCATAGCCAGCGTCCAAAAACACTGCGCCAATCAAGGCCTCGAGTGCATCGGCCAAAATCGAGGGTCTTTTTTGTCCACCCGACTTCATCTCTCCTTCGCCCAAACGGATGAGACCGGAGAGTTGCAAATCCAAGGCCAAGCGAAACAGCGTGTCTTGCTTGACCAAATTGGCGCGCACGCGCGAGAGGTCTCCCTCGGGCAAATTGGGCAATGCCACATAAAGCATGCGAGACACCGCCAAATTGAGCACCGTGTCGCCCAAAAACTCCAGTCGCTCATTGTGGTCCGCACCAAAACTGCGGTGCGTGAGCGCCATCTCCAGCATTCCCACATTGGCAAAACTCACTTGCAATCTCTCGAGCAAGGCCAATGTTTCTGGGTTCGGGCTGGTGGTGGCGCGCTTCATGGAGTTAATCAAAGGCGCCAATGCGCTTGAGGTTTCCGAAATTCATCCACACAAAAAATGCTCGACCCACCACGTTGCTGTCAGGAACAAAGCCCCAGTAACGCGAGTCCAGGGAGTTGTCACGGTTGTCACCCATCATGAAATAGTGACCAGGGGGGACTTTGCACACCACACCATCAACGCTGTACTGACAATTCTCCCTGAAGGGAAATTGATCAGCACCGGATACATAGGCTGGGCGGTCCATCTCATTCAAGAGTCGATGGGTCACGCGCGAGCCTTGGGCGTCGCTGGGGTCTCGTCTGGGCAAGACCTCCTCAAACTGCTTGATGTAGCGCAAAGACTCTTCTTCAAAGAAATCGGGCACCGCGGTTTTGGAGATGTCCACGCCATTCACCTTCAACTCTTTGTTGATGTATGACACCGTGTCACCGGGCAAGCCCACCACTCGCTTGATGTAGTCCAAACTCGGATTGGGTGGGTAGCGAAACACCATGACGTCACCCCGTTGAACAGGCTCGCCTTGGGTGATTTTGGTGTTGATCACTGGCAAGCGTATGCCGTAGTGAAATTTATTGACCAAAATCAAATCGCCCACCCACAAGGTTGGGATCATCGAGCCCGATGGAATCTTGAAAGGCTCAAACAAAAACGACCTGAGGATAAACACCACCAAAATGACCGGGAAAAGCCCAGCGGTCCAATCGAGCCACCACGGCTGGCGCAGCACCTCTTCTCGCGCTTGGAGCAAATCCACGCTTGACGGCGTCAAGCCCATTTTGATCAATTCTTCTTGACGCGCTTTCTCACGCGTCTCAATGGCCTCAGACTCTTTCAAGCGCTGGGGTAAAAAGATGGTCTTCTCAAGCACCCAATAGACACCGGTGACGCTGGTGGCCAAAAAAAGCAGCAATGCAAAATTGCCCTCGAGTGCGCCCAAATACCAAGCGCCAATGTAGGCAGCAAATGCTGCCAAAATGATTGCGGTGATGCTAGGCACGTCAATCCTCCACTTGCAAGATGGCCAGAAAAGCTTCCTGGGGCACTTCGACAGAACCGATTTGTTTCATGCGTTTTTTTCCTGCTTTTTGTTTTTCGAGGAGCTTTTTCTTCCTGGAGATATCTCCACCGTAGCACTTGGCGATCACATTTTTACGAAGCGCTTTGATGCTCTCGCGAGCAATGATATTAGCACCAATGGCCGCTTGGATGGCCACATCAAACATTTGACGCGAGATGATCTCGCGCATCTTGGCCGCCACCGCACGACCACGGTATTGCGACTGCGAACGGTGCACGATGATGGACAAGGCATCGACCTTTTCGGAGTTGAGCAAGATATCGACCTTCACCACGTCGGAGGCGCGGTATTCTTTGAAGTCGTAGTCCATGGAGGCATAGCCCCTGGAGACGGATTTCAACTTGTCAAAGAAGTCGAGCACAATCTCACCCAAGGGCATTTCATAAGTGAGCATGACTTGACGGCCATGGTAGGCCATGTTCAATTGCACACCGCGTTTTTGATTGGCCAGTGTCATCACCGCACCCACGTATTCTTGTGGCATGTACAAGTGAACTGTGACAATGGGTTCGCGAATTTCTTGAATTTTGCCTTGATCGGGCATCTTGGAAGGGTTCTCCACCATGATGAGCTCGCCATCGGCCTTGAGCACTTGGTAGACCACACTGGGCGCTGTGGTGATCAAGTCTTGATCAAACTCGCGCTCGAGACGCTCTTGCACAATCTCCATGTGCAGCAAGCCCAAAAAGCCACAGCGAAATCCAAAGCCCAAGGCTTGAGAGACTTCGGGCTCATAGTGCAGCGACGAGTCATTGAGCTTGAGTTTTTCCAAACTGTCCCTGAGCGAGTCATACTGATTCGCCTCAGTGGGGTAGAGTCCAGCAAACACCTGAGGCTGTATTTCTTTAAAGCCCGGCAAGGCCTCGGTGGCCGTGGCCAAATGGCCACCAGACCCGGCTTTGATTTTGGTGATGGTGTCACCGACCTTGGCGACTTGAAGCTCTTTGATGCCTGCAATGATGTAGCCCACCTCGCCGGCTTTGAGCATGTCTTTGGGCACATTGGAGGGTGTGAACACCCCCAAATTGTCGGCCAAATAGCTCGCTTGGGTGGCCATCATCTGGATGCGCTCACCGCGTGCAATGAAACCATCGACCACGCGCACGAGCATCACCACGCCGACGTAGTTGTCAAACCAGCTGTCAATGATCATGGCACGCAGCGCACCATCGGGGTTCCCTCTTGGAGCGGGCACATGGGCCACGATGGCTTCCAGTATTTCCTCGATGCCCATGCCAGTTTTGGCGGAGCAAGGAATGGCGTTGGAGGCATCGATGCCAATCACGTCTTCAATTTCAGCGATGGCGTTGTCTGGATCGGCTTGGGGCAAATCCATCTTATTGAGAACTGGCAAGACCTCGACACCCAGATCCAAGGCGGTGTAACAGTTGGCCACCGTTTGCGCCTCCACCCCTTGGCTGGCATCGACCACCAAGAGTGCGCCCTCGCAGGCGGAGAGCGAGCGCGAGACTTCATAGGAGAAGTCCACGTGACCGGGTGTGTCAATCAAATTCAGGTTGTAGACGATGCCATCGGCTGCCTTGTAGTGCAAGCAAGCGGTCTGCGCTTTGATGGTTATCCCACGCTCTTTTTCAATGTCCATGGAGTCAAGCACTTGTGCTTGCATCTCGCGCTCTTGCAAGCCGCCACAGCGTTGAATCAAGCGATCGGCCAGCGTGGATTTGCCATGGTCAATGTGCGCAATGATTGAAAAATTTCTGATGTGTTTCATCAAGGGTGAGACTTAAGTGATTGAAATTAAACGCTCAAGGCATAAAAAAGGGCGCGTCAGTGTTGACGCGCCCTGAACCAACGATCTTTTGGCAACTGCGAAAGTTGGAAACTTCATTGTAGGCAAAATTGCCCACTTGCACAGTGCCCACTTGGGCTTTGAGGGATCGTTGCCGGACTGCAACACAGAGGTTATGCACAACTTATACACAAATTGCCTGAGGACTTTCGATAACAAGTTGTGGGTGAGCTGTGGAGTAATTGTGGAGACTCACGAATCTGGGCCTTAAGTGACAATTTGGGGACAAAATCTGGGCCATTCAGCCGCACGTCAACTGGTATTCTAACTTATACAGTAGTAAAAAACCATTCTTTTCACTACCAATGGCCCTGGCCATGCCAGATTTGCGGAGATTAAAAATAAAAAAAATATTTCTTTTGGCTGTGTGTTTTAAGCAGATTTGACCCCATATCCGACTTCAGTATGGGGTCAATTGAAGCCCCTGACGGGGCAATCTTGGCCCAAACCTTGAGGCCCGAGAGCGACCCACTCTCGGGTGAGTTTACTTTTGTGTGGGGCGAATGATGGCAAATTGCGCCCATTCGCCACGGCGAAACAAGATGTTGGTCGATCGCGCCTTGTCGAGCTTGGACAAAATGGCTTCAAACGACTTGAGCGACGTGACCTCCGTGTTGGCCAGTGCGGTGATGATGTCGCCTTCACGAATACCAGCTTGATCGGCTGGGCCACCGTCCACCACCGCATCCACTCGCACGCCCGAGGCGAGCTTGAGATCCTTTTTTTGCGCATCGCTCAAGTCACTCAGTGTCAAACCCAAACTCGAAAACGAGTTGTTGCCGGGTGGCTTGTCTTTGCTTGCCTTGGCCACCACCGGCTTGTCGGCTTCAAACTCACCCACCGTCACCGCCACCTCTTTGTTGGCTCCTCGCCTCCAAACGCTCAGCACGGCCTTGGTCCCTGGTTTGATGCTGCCCACCAAACGCGGCAGGTCAATGGAGCGCTCAATGGCTTTACCGTCGAGTTTGAGCACGATGTCACCGGGCTCAAGGCCGGCTTTCTCGGCTGGCGAGCCCGTCTCCACGCTGCGCACCAGAGCACCTTGTGCTTTGGCCAGGCCCAAGGAGTCTGCGAGTTCTTTGTTCACTTGCTCAATTTGAATGCCCAGTTTGCCGCGCTGGACTCGGCCCAAGGTGCGCAATTGATCAGACACGCGCATGGCCTCATCAATGGGAATGGCAAAGGAGATTCCCATGAAGCCGCCAGAGCGCGAATAAATTTGGCTGTTGATACCGATCACCTCGCCGCGCATGTTGATGAGTGGCCCACCGGAATTGCCTGGATTGATGGCCACATCGGTTTGGATGAATGACAAATAGTCCCCGGTATCGCGTTTTTTGGCACTCACAATGCCCGCCGTGACCGTGTTCTCTAGTCCAAAGGGTGAGCCAATGGCCATGACCCATTCACCGACTTTGAGGCGTGAGACGTCACCGGTTTTCACCGCCGGCAGACCGCTCGCCTCGACCTTGAGCAAAGCCACATCGGTTCTCTTGTCCGCACCAATGATCTTGGCTTTGAACTCGCGCTTGTCGACCAAGGTCACCAAGACTTGATCGGCACCTTCGACCACGTGGGCATTGGTCATGATCAAGCCATCGGCGCTCAAAATAAATCCTGAGCCCACGCCTTTGGTTTGCTCCTCATCGGACGGTCCTTGCGGTGCATTGGGCGCCTTGCGCGGTGCTCTGGGCGCATTGGGGTTGCCACCAGGTGCATTGGGAAACGGCATGCCAAAAAAACGACGGAAAAGCTCCTGCATGTCTTGGTCATCGGGCCCTTCTTGTCCACTGGCGCGAGCACTGACTTTTTCCATGGTTTTGATATTGACCACCGACGGGCCCACGAGTTCGACCAAGTCGGTGAAATCAGGCAAAGCGCGAACCACACTGGCGGCATTGTTGGCAGGGGAAGCCGCACTGGGGCCAGCGCTCAGATTGCCGCCTGGACTTGGCGTGGGTGTCGCAGCAAAACTCACCCAGGAACTGGACGCCAAGGCTGCGCAAGTGGTGAGCGCGACAAGGCGCTGTTGAACTCTCAAAGAATTGAACTGGGCTACACAAGGCATGAATAAACTCCGGGAATAAATTAGCATTTCAGACCAACCAGGCCCGTCTTGGGCAGTCCATCAAGACGCGAAACCTTCAGATTTCAAGAAACAAGTTGACCTTAGATGGGGGGCAACTTGGGTTTTACAAGGGAAGCCACAAAACGCCACCGCTTGTGCCCACTCGTGCCAGCACCGATACAAGGCACACCAAGACCGCTGGGTGGTCACTGGGCACCCAGCGACAACAGTCCTTGACGCAAAGCATCAAGACAAGACAGTTTAGCTTTGTCCAAAAGACAAAGTGCGCAAAGGTCTTTTGGGTGGGGAGGACCCCCATTCACAAGACGCGCACCAAGTTCACATGCTGTCAAGAGACCGGCTATACCGCTGTTGTCCATGCTGCAAGAGCTCGACCGTCATTGGCCTAACCATCGTGGATGAAGTTGCCCGTGATCGGCAAGACTGGTACACGCGCTTGTCTGGGGCTTGGCAATGCCCTCAAACAAAACGCTTGAAGATCAAGGTGCCATTGGTGCCGCCAAAACCAAAGTTATTCTTCATCGCAATCTGCATGGGCATGTCCCGTGCCGTATTGGCGCAGTAATCCAAATCGCACTCAGGGTCTGGGGTCGTCAAATTGATGGTGGGGGGACTCTTTTGATGGTGCAAGGCCAAGACGGTGAAAACACTCTCGATGCCGCCCGCACCACCGAGCAAATGACCCGTCATGGACTTGGTTGAATTGACCACCAAGTGCTTGGCGTGATCCGCAAAGGTGGCCTTGATGGCCTGGGTTTCATTGACATCGCCCAAGGGCGTGGAGGTGCCATGGGCGTTCAAGTAATTGACCTGATCGGCATTGATGCCGGCGTTGTTGAGCGCATGCTTCATGGCGCGCATGGGGCCATCCATGTTGGGGGCAGTCATGTGACCTGCATCCCCACTCATGCCAAAACCGATGAGCTCGGCATAAATTCTCGCGCCCCGTTTTTTGGCGTATTCGTACTCTTCCAACACCAAGGCGCCAGCGCCCTCGCCCAACACAAATCCGTCACGGTCTTTGTCCCAGGGGCGAGACGCCTCTTGGGGACTGTCATTGCGGGTGGACAAGGCGCGCATCGCCGCAAAACCACCCAATCCCAAAGGCGAGATGGTGGCCTCAGCGCCACCAGCGATCATCACATCGGCATCACCGTATTCGATCAAGCGGCCCGCCATCCCAATGCTGTGAAGCCCCGTGGTGCAAGCTGTCGCCATGGCCAAATTGGGACCCTTAAAGCCCATTCGAATTGAGACGTGGCCCGAGATCATGTTGATGATCGATGCGGGCACGAAAAAGGGAGAAATTCGCCGAGGACCTCTGGCGGTCAACTCTGCGTGCATGGACTCAATCAAGGGCAATCCACCAATGCCTGAGCCCATCAAACAACCGATGCGGTCAGCCTCATCTGCCGACAACCGGTCCAAGGTGGGCAAACCAGAGTCGGCCACCGCTTGCAAGGCGGCCACAATGCCGAAGTGGATAAAGTCATCCATCCCACGCGCATCTTTGGCAGTGATGTAGGGCTCCAAATCCAGTCCCTTGACCTCACCAGCAAAATGACAAGCAAAGCCAGTGGCATCGAACTTCTTGATGAAATCAATGCCACTGCGCCCAGCCAAGAGATTGGACCAAGACTCTGTATACGTGTTCCCCACAGGACTCACGCATCCAAGCCCAGTCACGACAACGCGACGTCGGGTCATGCGGTTTTAACTTTCTCTACAAACGCTTACTCTAGAAGCGATTTCAATCAACCCTTTTGATGGGTCAGGGCGTAATCGATGGCGTTTTGCACCGTCGTGATTTTTTCTGCATCTTCGTCGGGAATTTCAATGGCAAATTCGTCTTCCAAGGCCATCACCAACTCCACGGTATCCAAAGAGTCCGCTCCCAAATCGGCAACAAACGCTTTTTCGTTGCTCACTTGGGACTCTTCAACGCCAAGTTGCTCGGCAATAATTTTCTTCACACGAACTTCAATATCACTCATTTTTTACTCAGAGGGTTGTAATGGAACAGACGATTTTACTCGCGCTCAGGGGTTTGAGATTTTCATATTATAAAAAAATCTCAAACCATCAACATGCCACCATTGACATGCAATTCTTGACCCGTGATGTAGCTCGCTTGGGGACTGGCCAAAAAAGCAACCGCATGGGCCACATCGCTGGCCAGCCCCAAATGCCCCAAGGGAATTTGGGCCAGCAAGGCTTCTTGTTGGGCGACCGTCAAATTGGCCGTCATATCGGTTTGGATAAACCCAGGGGCCACACAATTGACCGTGATCCCCCGAGAACCCAATTCCCTGGCAAGAGCACGGGTCATGCCGGCCACGCCCGCCTTCGCGGCAGCATAATTGGATTGACCCGGATTGCCGCTGGCACCCACCACGCTCGTGATATTGATGATTCGACCTTGGCGCTGCTTCATCATGGGGCGAATGGCCGCGCGCGATAAGCGAAACACTGCGCTCAAATTGGTTTGAATGACCTCGTCCCAGTCTTCGTCCTTGAGTCGCATGGCCAACATGTCTTTGGTGATGCCCGCATTGTTGACGAGCACATGCAAACCAGAAAACTCCGCCACCATGGACGTCACCAAATCATCGCAACCTTGGCGGTCGTTGACGTTCAAGACCACCCCACGGCAGTGGCTGTAGGGCTTGAGGTCTTGACTGATGCGATCGGCTCCGGCCTGCGTG
>Ga0209829_10002421_pt1 | contig 14202 bp, 14 predicted proteins | sample C_140205_EF_Meta_FD_187311 | JGI IMG/M metagenome (GOLD analysis project Ga0209829, IMG submission 187311) | Freshwater microbial communities from Lake Croche, Canada to study carbon cycling - C_140205_EF_MetaG (SPAdes) (version 2) | ecosystem: Environmental > Aquatic > Freshwater > Lake...
CTTGTCGCCACAAAGAGAGGCGGGTTGGGTTTTCTGAATTGTGGGTGCAAGTTTTCAACTTGCACATGCCTTCGACAAGATGAAATCTTGTCGCCACAAAGAGAGGCGGGTTGGGTTTTCTGAATTGTGGGTGCAAGTTTTCAACTTGCACATGCCTTCGACAAGATGAAATCTTGTCGCCACAAAGAGAGGCGGGTTGGGTTTTCTGAATTGTGGGTGCAAGTTTTCAACTTGCACATGCCTTCGACAAGATGAAATCTTGTCGCCACAAGAGACACGATGCCCTTTTGTGGCTCCAAGAGATACCGGCATCTGATCCTCAACTGGTTCCGAGCTGGAGGCAATGATCTCATCGGGCGTCGCCGAGGGATTCAGCGGCAAGGCGAAACTGACCGGCAGAAAAGCCTATGGATTGAGAACGCCGCAAGGCATCGAAATCGCGATGTTTCACCCGATAGGGTACCCTACCCGAGCCGAAAATATCCCACAGATTCTGCTTGTGAGCCCGTGTTTTTGGGCTTTGGATGCCGTGGAGAACGCTTTGCTACCGCGACGAGGAAGTCCGTTCGCCCAGCCGCTCGGCCGTCATTTCCAGCGACACGAGCAGCCCCTTTGCCTTGTTGAGCGTTTCCTGGAATTCACTCTCCGGCGAGCTGTCGGCCACGATGCCGGCGCCCGATTGCACGTAGGCCTTGCCGCCGGTGATGACCACCGTTCGCAGGGCGATGCACGTGTCCATCGCGCCGCCAAAGTCGATGTATCCCACGGCTCCGGCGTAGGGGCCGCGTTTGCAGGGCTCCAGTTCGTCGATGATCTGCATGGCCCGGATCTTGGGCGCACCCGATACCGTGCCCGCGGGCAGGCAGGCCCGCAGTGCATCGAAAGCCGTCGTTCCCGGGGTGAGACGCCCGGTGACGTTGCTCGTGATGTGCATGACGTGGCTGTAACGCTCGATCGACATGACATCGCTGAGCACGACCGAGCCGATGCTCGACACGCGGCCCACGTCGTTGCGGCCCAGGTCGATGAGCATCACGTGCTCCGCTCGCTCCTTGGGATCGGCCAGCAGCCCAGCGGCCAGGGCCTGATCCTCCTCGGGTGTCGCGCCGCGAGGGCGGGTGCCTGCGAGCGGGCGCACCGTCACCACGCCGTCCACGACGCGGACCATGATCTCGGGCGAACTGCCCACGAGCGTGGCGGAGGGAGTGCGCAGATAAAACATGAACGGGCTGGGGTTCACCACCCTCAGCGTGCGGTAGAGTTCGAGCGGCGGCAGGGTGAAGGGCACCTCCAGGCGACGGCTGAGCACCACCTGGAAAATGTCTCCGGCGCGGATGTATTCGATCGCGCGCTCGACGGCGGCGAGGTAGTCCTCCCGCGTCGATGCTGCGCGGGCCGTGCCATCCGTCAGGCAGTGGGGCTCGTGACGCGGTCCGATGTCTGCCGCGTGCGGCCACGGGCTGGGTCGAAAGAGCTGTTCGATCGTCGCGTCGATCCTGCGGCAGGCTTCAGCATGGCCCCGGCTGGCTGCGGCGGCCGAGGCGTCGTCAACGTGGGCCAGCACCACGATGTCGAGGGACTTCGTGACGTTGTCGAAGACGAGAAGGCGGTCGTAGAAGGCGAAGCACAGATCGGGAAGGTGGAGATCGTCCGGCGGCGGGGACGGCAGCCGCTCGGCGTACCGGACAGAGTCGTAGGCGGCGTACCCGACCGCGCCGCTGGTGAAGGGAGGAAGCTCCGGCAACCGGGCCGGCTGAAAGGCGGCCATGCGCCGCTCTAGGTCGGCGAGCGGATCGGCGGAATGAAACTCCTCAACGGCCCCGCCCGGCCCGCCATGCGTGATGCGCACGGCCGCACCGAAGGCTTCAAAACGGAGAAGAGGTTCGGCCCCAAGAAAGCTGTAGCGGCCGACCTTCTCCCCGCCAATCACGCTTTCGAAGAGGCAGGCAGACTCCCCGGCGTCGATCCGGGCGAATGCCGACAGCGGCGTGAGCCCGTCGGCAAACAGCCGACGAAAGACCGGCACGAGGCGGTGGGTCTGTGCCAGGTCGTCGAAGCGTGGCCGGTTGGGTAGGTGGGGCATGGCCACATTCCGCTACGGGGGCGCCGCCGCCGGGGCAAATGAAAAAGCGTACCGGCCTGGCGCCCGGAGGCAACAAGGGATCCTCCGAATCCTAGCAGCCCGTGGAAAAAGTCCTCCATTCGCTGAATGAGTCACAGGAAACCCACGTGCAAAACCTCCGTTTTGTCCGAGTGCTGCGCTCTCTTGACCGCCCGCGTCTCACGGGCAGACGCGATGAGCTGCATGCCTGTCGGGGGCGTGAAGGCGACCTCCCGGCGGTCCGTCGCTATGATTCAAGGGACGCGACCGCGCCGGACAGACGGCGGATCGCGGAAAAGCCTGCGTGGCCGAGGTGGCTTCAGCGCGGGAGTTCACGAGCTATGAAGTGTCAGCCATGAAGTGTCAGCAGTGCGAAAAACAGGCGGTGTTCCACATCACGGAACTGGAGACCGGCTCGGTCCGTGAGCTCCATCTGTGCGAGGATCATGCCCGCGTGTACTTAAACCAGACTGAAGGAGACTCGGGCTCGGACGAAGCTGCGGAGGGCGGCCCCGCCGGCGTCGCTGCGGGCGGCCTGGGGGTAGGGCAGACCGCCGACGAACTGGCGGCGCTCGACCAGAAAGCCTGCGACATGTGTGGCATCACGTTCTTCGAGTTTCGCAACCAGGGCCGGCTGGGCTGTCCGCACGACTACGTCCACTTCGCGAAGGAACTGGAGCCGCTGATCGCAAACGTCCACGGGGCCACCGAACACACCGGCCGTCGGCCCGCGTGGGCACAGTTGCAGCCGACGCCGACGCCAACGGAGTCGAGTCCCGCCGATGGGCAGGATCCATCGGGGGCGGCCGCTGGCGAACCAGTGGCCAGCGGCACCGCCGAACTCACCAGCCTGATCGGCCTGCGGCGTGAGATGAAGGAGGCGATCTCCTGCGAGGACTACGAAAAAGCCAAAGAAAATCGCGATGCCATGCGGTTGATCGAAGATCGTTGGATACCCCCGGCCAGCCAGGAGTGATGGGTTGCCGTGAGGCGGTCCCGCATGCAGACCATGAAACTTGACACACTGACCCAGTCGATCGGCGAATGGCTGAGGGGCACCGGCCCCGAGTCGGACATCGTGATGAGCAGTCGCGTGCGGCTGGCCCGCAACGTGCCCCACTACCCGTTCGTCAGCAGGGCCTCAGAGCAGGATCGCACCGACATCGAGCGTTTTCTTCGGGAGCGGATCCACTCCGTGCCGGTCGGTCGGGGTTTGGAATACATCGACGTCGGCCGGCTGGAGGAAATCGACCGACAGTTTCTCGTCGAGCGGCAGCTGATCAGCCGCGAGCATGCCGATGCGCAGGGGGCCCGAGGCGTGGCGATCGACCAGCTCGAACAGGTGAGCCTGATGATCAACGAGGAGGACCACCTGCGGATCCAGTGCATGCACAGCGGGCTTGACCTTCGCGGAGTCTGGGAGCAGATCAAGGTGGTCGACGAGCAGATCGAAAAAGTGGTGCCCTACGCCTTTCACCCACAGTTTGGCTTTCTCACGGCCTGTCCGACGAACGTGGGCACCGGCATTCGGGTGAGCGTGATGCTCCACCTCCCCGCGTTGGTGATCACCAGACAGATCGACAAGGTTTTTCGCAGCCTTCACAAGATCTCGCTGGCCGTCCGCGGTCTTTACGGTGAGGGGTCGCAGGCGATGGGCGACTTCTATCAGATCTCCAATCAGACGACGCTCGGGAAGTCGGAGGAGGAGCTGGTGGAACAGGTCAGCGACGTGGTGCCGGTGCTGATTGACTACGAGCGACGGGCGCGGGAGTTTCTCGTGCGCGAAACGGAGCAAAACGTGCACGATCAGGTGAGCCGCGCCTACGGCATTCTTCGCACCGCCCAGACCATCAGTGCTGAGGAAACGATGCAGCTGCTGTCGCGGGTTCGGATGGGTGTGCTCTTGGGGTTGATTGGCGACGTGAAAATTTCCGACATCAATGTGCTCCTCGTCCGCACTCAGCCGGCCCACCTGCAGAAGATTCGCGGAGTGGAGCTCGACACGAAGGATCGCAACATCGAGCGGGCCCGTTACCTGCGGCAGCACTTCGATGCGGGGTCAGCTCCGGGCGGCCCGAGCGTCAACTGACCGGCCCGGAGAGCATTCGGCGGAGCGGTGCTACGACCGGCCGTGGTACGAATTTCATCAGCGCCTCGTCGTCGGCCAACGGCGTAATCTGCTTGAGCAGGCTGGAAGAGACGTGTGAGTACTGGGCGTCGGCCATCAGAAATACCGTCTCGACGGCTGGGTCGAGTTTGCGATTGGCCAACGTCATAGTGAATTCCGCGTCGATGTCGGTGAGCGATCGCACGCCCCGCAGGAGCACGTGCGCTCCCTGCTCTCTCACGAACGCCACGGAGAGTCCGCTGAAGAGTTCCACGCGGACGTTGAGCAGCCCCGCAATGGAGGCCTGCACCAGCTCCACCCGTTCCGCCAGTGAGAAAATCGGCTGCTTCTCGGGGTTGATGCCGACCCCAACGACGATGGCGTCGAAGATCCGGCTGGCTCGCTGGATGACGTCCAGGTGACCGAGTGTGATGGGATCGAATGAGCCGGTGTAGACGGCGATGCGGACATGTGGTGACGGCGAAGACACGCGTGCGTAGGCTCCAGGGGGATTGAGAAGGGAATGCAAAAGGATACTTCGGACGGTCTCCGGCCCCGTCCAACCTGGGGCTGCCGCAGCTCCCGGGCCCTGCCGAGGCCGTCGGGAGGCCGCGGGCCTGAAGCCGATGGTATCCGCTGCAACACCCGATATTGTAAGACTCTCGAACGAGTGATCGTAAGACCGCCCATGTGTCGGAGGTAGGGCCGCCGTGTTCAAAGTGATGCCGTTTGCCGGAATGATCGTATCGGGCTTGGTGGGAATCTTGTTCCTGGCCGATTTAGTCGCTGGATTTCCATTTCATCGGGTCAGTCTCTGGACCGACGTCGGCTTTTGCGTGAGCAGTCTCATCCTCGGCTACCTGAGCTGGTCGATCATGGAAAAGCCACGGAGCTGACCCGGTGCGGCCGCCGGTCCGGAAGGGCTGCCGCGACCCCGCCTCCGATCGCGATACCGGGCCTCGCTGCCCGTGGAAAAAGTCGGCCATGCCCTGCCGGCCATGAAGCAAGTTTCCACTTGCAAAACGTCCGTTTTGTCGTGAGTGCCGCGCACCCGTGGCCGCCTCGTGCGGTCCAACACTCGTTCCAACGGGGAGCATCCTAGAGTTGACACTTGTCCCTCACGAGTTGGCCGCGGTTCGGGGCTGACCGGACCCCATCGCCGGACGTTCGCTCCGGCCATCCAGGCCTCCGCTCACTCGATGCTGACTGCGCTCCGGCATCCTGCCTGCGCTCGTCAGCAACGCCGGCTCTTGGGGCCCGGCCAGCCCCTCACGGATTCTGCATTCGAAACAGTCAACTCCAACGTGCTCGGGGTAGTATCCACAGCCTGCTAGGCCGCCCTGAGCACCGAACCTCCGACCGGGGCCCGGGCCGCGCCCGCGATCAGGGCAGGCAGGTCGGAAAGCGTGGCAAACACCGTTCCCGTAGCGTGCCGATGCTGTCCCCAGGACTGCCAGCGTTCCAAGTGGCGGCGAATTGCCTCTGCCGACACGCCCTGGCCACCGGCGTCGAGGACGGCCAACGCGCCCTGCTCCGGGCGGGCCAGCGGCAACCACGGCAGGAATCTGCGGAGACCGGTCGGACGATCCTCGCGAACTCTCGCTACCTCCCAGAGCCCCCAGAGGAGGCTGCGGCAGGGCCAGCCGGGTGGTGCCGGGCGGCGTGTGCCGCCGCGAGCGTCATCGACACGGTCGCGGCAGACAATCCGAATGCCACTCTCGACGAACTGTCGGCGGGATTCCGCCGACAGCGGGCCGCCAATCACGGCGGCATCAAGCCCGGCGACTTCCGACCGTGCCTGCGAGAGCAGGTGGCGGAGCGATTGACGCGAGCCGACAACTTCCGACGGAATCGCGATCGCCAGTGTCGACCGAGCCCCGGCAGCACCGAGGCGTTTGGAAACCATCGAGAGCCGTTCTACGGGCACGACCCAAGTAATCTGCACCGCTGTCCGGGAGCCTGCTCCCAGGCAGGCCTCGACCTCCGCGGCCGTGAGCGACGTCGGCAATGGACAGCACATGACGACCGTGGTCGGCAGCCCTGATTCGTCCATGACAAACCCCCTGTCTTGCCTGTCCAGAGGCGGCCCCTGCGTCGGACCGCCATTTCCTATACGTGGTATCGGCGTGGGTTTCCTCGGTACTGGAATTTCCCTCCGGCATCAGGAAGAGACAGAGGTGTGGGCCATTTCCCAGGCCGTCATGGCGGCGACCAAGCTCTTGCCCACGGCCGTCGCCGCCTCGACGGTCGGCTCGACGCCGCCGCTTCGCAGGGCGGCCGATGTCACGGGGCTGAGGCTGGCAACCCGCCACTGGTGGAGACGGGGGCCAAAGAGCCGCAGGGACGATTCCGCGATCAGGGAGCTGGTGACTGTGATCCAGTCAATCGGCATGCTGTCGATCGCCCGGGCGCTGGTCTCGTCGAGCGTCTCGGCCGGCTCGCTTGAGTATGCCGACACCTCGGTCACCACGTGCCCGAGTGACTCCAACTCCCGCCGCATCAGGTCCCGGCCGCGATTGGCCCTGACCAGTAGAAAACGCGCTGGGCGGGGCATGCGGCCAAGCGCGGCGGCGATGCCCTCCGAGCAGAAGAACTCAGGCGTGAGATCGCACTTGAAGCCGAGGTGTTCGAGTTCGGCACGCGTCGCCGGACCGATGGCGGCCAGCCGAGCGGTGCCCAGGCTGCGGCCATCGCGGCCAGCCTCGCGCATACGGCCGACGAAGCCCCGCACGCCGTTGGCACTGGCAAACACAATCCAATCAAACCCGTCCACTCGGCTGATTGCATCGTCCAGCGGCTGCCACGACGAGGGCGGGCCGATGTGAATCGTCGGCACGTGGAGGCACTGGCCTCCTGCGGCGCGGATGAGCCCGGCGAGTTCGTCCCCCTGCCCTGCCGGCCGAGTGGTCAGCACGCGGCGTCCGGCGAGAGGTCCCTTGGCAAGGGCCTTTGCAGCGGACGGCTGCGCCACGTCGCCGACGATCACCACCGCCGGGGCGGGCCAGTTGTGCGTGGCAAAGTCGGCGGCGCACCGGGCCAGCGTGCTGTAGGCGATCCGCTGATCCGGCCACGAGCAGTGGCTGACGATGGCGACCGGAGTATCGGCCGGTTTGCCTGCTGTCAACAGGCCGCTCGACCACCGCTCCACCTGTTCCACGCCCATGTAGATCGCGAGTGTTCCCGCTATGGCGGAGAGCGATCGGAAGTCAATCAGTTCCCGCTTGTCGACCGCTTCATGGCCGGTGAGGATCGTGAGGCTCGACGCCGCGGAGCGGCTGGTGAGCGGAATCCCGGCTGCTGCAGCGGCCGCCATCGCCGCCGAGATGCCGGGAACGATTTCGACGGGAATGCCAGCGTCATGCAGAGGGGTCATTTCTTCGAGGAGCCGGCCGAACACCGCCGGATCACCCCCCTTGAGCCGAACGACCGTGCGGCCATCCGCCGCCAGCGCCGCCAGCAACCGGCCGATGGCCTCGCCCGGATCGCCATGCACCTCCCGGCTGTCCCGCGGCACCGCCAGGCGTTCCGCGGTCGGGCCGACCAGGTCGAGGACCTCCGGCGGCACAAGCGTGTCGTACACCACCGCATCGGCGTTGCGGAGAGACTCCACCGCGCGGACCGTCAGCAGGTCGGGATTGCCGGGGCCTGCGCCGACGAAGAGCACCCTGCCCGGCGGCACGCGGTGTGTGGTCGGTGTGGATGGGCTGGCGTTGTGCATTGGCATGCTTGTGTGGCGGCGGAATCCCGCTGACGGCTGACCGGTGATCGCCGCGTAGGGGCGTCGCATTGGAACAGGGCTTTGAGGCCCCGGCCTGCCGGGGCTAGACTCGTTAGAATCAAGTGACACCCGGCAAGGACAGCCACCGGGAAACCGCAGCATACCCTTGGCCGACGGCATTGCCTGACCAGTGTCGATCGGATCACGCAGGCGACGCACCCGCGATTCAAAATCCATGGCACAAGACTCTTCCGCAGCGGTCCCCAAAACCGTGGCCGCCCAGGACGCTTTCGCCATTTCGCCGGCGGAGCGGTCGCGGCTGACGCAGTGTTTCCAACACGGCACCCAGAATGCCGCAAAGAACAACGATTATGCGGTCGAAATGTTCGCGACCTGCGTCCTTGGTGATCCCTCGAACACGATCTATCTGCAACATCTGTTCGTGGCTCTGAGGCGGAAATACGGGTCCAAGGCTGGCGGAGGTCTGGCGTCGCTGTGGTCCGCCGGTGCGCGAGGCAGCCTCCGGAAGCTTGCGTCCGCAGGAAAATGGCGGGAGGTGATCCAGCAGGGACTGGGCATCGTCCGGAGCAATCCGGGTGATTCCATGGCCCTGCTGATGATGGCCGACGCCAGCGGCAGCCTGGGGTATCGCGAAACGCAGCGGGTCTACCTCAAGGCAGCCCTGGATGCGGCACCTGGTGATTACGAAGTGAACAAGCAGTGCGCCACGTTTCTCGCCAGTCAGGGTGATTACGATCAAGCGGTGGCGTGCTGGATTCGGATCTCAAACATGAAGGGGCGGGCCGACGACGCGCAGCGGATGATCGCCGAACTTCAGGTCAACAAGACGATCGCCGCCGGCCACGGCCTCACGGGCCGGCTGCCGCCATCCGGAGCCGGCCAGAAGTCTGCCGGGGCTGAAGGTGCTGCTCCCGCCGATCGCCGGGCCGCCCTCGAGCAGTCGATCGTCCGCAATCCAGCGGATATCGAGGCCTATCTCGAGCTGGCCGACCTGATCGAACGCGACGCCACCATCGACGAGGCGGAGCAGTTGCTGGTCAAGGCGCTTTCCGCGTCGGGCAACGACTTAAAAGTGCGCGAGCACATCGAAGACCGCCAGCTCCGTTGGGCGCGGCACCGCGTGCACATCGCGGAACAGCGACTGGCGGCGGAGGACACTCCCGACAATCGGGGCACCGTCGAACGGCTGCGATCCACGCAGCTCAAGCACGAGATCGATGTCTACTCCGCGCGTGCTGCCCGCTACCCTGAAAATATCACGTGGAAATACGAGCTGGCGATGCGGCTGAAGGCCTCCGGAAACCACGCCGAGGCCATCAAGCATTTTCAGGACGTACTGCAGGATGCCCGCCGGAAAGGGGCTGTTGCCCTCGAACTGGGCGAGTGCTTCCAGAAGATTCGCCAGTATCCGCTGGCGAGCCGCAACTACCAGGTGGCGGTTGAATCGCTGACCGATCGGGAGATGGAGCTGCGCAAGCGTGCCCTCTACCGGGCGGGGGTGCTGGCAGCCGGCCTCGACGACGTCGATGCGGCCCGCAAATACCTCTCCACACTGGCCGAACTTGACTTTGGCTACCGCGATGTGGCTCAACGTCTGGACAAGCTGACCCCGGCAAAGGATAAAGGGGCGGTTCCGTGACCGGAGGGCATCGCCTGCGATGCCCCTCTCCTGGCACCGACGAACCGTTTTCACTCGCCTCTCTTTTTTCACTCCGTTCTCTCTCACAGGGTACTCATCGGTATGCCACATTCGGCCAGCGCCAAGAAGCGAAACCGCCAGAACCTCCGCAACCGCGAACGCAATCGCAAGACCAAGTCGGAGCTTAAGTCACACGTCCGAAAGGTGCTCGCGGCGATCGAAGCCGGCGACGTGCCGCAGGCCCGCGAGGCTCTGCGGATCGTGGCAAGCAGCGCCGACAAGGCGGCTGCGGCGCACAAGATTCATCGCAACAAGGCGGCACGGATCAAGTCGCGGCTTTCGGCGAAGACGTTGGCCGCGTCCAAGGGCGTCGTTTCTGGCGCCACGCCGACGAAGGCTGCCACGGCGAAGGCTGCCAGCCCTGCCGCTGCCAAGAGCAGCGGTGCCGCAAAAGGAAAAGGCAAGAAGTCGATCGCGAAGAAGCCCAAGTCCTGAGCCGTCACCACTCGATTCGCGTGGCGTCGAACACAGGACCCTCAATGCAGGTGCGTCGATAGTCCCAGCCGCCTGAGGTGTCGCGGATCTTGGCCACGCATGTGAAGCAGATCCCGATGCCGCAGGCCATCGGTGCTTCCAGCGACACGTCGCACGAGATTTGTTTGGATGCCGACCAGCGGGCGACCGCGGCCATCATCCCTTCGGGCCCGCAGCAGGCGACGTGCATCCGCCTGGAGGACGTCGCTGTCTGCCCTCCTCCAGCGGCCGGGAAGACATTCTCGGCGGCGGAGCCGAAGAGCGAGTCAAGCAGGTCGACCACGGTGCCACGCAGGCCGACGGAGCCATCGAGGGTGGCCTGATGCACGGCCATGCCGGCTGCCCGAAAATCGTCGATCCCGCCAAACAGACCAGCGTGCCGGGCGCCCCAGCAGAATGTGACTCGGTCCGCCAGTGGCACCGGCGATCGCTTCGGCGGTCCATACGTCGCCACCCCCAGTCGCTCGCGGCCCAGCCCGAGCAACGCTGTCTGGCCGATGCCTCCAGCCACGAGCACGAGATGATCGACAGTCGGGATCCGAAAGCCGTTTCCGAGCGGTCCCCACACGGTCAGCTCCCGTCCCACGGGAATCTCGCGGAGGGCGGTCGTGAAACGCCCATGCACGGCGTAGACGAAGTCGACGTAGCGGCGCGGCCCCGCCGCCGGATGCCCGCCGTCTCCTCCAGAGTGTTCGCCAAACGTGTCATAGACGGCCAGCGGGCGTGCCAGCAGGGGATCGCTGCGGTGCGGGATGCGGAGCATGGCAAACTGGCCTGGAATGGCCGCGGCGGCGATCCCGGGACAGTCGAGCCGCAGCCGCCATGTCTGGTCGGCGATCTGCGTGTGGCCGACGATTCTGGCCGAGGAAAAGACCGCGGCGTCGGCATAGCAGCCCGGCGCTTCAGCGGCCGGTGCGATCGTGCCAGGCAGGGACGGATTCATAGGAACGCTGCGCTCCCAGGATGGACGATGCGAAGTGACGCTCAGAGACGCTCAGGCAGACCCGCCGCGGGGTTTTCTCCACGATGAGGCCTTGCCAGGCTTCCGCGGCCTCCGCGGACCGCCACGGCCCGCTGCCGGGCGTCCCGATTCCTGGGCGCGCGATCCGCCACGGCCCACTGCCGGGCGTCCCGATTCCTGGGCACGCGATCCGCCACGGCCCGCCGCCGGGCGTCCTGATTCCCCGGCACGCGAACCGGCCTGCCCGGGTCGTCCGCCTCGCGGACGAGCCGTTGGCCCGTCGCTGAAGGAGCGGCCCGTCCGTGCCGGCCGTCCATTGCCGACGGGCTCGTTCAGGCGTCCGGCCTCAACCTGGCCCACCGCTGCGATCGCATCGCGACGCAGGGACTCGATCTCGCTCCATGTGAGTGGACGCCACTGGCTGGGCAGCAGATTGCCCAGAGACAGCTTGCCCACTCCCACCCGTTTGAGTTGGTGGACTTTGTGGCCAAGCCTCGCCAGCATCCGCCGGATCTCCCGATTCTTTCCTTCGTCGAGAACCATCTCCAGCACGGCACTCAGCTTGTGCTGCGAACGCACGTCGACCCGTTTGGCATGCACCTTGCCCTCGGCAAGCGAGATGCCGCGGCGGATTTTATCGAGCAGTTCCTGGGACGGCACGCCAGCCACCTGCACGAGGTATTTCTTTTCCACTCCGTAGCGGGGATGGGACAGGAGGTTGGCGAGTTCGCCGTCGTTGGTGACGAGAATCAGTCCCTCGCTCATGCGGTCGAGCCGGCCGATGGCAAAGAGCCGCTGCTCGCCAGGGACGAGATCAACCACACGGGGACGTCCGGTCGGATCGAAGTTGGTGGTGACCACACCGACCGGCTTGTTGAGCATGTAGACGACGCGTTTTGGATTGGGCAACCGCTCGCCGTCCACACGGATTTCCTGCTTGAGCGGATCGATCCGCGTGCCGAGAACCGTGACGATCTTTCGGTCGACTTCGACCCGTCCGGCTGTGATGAGCTCTTCGCAGGTTCGCCTGCTGCCCAGGCCCGCGGCCGCGAGCAGTTTCTGGATCCGTTCCAGGCCATCGTTGACAGGCGGGCGCGGTTTCCACGCAGTGTCGTCGTCCTCCGGGAGTTCCGGTTTTCGGGGGAGCCGCCGCGACGTGATCTTGGACGGTTCCGCGCGTTGGGGACGCGCTGGGCGTGTGGGGCCTGTCGGGCGTGATGGGCGAGGAGAACGGGGCGGGCGTGGGGAACGGTCTGCAGGCACGATGCGAAGGTCCGTCGAGGGCTTGGTGGGAAGATGCAGGGAGAGCACTGGCTGGCGAGGAGAATCGCAGCCCTGCCGATCATACACGCTCAGGCGACCCCGGGTTGCGGGGCCCCCGATTGCCGCTTTTGGCTACTGTACGGGCGACCACCATCTTGATCGCCGGATCTCAGGCGTCGGTTCGGCAAAGTCTCGGGGACGCGATCCGTCCATCAGTGGCAGCCGCATGATCGACGGGCCGATGTCGTTCTGCAGGTAGGGATCGAAGCGAACCGCCCGGCGCTGCTGGGCCCGCTCAGGGCCCGGATCGAGCCAATCGGGCTTGGCCAAGGACGCGCAGCCGCAGCAGAACGCCAGGGCGATGGTCAGCAACGCAGAGCGGACGGCGTGCATGGGGCGGCACCGGAGCAAGGACGATTCTGAGGGCGATTCTGAGAGCGGGAGTGTAGGAAACCACCCCGACAGCACCCAAGAGAGATTTTCCCCGGCGGAAACGGCCATGGATGGCCGAACGCATGCTACGGCAGGGCGACGTGCAGGAGTGTGGGGGCCGCGCCCTTGGTGGGGTATGCCGAGACAATCTGCCTGCCAATGGACGCTGGCAACAACACGCACATGCCCCTGGTGAGGGAGGGAAGCTGCCAGTCCTCAGAAAGACGGAACTCGCCCGAGAGAACCGCGAGAAAGTGGCAGGCGTCGTCGCCGCCCACCCCCCATTCACCCGCAGGACGCACCTCTTCGAAAATGAAGTAGTCACAGGTCACGAGCCGTCTGGTCGCTTCGTCACCACCGGGTTGCGGCTCCGCGGGGCCGACCGGCACGAACTGGGAGACGGACTCAAGGCCCGCCTCAATGTGCAACGGACGGGCCTTGCCATCCGGTCCTGTGCGGTTCCAGTCGTACAGGCGGTAGGTGACATCGCTCGATTGCTGGATCTCGGCAATGACGAGCCCGGCTCCGATGGCGTGAACGGTGCCCGCGGGAATGAAGATACAGTCGCCTGGGCGGGGCTCGAAGGAGTGCAGGACATCCTCGCAGCGGCCCGCCCGTAGGGCATCCGCCAAGGACGCGCGATCCGTGCCGCTGCGGAGTCCGGCAAACAGCCGACTCCCGGGGACTGCGTCGATCACGTACCACGCCTCCGTCTTGCCCAGTTCTGGCGGCGTCAGCTGCGCCCCGCGACCGTCGTCGGGGTGCACCTGCACCGACAGGTCGCGGCAGGCGTCGAGAAATTTAAAAAGGAGCGGAAAGGCAGTCTGTGGCGAGTGGCGACCAAGAAGCTCGTTTCCACGCTGTTGGACCAGTGCGCCGAGGGTCGCGCCGGCCAGAGGGCCGGCTGCGACGATGCTCTGATCGAGGCCGTGGTCGACGAGTTCCCAGGCCTCGGCGAAGTCGTCGCCCGGCGGCAGATCCCGACCCAGGTGGGTGGTGAAGCGGCGGCCACCCCAGAGATACCGGCGGTAGAGCGGCGTCAGCAGGAGCGGGTGCATGGCGGTTGGCATGATCGCCGTATGTATAGCGAAAGGTATGAGTCAGTGGCGACGCTGGATCTTTGAGGAGCGGCGCCAGTCCGTGGGAACTCGCTTCATGATTGGCAGGGCATAGCCGACTTTTTCCACGGACAGTGAGCTCGGCTTTTGCAGTTTCCACAGCCATTGCGACAGCTTTTCCAGCAGTCTGATCAGCTTTCTGGAACCGTGTCCGCTGGCAGGCATCGCCAAAACGTGCTGCAAGTTTTCCCATGTGGGTGCAAGTTTTCAACCAGTACTGTCCGGTTATAAGTCGAATAGCCGCAACTGTTTACGATCACAGGTCTCTGGAAAAGCGCGGCTCATTTGTGAAAGCAGCGTGTTTATCG
>Ga0209829_10002423_pt1 | contig 14196 bp, 11 predicted proteins | sample C_140205_EF_Meta_FD_187311 | JGI IMG/M metagenome (GOLD analysis project Ga0209829, IMG submission 187311) | Freshwater microbial communities from Lake Croche, Canada to study carbon cycling - C_140205_EF_MetaG (SPAdes) (version 2) | ecosystem: Environmental > Aquatic > Freshwater > Lake...
AAAACTCCCCCGCGCTGCACAGGCCGATGCCAGCCATGAGCGCCTGTTTGTGGGCGAGGCCGAGACGACGTGCGATGAGGGTGATCAGGCCTGCTTTGCTTAGCATGAGCACGGCGGTCAACAGGCAGATAGGCAGCCACAGCAACATGGCTGCCTTGACATCAATCATGAGGCCGACGGAAACAAAGAACAGCGTGAGAAAGAGATCCTTGAGCGGCATCACATCGGCCAGGATGCGGTGCTTGAAGATGGATTCGCTGACAGCGAGTCCGGCGATGAATGCGCCGAGCGCGAGCCCCAGCCCCAGCAAACCACCGACAAAAGCCAGCCCGACGCAGCTGCCGATGACCGAGAGCGTGAAGAGTTCACGGCTGCGGGTGCGCGTCACCGCATTCAGCAGCCATGGGATGACCCACCGCGCGGCCACGCCCGCCAGAATCACAAAGGCGCCCCCGCGCAAAGCCAGCGAGCCAAGACGTGGCATGAGTGCCGTGGCAACACCTTCGTGTGGCAGCAGCAGCGGCAGAAAAAGAAAGAAAACGATGATGAAGAGATCCTGAAAAATTGCCACGGCCAACCCCATGCGTGCACCCGGGCTAGCTTCGAGGCCGAGGTCTTGAAAACTCTTCAAGCTGACCGCAGTGGAACTCATGGCGAGCGCGACGGACACGAGGACGGCCCCTTGCCAGGACGTGGAATGCAGGGCCGTCGCCGCCGCCGCTGCCACCACAATGCAAAGTCCCATCTGCCAGCCACCGCCGACGAAGGCAAGCCGGCGCAGAAAGCGCAGTTCGCCGAGCGAAAATTCCAATCCCAGAGTGAACATCAGCAGCACAACGCCGAACTCCGCCATCTGCGAGACCTGTTCATGCGATTCACCGCCGCCGAGCAGTTGCAGCACGCCGGAGTTTGCAATCAGCACGCCGCAGATGAAATAGCCGGCCAGCATCGACTGCCGCAAATGGAGCAGCAGCAATGAGACCAGCACCACTCCGGCAAGCATCAGCGCCAGCAACGCGAACAACGGCGGGATGGTGGCAGATGCGATGGCAAAGCTTTGAAACATGCGAAGCTTCCCCCTTCGCAGTTCAGCAGTGGCAGATCAAGTTTTGATGCAGACAATGCTGAATCAACTTGCTTCACCAACCTGAGGCAAAGAAATCATTTGCCCACCGGTAAGACTTCCCACCCAGTGGCACCATTTCGGTTGATGTGGCGCTCAGGTCTCCTGCCGTTCGTCAGCGCTGTACTGCAGGTTGTAGAGATTTTGGTAGACCGGGTTGCGGGTCAGCAGTTCCGCATGCGTGCCGCGGTCGAGGATGCGCCCCTGCTCCATGACGATGATCTGATCTGCTTCAAGGATGGTTGAAAGACGATGTGCGATGGCCACGACCGTTTTGCCTGCGGAGAGGGTGTGAATGGCATCCTGAATGATTTTTTCGCTCTCGGTGTCGAGCGCGGAAGTTGCCTCGTCGAGCAGCAGAATCGGCGCATCACGCAAGATGGCGCGGGCGATGGAAATACGCTGCTTCTGACCGCCGGAAAGATTGCACCCGCCTTCGCCGACGATGGCATCGTAGCCATTGCTGATCTGCTCGATGAATTCATGCGCATGGGCCTTTTTTGCGGCGGAGATGATTTCCGCCTCGGTGGCGTCGAGCCGGCCATAGCGGATGTTTTCACGAATGGTGTCGTGAAACAGGAAGATGTCCTGATTGACGATGCCGATGTTCATGCGCAGTGATTTCTGCTTGATGGAACGGATGTCGTGCCCGTCCAGCAGGACCGCACCTTCGTCAGGATCGTAAAAGCGCAGCAGGAGGGAAAAGAGCGTGCTTTTCCCCGCGCCGCTGCGGCCCACGAGGGCGTAAAATTTGCCGGGATCGAGCTTCAGACTGATGCTCGTCACCGCAGGAACTTCCTTCTTTTCGCCGCTGGTTTCGCGATAGTACAGCGCGGCATTCTGGAATTCGATTTCGCCACGCGAACGTCCGGCATCCACTGCTTCAGCGGCGTCTTGAATGTCAGGGGTGCGTTCGAGCAGTTCAAACACCATGCTTGCCGCGACCGTGGTCTTTTGCAGCATCATCTGCACCCGGCTCAATTCCTTCACGGGTGGATAGATCTGTGTGAGAGACATGACGAGCAGGAAAAAGTTCTCCGCCTGAAGACCGCGATCCCAGGCATAAACCAAGCCTACGGCGATGCCCAGAGAGGCGATGGTTTCCACGCAGGGGCCGACGAATTCGATCGCTTTGGCCCAGCGGATGGTGTTGCGCGTCATGCTGGCGTTGGTGCGTTCAAAACGCTGCTCGGCGTGCTTTTCACCAGCGTAGGCTTTGACCAGCCGGATTCCTGCAAAGGATTCCTGCATGGCCACCATCAGCTCTCTGGAGTCATATTCCTCACGCGCTCCGGTCTTGCGCACCTTTTTGCCGATGCGGATGATCGGCAGCAGGCATAACGGGAAGACGACCAGTGACATGAGCGTGAAAATCCAGTCCTGCGCGAAGAGGACGACCAGGATGGAGATGATCGTCAGCGGACGCTGCGCCAGAATTTGAATCAGCTGCATGGCATTGCGCTGGACCACCGCAGTCTGGCTGGTGACCGTCTGCATCAGCTCGCCAGTTTTGGCGGAGTTGAAAAAAGCCGGAGACTGCCGCATAACGCAATGAAAGGCATCATTGCGAAGCTGATAGGCCACCTTGCTGGTGACCCATGCCTGCATGTAACTGGAAAGGTAGCCAAAAAAGCCGCGGAGAAAGATCAGCACTGGAATGAACGAGCAGGCGATCATCACACCTGTCAGGCCAATGGGGGCGTCAGCGTCGAGATCAAACATCCTGGCCAGATTGATTTCACCAATCAACGGCAGTTCGGTGCCCTCTCCCAGAGTGCGGGTCTTGCCTTTCAAAACCAATGAGAAGATCAGCTGGAACCCAATCAGCATGAATCCGTTGAAGACGGCGCTGATCATTCCCAGCAGGATGCTCAGTGCGAAACGGCCACGATATGGAATGACATACTTCCAGATGGAAGTGAGCGTTTTTTTTACCAGGAGGGCGAACTGAGGATCTTCCGGATGGTGCATGAACGATGATGTAACAGGGGGATGGGAAACGCCGGGCGTCTCGGCTTCATTTAACGGTTGTATTGGCACCAGCACAAGGCTCAACCGCCGCCCAGATGCTGGCGGTAGATGGCGTCCAGCCGGTCGAGCATGACAGCAAGGCTGTGATGATTCATGACCAGCTGCCGCCCGGCGCCGCACATGGCCTGAGTTTGGGACTTTTGCTCCAGGGTTTCGTGGATGGCGGCGGCAAGAGCGGCAGCGTCATGAGGTGGCACCAGCCGGCCTGTTTCACCTTGCCTGATAATGCTGGGAATACCGCCGACGTTACTTGCAACGACAGGTATCCCCATGGCCAGAGCCTGCAGTCCTGACTGGGGAATGGCCTCATGAAAGGAAGGAATGGCAATGATATCAAGGGTGCGCATGATTTCAGGCACATCTTCGCGGTGTCCTAAAAATGTGAATTGATTCCCAACCGCAAACTTTGAAATTTCGGACTTCACGTAGTCAATGGACGGCCCTTCCCCGGCGATGATGCAGTGGACCTCAATGCCGTATTGTGTTTTGAGCAGATGAACAGCTTCTGCCAGGACCTGAATGCCTTTGGCGGCACGAATCACCGTGATCATGCCGATGAGCGGTTTTGCAGATGGCAGCGCATAGGCTGAGAAATCTGCTTTTGGGCCCTCGGGCTCGAAGCGTTCGAGATCGACCCCGGTGGGCAGGGTGGTGATTCTCCGCAGGTCCAGGTCAAAGGTGGAAATCAGTGAACTGGTGATCTTGGGACTGGTTGTGATGATGTGATGACTCCACTCCTTGTACATCAGGCGGCTGAGCGATTTGTTCGGAATGGGGACGTCAAAATGGCGGCTGCGAATAATCAGCGGCACCCGTGCGATGCGTGCAGCGATGGTGAGCAGCCACCCATCCCGTGAACTGTGAGGATTGACGATCTCGATGCGCTGGCGATGCAGCCACCACGCAAGTTTGAGGATATAAAGAGGCAGCAGAACGCGCTGATCAAAGCGCTGGGCCAGCACCGGCACACCTGCCTGGGTGGCTCGTTGATAAATCTGGCTGTCCTCGGGGGCGATCAGCCAGACTTCACTGCCGCGGCTGCGGAACCCGTTTATTTCCGCCATAATGCGGTGTTCCTGACCACCCCAGCCAGTGGAGGCCTCGGAGTGGGCGATGCGCCAATTGCGTTTGAGGGGGATGGAATCAGCCATGAAGTCCGCGCTGCTCTATTACTCAAGCAGCGGGGTGCCAAATCTTTTTTTTGGCGCGGTGTTTCATGCAAACACCGGCGCCGGCTGGCGCAGGGTGTTTTTTGCCGTGCAATCAAGATGCCGTGCATAGATCTCATCGAGGCGATCCAGCATGGTGTCCAGACTGTGCTGGTTTTCCACCAGCGCACGCCCGGCGCGGCACATTTGCTGCGTTTGTTCCCGTTCGTCGATCGCTTGCGCAATGCGTGCGGCCATGGCGGCAGCATTTCCAGTCGGGAAAATGCGCCCGGTATTGCCTTCAAGGATGATTTCCGGGATGCCACCACAATCACTGCCGACCACCGCAGTGCCGCAGGCGAGAGCCTGAAGGCCGATCTGTGGCACCCCTTCATGCTTGAGCGAAGGAATGCACAGCACATCGAGCGCGCGCAGCACGTCCGCGATGTCTTCACGATGCCCGGTGAACTTGACGCAGTCTCCGGCGCCATGGCTCTGCGCCATGGCTGCATAAACTTCAACGGGGGCGCCACCACCGACGACCACGTACTGAAAATCTCGACCGGACTCGCGCAACAAGCGGATCGCTTCAAAGAAGGTCGCATGGCCTTTCCAGGAACGCAGCACCGATACCATGCCGATGACCGGTGATGCGCCGGATCCTCTGAGCATAGGCAGTTCAGCCTTGGGACCTTCAGGATGAAACTGGCTCACATCGATACCGGTGGGAAGCGTGGTGGCGCGGTCCTCCCCAAGGCGAAACGTGGTGCGAATGTAGTCGGTGATTTTCCGGCTCGTGGTCAGTGCATGATCCGCGAGAGTGGTGAATTTGTGTCTGCTGATTTTAGGACTGCGGTCTACCACGTCAATGTGCCGGGTGCGCAGCAGCAGTGGGGTGCGGGCCAGCCGTGCGGCCATGCCAACCAGCCAGCCATCACGGGAACTGTGAGTGTTGACGATCTGAATTTGCTCGCGTCGAAGCCATAGCGCCAGCCGCAGCATTTCGAATGGCAGCAGCCTGCGGTCAAAGGTGCAGGCATGGGTGGTGATGCCCGCTGCACGTGCTCGTGCCATGATCTGGCTGTCTGGATGCGCGATGAGAAATACTGGGCAGCCACGTCGCTGAAATCCGGTCAATTCCGCCATGACACGATGCTCTTGTCCACCCCAGCCGAGGGAAGCCTCAGAATGGACGATGCGCCAAGGTTGAGATTGAGTTGTGGGCATGGTTGCAGGCTGTTGGAGAGAGGTTTTGTCACAGTGGGTTGGGACTGGCCTCAAATTAATTCGTTAATTCCCTCAACCCTAGGGCGTTAGATTTAGAAATTCAATGCCATTATGTTGTAATGGTATGCGCCACATGACGTCCGGTCATGCTGTTGCATGTTGATCGTATTAAAGAACTACAATTAAATAATCAACACCAATATTGGTCATGGTCGGCATCGCATGAGCCTGATCGGCTCTCTTTTCGGAAAAAAGTTCTCGCAAGCCTTCTGCCTTGCCCTCATATACAATTTTTCACCACCGACTTTCTAAATGACGTCATCCACCATCGGCATCATCGGCTTGGGCTATGTGGGCCTGCCATTGAGCCTCCAGTTTGCCCGGACGGGAAGTACCGTGCTGGGATTCGACATTGATCCCGCCAAAATCAAATCCTTGGACGCAGGAGAGAGTTACATCCTGCACATCCCTGCTGATTCTGTGAGTGCTCAGCGTGAGGCGGGACGCTTTTCCGCCACCACGGACTTCGCGCGCGTCTGCGAATGTGAGGCCATCATCATCTGCGTTCCCACGCCGCTGGCGAAGCACCGCGAGCCGGACCTCACCTATGTCCTGAATACGGGGCGCTCCATCGCCCCCCACCTGCAGCCTGGCCAGTTGGTGGTATTGGAGTCTACGACATATCCGGGTACGACGGACACTGAACTGCGCGAGGTGTTGGAAGCCGGATCCAGCCTTAAAGCGGGGGTGGATTTTCACCTCGCTTTCTCTCCTGAGCGCGAGGATCCGGGCAATCCACAGAGCGATGTGGCCGTGATTCCGAAAATTGTCGGTGGCTTCACTCCAGAATGCCTGACGCATGCCCTGAGTGTGTATGGCCGGGCGATCAAGACGCTGGTGCCGGTGGAGTCCTGCCGTGTGGCGGAGGCGGTGAAGCTGACGGAAAACATTTTCCGCGCCGTGAACATCGCCATGGTTAACGAACTCAAGGTCGTCTATGCCGCCATGGGCATCGACATCTGGGACGTGATCGATGCGGCGAAGACGAAGCCGTTTGGTTTCATGCCCTTTTATCCCGGGCCCGGCCTCGGTGGCCATTGCATCCCGATCGATCCCTTCTATCTCACCTGGAAAGCACGTGAGTATGGTCAGGAGACGCGCTTCATCGAGCTGGCGGGCGAGGTCAACACCGCCATGCCAGCCTACGTGATTCAGCGTGTGGGGGAGGCGCTGGCCTCGCTCCTCCTGACGATCCGTGACAGCCGCATTCTCATGATCGGCATCGCCTACAAATCCAACGTGGATGATGACCGTGAAAGTCCGGCCTATGTGCTGTGGGATCAGTTGGAACAGCAGGGCGCGGAAGTGGACTACCACGATCCGCACGTGCCGGTGATCCGGCCCTCGCGTGAGCATGCGCATTTCGCAGGACGCAAAAGCGTGCCGCTGGCGGCAGGCGCCTTGGCGGATTACGATCTGGTGCTTGTGGCCACGAACCACAATGCGGTTAATATCGCGCTCATCGCGGAACATGCACGGCTTGTGGTGGATTCACGCAATGCGCTCAGTGCCCTGATGAAGGGCCAACCAAATTATTTCAAAGCATGAAGGCTCTCGTCACGGGTGGTGCAGGTTTTATCGGCTCTCATATTTCCGAAGCGCTCTGCCGCAAAGGGGCTGAAGTCGTCGTTTTGGACAATCTCTCTCTAGGCAGTCCAGCCAATCTCGATTGGAAAAAATCGGGGGACAAGATCGACCTTGTCGAAGGGGATGTTCGCGATCAAGCGCTGCTGGCAAAGCTGATGCCCGGCATCGACTGGGTGTTTCACCAGGGCGCACTTCCCTCGGTGCCGCGTTCCGTTGCGGCGCCGCTGGAGAGCAATGAGAACAATCTCGATGGCACGCTGAATGTGCTGCTCGCCGCCAGAGACGCCGGGGTGAAGCGGCTGATGTTTGCGTCTTCGTCCTCGATCTACGGGAATGCAGACGTGCCTGCGAAGCATGAAGAGCTGCCCGTGCAGCCGCTGTCTCCCTATGCGCTGCAAAAGTACGGTGGGGAGCGTTACTGCCAGCTCTTCCATCAGCTCTATGGTTTTGAAGCCATCGCGCTGCGCTACTTCAACATCTTCGGGCCGCGCCAGGCATTTGATTCGCCGTATTCCGGGGTGATCGCGAAGTTCTGCACCTTCATGTTGCAGGGCCAGCCGCCAGTGATCTTTGGTGACGGCAGTCAGGCGCGTGATTTCACCTTTGTGGACAACGCCGTCGCGGCGAACCTGCTCGCCGCCGAGGCGCCTGCGGAGAAAGCCGCGGGCAAGGTCTTCAACGTGGCCGCCGGGCACTCCATTGATCTGCTCCGCCTCGTGAAGGACATCAACCAGCTGACCGGCCAGCAGCTGCAGCCACGGTTTGAACCGGCGCGTGCGGGAGACGTTCTGCATTCCCTGGCGGACATCAGCGCCGCCCGTGCTGGCCTGAACTATGAAGTGAAAGTCGGCTGGGAGGAAGGTCTGCGCCAGACGCTGGAGTTTTACAAAACCACTGCCGATAACTGATTGAGCAAGAAACAATATGCGGAGGCTTGCTGCCGGGCATTGAGCCTGCTCCAGAAGGACCGTCATGAAATCTAAAGCCCGAATCATTCTGGATGCCTACAATGGTTTGCTGCGCACCTGCGGCAGCAAGCTCCGTGTTACGGACGCAGATGACGCCCCCGGGGTGCTGGAGCGCCGCATGCTTCTCGCTGCGGGTCGTGAATCCGGTGTGAACCCGCTGGAATTGCACTTCAACGGAGCCCAGACCGCCAACTGTGACTCCGAGTGGCCCAACGCAGAGGTGTTTCGACTCAAGGATGTCTGGCTCACAGGAGACCAGGGACAGGTGTTTTTGGAAGATGGTTCACTTTTCGCTCCATGGGCGCTGCCCTATGACCTGAAGGTGCTCAAAATCTATCGGCCTCTCAAACTTGGGGCCAAACGTTGGACCGGTCCGCCCTTGTTTCACCTGACCGGACGGAATCACGACAATCGTGGGCACTTCATGATTGAGCACCTGCCACGATTGATGGCGGCGCGTGACTATCTCAAATCCCTGCCTGATTATCGTATCCTGACCGCTCCCGGTCATGGCCGCTGGCAGTCGCGCTATGTGGAGTTCGTGGGGCTCGACCCCTCCAAGGTGATCGAAGGCACTCAGGGAACCATGCGGGTGGATGAACTGATTTTTGTGCCAAACATGTTTACCGGAGGCGGGCTGTGCGCACCGCATTTCTACTCGGAGCTTTCCAAGTGTGCCGCTACTGCACCCCTGGCCGACGGACCGGGACGCCCGCTGTTCATCACGCGCAAGGATGCACCGGACAAGCAGCTGCTGAATGAGGACCGCATTGTCGAAATTCTCCGCAGCCGTCTGGGGGAAGTGGATGTGATCAGCCTGGGGAAATACTCGATGGCGGAGCAAATTGGCATGTTTCGTGCCGCTCCCCTCATAATGGGCCCCATCGGGCAGGGCTTGTGCAATGTGCTTTTCACGCATGATTCGCTCTGCGTGATCCTGACGCCGGGATCAGTCGAGCAGCCCGTGCATGGGACTGCGCATGCTTCTCAGCTGGCGAGGCTGTGCGGCAGCAGTTCCGTGACCTTCCTCTCGGGTGAGAGCCTGCCCTCACGGGCGAACTGGAGTTTTCCTGAGCAGCATTTTACCGAGCTGCTGGATCGGCTGCTTGAGCGCCCGGAGGCCTCCAGGCTCAAACGGAAAGCCTGAGGGTGGCCGTCATGATGGCGGTTCCTCCTGGACCGACGTCTCGTTCGTTTGCCATGCAGGGACGGCATGCAGAAGAATGGATCGCGAATTGAGGTTGCCTCACGGTGGTTACCGGCTTTTGTTCACCATCCAAACTAAGTTTAATGGAGTCAGACATCCGAGCACTAAAACAAAAAATCATTCGAGCTGCCAGCATTTCTGGTGAGGGGCACATCGCCAGTGCTTTTTCCATTCTCGACATTCTGTGGGTGCTCTATCACAGCATCTTGCGCAATGATCCGGCGCAGCCGCAGGATCCATTGCGTGATCGCTTTGTGCTGAGCAAAGGCCACGCCTCCCTCGGCATCTACGGCATTTTGGCCCAGCGCGGCTTCTTTCCGCTGGAAGAATTGAACACCTTCGCATCCTCCAGCGGCAGGCTGGGCGGTCATCCTGATTCACGTAAAGTCCCCGGCGTTGAAGCCTCCACTGGTTCCCTCGGCCACGGCATGCCCATGGCGGCGGGCATGGCGCTCGGATTGAAAATTCGTGGCTCCACTTCCCGCGTCGTTTGCATTGTCGGCGATGGCGAATGCAATGAAGGTGCAGTGTGGGAGGGCGCACTCCTCGCCGCTCATCACCAGCTCGGTAATTTCACCTGCATCGTCGATTACAACCACTCCGGTGACCGTGCGCTCATGCTGGGCGACCTATGCGCCAAATTCAGCGCCTTCGGCTGGGAGACCACTGAGATCGACGGCCACGATCATGCGCAGATCAAGGCCGCACTCGCACCTCATGGCGGCGACGTGCCGCGTGCGATCATCGCGCGCACCATCAAAGGCCAGGGCTGTACTGAAATGGAAAACAATCCGGCCTGGCATCACAAGGCTCCCAAGGCGGACGAACTGGAGGCATTGCTGGCCCAGCTGACATGAGAAAGCAGTTTGTCACCACCACCGAACGTCTGCTGGACGAAGATGAGCGCGTCGTCGTCCTGCTGGGCGACATCGGCGTGTTTGCCTTCCGCAACGCCTTCAAAAAGCACCCGCAGCGGATCATCAACATCGGCATTCTGGAGCAGGCCACGGTCAGCGTGGCGGCCGGACTGGCCAAGGAGGGATTCATCCCCCTTTTCCACAGCATCGCGCCCTTCGTCGTTGAACGTGCCTTTGAGCAGATCAAGGTGGACTTTGGCTATCAATCGCTGGGCGGAAACTTCGTCTCCGTTGGCGGCTCCTACGACTACGCCGCCCTCGGCTGCTCGCATCATTGCCCCGGCGATGTGTCCTTGATGCAAGCCGTGCCTGGAGTCGAGATCATCGTGCCCGGACATCCTGCGGAATTGGATGCGCTGATGTCGCAGACCTACGCCAGCGGTCATCCGACGTATTACCGTTTGTCAGAGCGCTCAAATCGTAGCGCTCAGAGCGTTACTTTTGGCAAAGCCGAAGTTATTCGCAGCGGCAACGGACCCACGGTTGTCACGGTCGGGCCGTTTCTGGACCGTGTGGTCGAAGCACTCGAGGGCAAAGATGCCACGATCCTGTATTACACCACCATCACCCCGTTCGATGCCGCCACGCTGCAGCAGCATGCGGGTGATGGGCGCATCCTTTGCGTCGAACCCTTCTACGAAGGCACCCTCGCCGCCAGTGTGACACAGGCCCTGCGTGGCAAACGCATCGCTCTCAGCAGCATGGGCGTGCCTCGACAGTTCCTCACCTCCTACGGCAACGCGGATTATCATGACCGTTCCTGCGGCCTGCTGGCCCCGGACATCCGCGCCCGTTTTGAAGAGCTTTGCCATGTCTGAATCCTACTTTCACGCCGATGCCGGCATCGCCCTCGATGGCGTCCCTCGCGAACCTTTGCAGGACTGCCGCGTGCTGCTCACCGGCGCCTCGGGAGTCGTGGGCATCCACATGGCCGCCGCGTTTCGCCGTCTGATTGATGAAGGCTCCAAGCTGCGCCTGCAGGTGACCTTTCAAAGCCCCGTGACCGGTGTGATCGCTGAAATGCTCGATCATCCGCAGATCTCCATCCGCCGTGGGGACCTGACCGACTCCGCTTTTCGCCGCAGCCTCGACCAAGCGGAGCTCGTCCTGCATGCCGCCGGTTACGGTCAGCCCGGACGTTTTTTGGAGAACCCCGGCAAAACCATCCGCCTCAACACCGAGGCCACGCTGGATCTCCTGGAAAAGGTTCCCACCGGCGGCCGCTTCCTCTTTGTGAGCACCAGCGAGCTCTACGTTGGTCTGCCTGCTGGTGAGCCAAACAGTGAAGACCGCATCGGTACCACGAACACCACCCATCCGCGCGCCTGCTACATTGAAGGAAAGCGCTGCGGTGAAGCCGCGTGCAACGCCGCCCGTGCCGGTGGCATCCAGGCCGTATCCGCACGTCTCGCTCTCGCCTACGGTCCCGGCGCACACGCGCATGACCGCCGCGTTCTCTACACCTTCATCGAAAAAGCCCTCAAGCATGGCGAGATCGCCATGATGGACCACGGCGAAGCCCGCCGCATCTACTGCTACGCGCCAGATGCAGTGCGCATCATGCTCCGCGCCGTGCTGGAAGGCCGCGAACCCATCTACAATGTCGGCGGCCGTGGCGTGCTTCTCATTCGCGAGGTCGCGGAGAAAATCGGTGCCCAGCTTGGCGTGCCCGTACGCCTGCCGGAGACCGCCAAACCGCTCGAAGGCGCCCCTGCTGAAGTGGGCATCGACATGGGGCTGTACGAGCGGGAGTTCGGCCCCCTCAAATACGTTGACTTTGACGAGGGACTTCGTAGAACCATCGCATGGCATCGCCGGGAACAACCGGCGGCTGCGTGATTGATCTATGGCTCGTTATCTCGTTACCGGCAGCGCCGGCATGTTGGGTTCCTCGCTTCGCCGTCTGCTGGGCGAAGAGGGTGCGGTGTATCTGACACGGGAGGATGCCGATCTCACAAATTTTGAAGCCACTGCGGCTCTTTTTCGCACCCACAAACCGGAGTTTGTCATCCACTGCGCCGCCGTCGTCGGGGGCATCGGCAGCAACAGCATCCATTCCGGCGAGTACTTCCGTCACAATATCCTCATCAATCTCAACGTGCTGGAAGCCGCACGTCAGTCCGGGGTGAAGCGTCTGATCTCCTTCATGTCCACCTGCGTGTTCCCGGACAAGACCGAATACCCGCTGAAGGAAAAGAACCTTCACAACGGCGCCCCGCATCCATCCAATTTCGGCTACGCCTACGCCAAGCGCATGCTGGAGGTGCAAAGCGCGGCCTACCGCAAGGAATGGAACTGCGACTTCATCGTCGCCATCCCCACCAACATGTATGGCCCCGGCGACGACTTCGCCCTTGAAGGCGGCCATGTGATGCCCTCCCTCATCCACCGCTGCTTCCTGCGCCAGCAAGAGGGCGCCGACTTGCCCGTCTGGGGCAGCGGTACACCGCTGCGTGAGTTCGTCTACGTTGATGACATCGCCAAGCTCGCGCTCTGGGCGCTGGAGAATTACCACGAGGAGGAAGCCATCATCTTCTCCTCCGGCATCGAGCGCAGCATCAAGGAACTCGTCGAAATCGTGGCCGACAAGATGCAGTTCACCGGCAAGATTGTGTGGGACTCCACCAAGCCCGACGGCCAGTTCCGCAAGCCTTCAGACACCACCAAGCTCCGCAGCTATCTCCCAGATTTCCAGTTCACCACGCTCGACGAAGGCGTCGAAAAGAGCGTCGCGTGGTTCAAGGCCAACTATCCCAACATCCGCCAATGACCGTCCAAACCATCCAGCCCGCCGACCTCGAAGCCATTCTGGGCGAGCCAATCAGCGAGCGCTTCACGAAGCGCCTCGCCGAATTCGATTTGCGCTTCACCGAGATCACTCCTCAGGAGCGCGACCAGTACATCCTGGAAGCCGTGCGTGCGCTGGTGAACCCCGAACTTAAAGTCGCCGGCGAGCACCGCATTGGCGACTGGGAGCGCGGCTGGGGGGAGAACTTCGACATCTTCTGCAAAACCGGCAATCCCGATGCGGCTGTGCCCCTCTACTTTGGCAAGCACCCCATCGTGCGCTGGCGCCGCCGCTGGGTGCGCCCGGTGTCCGAGTCCTTTGACTACCGCATCATTTGCCTCCTCGTGGAGTACGCCATGGAGCGTTATATGAAGGACGCTGCCGGCATTTATGAGTTTGGCTGCGGTCCGGGCTACCACCTGCTGCGTGCGCGCAAAATCAACCCCACCGCGCATCTCGTCGGCCTCGACTGGACCACAGCGTCACAAAAGATCCTGAATGGCATGGCTGAGAGCGGCATTGACACGAATCTCGAAGGCCGCAACTTTGACTTTTACCATCCGGATGAAACCCTGGAGTTTCTGCCGAACAGCGTCGCCTACAGCGTGGCTGCGCTTGAGCAGGTGGGCCCCCGCCATGAGGCCTTCATCCAGTTCTTGCTGAAGAAGAAGCCGGAGCTCGTGGTGCATTTTGAGCCGATCGACGAAGTGCTGGAAAAAGACGACCTGCACGATCAGCTCTCGGTCTTGTACTCAAACAAGCGCAACTACCTCCGCGGCTATCTCCCCCGCCTCGAAGAACTCGAGCGCGAAGGCAAGCTCACCATCCACCGCAAGCAGCGTGTCCACAGCGGCAGCTTCTTCATCGAAGGGCATTCGCTCATCGTCTGGTCCCCCAACCGCTAAAGCCATTCCATGAGCGATTCATTCAACGTCGTCAATTTTGCCTCCGCCGATGAGCGCGAACGCCGCAAGGCGATGACCAGTCTCATCGAAAACTGCCCCATTCCTCCCGAGGAGCGCATGGACAACATGGGCCTCTTCCTCAGCTCCAAGACCTGGGCGCGCCTCAAGTTCATGGACTTCATGTATCAGAAGATCGTCGAACTCCCCGGCGTCATCATGGAGTTCGGCACCCGCT
>Ga0209829_10002425_pt1 | contig 14173 bp, 7 predicted proteins | sample C_140205_EF_Meta_FD_187311 | JGI IMG/M metagenome (GOLD analysis project Ga0209829, IMG submission 187311) | Freshwater microbial communities from Lake Croche, Canada to study carbon cycling - C_140205_EF_MetaG (SPAdes) (version 2) | ecosystem: Environmental > Aquatic > Freshwater > Lake...
CTTAGAATTTCGTTGTTAATTTTCTTTTCCCGTTCTTCCAATATAATCTTTTGCAATTACAAAAATGAATCTACATTTGAGTATAAATCAATTAAGATGGATCCAGTATTAAGTTTGAAAAATTTGAAAAAATATTACGCTACACAAAAAGCGGTGGATGACATTAGTTTTGATATCGCCAAAGGCAGCATATTTGGATTACTTGGTCCCAATGGTGCAGGCAAAACCACTTTGCTTAGAATGATCACTGGCATTTTTTATCCTGATGGAGGTGAAATTATTTTGGATGGCCAAGCTTTTGATGCAGTGCATGACATAGAAAAAATTGGCTATATGCCCGAAGAACGTGGCATGTATAAAAAAATGAAAATTGGGGAACAAACTTTGTATTTGGCACAGTTAAAAGGAATGTCTAAAGCGGAGGCCACTGAAAAAATAAAATATTGGTTCAAGAAATTTGAGATGGAAAGTTGGTGGAATAAAAAAGTAGAAGACTTAAGTAAGGGAATGAGTCAAAAATTACAATTTGTCATTACCGTTTTACACGAACCCAAACTAATAATATTAGACGAGCCCTTTAGTGGCCTTGACCCTTTAAATGCCAATTTAATTAAGGATGAAATTTATGCCTTAGCTAAAAAAGGGGCCACCATTATCTTCAGTACCCACCGTATGGAGCAAGTAGAAGAAATTTGCGACCATATTGTGCTGGTCAATTTAGGCAAGAAGATTCTAGATGGTTCTGTTGCAGCTATCAAACAACAATTCAAGGAAAACATATTTTCTATTGAAACTGAAGCCGGTGTTAATTTAACCCCTAGCCCTGCTTTTACTTTGGTTCGAACAGAAGGCAGTAAATCCATCGTTAAAATTAATGATGATTTTCGTTCCAATGATTTATTACAACAAATGATTACTCAAAACATCCAAGTGCTTGGCTTTAATGAAGTATTGCCTTCTTTGAATGATATTTTTATTCATTTGGTAGAAGGTACACATGCAGGCGCAAGAGCTTTTCAAAATATTCAAGATTAAATAAAAAATGATGAATAAAACTTGGTTAATCATACAAAGAGAATACAGTACCAGAGTTAAAAATAAACGTTTTTTAATCCTTACTTTTTTAATGCCCTTATTAATTGTGGGCTTAATAAGCGTTTCCACTTATTTGTCTATTTCCGGCGTAGAACATAGAAATATTGCGGTAGTAGATCCGAATGGTTTTATCCAAAATTCTTTAAAAAATACCAGTCAAATTAATTTTAGTTTTCCTGCCCATGTAGATACGACTAATTACGAAAAGCAAGGATTCACTGATATTCTTATATTACCCAAGTTTGAGAACAATAAAAAAACCAACTACATCTTAAGGTCAAAAAAATCAATGGGTTTAATGATGCAAGAAAGCATCACCAATAAAATCAATACCGCCATTGAAGACCAAATGTTACAAGAAGCAGGCATTCATCAAAATGTGTTGGATTCTATTCATACAGCATCGCAATTTGCAGAATTAAAAGCTTACGAAGACAAAGGAACTAGCAGCAAAGAAAGTAGTGCCGGACTGGCCATGGGCATTGGTTATGCCAGTGGTTTATTGATCTACATTACCATGTTCATTTATGGCACGATGGTGATGCGTGGGGTGATGGAAGAAAAAACCAATCGCATTGCCGAAGTAATTATTAGTAGTGTGAAACCTTTTGAACTCATGATGGGAAAAATAATTGGTATTGGTGCAGTTGGCCTAACACAGTTTTTACTATGGATCGTTTTAATTATTAGTTTAACCAGTGCCGCAGCTGGACTTTTACCAGCCGATGTACAACATCAAGTCTCAAGTTTACAGCAAAACAATGGTCAAATGGCTGGCGGCATGATGCAAGCAAGTGAAACAGCAGTTAAAATTTATAATTTTCAACATACGATTGCCACTGCCAACTGGCCATTAATCATTGCTTGTTTTATTTTTTATTTTCTAGGGGGTTATTTATTTTATGCTGCCTTATTTGCAGCTGTGGGCAGCACAGTTAATGAAGATCCTCAGGATGCACAAAGTTTAATGTTTCCCATCACCATGCCATTGATTTTATCCTATTTGATTACCAATATGGTCACGCAAAATCCCAATACGCCCATCGCTTTTTGGGCCAGCATGATTCCATTTAGCTCACCGATGGTGATGATGGCGCGTGTGGCCTATGGGGTACCAAGTGCTGTTAGTTATTGGGAATTGGTATTAAGTATGCTAATTTTAATTGCTGGCTTTATTTTTACCACCTGGCTAAGTGGCCGAATATACCGAACTGGCATTTTATTGTATGGCAAAAAAGTTACTTGGAAAGTATTAATCAAATGGGCTTTCAAAAAAGTATAAACTACTAAAAAATTATAAAGCAATTCTTATGTTCACCCCTGCCCTGGTATTGGTAATGGGCGGTGAAGAAGAAATATAAGGCGTTGTTTTGCGCTGATCAAAGAAGAACTTTAAATTAATCTTACTATTTAAGACATAGTCTATGGAAGGTTGTATGGTCACATCTTTCTGACCACCCGTGCCATAGGCTTCTTTTTGATCCAATCTGCTATTGCTATTGTATACATCTCTTATAGCAATATCAAATCTAAAAGTTAATTCATTGCTTAACTTATTGTTGTTCAAGCCCGGTATGGTAAAGGGTAATTTCAAGCCTTTCTTTTTGTAGGCGGTACCAAATACAAATTCCGTACTGTTGTTTTCACTCAATTGATAGTCAATCAAACTCAAAGAAAGTATTCTGCTTTTCTTATATTCGAAACGAAGTGACCACTGTGACAAAGTGGTTAAATTAATCCCAATCAATGGTTCCATTTTTTCACTAATGGTAATATTGGGCACTAAGTAATAAGGCACATAATTTTTACTTACGGTATCTAAGAAGGAGGGGGCACTTCTTCTGCCAGTATCTGCATACATTAATGAACTAGTGAAACTATTCATGGACAAATTACTATTGTAGCCATGGGTTAAAGTAATATTGGAAAATATAGTCGACAACAATGGTGTTTTGGCTAGCCCATTGTACATGATATTCCAATTGGGCTTAGGCAACATCCCTGAAAATGGATTGGACCTGATGCTGGAATTGTTTTGGTTTAATAAATTTACTTTTTGTGGATCCTGACCCGTATAGGCAGCTATAAATGCAGGGATTAAAACATCTTGTGCATACTTACCATAGCCAGTGGCATATTTACCTGAAAATTGCTTATCAGGTGACAATTGTTTCCAATATTCATTATTGATAGCAACACGCTTTGAAATTTGTTCTCTATAACTTTCAAATGCTCTAAATTGCTCTGAGATTACATTGGGATTATGCGTTGAAAAGAAAGTATTCAAGGCCATGTAGCTTATATTAAAACCACCAGCAGACAATGGATTGTTATGGGTTGGATTATTGTACTGTGGATTGGTTGCTCCATAATAACTGTTCGTATCCTTAAATAATTCTGTGTATTCTTTGGTAAATGATTTATTCACCATCACATCAATGATTAAAGTTTTAATAGGCTCGGCCATCATTCTAAAAGAAAACTTTTGATCAAAAGTTTGCCTAAAAATCATATTGAAATTTGGATCTCTTTTAATTTGTCGATGCGCATACTGCTCATTCAACCAATTGGAATCTGGTTGCCTACCCAAAAACATGTAATCCATGGTAGGAGAAAATCCTGTCCCTGTTTTATTTAAAAATTCTACCTCTCCATCATAGCCGGGCAATCTACTGTTAAAGCTTTCGGTATAATCCGCATTCGCAGTTTTGAGCATGGTCAAGAACCTAGCAATAGATCTCACAGGCCCAGGCACATTGATTTGTTCATTGGCCTTTAACACTCTTTGTGCAATGCGCTCCTGCCTTTTGGCTTCTCTCCATTTTTTTAAAGTAGAGTCTCTTTCTTTACCAATTTTCCCAGCCAAGGCTTCGGATTTGCTCATCAACAATTTTGTGGCCAAAGGATTGGTATTGTTTTGCTTATTTATATTCGTTTCCTCACTAATAGCTGCATTCAAATATTTTGATTTTTTATAGAGCGCCGTAAAATTAAACTGTGCGGTAGCTTGATAAGCCAAAGAGTTTTCAATGGTATTACCTAGTTGCACTGCCAACCTACTGGCACCAATCCAATTGTAACTGCTGGCTGCATTCACTCCAGCCAATATCCAATTGGTCAAAGGGAATTTTGAAGTGGGCAAATCATACCTTACTGATGCTTTTTGATTGTACAAAGTATTTCTACCGCTGTTTAATACAGGAACAATTCTGGCCAATAATTCTGTTGAAGATAAAGTACTATTGGGTCCATCTGGCTCATCAATTCTTGAATTCATATTGGCCGAAAAATCCATATTGATGGATCTGGTAAAAGGCCAGCGCATATTAAACAACTGGCTCTTGGTAAAATATTTATCGTAAGTAGTTTCTACTTTATCAATGGTTCTGTCAGAAGCATTAATGATTCTGGGGGTGTATTCTCCATACTGCCTGTCCAATACAGTTCTGTAACTAATCATACTTGGCGCAGGACTAAAATTAATGTCCTTAATCCAGGTAAGCCATGGCCAATTGGATTTGATTAGTTTTTTAAATGGTTCAAAGCTTTTCACTTGATTATTGAAAGTATAGCCAATGGCCCCTCTTTGTTTGGTCATTTTATTTTGATCAATGACTGGGCTGGTTTGCAATAATTGAGAATAAGAATAGCTTAAATCAAAATTACTAATACTCAATAGAGAAGGTTTCCCTTTGTTCAGCACTTTCACATTGGTGAAATTCAAGGTTTTAATGGTGGACTGATTCGTTGATAGATTAACCAAAGAATCTCGCTGACGTCCTTGCAAACTACTTATTTCTTTATCGTATTTGATGTCCTTATTGAATGGATCATACTCCGGATTTTCAATGGATTTATTTAAGCCTGCAAAAACTGGAATAGAAATTTTCACATTCTTAGGCAATAATTTTCCGGCATCAATATTAGTAGCAATATCAAATTGAGTGATACCCGTTTTTGCTCTTTGATTCATGTTTTGTTCGATGGTTCCAAAACCAGCAGTGCGCTTATTCATTGAAACTGATACATTACCTAAATCTGCCAATATCATGTCCATTCTACCCAAGGCTGCATAGGAACCAGTTTCGTCCATTTCAGACAATCTTAGTTCATTCATCCACACTTCCGCATCCACATAAGTCTTAGTGGAGCTATTTTCAAAGGCAATTAAAATGCCTCTGATTTCTCCTAAATTGGGATTACCCATTACTGAATAAAGCTGGCCTGCATTGGAACCAGAAGTAATTAAGTTATGAAATTTCTCTGTATAAGATTTATGTTCCTTGTCTCTTTGTAATTTAAGATTCACCAAATCGTTCAAATTTAAATTCATACTATTTTCTGCAGGCCAAACTTTTTCTGCAGTGACACTACTATACGAACCTCTTGGTGTTACTTTTAAAGGTATTCTTATCTCATAGAAGTTATTTTGAAAATCCTGGCCCATTCTAATCACCGCCGTAATGTCTTGGTCCTTGATGGTATTGGAAGAATTAATTTGACTTTCGGCATGTAAAAACATGGATAAATTTCCATACTTGCGAATATCAATATTCATGGTTTTAAATATACCTCTTGGGGTTTTCCCTTTTTGTAAATGGTTCAACTGAACACTTAAGGCTTGTTCATTTTGCAATAAATTTACCCCATTGTTGCTTAACAATTGAACACGCTCAATGCCAGGAGGTATGACATAATTCACTGGTTCTCTACTTCCATTCTGTTCAATACTTACCGCCAAAGTATTAATAGTGGAACTATTGTCTGTGCCAATGGTTTTATAGTTTCCAGAACTATCCACTTCATTGGCGTATTGTCTCCATTGATTACGCACCAAATCCAATTTTGCAAAACGAAGTGTGATGGAATCTTCAAAACCAGTCATGTACATTCTTAAAAAACGAATCGATTTAAAATCGGTAATGCCTCCAATGGATTTTCTTTGAGGATCACGAATGGGTACTCTAAATAAATACCAGTCCTCGGTATGTTGTGTGCCATCTGCATAATTCACAGTGACTTGTTTAGAATCGGTAATGTAATTTGTTTTACCAACCCCCAAACTTGCTTTTTTTAAATCAATGGCATACTCCCAATAAGATTCAGACTCGTTCAATGTATTGTCTCTATTTAAATCTTCATTGTCAGGTAGCATCGTGGCTGCGCTACTATAGACGCTGGTGCCCGCTACCGGTGAATTGCCTTGTGGGTTGTTGAAATATTTGTACCTATCCAAAATACCTGCATTCGAAGCCGTATAGGAATCATCTCTGTACCATTTGTAGTTATCGGCACTAGGGTCATTGATGAATTGTTGTTTCACTACTGAATTAGTAATCTGATCAATGACTTTTTTTCTTTGTAAATTTTCCTCTGCATCATTCAATCCATCCAAACCCACATCCTGGTATTTTCTATCGTCAGGATTATTGCTAAAGGCATTGGTTACTTGGATGGGATTGGTGGGTACTCTTCCCCAAGTAGAACTATCTACAGAGGCAGGAATATTAGGGGTGGGCATTCCATTTTCATAAAAGCGCCTTCCATCTTTCAAAATATCTTCACTCACATTTCCTAGGTTGATATACAATTGTCCGCTAGTGGCCGGTGATTTAATAAATGGATTTTGCATCCAAAATTCAACATATTCAATCACATTGGTTTCAAAATCGGTTTGATCCAAGGCACGCATGATACCTCCCCATTTATCTGTCGGGTTTACAAATTGACCTTTGGTATTTAAATCTTTAAAATTATAATTGTACGGACCTCTGTCTTTTGGATAGTAGCTTAAATCAAAAGTAGGTAATTGGACATCCGTGATATTGGTGGTTTTATTCGGAAATAATTCATTGGTCAATACCTGACGAACTCTTGGATCGCTTAAAGAAGCAATATTGGAGCTCAATGGATTATTGGCACTGTTTCTATCTTGTAAAGTTGGTTCAATTGTATACCATGCAATGCGCGCTCTATTTTTATTGTAATCAATAGAATCAGTCAAAGCCCCTTCTTTAAAACGATCCATTGGCGTGGAAGACAAAGCCCAAGAAGTAAAAGGAAAACGCAAATCAATATTGGTTCTAGTAGATTCAAAATCATCTAAATATACCAAGCCACTACCCCCCTTACCAATTTGTTGCGCATGACCCGGTTGCAAGTAAGCCGCTTCTCCATAAGCCGTGATATAGGATTTGGCCTTTGTTTTATAAAATGGAAGTTTATTCAAAGCCTTAGTGACTGATGGCAATTCCCCTTTGTAATTAAAATCTACTCCATACATCGCATTTTTTATGGGATCAGATCCAAAATTTGTTTTCGTAAAAAAGGGACGTTCACTTAATCTTTCGGTAGAAAACCCTAGATTAAAATTCTTACTGGCTACATAATCTAAACGCAAGGCTCTAAAGCCTCTTTCTTGAAAACCAAATCCTAAATTATTTTCAAAAGAAACATTCACAGGAATATTGGAACTTAAAATACCAGGATTAATAATTCTTACTGTTCCGGATCCATAGTCCACAATATAATCTGTGCCTTCTTTTAAAATTTGTCCACCAGCCCTCACCGTTACAGAACCTGGTGGGACATTGAATGCATTCAAACTAATTTCAGACCCCCCTCCCGCACCTTTTACTTGACCTTCCATGACAAATCGGTTCAAGTTAGTATAGGTTTGTGCTTCTGATTTAATGTTACGATACAATTGAGGAAACAAATATTTTTTCGCAGTTGCGCTGTCTTTTTTAAATAAATCTTTAAAGGCGATGTCTTTTAAATCATCTCCAAAAGGTTCTAACAAAGGAAAAACTATCCTTCCCATTTTAGATAAAACAGTAAACCCTTCTACATAGTCAAAAATTCCATCCGGTTGTGGGTCGTTTCTATTATTCAATCGATCCAATTGTAATATTTTAATTAAAGCCTTCCCCTCTGCGCTTGGATCGGCTACTGGTAAATATCTTTTTTGTCCCAAACTTGGATCCTCATACAATACATTCAATTGGAAATCGGTGGGTTGTATGGTGCCAAACAAATCCAAGGAATAAACGTTTTTCATCATCAAATCCCAAATAGGCAAATCAGTTCGTTGAGTGGTAGCCTTTAACAATTTCAAGTACATAATTTGTTGCACTCCGTTGTTTGGATTAAGTGCAATATTGTCCGAAAATTCACCCACTTGGTACACTTTTCCGTTATAAGTATATTGGAAGGCCACCGCTAATACTTCATCGGGTTGCAATGGAATATTTAAGGACAAGAATCCTATTTGAGGATTGAAAAAATATTCGTTCTCGGTTAACTTACGCGCAAAAGTTCTTTCATAATCTTCCGAAGATCTTAAGCCTTGCATAGAAAGCACGGTTGATACATCGGATGGATTTCTGGCCTTTGGATTGTTGATAATAGAAGTGTACAAACTATTAGAACTATTATCAGGATAGGGATTGCCAATATTGGTTTCTATATTTTTTTTGCTTGGTTTAGACTCCCCTAAATCTGCCAAGCCCACAATGTCTCTTGCATTGGTAGTTTGGCCATTACGATTGGTCACCCATACTTCAATTCTTTTCACTTGCGCTTGAGAATTCACCACAGGCAAATTGCTCATGGCTTTATTGTAGTTATTTCTAAAGTATTGCGCCAATAAAAAGTGTCTGTTTTCCTCGTAATCGTCTAATCTTTTTTGAAAATGTTGGGTGGTCGCACCTCCTTGCAAATTCATGGACTGCCTTTGCGATTTTTGATTGGCAATGGCAGCTGTAACAAACAATCTACCAAATTGCAATTGAGTTTTTACCCCAAATAAATTTTGTGTACTTGGTATTAAAGTACTTCTCGAAATATAATTGATATTACCTGCATCAATGGCTTTAACAATTTCATCTTTCTTGCCTTTATAACTTAATTTGATTTGATTGTCAAAACCAAGATTAGATAAGGAGTTTAAATTAATAGGGATTTTTAATTTGTCTCCAATACTTGCATTCATGCTAAAATTGGTATTGGCATCAAAATCAAAACCTCCATTTTTTCTAGCAGCCTCAGGTAAAGTGGGGTTGGCTACATTCTGGCCTTGGTAACCAGCTTTGATATTAATCTCTCCCACAGGTTTGATGTCTACCTTTAAATCAGAACCGGTTTTACCAAACAATCGATCAAAATAACTATCGTAGACTTTTGCTTTGGGTCTAGAAATTTTTCGATTCAATGTGCCCAAGGAATTGGCCCTTTGCATGAAATAGGCTTCCTCATCTTTATTGGTTTTAAGTTTCCAAAATTCATCAAAACTTAAAGTAGCTGGAATACGTTGTGGTTTGCCAGCCACCATTTCTGAAATAGAATAAGTTTTATTAGTAGGATCATATTCTACTCTTCTTTTTAAAACACTGGTATCATGAAATTCAAATGGATTTTTACTGGGCTCTGATAAAAAATCTCCTCTCTTGTCCCTAATAGGAAAATGAACTGAATCTTTTCCATATTTTCTTTTGATAGAATCTTTTGATTTACTAATGGAAGTATCTGCAAATGGAACTTTCAAAGCGGTGTTCACTTGCGCTGTTAATTCACTCCCCAAAAGAAGCAAAAAACAGGACAGTAAAACCGTTTGAACTATTTTCAAAAGACTTAAATTATTTTTTAAAAATTAGCAGTGCTTCAATGCTGTTTTGATTAAAGCTTCTAAGCTTAATGCCGCCCCCTCTGATTGAATTGTTTTATCTACAGCTTTTTCAGCCACTGCCTTTTGTATACCTAAGGAAACCAAGGCCTGAACGGCATCTTGATGGGGGGTGTTTTTATTAGCCAAGGCAAATCCTCCAGTTGGATGATTGCTCATGTTGATTTTAGATAGCTTATCTCTTAATTCCAAGACCAGTCTTTCCGCCGATTTTTTACCGATGCCTTTGATTTGTTCTAATTGTCTAGCATCCCCTTGCACAATGGCCCTGATAATTTCTTCGGGTTGCATGCCCGACAACATCATTCTTGCAGTACTCGCACCTACCCCAGAAACACTAATTAATTGTAAAAACAATTCCTTTTCTTGTGGATCAAAAAAACCAAAAAGTACTTGGGAATTTTCGGTAAGGTGCAAATAAGTATGGAGTAAGCCTTTCTCTTTTTTTGAAATGGCTTCATAAGTGTTTAAACTAATATTTACCTCATAGCCTACACCCCCTACATCCACTATAAGTTTGGCGGGTGTCAATTGAACAAAATTGCCTTGTAAAAATGCTATCATAATCTGTTCAAATTTAGCACATAAGGAACGAAAAATGGCCATTTGGCCCATTTCTTAGCCAAATTTTCGGATATTTGTAAGCCAAATTAAATGATGCTTAACTATGTCTAGTTTGAATGCCGCCATTACCGCTGTGGGAGGATATGTTCCCGAAACAAAATTGACCAATTTTGACCTTGAAAAAATGGTGGATACCAATGATGAATGGATCAAATCCAGAACAGGGATATCGGAACGAAGCATATTAAGAGAACCAGGAAAAGCAAGTTCAGATATGGCAGTCAAAGCCATTGAAGAAATCATTCGAAAAAAGAAACTAGATCCATTGACCATTGATTGTATTATTTGTGCTACTGTTACACCGGATATGATATTTCCATCAACGGCCAATTTAATTGGAGACAAGATTGGTGCAAAAAATGCCTTTGGTTTTGATTTAGGCGCTGCTTGTAGTGGATTTTTATTTGCGTTAACTACTGCCACCGCTTTTATAGAATCAGGCAGGTATAAAAAAATAATTGTGGTAGGGGTAGATAAAATGAGCGCCATCATTGATTATACCGACAGAGCCACTTGTATTTTATTTGGAGATGGAGCAGGCGCTGTTTTAGTAGAACCCACCACCGATGGATTAGGTCTACAAGATTCCATTTTAAAAACTGATGGATCGGGTGCCCCTTATTTACACATCAAGGCTGGAGGAAGTTTAAAACCAGCCACGATGGAAACAGTGTTGGCCAAGGAACATTATGCTTTTCAGGATGGGCAACCTGTTTTTAAATTTGCTGTAAAAGGCATGGCCGATGTAAGTGCGGAACTCATGGAAAAACACAAATTAACTGGGGACGATATTGCCTGGTTAGTACCGCATCAAGCCAATCTTAGAATTATTGATGCCACAGCCAATAGAATGGGCTTATCCAAAGAAAAAGTAATGATTAATATTGAAAAATATGGCAATACAACTGCAGCCACCATTCCACTTTGTTTATGGGATTGGGAATCCAAATTAAAAAAAGGAGACAATTTAATATTGGCTGCATTTGGCGGAGGATTTACCTGGGGTGCCAGCTGGATCAAATGGGCTTACTAAAAAGACTTATATTTAATTAAATAGTGGTTATGAAAAATAAAAAATACAAGGGCATCAGTACTGTGACTTTGCATACGGCAGGTAAAGAAAATGATAATTTTTCGCATACCACTCCTATTTATGCTACCTCTACTTTTACTTTTGATTCTACCAATGAAGGCATGGAGCGATTCAAAGGAACAGATAAAACACGCATTTATTCAAGATGGGGCAACCCTACTTTTGTGGCTGCGGAAAAAACCATTGAAGCCTTAGAAGCACATGGATTAAAAGATGAAAAAGGCGAACCTTTGGAACTAAAAGCATTGTTGCATTCCAGCGGACAAGCCGCCATGAGTACTTTGTTCTTTAGCAACTTAAGCGCAGGTGATACTTTATTATCACATTATTCTTTGTATGGAGGTACACAGGAATTGATGCAAAAAATTTTAGCAGAGGCAGGCATTAAAACTTTATTGATAGATGTACGAGATTTAAAATTATTAGAAAAAACCATTGGAGAAAATCCTGAAATAAAACTAATACACCTTGAAACCCCCGCCAATCCTACCATTCAATGCGTAGACATTGAAGCCATTTGTAAAATTGCACATCAACACCAGATTAAAGTTTCTGTAGACAATACTGTAGCCACTCCTTATTTACAACAGCCTTTTGCCTTAGGCGCCGATTTTGTTTTTCATTCTGCGACTAAGTTTTTAAACGGGCATGGATCGGCCATTAGTGGTGTATTGCTTGGAAAAGATTTAGCCTTTATGCAATCCAAGGTTTGGAAATGGCATGTTTTATTAGGCGGCAATTCCAATGCATTTGATTCCTACTTATTAATTCAAGGAATGAAAACCTTAGAAATAAGAATGGACAGACATTGCAGCAATACCGAAAAAGTTGCAGCTTATTTGGACAAGCATCCTTCCATTGAAAAAGTAAATTATACTGGACTAAGTAGTCATCCCGATCATGCCATTGCCAAAAAGCAAATGAAAAAACATGCACCTTTAATAAGTTTTGAATTAAAGGGAGGCTTAGAAGCTGGTAAAATATTTATAGATGCCTTGGAAGTATGTACCCGCGCAGTTTCTTTAGGCACTGTGGATACCTTGGTTTCTCATCCTGCGACCATGACTCATTATGGCATACCCAGAGAAGAGAGAATAAAGTACGGCATCACCGATGGCTTAATTAGAATGAGTGTGGGCATAGAAAATTACGAAGATTTGGAAACCGATTTAGCACAAGCATTGGCTAAAATATAATTCAATACTAATTTCTACTATTAAATTTTTCTGATGGATCTATTGATACGCCGTGCCCAAAAAACAGACTGTGTTCGATTGTTAGAACTCATTCAAGAATTGGCTGTTTATGAAAAAGCCCCTGAAGAAGTTACCGTAAGTCTAGCTCATTTTGAAGAAAGTGGATTTGGCCCCAACCCTGTTTGGTGGGCCTTTGTAGCAGAAGTAAATGGTGTGGTGGTGGGTATGGCCTTGTATTATATTCGTTATTCAACTTGGAAAGGCCAAAGAATGTATTTGGAGGATTTACTAGTGACCGAAGCTATGCGCGGAAAAAAAATTGGCAGTTTATTGTTTGATGCATTGATACAAGAAGCAAAAGATAAAAATTTTATTGGCATGAATTGGCAGGTATTGGACTGGAATGAACCTGCGATTAATTTTTATAAAAAATACAATGCCAGTTTTGATCCGGAATGGTTGAACTGCGCGATTAATTTTTAGTCTAAGGTGGTTAAGTACTATTGCACCCCCGCGACCACCGCTTCCTTAAAAACCTTTTGCACCAAACCTTGCAAAACCTTACCTGGACCCACTTCGGTAAAATGAGTCGCGCCGTCGGCTACCATGGCTTGAACGGTTTGTGTCCATTTCACCGCTCCAGTTAATTGGGCGATTAAGTTTTCTTTAATTTGAGCCGGATCGCTGACTGCGGTAGCGACCACATTTTGATACACCGGACAAATAGGGGTGTTGAAAGTTGTGGCTTCAATAGCTGCGGCTAATTCAATTTTTGCAGGGTTCATTAAGGGTGAATGAAAAGCACCACCCACTGGTAATACCAAGGCACGCTTGGCACCTGCTGCCTTCATTTGTTCACAAGCAATTTCAATTCCTTTGATACTTCCAGAAATTACTAATTGACCTGGACAATTATAATTCGCAGGAACCACTACTTCTCCTGATTCTTTTTGTATTTGCACACAAATTTCTTCTACTTTTTCATCGGCTAATGCTAATACCGCCGCCATAGTAGATGCTTGAATTTCACAAGCCGCTTGCATGGCTTTAGCACGCACACTTACTAATCGAAGCGCATCTTCAAAACTTAAAGTCTTATTGGCCACTAGTGCACTAAACTCGCCTAAGCTATGCCCAGCTACCATATCGGGCACCACCGCATTTTCTGCTGGTATGGTTAAATAAGCAATAACTGAATGTATAAAAATAGCAGGCTGAGTGACTTTGGTTTGCTTTAACTGCTCATCGGTTCCATTAAACATAATCTCACTAATGTTGAAACCCAAAATTTCATTGGCCTTTTCAAACATTGCTTTAGCAGTAGCATTCGTCTCGTATAAATTTTTTCCCATTCCCACAAATTGACTTCCTTGTCCTGGGAATACAAATGCATGTTTTGACATCTTAAATCGTTTTGACAAAAATATAAAAAAAATGGCGAAGTCTCCTTCGCCATTCATAACTAACTATACTTGCTAAGCC
>Ga0209829_10002426_pt1 | contig 14170 bp, 17 predicted proteins | sample C_140205_EF_Meta_FD_187311 | JGI IMG/M metagenome (GOLD analysis project Ga0209829, IMG submission 187311) | Freshwater microbial communities from Lake Croche, Canada to study carbon cycling - C_140205_EF_MetaG (SPAdes) (version 2) | ecosystem: Environmental > Aquatic > Freshwater > Lake...
TCCGACATGGGCTTCCGCCAGCCAGCCTCGTCGATGGCGGTCGGCCAGATGTCGGAGATCATCTTCATGCTGCTGATCCCGGTCTTTTTCCGGAAACTCGGTGTGAAATGGATGATCCTGTTAGGCATGCTCGCCTGGGTGTTGCGCTACACCTTGTTCGCCCTCGGCGCACCCGATCAGGTCGTGTGGATGCTCTTCCTTGCCATCGCACTCCACGGCATCTGCTATGACTTCTTCTTCGTCACCGGCTTCATTTATGCCGACAAGGCCGCGCCCGCGACCGTGCGAAATCAGGTGCAGTCGATGCTTGTTTTCTTCACCCAAGGCATCGGCATGTATTTCGGTTACCAGATCGCCGATGCGAAGATGACTGCCCAGGTCGGCGGGCATGCCGCGCTGGCCACCGCCATCAAGGAGGCCACCATCCCGCAAACGTTGAGCTTCGGCCAGCAGCTCGGCCAGATGTTCTCGGTCGGGCTTCCCAAGGTGAATCCGAACCTCCTCCAGACCGCCTCGACCCAGTGGAAAACATTCTGGCTTCTTCCCGCCGGGATGGCCGCGGTCGTTGCACTCATTTTCTTCATCCTCTTCTGGGACAAATCCGCCGATGGCGGGGACTCAAAGCATTGAGTTTGCTTGGCGGTCTTGGCGGTTTGGTGTCCAAAATGTATCCTGGCTGAATCATCGATTTTCCAAGAGTTGAAGAAGCAGAAGGTGGAGGCTGAATTAATCGTTGATTACCTGCAATCGTTGATCGCATTCCGTGATCGACTTCTGGAGTTTTCTGATATGAAGATGCCAGCAGATGAGATCGATGCTTTGCTCGACGATGCGAAGCCAGTCGCGCCGCCAAACGGCGATAAGCCCTCAAAATGAATTCGAACTCGCCTTGACGAACAAATCGTGGCGCACCAACCGGCATGAGCGCCTCATTTGCATTCCAAAATCCCCTCAACCGCGCCGGTGGGCGCACATCAAACGTTCGACGCTTCCAGATGGATTCAGCGCTTTTTTCTGAGGCGCTTCCCTGACAGCCTTGTGGCGATCAGGTTCGGGCAGCGGCCCTTGAGGCGGAGCTGTTCGCAACCGGCCTCGATCTTCAGGGCTTGCCGCACCGGGCGGAAGCCGAGGCGGCGGGTGAGGCAGTCATTGAGGAGCTCGATGTGGGAGTCCTCGAATTCCATCACGCGCCCGCAGTCGATGCACACGAGGTGGTTGTGCGCGGGCCGCTCGATGAAATTCGGATCGTAGGTCTTGTGGTTGTCGCCGAGTTCGATTTCCCGCAGCAGCCCGGCCTCCACCAGCAGGGAGAGGGTTCGGTAAACAGTGGCCCGCGAGACGCTGGCGTCGGTTTTCCGGACGCGGTCGAACAACTCGTCGGCGGTGAAGTGCTCTTCCGACGAAAAGGCGGAGCGGACGATCACGTCGCGCTGGCCCGTCCGGCGCAGGCCTTTTTTCCGGATGAAGGTATCGAGTCGTTCGAGGACTTCGGGGTCCATGTCCGACAGTCTAAGCTGAGGTTTCTGCACCCGCCAAGAACCGATGGAACTTCGGGGTTGGAAAAGCGCGGCGGGCTGATTGAATACCCGGCAATGAAACGCTTGTTGCCAGTGGTCCTTTCGGCCGCGGTGGGCTGATTGAATACCCGGCAATGAAACGCTTGTTGCCAGTGGTCCTTTCGGCGGTGCTCGCCTCCTGTGCGGGAGATTCCAGGAAGCTGGAGGTGAAACAATTCGTGCTTCGGGAAGCGTCGACGGATTTCAGCGCCGACCCGATGATCCGCGGCGAGAAGACGCGCCGGCTGTTCGGGGCGATCGGGGTGCGCGAGCAGGCGCAGCGGCTGGGCCAGTATTACACCGTGCTGTGGAGGGACGAAGCTGGCGGAGCCCCTGTGGAGGTCGTTTTCGAGTATCAGCAAGGGGCCACCGGCAGCCGGATCAAGCGGTCCGTGCAAAAATTCGCGCCCGGTGCCAGCTCCGGAAAGGCGGAGTTCAACGTCACCGGCGACAATTACACGAAGGGCGGGAAGGTTCTCGGCTGGAAGGTTTCGCTGGTCCGCGGCGGTCAGGTGCTTGATTCGCGGAAGTCGTATTTGTGGCAATGAAACCTGCAAATCACGGAAGGGCGGTTGACCCGGGTCGAAGTTCGTGGTTACCTATGGGTGCACCTATCGCTGTGTGGCGGACTTGCTTCTCGTGACTACTGAAAACTCCATTCTTGTCGGGAAATTTGACGGTTTCACCTGGATACGATGTGAGGGCAAGGGGTCGTTTCTGACGAGCCCGCCTCTGAAGGATTTTGCGGAAATGCGGATCGCGTCCGGTGAGCGCTGCCTCGTGATTGATCTGGGTGCGTGTAGCGGGATGGACTCCACCTTCATGGGGACGCTGGCCGGGCTTTCCACGCGCCTGCTCGCCCCCGGCGGCAAGGTCCAAGTGGCGGATGCCAATGAGCGCAACCGCCGTTCTCTGGAGGATCTCGGGCTGGACTTTCTTCTTGAGATCGATCCCCCGAGCGCTCCATGGAAGACGAGTCTGGAGACCATCCGTCTGGGGCTCTCTCCGGCGACGACTGCGGGATCCATGGGGATGAACGAGCGGGCACGCCACGTGCTGGATGCCCACAAGGAGCTTTCCTCGACCAGTCAGGAAAATGCGAAGAAGTTCGCCGGTGTGGTGAGCCTGTTGGAGGCGGAGGTCGTCTCGAAACCGGCACCGAACCAGTGAACAGGTGGTGACTGGCGGCAAACAGGAAACCGGATGCACGACACCCCTGTTCTCATCGCCCTGGGAGTTCTCACGCTCGTGGTCTTTTTAGTCCTGCGGAAATGGTCATGGCGCTTGCGGACCTTGAAAACCCGCTTGAAGGCCTTCGAGGTCGAGGAGGAGCGGATGTTTGCCTTCCTGCATGATCTCGGCAGTGCGATCGAGAGCGATACGACGGTGAAGGCGCTTTCGCGCATGATTGTGGACGGCATCGACAAAGTCGTTTCCGCCTGTGGTGGGGCGATTTATTACATCAGCGAGGACGGTCGTTATCTGGTGCCGGCCTATGTTTCCGACCAATGTCCGCCGCTGATCGGCGTGCCGGTGGAGATCCTCAAACGCGCCGAGCGGGACCCCCGGGTCCTCGAGAGCCACGTCCGCCTGTCGAAGGTGCCGATCGAGGAGGGAATTCTCGGCCACTGCCTTTCCGTCGGCGAGGCGGTTCGCGTGCCCGACGTGAAAAACCACGTGGCTTTTCGCGATGCCTTCGTCCGCTACGATGGGGATGTGGCGGTGCTCGTCGCCCCGCTTCGTCACGGTGGGAAAGAGCTCGGGGTCCTCGCCGCCGCCCGGCTGCATGAGAATGGTCCGTTCAGTGGTAATGATTTCGCCGTGTTCCGTACGGTGGCCGAGCAATCCGCTTTCGCCATCGGCAACGCCAACATCCATCGCGAAGCCACCGAGAAGCGGGTGTTCGAGAGCGAGCTGCGCACCGCCCGCGAGGTCCAGCACGTCCTGCTTCCGCAGCGCGATCCGATCATTTCCGGCTACCGGGTCAGTGGCACCAACCTGCCCGCCCGCATCATCAGCGGGGACTACTATGACTATGTCGAACTCGGGGAAGGCCGTCACGGCATCGCGATCGCCGACGTTTCCGGGAAAGGTGTGGCGGCTGGCCTGCTGATGGCGATGTGCCGGAGTGTATTGCGCTCGATGGCGCCGGGCGAGCTGTCGGCCGCGAAGGTACTTTCCCTGGTCAACCGCCAGCTTTTTCCCGATATCCGGGAAGACATGTTCATCAGCATGGCCTACCACGTTCTGGAGCCCGGCAGCGGGCGCGTGGTGATGGCCCGCGCGGGTCACGACCCTGCGCTTTGGTATCACAAGGCCACCGACAAGGTGGAGTTCCTCAAGCCGCCCGGCTTGGCCGTGGGCATTGACTCCGGCGACGTGTTCGAGCGTGTCACTCGCGATCACGAGATCACGATGGCAAGCGGGGATTGCCTGCTTCTCTACACCGATGGCGTGAAGGAGGCGCTCGACGGCAAGGAGGAGGAATTCGGCAGCGAGCGGCTCTCACAGGTCTTCCGCACGGCGGCGGTTTACGGGGCGGAAGAGGTTGTGGTTTCCGTCCAGCGCGAGCTGAAGCTCTTCACCGGCGAGGCACCCCAGATGGATGACATCACCCTCGTCGCGATCGAGAAGCGCTGAGTCAAATCCATCCACCATCATCATGAACATCGTTGTCCGCTACTTCCTCTGCGTTCTCGGAGCAGCTATCTTGGCGTCGCTCGTCGGCGGGTTGTTCGCCGCGCTTGTGGCAACGGTTTCCCCTGAGTTTGTGAAGAGCCTGTTCATGCCGGAAGAGGGTGCTTCGCTCACCCGATATGCGGCCGCAGTGGGTGCGATATGGGGCGTATTCATCGGAACCGGCGTGATGGGCTTCTGCCTCGGGCTGGTGACTTTGGTTCAGATCGCCAGGTTCTTCACCAAGAGAAAATCCAACGAGGATACGTCGGTTTCCTGAGAAGACGTCGCCCGCTCAGTCCTGACCGGCGAGGCGGTGGTTCATGGAGACCGAGGCGCGAAGGCTGCGCATGATGTCAACCATCGCCCGGTGATCTTTCGCGGCCTCGGCACAGGCGGGAAGGCGATAGCGGTTGCGGCTGATGTAGCGTCCCACCTCCGAGTATAGCTGAGTGATCTGGGTTTCGATCAATCCGAGCTCGGCGCGATGGGAGGAGAGTTCCCGGTTCGCCTCGCCAATGAGTTGAAACGCTCCGGAGGCCTGTTCGCGACGCTGCTGGCGATGCCCGGCCAATCTGGTGTCCATCTCGTCGAGCTCAAGGTCCGCCTTTTCGAGATCCCCGGCCACCTTGGCCCGCTGCTGCTTCAACTCGGCGAATTTGGATTTCAGCTCTTCAAGTTTTTCGCGCACCCCGGCCAACTCGGAACTGTTGTCCGGGCTTTCCTTGCTGAGTACTTCGAGCTTCATCTTCAGTCCGTCATAGGTGCGGCGGACATTCCGGGCACGGCCTACCACTTCGTCCCGCGCCTCGGCGAGCTGTTGGAGCCTTGCCATGATCTCTTGCCGCTCTTGCATGAGTTGCTGCTGCGGTTCTGACCGGGAGCTCAGAAGCGTCGTGCGCTCTTCGTGGACGAGCTCCAGCCTCTCGTTGCAGGCCGCGACTTTCTCACGGATGTCGTCCCGTTCCCTCATCAGGCGACGAAGATTCCAATATTCCACGGACAGTTCCTCGATCTTCTCGACCCGCTCCCACACCGCGGAACCGAGGACCGTCTCGGCGTCGCGGAGAAGATGCATCTCGTTCGCGGCATCCGACATCCGCTTCGTCTTCCGGTGGAGACCGAAAGCCTGGGCGACGCGGGCGACGAAGAACTTGGTCGGGGTCATGGAGAACTATGAGCGGGTGATGGCCGCCCGCAAGCTGACGATCACGTTGAAGTCTTCAAGCGTTGTTGTATTGCCGGAAATGTCACCGGTGACGACAAGCTCCTTGAGCAGGCGGCGCATGATTTTTCCGGAGCGGGTCTTTGGCAGGCCGGGGGCGAAGTGGACGTCGTCCGGCTTGGCGATCGCGCCGATCAGCTTGCCGACGTGGTGGTGGAGCTCCATGCGGAGTTCCTCCGTGCTTTCGAAGCCTTCCTTCAGCGTGACGAAGGCGACGATGGCTTGACCCTTCATCTCGTGCGGGCGGCCCACGACCGCGGCTTCCGCGACGGACGGGTGGGCGACGAGCGCGCTCTCGATCTCCGCCGTGCCCAGGCGGTGGCCGGAGACGTTGAGCACGTCATCGAGGCGGCCGATGATCCAGAAATTCCCATCCTTGTCGCGCCGTGCGCCGTCGCCGGCGGTGTAGAAGCCTTCGTAGTCGGACCAGTAGGTCTTCTTGTAGCGGGCCTTGTCGCCATAGATGGTGCGGGTCATCGCGGGCCAGGGTTTGCGGATGACGAGGCGACCGTCCTCGTTGGCTTTGCACTCGTTGCCGGCCTCATCGAGAATCGCGGCATCGACGCCGAAGAACGGCAGCGTGGCGGTGCCTGGCTTGCAGGGCGTGGCGCCGGGCATCGGACTGATCATGATCGAGCCGGTCTCGGTCTGCCACCAGGTATCGACGATCGGGCAGCGCGAGCCGCCGATCTTCTTGTAATACCAGGTCCAGGCCTCCGGGTTGATCGGCTCGCCGACAGAACCGAGCAGCCGCAGCGACGAAAGATCGTGTTGGTCCGGGAAGGCATCGCCGGCCTTGATGAAGGCCCGGATGGCTGTGGGGGCCGTGTAGAAAATCGTGACGCCATAGTCCTCGATCATCTTCCAGAAACGGCCGAAGTCGGGCTGGTTCGGAGCGCCCTCATACATCACCTGGGTCACCCCGGTGGCCAGCGGGCCATAGACGATGTACGAATGGCCGGTGATCCAGCCGATATCGGCGGTGCACCAGTAGACGTCCTCTTCGCGCATATCGAAGACATACTTGCAGGTCGAGTAGGTGCCGGTGAGGTAGCCGCCGGAGGTATGGAGGATGCCCTTGGGCTTGCCGGTGGAGCCAGAGGTGTAGAGGACGAAAAGCGGGTGCTCGGAGTCGAAGGCCTTGGCCTTGTGCTTCGAGGAAACGGTCGCCTCCTCCTCGTGCCACCACACGTCACGACCGGGGCTCATCGAGATTTGATTCGCGGTGCGCTTCAAGACGATCACGCGCTGGACAGACGGGCACTTCTTGAGGGCCTCATCGACCGCGGGCTTGAGCGCGACGACCTTTCCACGACGCCAGCCGCCATCGGCCGTGATGACGGCCACGGCGCCGGAATCTTCCAGGCGGTCCACGATCGCTTCCGAAGCGAAGCCGCCGAAGACCACCGAGTGCACCGCGCCGATGCGGGCGCAGGCGAGCATTGCGACGGCGGCTTCCGGAACCATCGGCATGTAGATCAGCACGCGGTCATTGGCGCGGACTCCGTTCTTCTCGAGGACATTGGCGAAACGGCTGACATCCTTCTGGAGCTGGCCGAAGGTGATGACCCGCTTGTCGCCGGGCTCGCCTTCCCAAATGATGGCGGCTTTGTTTTTGCGCGGGCCCTCGGCGTGGCGGTCCACGCAGTTTTCGCAGACGTTGAGCTTGCCGCCGACGAACCACTCGGCGAATGGGGCCTTCCAGTTCAGGACCTTTTTCCAAGGCTTGCGCCAGAGCAGTTCCTTCGCTTCGCGGGCCCAGAAGCTGGCGGGCTTGTCGATCGATTCCTTGTAGAGACGCTTGTATTCCTTGAGCGAAGGAATGCGGGCTTTGGCTGAGAACTCCCTCGACGGCTTGATCGCCGGTTCGTCTGTCGCTTTTTTGGGTTTCTTGCTCATCGGTTGGAAATTCTCTCGCAGTAACTGTCTTTCGGAAGCGCCAACTTAGAAACCTCGGTCATTCCCGGCAAGCCGCTTGCTTGCCAATCCTTACTTTTTCTTTGGCTTCCGGGATAGCCGGGGTTCTGGCTCCTTCATGGTGGCGGGATTTTCAGCGGCACGGGGTGTTCCGCTGCTGCCAGTGGGTACGAAGCACCGAACTCCAGATCGGCGGGCTACAATCATCCAATGCGCACGTGCAACACCTTTGTCACCGGATCTCCCGAATGGACGACTGGGCGCGGGATCTGGAGGGCACACGGCTTCCGAGTCAGGGAGCGTGGGTCATTTTCCACCTTGATGGCGCTTGCTGCCAGGGCGCTTTGGACTGCGCTCGGAGCGGGGCTCGGCCTGAGGGCGGCCGCGTTTGGCGGGCTTCGGCTTGGGGATCGCGGACTTGATGCTGGGGCGCTTTGGAGCTGAGGAGCCGCTGGCACCCGTGGCGCGGGCTTTGAGGGCCTTTTCCCTGGCGATGCGCTCGTCGACCTTTTCTTTGGTCTGGCGCTTGGCGGTGTCCAGGCCCTTGGGATTTTTGAGAAGCATCGCGATCTCCGACTCGGTGAGGGCTTGGGAATCTCCGGGCTCGAGATCGCCGAGCCAGAGGGAGCCGATGCGGACGCGCAGGAGCTTGGTGACCTGGTAGCCCAGCGTCTCGAACATCACGCGGATCTGGCGCTTGGCCCCATGTTCAAGGATGATCTTGATTCGGCGTGCAGACTGACGCTCGACGGCCTTGGCCTTGAGCTTGCCCTCGGGGGTGTAGATGCCGACGAGGAATTGGTCGAGGTGGGCGTTCTCGAAGGCCTGGTTCGAGGTGACATGATACTCCTTTTCCATCGACTTCGATGGATGCATGAGCTGCTGCGTCAGGTCGCCGTCGTTGGTGAGGATGAGGAGGCCCTCGGAGTCGCGGTCGAGGCGGCCAACGTGGTGCAGGTGGTGCATCGACGGAGCCAGGAATGTGTAGATCGTCTCCCGGCCGAGCTCATCGGCCTTCGAGCAGACGTAACCGCGGGGTTTGTGGAAGGCCACCACGACAGGGAGCTTCGTCACCACCCGCTTGCCATCGACCTTGACGAAATCGGCCGGGCCGACGCGTGGGCTTGTGGAAGGCCACCACGACAGGGAGCTTCGTCACCACCCGCTTGCCATCGACCTTGACGAAATCGGCCGGGCCGACGCGTGTGCCGGGATTCACGCAGATCTGGCCATTGACCTCGACACGGCCCTCCTTGATCAGCTCGTCGCTGCCGCGGCGGGATCCGATCGCGCAGGAGGCGAGGAACTTATTGAGTCGGGTGCCTTCGTCGTTCATGGCAGGTGATTTAACGCAAAAAGGCGCGGCCCCGTGAGGGATCCGCGCACTTAGCGGAAGAAGACGGGACCGATCAGGCCTCGTGCTTGGTCTTTGGCAGGCCGACCGGGCTGGCGCCGGCCTTCCAGTCGCCGCGCTCCTTGAGGAGTTTCACGCGCTCGAAGCGCTTGAGGACGGAACGCTTGCCGCCGACGGTGGCGCTGGCCTTGAGGCTGTTGTGCTTGGACATGACAGGAAGAATGTTCGAATTGGACTTGCGGGGCGCGGAACTTAGGAGCCAGCGCTGTGGATGGCAATGCTAAAAAATGTCGGCTTTGCAGGTTCCAACTCTAAAAATGTTTCCTCTGCCTCGATTTCGACGGGAAGATCCCTGAATTTCCCGTTTCCCATTGCCTCCCTTCCGAGGCAAGTTCCTGCCGATGAGTGCTCCGGTGGTCAATTTCAAGATCGGCAATGAAAAGCTGATCCGCGTGCTGGAAGGCGCTTCGACGCACCTTCGCGGCCTGCTCGACAAGCAGGGCCGGCCGGAAGGCGCGCTGCGGATCGCCGTGGTCGGCGGCGGATGCTCCGGACTCCAATACAAGATGGACCTCGTCGACGGCCCGCGCGACCGCGACCTGCTGGTGCCGAGCAACGGGGTCAATGTGGTGATCGACCCGAAAAGCGCGCTCTTCGTCAGCGGCAGCGAGCTCGATTACTCCGACGACCTCCAACAGGGCGGCTTCAAGGTCAGCAACCCGAACGCCGTCGTCACCTGCTCCTGCGGGGAGAGTTTTGCGGCCTGAGTCCTCGCCATGCCCGGCCGTTTGGTGTTGGAATGATCCGAATCTCCTGACCTCCTCATGAAACACCTGCCAACCATCGCTGGAGCCCTGCTCGGCCTACTCTTCATCACCTCCGGGATTGTCGTTCTCCTGAAGCTCGTCTCCATGCCGCCGCCTCCGGAAGGCTCTGCTGCGGCCTTGTTCATGGGCGCGTTCGTTCCGACAGGTTACCTGAACTTCGTCAAGGTGCTGGAAATTCTCGGCGGCCTGCTCGTCGCCATTCCCGCCCTGCGCGGCTGCGGCCTGCTCATCATCGGACCGATCCTCATCAACATCCTCGCCTTCCATACCTTCATCACAAAGGGCGAGGGCTTGTTTTCGCCCATGCTCATCGTGATCTGCCTGCTCGCCGCCTACCTGCTGTGGATCGAGCGGCGTGCGTTTCTCGGCCTCTGCCGCTGCTGCCGTTCCTGCGCGAAATGATGGATGCCTTCGAACAACTCGGCCTGCCCCGGCGGCTCGATCTTTCGGAGGAAGAGATTCGTAAGGCCTTCCGTGAGACGGGAAAGTGCCTTCATCCGGATGCCGGGGGCAGCGAGGCGGACTTCTCGAAACTTCAGGAAGCCTTCGGACTTCTCGGCAGTCCCTCGCGTCGGCTCAAGCATTGGTTGGTTCTCGAAGGCATCAGCGGCGAGGACCGGGGCTCCATTTCGCCGGGCATCATGGACCTTTTCAGCGAGGTCGGCAACGTTCTCCAGCGCGGCGACTCCCTCGCCCGCAAGCGCGCCGATGCCCGCTCCGCGCTGGCAAGGGCGATGCTGGAAAATGAAACTCAGGCCTGCCGCGAGGACGTCGAGCGGATGATCGCCGTCGTCGATGGAAAGATCGCGGAACAAACCGCCTCATTCACCGATTTCGATTCCAAGTCCCTGCCACCCGAATCCGCCTGGATCACCGTTCGCGACCTCGCCTTCCTGGAAAAGTGGCGGGCGAAGCTGAGGGAGTGCTTTTCGAGTTTGGTGTGAGAAGTAGAGCAAGTTTGAAACTTGCTTGTGGGGTGCGGCGAATGGAAGGAAAAGGATGACCCGATCTCCCAAAGGTTCGCCCCACCGCGCTCACAACTTGCAAAGTTGTGCTACTTCCTCAACTCCTGTTAGAATCGCATGCTCCGCCGGTGGCGCCACGCCCCACACCATGTGGTCGGAGGTGAACTTGATCAGCTTCTGGGCATAGCGGCTGCGGGTTTTTGCTCCGGAGACCATGCCAGTGATCTGTTTGGTGAGGTGGCGCTCCCAGACGGACGCGATGGCGAACTTCGAATACGCTTCGCGCAGTTTCTGCCCACCTTCATAGAGGGAATACATCCGGCCGTCGTAGAAATACTCGATGATCTTTGCCCAGCTCTGATGCCAGTCGCGCAGCTCGGCGAAGACCCGTTCGAAGCCACGGGCGAGTCGTGTTGGTTGATCGAGCACGCCGGTCCCTCCGGAGAAAACCAACTGGTCGAGCAGATCCGCCGAAAGCATGGCCATGAAGAGTCCGGGTGAAAGCATGGGATCCACGAACCCGAAGGCATCACCTGCCGATACCCAGCCGGGACCGTGGCCACGATCCGAGACGAGCTGGTAGTTGGTGTAGGTCATCACCTCGGTCACGCGGCGGCGGTTTTCCCCGGCGTCCCTCAGGAGCGGTTCGCTGGCGATGATCGATTCAAGTCGTTCCTCGGGCGTGGTGCCGTGGGATTTGGCGACGTCCTTGTCGACCACCACACCGACCGAGAGCCGGCCCGGCAGCGGAATTCGCCAGCTCCAGCCCCTGCTCAGCGTGGAAATCACGACTTGGCCATCGCGGATCGAGTCGCTCTCGAAATTTTCAAAGTGTGCGAAGTAGGCGATGTCGTTGCGCTTGCCACGAGTGGCTCCAAGGCCGAGGACCTTGGCAAAGGTGCGGGCACGGCCGGTGGAGTCGACGAGGAGCTTCGGATGACGGCGAGCCAGTTCTGGAACAGCGGCCAGGGTTTCGGCGTCGAGTTGGATTTCCCGACCGCTGCTGGGAGTGCCGGGCTCGAGTCCTACGCGGCGTTTCACGAACACGGCACCGAGTTCGATCGCACGGTCGCGGAGGAGGTTGTCGAATTCGGGGCGGGGGACGTTGTAGGCGTAGTTCGGGAGTTTTCCGAGGGCCTTTTCCGGAAAGAAGAAGTCGAGGCGACTGCCGCTGCGGGGGATGAACGCGACGCCGGGCTTGTGGACCGAAAAGGCCTTCACGCGGTCCTCGATGCCGAGTCGGCGCATCAGCATCACCACAGTGGGCAGCAGTGATTCCCCGACGAGAAGGGAGGGGCGCTTGTCGTCATCGAAGACGATCGCCCTGATCCCTCTGATGGCGAGGAGGGCCGCGAGCGTGCTGCCCGCTGGACCGCCGCCCACGATCGCCACATCGAATTGAGAGTGCATGAAGGATCATTAGACGCAGATGCTGCGCAGGGCAAGGCGTCTCAGTTCCGCTTGATTTTTCCGCTGGCGGTCAGCGGCAATGCGTCCACGAACTGGATCACCGCCGGGACTTTAAAGGAGGAGAGTCTCTGTCGGCACCAAGCTTTCAGCGAAGGGGCGGCGATCTCGGACTGAAGCACCACTTCCGCCACCACCACGGCGCCCAGCACCTCGTGATCCCGGCCATAAGCACGGCTGCGTTTCACCGCCGGATGACGATCGAGCACGGCCTCGATTTCCTCCGGGAACACCTTCATGCCGCCGATGTTCAGGACGCTCTTTTTCCGACCACAAAGCGTGACGCGTCCGGCCTCGTCGAGCCGCGCGAGGTCTCCGGTGGCGAACCAGCCATCGACGCAAACCTCCGCCCTCGGCTGCCAGGGGGAGAGGTAAGCATCGAACATCCCGGGCCCGCGCAGCCAGAGCTCGCCGATGCCGTCGGTGACGCCGCGCAGCTCGATCTCGAATCCCGGAATCGGCTCGCCGACCGAACCCGGCGCCTCGCGCGCGGACACCACATTGATTAGCGGCAACCCGACCTCGATGATGCCCATGCCCTGCACCAGGGATTTTCCAAAACGCGCATCGAAGGCCCGAGCGGTCGTTTCCGGGAGACCCGCCGCCGTGCTCACCGGCAGGCGGAGTTGAGGCCATTGAAAATCACCGGCATCGGCCGCGAGCAAGGCGTGATGGAACGGCGCGCCATAGATGACTGTGGCACCTTCCGTTTCCGCGAGCTCCAGAACGTCCGCCGCGAGGTGGCTTTCGCCGACCACGGTGCAGGCACCGAAATAGAGATAGAGCACGATCGACACTGCGAAATGGTGAGCCATCGGTAGCATCCAAAGCACGCGATCATCCGGCCCGATCTGCAAGACTTGGTTGGCCGCGGTGATGCGGGCGAGGAGCGATTCGTGGCTCAGCACCACGCCCTTGCTCCGACCGGTGGTGCCGGAGCTGAAGCGGATGAAGGCCGGATTCAGCGAGGCAAATTCCGCCTCGCAGTCCAGCGACGGCTCATCGAGCGGGACCCAGCCCGCACCGCAGCCGGGCTCGCGAGCGGAGACACATTCGTCCGCCCGCCAGGTTTCATCCGGCCCGATCAGGAGGCCATGCAAGCCAGTGCGCTCGACGATCTCGCGCCGTTCCTCATCCGTCAGCTCACCGGCAATCGGCACGAGGCAGCCACCGGCTTGCAGGATTCCCAGAGCCAGCGCGATGTAGTCCAGCCCATTGGCACAGGCCAGTCCGACACGCGGCACGGCGGCGCGATGAAATCCCGGCGCTGCGTTCAGCCACGACGCCACTTCAGTCGCGCGGCCTAACAGCTCTCCAAAGGAAAGCCTCCGCCCGTCCGCCACCAAGGCGGTCTTTCCGGTCTCCGCGCGCGCGGCGATGGATTCGACGATGTTCAACGGCCTTGGGTTAGCGGAACCGGTCAAGAGGGGGAATGCGGAAATGTTTCACCAAACCCGCATCACCTCATAAGCATCCAGTGCGGCATCGGCAGAGATGATTCCCAGCCGGTTCCGAGTGGCCTGACAAACGAGCAAGCGGTCGAATGGATCACCGTGATGTTTCGGCAGATCCTGAAGCAACCGAAAATCGAGAACTGTCGGACTAAGCAGGGGAACGCCGATGCGCTTAAGTTCCTCCGGAAAGACTTGTTCCCAATCGCCATCGATCTCGAAATCAAAGCCTTTTCCCGACAGCTTGATCGCCATTTCCCAGAAGCTGGCGGAAGAATGATAGAGCGGCAGGCTGCCGTCGATGAGTTCGCGGGCCTTTCTGGTCAGGCGCCTGTCCCCGTGAAGCATCCACAGCAAGGCATCGGTATCGAGCAGCCAGCCTTTGAGGGCGGAGGGCTTCATGAGTCAGTGAAGGACTTGGCGATTTCCTCGTTCAAGACGGGATCATTGAACTTCGATCCCATACGGAACTTTCTGCCCTTCAGCCCACCGATGCGTGTTTTCCCTGCAAATCCCCCGACAAGGTTCAACTGCACCACGGGCTGATCGCGACGGGAAATAATGACCTCTTCGCCGCGCTCAACTGCTGCGATGAGTTTGGAAAGCTGCGTTTTAGCCTGATGGATGGTGACCTGCATGGCACTGCCAAGCTAGCTAAGATGGCTAAGTTTGTCAAATGGCTTGACGCTCTGGGGCTTGAGGTCTCAGCGCACGAACTTGTCCATGTTCTCC
>Ga0209829_10002430_pt1 | contig 14156 bp, 12 predicted proteins | sample C_140205_EF_Meta_FD_187311 | JGI IMG/M metagenome (GOLD analysis project Ga0209829, IMG submission 187311) | Freshwater microbial communities from Lake Croche, Canada to study carbon cycling - C_140205_EF_MetaG (SPAdes) (version 2) | ecosystem: Environmental > Aquatic > Freshwater > Lake...
TGAACTGAATCGGATCGATACCGCACATGCATGCCGAACGCTACAACCCCCGTGAAACCGAACCCAAATGGCAACAGCTTTGGGAGCAGCGCCAGACGTTCCAGAGCCGGAACGATGATCCGCGCCCCAAATATTATGTGCTGGAGATGTTTCCCTATCCATCCGGGCGCATCCATATGGGCCATGTGCGCAATTACGCCATGGGCGACGTGGTGGCGCGCTATCGCCGGGCCAAGGGCTTCAACGTTCTGCATCCCATGGGCTGGGACGCTTTCGGCATGCCTGCGGAGAACGCGGCGCGGCTGAACAAGAGCCATCCGGGAACCTGGACCTACGCCAATATCGCGACCATGCGCGGCCAGCTGAAGAGCATGGGCCTGTCGCTCGACTGGTCACGCGAGGTCGCCACCTGCGACCCCAGCTATTACAAGCACCAGCAGGCCATGTTCCTGGATTTCCTGAAGGCGGGCCTCGTCGACCGCAAGAAATCCAAGGTGAACTGGGATCCGGAGGACCAGACCGTGCTCGCCAACGAGCAGGTCATCGATGGTCGCGGCTGGCGCTCGGGCGCCTTGGTGGAGCAGCGCGAGCTGACCCAATGGTTCCTGAAGATCACCGACTTCTCGCAGGACCTGCTGGACTCCCTCGACACCCTCGACCGCTGGCCCGAAAAGGTCCGCCTGATGCAGAAGAACTGGATCGGACGCTCCGAGGGGCTTCTGGTTCGGTTCCGAATCGATCCGGCTTCCGCCCCGTCGGGGGAGACTGAGCTGGAAGTGTACACCACCCGCCCCGACACGCTTTTCGGCGCCCGCTTCCTCGCGGTCGCGCCCGACCATCCGCTGGCCGCCAAGGTGGCGGAAGGCAACCCAGAGCTTTGCGCCTTCATCGCCGAGTGCCGCCGCATGGGCACTTCGGTGGCGACATTGGAGACGGCGGAGAAGAAGGGTTTCGACACCGGCGTGCGCGTCGCGCATCCCTTTGATCCCGATTGGAAAATTCCGGTCTATGTCGCGAATTTCGTGCTCATGGATTACGGGACCGGCGCCATCTTTGGCTGCCCGGCCCATGACCAGCGCGACCTTGATTTCGTCAACGCCTATGGGCTCGGCAATGTGCCGGTGGTCTGCCCCGAGGGTCAGGACCCCACCAGCTTCACTGTCACCAAGGTGGCCTATGACGGCGACGGGCGCATGATCAACTCACGCTTCCTCGATGGTATGACCATCGCGGCGGCGAAGGAAGAGGTGACCAGGCGTCTGGAAGCGGTGGATATCGACGGCAGGCCGCAGGCCGCGCGGCAGGTGAACTTCCGCTTGCGCGATTGGGGCATCTCCCGCCAGCGCTATTGGGGCTGCCCGATCCCGGTCATCCATTGCGAGAGCTGCGACGTTGTTCCGGCGCCGAAAGAGTCGCTTCCCATCGAACTGCCGCAGGATGTGCAGCTCGACGTGACTGGCAATCCGCTGGACCATCATCCCACGTGGAAACATGTTCCGTGCCCCAACTGCGGCAGGCCCGCCCGGCGCGAGACTGATACGATGGACACATTCGTGGACTCGTCCTGGTATTTCGCCCGTTTCACCGATCCGTGGAACGTGGATGCGCCCACCGACAAGGTTGTGGCGGATCATTGGTTGCCGGTCGATCAATATATCGGCGGTATCGAACATGCGATCCTGCATCTGCTCTACTCGCGTTTCTTCACCCGCGCCATGCAGGCGACTGGACATGTTGGCATGTCCGAGCCCTTCAAGGGCCTGTTCACCCAGGGCATGGTGGTTCACGAGACATATAAAGGCGCAGACGGCGCCTGGGTGCAGCCCAGCGAGATCAGGATCGAGGCCAATGCGAATGGTCGGCGCGCCACCATGATTGAGGGTGGCGCCGAGGTGACCATCGGCTCCATCGAGAAAATGTCGAAGTCCAAGCGCAATGTGGTGGACCCCGACGACATCATCGAAACCTTTGGGGCCGACACCGCCCGCTGGTTCATGCTGTCGGATTCCCCGCCCGAGCGCGATGTGATCTGGAGCGAAGAGGGTGTGCAGGGCGCATCCCGCTATGTTCAGCAGTTGTGGCGGCTGATCGGCGAGATCGCCGGAATCGCCGCGCCGGTTGGCTCCAGCGCGCCCGCTGACATGTCCGACAAGGCCGTGGCCATCCGTCGGCTGACCCACGGCCATCTGCTGCGGGTGCAAGAGAGTATCGAACGCCTGCGCTTCAACACGGCGATTGCCGAAATCCGCAAGCTTTCCAATGGCTTGTCGGATGCGATCGGCGCCGTTGAGGAAAATGGCGTCGATGCGGGCCTCGCCTTCGCCTTCCGCGAGGGCGGCGACGTGCTGGTCAATCTCTTCGCGCCCATGATGCCCCATCTGGCGGAGGAATGCTGGCAGGCGCTGGGCCATCAATCCCCTATCGCCGAAGGCGCCTGGCCGGTTGCTGATGCGACTCTCGCCACCAGCGACACCGTTACGCTTCCGATTCAGATCAATGGAAAGAAGCGGGCCGAGATCGTGGTGGACCGCAGCGCCGACAACGCCGCGGTGGAAGCCGCTGTCCTGGCGCTCGAGGCCGTGCGGACGGCGCTGGAAGGCCGCGTGCCGAAAAAGATCATCGTCGTGCCCCAGAGGATCGTCAATGTCGTCGCCTGACGCCTTTGACGCCAACGAGGGAGCGCCCCGCAACTCGGGGCGCAACTGATTGGTCGCGATCAAGAATCATGAAGCCGACCGGTTCATCGCGAGCCGGGCGGCGCATGTTTGGCTTTATCTGGTGCATGGGACGGACTCGGGCCTTATCAGCGAGCGGGCGCGCCTGTTGCTGAAGACCTGGGCCGCAAGCGACATGCAGCAGGTGCGGATGAATGGCGACGACATCGCTAGCGACCCGCTACTATTGATTGACGAGGCCAATTCCATGGGCCTTTTCGGCGGGAAACGGGCAATTTTCATCACAGCCGGTTCAAAAGCCTTCGTCGGCGCGCTGGAAAGCCTCGTCGCCGCGCCGCCGACGGACTGCCTCATCGTGATCGAGGCGGCCTCGCTGAAGAAGGACCACGCGCTGCGCAAACTGGTCGAGCGTCTGCGCGAGGCGGCCTCTATCGAATGCTATCCCGACAGCGCCCGCGATCTGGAGCGGCTGATCGATGACGAGGTGCGCGCCGCCAAACTGCGGATCGATCCGGACGCGCGCGATGCGCTGGTCCAGATGCTCGGCGGCGACCGGCTCACCACGCGTTCGGAACTCGACAAGCTCATCACCTATGCCCATGGACGCGGCGCCATCACCCGCGAGGACGTGGATTTGCTGGTGGCGGACGCCTCCAGCCTCGCCATGGACGACGCGGTGAATGGCGCCTTTGGCGGCAGCTATACGGCAGTGGAGGATACGGCCCAGCGCTATTTCGCCACGGGCGGAGATGGTTCCGTGCTGCTCGGCGCCGCAATCCGCCATGCGCTCGTGCTGCATCGCATGTGTCTGGATGTGGAAGGCGGGGCGAACGCCGAAAGCCTGCCGATGAAATACGGCAGGTTTGGGCCGGGCGCGAAATTGATGGTGTCGCAGATGAAAAACTGGAACGCCGCCAAGGTCGAGCGGGCCATAGCCACGCTCGCCGATGGGGTCCAGAAAACGCGGCGATCGCCTGCGCTCAGCGATGTGGCCGCCGTGCGCGCCCTCTGGTCAATCGCCCTTGCTGGCAAGCCCCGGCGCTGAGATCAGCGGTTGAGCCGGTGACAGAGCGAGTCAAGCTGCTCCAGCGTCTTGTAGCGAATACGTAATTCGCCGCTTTCGCCGCGATGGTCGATCTCGACCACAAGACCCAGCGCATCGGTCAAGGTCTTTTCGAGCGCCCGGGTGTCAGCGTCTTTCTCGATGGACGTCCTACCGGCTGAGGCGCCGCTGCGGGACTTGGTCTCGAGCGGTTGCGTCGGGCCTTCAGCCTCTTCCTGCGCCAGGCGCTCGACGTCACGGACCGATAGACCCTTCTCGATGATGATTTCGGCTACGGCTTCGGGATCGCGCACCGAGAGCAGCGCACGAGCGTGACCCGCTGACAGCAACCCACTCCCAACCTTCGCCTTGAGGGACGCCGAGAGGTTGAGCAGGCGGAGAGTATTGGCCACATGGCTACGGCTCTTGCCCAGCACCTTCCCGAGATCCGCCTGAGTATAGGCGAATTCACGCATCAACTGCTCGAAACCACCGGCTTCCTCGATGGGATTGAGGTCGGCGCGCTGGATATTCTCGACGATGGCGAGCTCCAGCGCCTCCTGATCCGAGGCCTCAACGAGATGGATTGGCACATCATGCACGCCCGCCCTTTGGGCCGCGCGCCACCGCCGCTCCCCGGCGATGATCTCGTAGAGATCTGGCATCCTGGGCACAGCGCGCACCACGATAGGCTGAATGACGCCGCGGGCGCGGATGGATTCCGTCAATTCCTGCATATGCTCTTCATCGAAGGCCTTGCGGGGATTGCGCGGGTTGGGGCGCAGGAATTCAATGGGAACCTTGCGCTGGTTGATGCGGCTGGGTTCGGAGGCCCCGAGGTCCGCACCAGCATTGCCGATAAGCGCGGCGAGGCCCCGGCCCAGGCGGGGGCGATTTTCGTCTGCCATGATCTATCCCGTTCTATCAGGCGGCGCGCAGCCGGTGTTCCCGCTGAATGACTTCGGACGCCAGCTTCAGATAGGCCTGACTGCCCATACATTTCAAATCATAAAGGAGCACAGGCTTGCCGTGGGAGGGCGCCTCGGACACCCGCACATTGCGCGGAATGACGGTGTCATAGACCTTGTCGCCCATGAATTGGCGCACATCAGCAACCACCTGGGAGGCCAGACTGTTGCGTGCGTCGAACATGGTCAACACCACCCCATGGATCGTGAGGCGCGGATTGAGCGACTTGCGCACCTGTTCCACCGTGGAGAGCAGCTGGGACAGACCTTCAAGGGCGAAAAATTCGCATTGCAGGGGAACCACGACACTATCGGCCGCCGACAGGGCGTTCACGGTCAACAGGTTGAGCGAGGGCGGGCAGTCCACGAGAATATAGGTGAAATGGGGGACGTCGGGATGACGATCAGCGACCATCCGCGCGATGGCGTCGCGCAGCTTGTAGGTACGATCCCGGTGACCGGAGATCTCCAATTCAACGCCCAGCAGATCGAGGGTGGAGGGCGCAACATGCAGCCGGGGGACCGCCGTCGGCACGACCACTTCACCCAACTCGCGTTCGCCGATCAGAACATCATAGGTCGACACCTTGCGCTCACGACGGTCAATGCCGAGGCCGGTGGATGCGTTTCCCTGGGGGTCCAGATCCACGATCAGGACCTGCTCGCCAATGGCGGCCAGAGCTGTGCCCAGATTGATGGCGGTGGTGGTCTTGCCCACGCCGCCCTTTTGATTGGCGAGGACAAGGACCCTCGTTTGAAGCTCTTTTGTCACTGCCCCACCCCACCCATCGATGCTAGATCAGTACGACCCAGGAGCACGACCCGCCCAAGCGGGTCCGTTCGACTGGCCACCAATCTGATCACCAACCTACTATAGATGGGCATTTCGGTCAATTCGGACCCAACATCTTGTCCCTTGAGAAAGATACCAATGGCTCCCGTTTCCAACCTTTCGGCGGTCATCTCAGTCAGGACGGCCATGCTGGCCAAGGCGCGGGCGCTGATGGCGTCCACGGCCGGCAATGTTGGCAGCACATCCTCGATTCGACCCCGATGAACTTCGACCGGGGCCTGTGTTTCACGTGAAACTTCTCGCAGGAAGGCACATTTCCGGTGATCGCTCTCGATGAGATGGACCACGGCCCCGGGCTCCGCCCGAAGCCGCAGGGCGGAGACGATGCCCGGAAATCCTGCGCCGGATCCCAGATCAATCCAGCGCCGGGCATCCGGCAAGATATCCGTGACCTGAAGTGAATCCTCGATGTGACGGATCCGAATCGATTTCAGCGTCGACGGCGCTACAAGATTCATCTTCGGCTGCCATTTGAGCAAAATCTGCTCGAACAGACTGAGCCGCGCTTCCAGATCCGGATCGATCGGGCGGGCGGCCGGCGCTGTTTCGGCGTTCGGCGTCCTCATGACTGCGCCCCCCGGCGTGGAAGATGGGCGACAACGAGTGTCAGGGCTGCGGGAGTCATCCCCTCGATGCGTGCGGCTTGCCCAAGGGTTTCCGGCCTGACGAGGGACAGTCGCGAACGCAGCTCATTGGAGAGACCGCGCATGGCGCCATAGTCCAGCCCCGGGGGGATCATGGCATCCTCTTCTCGACGGAAGCTCGCGACATCCCGCTTCTGCCGGTCGAGGTAAACGGCATATTTGGCGTCAATCTCGATCTGCTCCGCGATGGCGCCTGGCACGCCCTCGAGTTGCGGCCATACCGCCGCCAAAGTCTTCCAGTTAATGTCGGGATAGGACAGGAGATCAAACCCCGACCGGCGGACCCCGTCCCGATTGACCGTCAGGCCATGTTTTCCCGCTTCGTTCGGGGAGAGGACAAGAGACGTCACGAGGTGACGGGCGGCGTCGAGGGCGGCCATCTTCGAAGCATGATGGGCCTGACGAGGACTGGAGACGCAACCAATGGCGAGCCCCCGCCCCGTGAGCCTCTGGTCCGCATTATCCGCCCGCAGGCTCAGTCTATATTCCGCCCTCGACGTGAACATCCGATACGGTTCCGTAACGCCCCGCGTCACGAGATCGTCGACCATGACCCCCAGATAGGCCTCGGTTCGATCCATGATTACTTCGGGCCGCCCACCCGCCAGGGCTGCGGCGTTCAGGCCAGCCACCAGCCCCTGCCCCGCAGCCTCTTCATAGCCGGTTGTGCCGTTGATCTGTCCCGCGAGAAACAGGCCCCCGATCCGACGGGTTTGAAGCGTGCGGGTCAACTCGCGCGGGTCGATGAAGTCATATTCGATGGCGTATCCGGGCCTGATGACCTGAACATGCGCCAGGCCTGGAATGGTGCGCAGGAAGGCCTCCTGCACATCTTCGGGAAGCGAGGTCGAGATGCCGTTGGGGTAGATGGTGGGATCGTCGAGGCCCTCGGGCTCCAGAAAGATCTGGTGGCTCTCACGCTCTGCGAAGCGCGTCACCTTGTCTTCGATGGAGGGACAGTAGCGCGGCCCCTGCCCCTTGATCTGGCCGGAGAACATGGGGGCGCGATGGATATTGGCGTGAATGATCGCGTGGCCCTCGGGAGTGGTGCGCGTGATGTGGCAGGGAACCTGCGGCAACACGGGAGGACCTCTGGTCAATTCCGAGAAAGGCATGGGCTCGTCGTCCCCATCTTGCCGCTCGAGCGCCGACCAGTCGATGGACTCGCGATGCAGCCTCGCGGGCGTGCCCGTCTTCAGGCGCCCCACGGCGAAGCCGCTGTCCCGGAAGAAGCGCGACAGTTCGAGGCTCGGCCCCTCGCCATACCGACCGGCGGGCCAGGTCTTCTCGCCGAGATGAATCAAGCCACCCAGAAAGGTGCCGGTGGTGACGACGACCGAAACGCATGCGAATCGATCATCCAGAGTCTCTACTCCGCTGATGCACCCATGATCCAGCAGTAGCTTCGCCGCCTCGCCCCGGAGAATTGTGAGGTTCGGGGTGGAGGCCAGCTCCGCCTGCATCGCTATGCGATATTGGGCGCGGTCGATCTGGGCGCGCGGGCCACGGACCGCCGGCCCCTTGGCGCGATTGAGCAGGCGGTACTGGATAGCCCCGCGGTCAGCCATGCGGCCCATGATCCCATCCAGCGCATCTATCTCACGCACCAGATGACCCTTGCCCAACCCGCCGATGGCGGGGTTGCAGGACATCACACCGATGGAGCCCGGGTCTTGCGTAAGCAGCGCCGTCCTGGCGCCCATGCGCGCGGAAGCGGCGGCCGCCTCACAGCCCGCATGGCCACCACCAATCACGATCACATCAAAGCTTTGCATCATTCGCCCCAATTGAGCCGGGTCCGAATCGAGTCCGTTTCACGTGAAACATCCTATTTGCCTATGCAGAAACGACTGAAGATCTCGCCCAGCACGTCTTCAGGACCGACCAGTCCGATGATGCTGGCGAGGGCGCGCGCCGCTAAACGCAATTCTTCGGCTGCGACCTCGATGGCAATGCCCGGACGGATCCGACCGAGCGACGCGATCGCAGATCTCGCCGCAACACGATGACGCTCATGCGACATCAGAACAGGCTCCTGTGGTCGCAAAGATGCATGCGCTCGTTCGCTGATCAAGCCAAGAAGCGCCTCGATCCCGGCTCCGGTTCTGGCGGAGAGACTCAATGTTCGTTCCGGTCCCGATTCAATCGGGCCCAGATCGGACTTGCTATGAATATACACCAAGGGCGTTTCTGGCAAAGCCGCAGGCGGCGCCGGGTGATCCGGGGCCATCAGCCAGAGCACGAGGTCAGCTTCAGCCGCACGCGCCCTAGTCCGGCGGACGCCTTCGAGTTCTATTTCGTCAGCTGCCTCCCGAATCCCGGCGGTATCCACAAGCGTGACCGGGAGACCGTCGAGATCGAGCGAGACTTCGATCAGGTCGCGCGTCGTGCCGGGTATCGCTGACACGATGGCCACGTCCCGCCGCACCAGCGCGTTCATCAGAGACGACTTGCCGGCATTAGGCGCGCCTGCCAGAACAACGGTGAACCCACGGCGCAGGATTTCCCCACGCCTTCCGTCGGCCAAAGCGGCGCTCATGGCCTCGGCCAGCACGGCAATTTGATCGACAAGCCCTGCGGCCACATCCACGGGGACGTCGCCTTCGTCGCTGAAATCAATATCTGCTTCGACCTGCGCTTGCAGGGTCAATATGGCGCTGCGCCACGCCTGGGCCTGCGCGCGCAGCAATCCGCCAGACAAGGCCAGGGCCTGGTCACGTTGCGCGCTCGTATTGGCTTCGATCAGGTCAGCCAGTCCCTCCGCCTCTGTGAGATCCAGCTTCCCGTTGAGGAAAGCCCGCCGGGCGAATTCTCCGGCTTCCGCAGGACGTAGCCCGACGCAGTCGCCAAGCGCGCTCAAAACACCCGCCGTCACAGCGCGGCCACCATGGATATGCAGCTCGAAACCATCTTCGCCGGTGAAGCTCGCGGGGCCAGGAAAGCGAAGGACGAGCGCCTCATCAAGGAGGAGACCTGACTGGGGATGTCTGATCTTACGCAGCGAAGCGCGACGAGGCGCGGGCAAAGCGCCGCATAGCGCCAGCAGTGACGCATCAGCGTCAGGTCCTGACACGCGAATGACAGCGATCGCGCCAAGGCCGGCGCCACTCGCGAGCGCGAAAATGGTGTCGGGCACCGGGGCGATCCTGATCAAGGTCGGAGATGAATGGCGCTCTGATTACACCCGTTCCGCGAACGAATCGAGTCGGATTGCTCCGGCTCGATGATTCACGTGAAACACCAAGTGCCTAGGGAGGCCTCAGGTGTTCATGGAGTCGAAGAAGGTCGCGTTGCCCTTGGGGGTTTCGCGCAACTTGCCCATGAGGAACTCGATGGCGTCCACCGTGCCCATGGGGTTGAGGATCCGGCGCAGGACATACATCTTCTTGAGAATATCCGGCGGGACCAGCAGCTCTTCCTTGCGGGTGCCGGACCGGGTGATGTCGATGGCCGGGAACACACGCTTGTCCGCAACCTTGCGGTCGAGAATGATTTCCGAGTTGCCGGTGCCCTTGAACTCTTCAAAGATCACTTCATCCATGCGCGAACCCGTATCGATCAGGGCGGTCGCGATGATGGTGAGCGAACCGCCTTCCTCGATATTGCGGGCGGCGCCGAAGAAGCGTTTGGGCCTTTGCAGGGCGTTGGCGTCCACGCCGCCGGTAAGCACCTTGCCCGAAGAGGGGACGACTGTGTTGTAGGCGCGACCAAGGCGCGTGATCGAATCCAGCAGGATCACCACATCGCGCCCATGCTCGACCAGCCGCTTGGCCTTTTCGATGACCATTTCCGCCACCTGGACGTGGCGCACGGCAGGCTCGTCGAAAGTGGAGGAGACCACCTCGCCCTTCACGGAACGCTGCATGTCCGTTACTTCTTCCGGCCGCTCGTCGATGAGCAGAACGATCAGATAGCACTCGGGATGATTGGTGGTGATCGACTGCGCGATATTTTGCAGCAGCACGGTCTTGCCGGTGCGCGGCGGCGCCACGATCAGGGCGCGCTGGCCCTTGCCGATGGGCGCCACCACGTCGATGACGCGGGACGAAAAATCCTTGCGGCTCGGGTCTTCGATTTCCAGCTTCAGGCGCTCATTGGGATAGAGCGGCGTCAGATTGTCGAAATTGACCTTGTGGCGAACACGCTCGGGGTCTTCGAAATTGATCGTATTGACCTTGAGAAGCGCGAAATAGCGTTCGCCTTCCTTGGGGCTGCGGATAAGACCTTCCACCGTGTCGCCCGTGCGCAGGCCAAGGCGGCGGATCTGCGAGGGGGAGACGTAAATATCGTCCGGTCCCGCAAGGTAGTTGGCGTCCGGTGACCGCAGAAAGCCGAAACCATCCAGCAGAACCTCTATCACGCCTTCACCGATGATCTCGATATCCCGGCTGGCTAATTGCTTGAGGATCGCAAACATCAATTCCTGTTTACGCATCGTCGAAGCGTTCTCGACCTCGTGCTCCTCCGCAAAGGCCAGCAGCTCCATGGGAGCCTTGGACTTGAGGTCTTGGAGTTTGATTTCCCGCATGGGGGATGATCCTTGGGCGCCTAGGCGCGAAGATAAGACGGAAGCAGCGTTTGCAGTGGAAGCGGGGAGCTTCCTATCCTTGGTTTGGCAAGGGCTCTGATGAGCAAGGCATGACTGCGAGGAGAGAAGGATCGAATAGAACGATTCCCGGGTTGTGGCAAGTAGGCCGCAATGTCTTCGATTTCGGCGTCAGAATGGTTTCACGACCACCGCGACTACGATCACCAGCATGAGCAAGGTGGGAACCTCATTGAGCACTCTGTAAAACCTGTGGCTCGTCTGATTCTGGTCCGCAGCGAAGACACGCACGCATCGTGCCATGTAGCCATGGCTTGCCGACAGGATGAGCAGCATGGAGAGTTTCAGGTGAAACCAGCCCGCCATGAAAAATCCTGCTTGCCAGGCGAGCGTAAGTCCCGTGAGCCAGGCCAGTATCATCGCAGGCGTCATGATGGCGCGCAATAATCTGCGTTCCATCACCTTGAAAGTTTCCGACTGCACAGAACCGCGTTCGGCGGTGCAGTGGTAAACGAACAACCTGGGCAGGTAGAGCAGTCCCGCCATCCAGGCGATAATGGACACCACATGCAGGGATTTGATCCAGAGATATCCGGTCATCGACTTGTTTCCTCGGCTGACCCCTATGGTCACGTGATAGTCTGGTGTGCTGCTCTTCGGTCATTGTTTCTAACGTTCAGCATCAGGCTTTTCATCCAATAAAAGATAGATTCTAGACTCTTGTTTTATTCTCTTACAGCGCCTCAAAGGGTTCGCGCCTCGCGCTCCACCAGTCACACCCCGCCCATACACATATCCAACCTGATTCACAGGATCTGCGCCTTTGCTTGAGTTATTAATAATTTGTTAACCAATTCAGATAGATCCCATCATCCTTTCTGTGGATGGCCGAAAGGTTTCCCCCACAATTAGACTTAATCCCAGAAATACCTTTTGTTCTCTCCCTAAGCTCATGATGGTTGAGAAAAATCGGCGCTCAGGGCAGTGTGACCCCGGATCGCCATTTGGCGCCCACTATCCACTGCTATCCACAGCCCCCAGTCGCTGCGGTGGCGAGCGAGGCTGTTTTGGGACGCAGTTACTTCCACCTTCATCTGGTGTCTGATGCGACAGGCGAGACTTTGATAGCCGCCAGTCGCGCCGTCGCCGCCCAATATCAGGGCGTCGCGTCCATCGAGCACGTCTTTCCCCTGGTGCGCACGCGGGCTCAATTGGATCGTGCGATCACCGAGATCGAGGCGGCCCCCGGAATTGTGCTCTTCACGCTCGTGGATCCCGAATTGTCCGAGCGGCTACAAGACGCCTGCCGTGAGATGGGCAGTCCCTGCCTCTCGGTTTTGCAACCGATTTTTGATCTGTTCGAGTCCTATCTTGGTACGTCGTCCGCCTCCAAGCCCGGCGCCCAGCACATGCTGAACGCCGAATATTTCAAGCGCATCGACGCGCTGAATTTCACCATGATGCATGACGATGGCCAGCAGCCCCAGAACATCGAGGATGCGGATGTCCTTCTGCTCGGGGTGAGCCGCACCTCCAAGACCCCCACGAGCATCTATCTCGCCAACAGAGGCATCAAGACAGCCAATATTCCGCTTGTCCCCGATGTCCCTCTTCCGCCGGGGGTGGAAAGCGCGAGAAATCCGCTGGTTGTCGGATTGGTGGCCTCGCCCGAACGCATCGTCCAGATCCGGCAGAATCGCCTGCTGGCCCTGAATGCGGACCAGGAAACCTCTTATGTGGATCGTATTTCCGTCGCCGAGGAGATCGCTCATTCCCGGCGCCTGTGCGCGGCCCATGGCTGGCCCATGATCGACGTCACCCGCCGCTCCATCGAGGAGACGGCGGCGGCGATCATTGATCTGCACAAGGCCCATCGCCTCAAACTCAACCCTGAAGCCTGAGGGAGCCATGAGCGCACCCGCCTCTCCCGGCTTCTGGTTGCCAGACGATCAGCTGATTCTGGCGTCCGGCAGCGCCGCGCGCGCACAGATGCTTGTCAGCACCGGGTTTCCCATCACGGTGGATAGGCCCGAGGTCGATGAGCGCGCGCTGGAGGCGCCTTTGCTTGCGGCGGGCGCGAAGGGGGGAGACATCGCTGCGGCCCTCGCCCGGGCGAAGGCTCTGGAGGTGAGCGCCCGCCATCCCGGCCGCTATGTGCTGGGTGGCGATCAGACCCTGGAGATCGAGGGCGCCTTGCTGTCCAAGCCCGAAGGCAGGGCTGGCGCAAAGGCGCATCTGCGGCTTCTGTCCGGGCGCCCCCACCAACTCCATGCAGCGGCGGCGCTGGCGCTTGATGGCGAGATTCTGCTCGCCGTCTGCGATCATGCAACCCTGACCATGCGGTCCCTCAGCGAAGATTTCGTCGAGGCCTATCTGGACGCGGCGGGCGAAGCCATTCTGGGCAGTGTCGGCGCCTATCAGATCGAGGGGCTTGGCGCGCATCTGTTCGAACAGGTCGAGGGTCAGCATGCCGTCATCATGGGCCTGCCCTTGCAGTCCCTGATCGCGGGCCTGCGCGCTCTTGGTCTGGTGCGGGGGTGATCCCGATGGTTGTGCTCGGCCTCACAGGCTCCATCGGCATGGGCAAATCAGCCACCGCCGATCTGTTTCGCGCCCGCGGCGTCCCCGTCCATGATTCGGATGCGGCGGTTCATGCGCTTTATTCCGGCAGGGCGGCGCCCCTTATCGAATCGGCTTTTCCCGGTACGGTTCGTGACGGCGTCGTGGACCGCGCGGCCCTGCGCAGCGCGGTGCTGGGCGACGGCGCGGCGATGCGGCGGCTGGAGGCCGTCGTTCATCCGCTCGTGGCTGAAGAACGGGACGCATTCCTCCGCAGCGCGGAGAAAGAGAACCGGCAGGTCGTGGTTCTGGACATCCCCCTTCTCTTCGAAATTGGCGGCGCTGCGTTTGTCGACGCGGTGGTGGTCGTCACCGCTCCTGAATCAGTGCAAAAGTCGCGGGTTCTGGCCCGGCCCGGGATGACGCCGGAGACCTTCGCGGCCATAGTCGCCAAGCAGATCCCTGACCGTGAGAAGCGCGCGCGCGCGCATTTCATCATAGATACGAGCCGGGGATTTGAAGCGGCGGGCCGAGCGGTCGATTCCATTCTGCGGGCCGTCACCTATCTCGAAAAGGCCGGAGCCCATGCGCGAGATCATTCTGGACACGGAAACGACGGGTCTTGATCCGGCCACCGGCGACAGGCTGGTGGAGATCGCCTGCGTCGAGGTGCTGAACTACATTCCCACCGGCGATTATTATCACACTTATATCGACCCGGAACGCGACGTGCCCGAGGGCGCCTTCAATGTTCACGGTCTCTCGACGGATTTCCTGAAGGGCAAGCCCCTGTTCCGGGACGTCGCGGCTGATTTTCTCGCCTTCATCGGCGAGTCGCGGCTGGTGATTCACAACGCCGAATTCGACAT
>Ga0209829_10002431_pt1 | contig 14155 bp, 14 predicted proteins | sample C_140205_EF_Meta_FD_187311 | JGI IMG/M metagenome (GOLD analysis project Ga0209829, IMG submission 187311) | Freshwater microbial communities from Lake Croche, Canada to study carbon cycling - C_140205_EF_MetaG (SPAdes) (version 2) | ecosystem: Environmental > Aquatic > Freshwater > Lake...
CAACAAAAACCTGAAATCCTAAAAAACCTTATCGATGCATTTGATCAAGCTGCTTGGAAATATTTTGTTTATCCACTCGACAACCGCGGTAGACCTGGAAAATTCAGCGATACACCCGCCTACCTCAAGGAACGCGCCGATCAAGCCCGCCGTTTTTTACCGGGCTCACAAACAGCACATAGAAGCGATGCGATTCCATTGATTGCCAATCGATCCTTTGAAATCAAAACACGTTTTCAACAAAGACACGATGACGAAGGCATTTTGTGGGCCATTGGTGACACGATTGCAGGTATGGTTATGTATGTTGAAGCCAATCGTTTAAATTTTCATTACAACGGTTTTAGTGAGCCTACCAACTTGGTCCCCACTCCACTGCCCGAAGGTTCTTACGAAATTGTTTTTGCTTATGAAGCACTGGGCAAACGGCGCGGTCGTGGTCGCTTACTCATCAACAAAACTGTGTGCATCGATTGGACCGATTTATCGCCGTCGGTCACGCTGGGTCCCTTTGAAGGCATGGATGTCGGTCTTGACAGAAGAGCTCCCGTATTTTGGGAGTTGTATGAACGTCACGGCGTTTATCCATACACCGGAAAAATAGACGATGTTTGGATTTATCCTGGAGTCAGAGCAACTGCTTAATTTTTTTTTAACCTAAAGGTAAATTATGAATTCACTGTATAAATTTGCTGGAACATTTTTACTTATTGTCACTCCACTTCTTGCGCTCTCTCAATCCAACAGTGAGTATCCTAATCGTCCAATCAAATTAATTGTTCCTCAAGCAGCGGGAGGTGGTCTCGATCAAGTTGCTCGATTAATGCTCCCAAAGTTATCTGAAAATTTAGGACAAGCCGTAATCATTGACAACCGCGGAAGTGCTGGCGGTATTGCTGGAATTGATATCGCAGCTAAAGCCTCCCCAGATGGCTACACCCTGCTAATGGCGTCTGCGACTGTTGCTCTTAATACGGCGCTTGGAATGAAGCTGCCCTATGATGCTGAAAGAGATTTTGCACCGATTTCTTTGGCTGTCACTATTCCCTTGATGGTTGTAACACACCCTGCTGTTCCTTATAAAAATTTAAAAGACATTGTCGAAGAGTCAAAAAAAGTTACTGGAGGTCTTCCAATAGCAATCGCCTCAATTGGAACACTGCCGCATTTGTTAGCTGAAGCCATGCGCTTTAAATCGCAAGCAAATCTTAATTTAATTTTTTATAAAGGATCAGCACCCGCCTCGTTAGATGCACTATCAGGCACTGTTCCAATTTTTATTGATTCCATCGGACCAATCGCAACGCATGTTGCCGCTAATAAGTTTCATCCGATTGCTCTTACCTCCAAAGTGAGATCTCCTTTATTTCCTCAGGTACCGACAGTTGTAGAACAAGGTTTTCCAGATTTAGTGGGTTCCGCTTTTTATGGATTTTTATCGCCGGCAAAAACACCGATAGCGATACAAAAAAGAATCAATCAAGCAGTCGCCGCAACGTTATCCAATCCTGAAATTCGCGAAAAATTGCTCAAACAAGGCTATGAAATTTTTGGCGGACCTCCAGAAGAGTACGCCTCGTTTATGAAAAATGAAATCTCTCGGTGGTCGCAAATCGTTAAAGCAGCCAACATCAAGGTTGAATAGACAATTTGCACCAAAAAAGGGACATGCACTTTTTTGGCCTCTCCTTTAGATTCAAATACACAAATTTTGAATACTTAAATATCTAAAAAAAATTGGCGCATCTATTGCATTAGTCGTTTACCCTCAAACAAAGGCAAACCATCATGAAAACTTTGACAGCTCTCACGGCAATCAAATCTCAGCTTTTAGGCAAACTTCAAAGCCTCAAGCATCCGTTTGTCTATTTGTTGAGCGTTCAAGTTGCAGTGATTGCTCTTTACGCATCGCATGTGATGTCGATTGTTTCAGGACAATTACCCTGAATTGTTGCCATCAAAAATGTTTGGCAATTTCTGGATCAAATTTTCCATCGATCAATACAAATAACATTCTGCAAGGTTTTCCTGAACGGTTGGCCCACGCGTGGTTGGTCCCGCGTTCTACCAAAAAATCCCCTTCACGCATCACAACGTCTTCTTCATCGAGGACCAATGTAATTTCACCTTCTAATACTAACGCATAGTCAACCGATTGGGTGCGATGCATAAACGGATGCTTGGCTTTACCCGTTTGATTGGTAGACGCTGTTTGTGTTCCTAATGCACCCCATGCAACTTTGGTGTCATCCACATTGATGCGTTCGAGCCAATCTCCCTCAGGTCCAAACTCGATGATGCGAACCACAGAGCCATTTTTGGGTGGCTCTAATTTGAGTGGTCTGGCAGTGGGATCTTCTTCATTGCCAACAAACGCTGGTGTTTGATCGGTGATCCACAATTGCGTGAGGTGATAACCCACACGCTTGGGGTTGGTATGAACCGAAGGTGCGAATTGATCTTCAGTCACGATAGATCGACCATGTGCATTGTGGCCCGTGACGATGCGACGAATTTGTCTTTTTTGTTTTTCTTCACTCATGATTTTTAATCTCCAAAATAAACTGCATTGATTCTAATAAGCAAAAAGGTGTTTACAAACCCAGGCTTTGTAATACCAACAAACCTTTGGGTGTTTGCAAATGCACAGCAATATTTGCTTCACCCGTTGCAACTTCGATATTTTTTAAATCAACTGATTCATAAGCTAATTTTAATTTATCTGCGCTCGGATGCGTCACATGAATTTGCTGCAAACTCACACCTGAGCGAGGCAAGCTATTGCGTGGATGCAAGCGCATCGGATCTGCGGCATCGGGCTTGCCCCATTGAATCAAAGTTGGCAACGCGCCCTGAAACAATCGCTGCCCGTCATCTCGCACGGTGATTTGCCAATTGAGCATTCCTTTATTGGTTCGGCGATTGGCGTGCATCGCAGGTCCCGCATCAATACCCTGCTCTTTCCAAGAATTTCTAGCCAATTGAATATCCGAAGTATTCACTACAAAATGAATCAATGATGGCTGATTAGCGATTGCTTTTTGCAAGGCTGCATCATCCAAATCAAACCAACGTTTATGAGCGCTTCGTTGATCGATCGATGCATTGGGATTGATGGCAATGATTTCAAAATAAGCCATGGGATAGCTGGGCGTTGCAATTTTGAATAAGCGATTGTGCGTGCCATATTCTTCGTGCTCACCGCCTGCTTGCGGAGTCATCCCCAGCGTGGCCTCACACCATGCCACACCCTCATCGAGGGTGCGAGCTGCAACCACCAAGTGATCGATTTGAGTCTTTAAAGCTTGTGTAGTCATTGCAAATGTTCTCGCCAAATTTTCATCATCCATAGTGTGCTGGCAATACCCAACACAGAAAATAAACTCACCGTAGATGTATAGCCCATTGCATCAATTAAAAAACCTGCAATCAATAAACCCAATGGCAAACCCCAAACAGCCAGCATACGCATACCCATCACACGCCCTTGGTATTCTTCTTCGGACGCTTGCAACATCGCTGCGGCTAATGGAGTGACGCAAAAACCGTGCGTAAAACCAATACACAACAAAACCATTATTCCAACAACCATATGGTTGACCCAAGCAAAAACCAAGGTGATTGAGAACCAAAATAAACCCGCCCACATCATGATCTTTGCATTGCGCGTGCGAAAACGAAATTTACTTAATAAAGCAGACGAAATCAACGAACCAGTTGCAAAACTCGCACTCAAAAACCCCAATCCTTTTTGATCGGTGAAATAAATATTTTTGGCCGCATAGGGCAACAAACCCAATACAAAAGGAAAAGCAAATAAGTTCACTAAAAATGCCAACCACATGGCTGCCAGCAATATAGGTCTGTTTTTAACATAGCTCCATGCAATCATGACATCTCGTATGGGTTTAACAGGTTGATGTTGCGTGGTATCAATTGCCCTTTCTTTCAAACCCAAAGAAAAACAAACACACAGCACATACAAAAAAGAAATCAACACATACGCTGTTGTCATACCCAACCACGCAACCATACCAGCACCCACCAACGCACCCACGACTCTTGCGGAGTCGGATGTGATTTTTGAAATAGCCAAGGCACCCAATAATTGTTTGGGTTGCATCGTGCGTGCAATCATTGAATTGCGAAACATCATGTCTGAAGCTCGAACCATTCCCACTAATCCAGCAATGACCAACACACGAATCGGCGTTAACTCATCACTCCATGACAAAAACATCAACAAAAGAGCAACGAACGCATAAAGCGATCGACTAATCATGATGATTTTTTTAAAACCGATGCGGTCCCCAATCATTCCCACAAATGGCGAAACCAACGTGCCGATGAATTGCAAAGAACCAAATATCACCAACATCACCACTGATCCCGAAGCGCTCAAGATATACCAACCCAAAACGATTAATTCCATCTCAAGAGCCCAACTGGTGGCTAAGTCAGATGGCCATTGAAAGCGAAAACTTTTGTTTTGAAAGGGTGACAACCAATGTGAACTTGGTTGCGCAGATTCGTTGGTCGATACCATTAACACCAATGCCTTGTCGCAGTAAAAGGCCATTATCACCGCTACCAGTACCCCGCCTTGTCAGATCTCTTACACTTTGACGCATGTCCTCTAACACCCCTGATTTTTGGCCCTCTTGCGGCCACTGCTTACTCGAAATCAATCCACAAGGTCATTTGCATTTGACCGATGATTTTTTGCGCCTTCTTTTGGATCGCCCCGAACTCGCACCCATTGCCCAGTCGTGCGACAAAGAAATTGCATTGCACGATCAATTGATGAAAACGCCTCGCATGGATGTTGACAAAACAATTCTGTCTCAATTGGCCGACGCTGATGCAGCCGATAACTACGGTGTGTGGTTGCGGTTTCGCCAACGCATCACCTCGCACCCCACATTAGAGGCGAGTTATTTATCGTTGTTTCAAGGTGATGGCGTTGATGTACCACCCCTTTTGGTTCAACATCTCACACAAGTTTTACTCAAGCATGTTTTAGGCAAGCAAGCCACGGCACTGGAAGTGCGCGTTGCCGAAATGCTCATGCGCACGCAAAAAATCACTGTATTAGAAGATGGTTCGGTGATGGCTGCAGATCATGAAACCATTGAACGATTTGCCACCACAGGCGGCTTTGGTAGCTTGGGTCAACTCTTGCAACAAGGTGGCATTCCCTTGCGCAGTGTGGATCTGGATGTACTCAATGAAGACAACCAATCGGCTTATTGGGATCGCAATGAAAATTTTGATTGGGTGATTTGTCTCAACCGTGGACAACCCGCACTTGATGCTTTATGTCGTGTGATGGAAAAATGGATTACACATTTTTTAAGTGTTCGTGTACAAATTCAAACAGAAAAAGAAATTGATGACGATCAATGGGTGTGGCACACAGGCTTGGACGCTCAAGCCAGTCAGGTTCTCAATCAACTTTACTTAGGAGAAGAAGTTGAACCCACCCTGATGGAGCGTTTGATGTGTTTGTTTCATTTGAATTTTTTAGACGTTAACGACATGCTCGTGCAAGTGCGTGGCAAACCCGTTTTTATGGCAATGGCAGTTGATGGACATCAACTGCTCAAACTCAAACCTCAAAATTTATTGATCAACTTGCCGCTTGCACAACGGTCATGACCCATCAAAAATGGTAATTGGATTCCATCTCGCGGCGAATTTTGTAAGCATGCGTTGTGGTGTCCATTGACACATCATCCCAACGCAAACTTTGACCTTTGGCAACGGGTCGTATGACTTTGACATCATGGGCCAATCCCAAAGGCACATAACCTTTTCCTTTGGATGTGGACGCAGGAAATAATTTTCCCCAAACCGTGTAGCCGCCCTCACCATCCAACATATCTCCTGGTTTGAGATTGCGTTTGGCAGTAGCCACTACATCTGCATTCCAACCCGTCGCAACTCCAGTGGGTTCACCGCGCAATGCCACGCTGGCCACACTCACACCGACTTCTAATCCAATCAAGTGCCAACGTTTGTACAAAGTGAAATATCGACCACTAGGGTCAGTGTGCGCGTTGTATTCTTCAAAACAATTTTTGATGTATTCGGTTTGTGCTTCAACCGTCACCCACACACCCATTCGAATGTCGTATGGAATCACGCGACCATCAGGCTCTAAACTCGATATCACTTCAACCATACCCTTGCGCTCGAGTACACCACCTTCACAGATGGGGCGCGTCACCACAGGAATATCTTCAACACTCGCAGGTGGATACAACAAACCATTGCTTGGCACGCCTAAGCCCGTTGCATTAGATACTGCGGTGCTTTCAATGGATGGTTTAGAGCCGTCTAAAAAACTATTGAACATTTTTGGATTGAGTCCACCGCGTACTGCTTGTTCTGGCGTTAAACCATAGTAACCCCATACCGTATCTGGTGTTGAATCACAAAAGTGCGGCAGCCATTTGTGCCCGCGACCAGCAGCCACCACCGGAAAGCCGCAAGTACGCGCCCAATCTACCAAATCACAAATCAATGCGGGTTGATCGCCAAACGCCAATGAATAAATCACACCTGCATTGTGCGCACGCAGTGCTAGCAAAGGACCACAGAACGCATCGGCTTCAACAGTCACGTTCACAACATGCTTGTGATGCGCAAAGGCTTCCAAAATATGTTCAACCGCATGCAAAGGTGAACCTGTGCACTCCACCACTACATCAACCAATGGATGACTGACTAATTTTTTCCAATCATCGGTAATGTGTGTTGTTCCATTTTTAATTGCATCGTCTAAAGACTTGGCTTCAAAATGATCGGGCTTCCAACCCACGCGCAATAAATTAGTTTTGGCACCAGCAGGATTTAAATCGGCAATACCCATCAAATGAACACCTGGCAAATACGGAATTTGTGCCAAATACATAGCGCCAAATTTACCAGCGCCAATAAGTGCAATGCGAATCGGTTTATTGTCAGCTTGTCGTTGCTGAAGTTTGGCGTACAAACTCATGCGGCAACCACAAAGTCTTCGGTGTTGGTCACCAATGCAGAATCAGGCATGCCGTTTTTCCACGGCAAATCAATGGGGTAATCTTTGAGCAAACAATCATCGGGTAAGCATTCAATGGGTGTGAAATCGCGATGCGCAATGTATTCGGGTCGCTTGTGTCTGCGAATGTGATTGGATACCGCACACAAACTCAAATAAACACTGACGCGGTTCCATGGTGATAAATTGCTGGTGGACGAATGCACCAAACAACTGTGAAACAAAATCATCGAACCCGCAGGACCTGTTGGGCTCACAATACCGCCGTCTTTATCGCCTGCACGTTTAACTAAATCTCGAATCAAATCGTTGTCGATCGTCCATAGCGGATAGCTCGTTGTTGTTAAATCATGTTTGGCGTTGATCACGCCTTTTTTGTGACTGCCAGGAATAAACATCAAAGGGCCATTGAATGCATTCACATCGTCCAAAAAAATAGCAATGTTCATTGCGCGCTCGGTTGGCATGTGATCATCGTTAAGCCAGGTGCCGTAGTCTTGATGCCATTGCCACACATCACCCTCAAAGGCCAACTTGCCATTGATTTTGTATTGATGCATGTAAAGTTTTTCTTCAAACAAATCTTCTACAGGTCCAATCATGCGCGGGTGACGACCCAATTTGGCAAAAGGTTTGCTATACATGTGCGCTGCAAAATTGGTTCGGACTGCATCACTGCCTTTTTCACGCACATTAAAAACTTCTCTGCGCTTGTAAAGATCGGGCACTTCGTCAAGCAAACTTTTCATCTCGGTTGGCGAAAAAAGCCCTGGAAAAAATAAATAGCCATCTTTGTCAAAGCCTTGCTTTTGTTCTTGAGTTAAATGCATACCAATTCCCTTTAAACATTAATTTCGATAAGACGGATCTTTGCGGTCCATCATACGCAACAATCCAGGCCACATGGCATCGCTGTCTTGGGTTGTTGACGATTCATAAGAACGCGCCACTTGCTCTGCAATCTCTGGCGTGGGCATGATGATTTGGTGTTGTGAAGCGAGCAATGTCATTTGAATTTGGCAGGCGTGCTCCAAATGAATTAACAGATCAAATGCTTCGGCAATACTTCTGCCTGTCACCAACGCACCATTGTTGTGCACGAGCATCACGCGGCGCTCGCCCAAGGCCTGTTGCAGTCGCACTACTTCATGCTCAGAAAAATCAACGCCCTCATACCCATGGTTGGCCATTCGATTAAAAAAGCGCATCGCTTGCTGCGATAAGGGCAACAAGCCTTGCACCATACTCGCAACAGCCGCGGTCGCAACCGTGTGCACATGAATCACGCATTCAATGTCCTCAGCACATTGATACACCGCACGATGCAACGCCAATCCACCAGAACTGACGCCCTTGCCGATCGGGTCGTCAATAATTTCACCCGATAAATTCACCGTCACTAAATTGCTGGTGGTGATGTCTTCAAAAAATAATCCCCATGCATTTAAAAAAATTTGATCGGTGTGATGGGGTGATTTGGCGGAGATGTGGTTGTAAATTAAATCACCCATTCCGTGGTGATGAATCAATCGATAACAGGCTGCCAAATCTTGACGGATCGCCCAAGCCTCAGACGGCTTCATGTCTGAGGGTAATAAATTGGCAAAGATGACTGCATCGTTGAAATTCATTAACAGATCTTCAGAAAACAACGACTTCAGTATTGCTTTGGCGAGCCTCAGTGTCAATCACATCACGCACTCAGAATCAATGCTTTTTAATTACTCTAACGCTTCAATTCGGCATTAAAAATACAAGGCCAAGGGATTCACCGTGTGAATACGATATCGCAATAAAGGGTCGGGTTCTACCTGCATTAACCAATCGATGGTGCTTTGATAGGTTGTCGATTCCACTCCTACAAAAGGACAATCACTGGCCCACACCAAGCGATCCATGTTTGCTCTTTCGCAAAACGCTTTTGCATACTCAACAGAATCATTGCCCAAACGATAGCCTGCGGATAATTTCACCCAAGTTCTTCCCTTTTCAATCGATTTCAATACCGCTTGAAAACCCTCGCAGTTAATACCCTTTACAGGATCAGGTCTGGCCAAATGATCAACCACCACCTTAACACCCGACTTTTCTAAATGCGGCAATACGGCGGGAATGCGCGGTCCATCTAAATGCAAATGCACATGCCAGTCGAGTTCACATAAGCGATATAAAAATTTTCGATAATCAAAACTTTGGATATCAGGCAACTCTTTCATACTGATGAAAGGCAAGCGAACGCCGACAACACCATCCTTAGCCATACTGTCTAATTCATAACGATTTGTAATTGATGGATTGAGAATAACGGTGCCACGCCACTGCGGCTTGTTACGCAAAGTTTCAATCACATAATCATTGCAATCACCCCAAGGACTCGCTGCGGCAATGACACATCGCTGCACACCGTGGGCGTCTAATATTTTTTGCAAATCATCTTGCGTAAAATCATAATCAGGCGCGTGGCGAGGATTAGGCATCAAAGGCATATTTTTTTTAAATACATGCACATGTGCGTCAATCACTGGTGGTGATTCAACATTTTTTATTGACATAGACAACTCCAATTTTTATTGTGCTTTGATGTTAGATTGTGCAACCACTTGCGCCCACTTAATCGCGTCTTTTCTAAACACGGATGCGAGTTCTGCAGGCGTGCTCGCCTTGGGATCAGTTCCCAACTCAAGCAAACGTTTTTTAATATCAAGTATGGACATGATCTCTTGTAAATGACTGTTAAGGAGTTGTATCGCCTGTAGAGGAACACCTTGGGCGGCATACAAAGCGTTCCAGCCCGTCACCTCATATCCACTCAATCCACCTTCGAGAACCGTTGGCGTTTGGGGTAACCAAGGTGTACGTGATGGCCCTGTTCCTGCGATCACTTTGACCTGCCCACCATCAACGGCTCCTTTGAGGGCTGCATACGATTCAAAGCCAACATCCAAATCGCCACGCATCACAGCGGTTAACACCTCAGGAGTACTTTTATATGGAATTAAATTGACATTGAGTTTGGCCACTGAAGCAAATAGGGCTGCAGATAAGTTTTGAGTACTTCCAGGATTGATACTGCCAAAAACTAACTGTCTTTGCTTTCCTTGCGCCAGCAATGTTTTGATATCGGTAATAGGTCCGTCTTTGCGCGTTACCAAAATCAAATCGAAATAGGCCATGGACGAAATCGGAGTGAAATCGTTTTCTGGATCGTATTCCAACTTAAACAATGACTTTCCAATCGCCGTACCGTTTGAAAATAAAATCAAGGTATGGCCATCGCGAGGAGCGGCTAATGCAGTTTTTGCGGCGATCACGCCACCCGCGCCAGGCTTGTTTTCAACAATCACTTGCTGCCCAATACGCTCGCTTAGTTTTTGTGCCACCAATCGCATGGTGATATCTGCAAGGCCTCCAGGTCCAAATGGAATAATCACTTTGATGGGCTGATTAGGAAACGCCGATTGAGACCATGACAAGATGGGCCATTGAGTTAATCCCGTGTATACCAACGAGGTAGTGAGCCATTTTCTTCTGTTCGCTTGAAAATTCATGATTTACTCCTTTAATGAAAATGAATATGCAAATTTAAACTTGCGATGCTCGATATTTCATGGTTTACTCATGGCAATCAAAAAAGGATAATCCATGAAACATTTAAGCAGATCAAAAATTTTGACATCTCTCTCTCTTGTTTTCTTTCAAACTTTTGTTTACCTATTGCCCGCTCAAGCCGCTTATCCTGATCGACCCATCAAACTGGTGGTGCCTTTTCCTGCAGGCGGCACTGTTGATTTGGTTGCACGCATCATCGCCACACAACTGGGTAAACAACTCAACACCAATGTTGTTATTGAGAATGTACCCGGCGCTGGTGGCACGATTGCCTCTAGTCGTGTCGCCAAGTCAACAGCTGACGGATACACATTGCTGTTTGCAACACCTAACCACACTATCAATCCATCACTGATTCAAAACATCCCATTTGATACAGAAAAAGATTTTTTACCTGTCTCCTTGGTTGCACAAATTCCAGAATTATTAGTAGCTCATTCAGCGCAGCCCTTTAATACTTTCACAGAATTTGTCAGCTACGCCAAAACATCTTCTGAAAAACTCAATTACGCCTCTGCAGGCAATGGCACATTACCGCATATCACCATGGAGTTACTTCTTCAAAAAATGGGCACGCGAATCACCCACGTTCCTTACAAAGGCGCAGCACCTGCCATGAATGATTTACTTTCAGGCGTGATCGGGTTGAAGATGGACACCATAGCGACATCTTCTCAACACATCAAATCCGGAAAGCTCAAACCACTGGCCATTGCCAGTGCTAGCCGCTCACCTTTAATGCCGCAAGTTCCTACCGTCGCAGAGTTAGGATTTCCTGGCTATCAAGGTATTTTATGGATGGGGATCTTGGCTCCAGCCAATACCGATATCACCACGATTAACATCTTGTTCAAAGCGATTCAAGCCATGTCCACACAAACTGAATTACTCAAACAACTGACAGCTGATGGTGTTGAAATGGTAGCGAGTGATCCAACCGCATTTAGCAAACTCATCAGTGCAGAACTCAAGCAATGGCGCGATGTGGTTCAAAAAGCTCAAATCAAGGCCGAGTGATGCAACCACCTTTAACGAAACCGCCAGACCCAGATCCCAAAAAACCACTCACACCGTGTCCAGCAGGAGCCATCGACACGCATATTCATTTGTTTGGACCTGCGTCGCAATATCCATTTCACCCCAATAGTCGATACACATCACAAGATGCATTGCCAGCCGATTACGTAAAACTACAAAAAGCCATTGGCCTGCATTCAGCAGTGATCGTGAGTGGTGGTGGATACGGTACGAGCTTTACCCATTTAGCAAACACATTAAAAGCGCATCCAGGTCAATTTAAAGGCGTTGCATTGTTACCTGAAGATGTCACCGATGAAGACTTACACATGCTCGATCAACTCGGTGTTTGTGGCGCACGCTTCGTGAGTCCGGGTCATCAAGGCGCATTGCCTCGTATCTCACCTAACGTTGCTGCACGCATTGCAAATCTTGGCTGGCATATCAATTTTTATCCGTCGGGTGATGATTTACTCACCTATGGGCCTATGCTTCAAGCATTACCTAATCATGCAATTGTGTTGGATCACTTTGCAGCCGTTCCCGCAAAAGGCGGTATTGAACAACCGGCCTTTCAACATTTGCTGAAACTTTTAGACACAGGTCAATTTTGGGTCAAGCTCTCAGGTCCTATGCGATGTTCACCGGGTGACTTTCCTTATGCAGACGTCACCCCAATGGCACGCCAGTTAGTAGCGCATGCACCGCAGCGTTTGATTTGGGGAAGTGATTGGCCTCACGTCAACATGAACAATCGATCCATACCCAACGATGGTGATTTATTTGATTTGCTCGCTGAATGGGTACCCGACGAACAAACAAGAGAAATGATTTTGGTGCACAACCCTCGTGCACTCTACGGAAAATTTAAAGAATACTAATTAATTCAATTTATTTTATGCACGCTCTTTTGGTGCTCAATTGTTTAAAAATTATCATTTTAATGGGCTTAAAATTTGCTATTGCATGGATGAAGCACATTTCAACCCTAAACCCCTATGTCTACATCCCATCCGCATGCATCATTTGAATTAAGTTGCCAAAACTGTGAATATATCATGGCTTCTCAAACCTCTTCGACGGGTTTGCGATGCGGTCATCGGTATTTTTTAGCCACACCAGTGTTGCGAAAAATCACCATGATGTGGCACTACCCCGAAGTGAAGCCACACAATGCGTGTGAGTCGTGGACCCAAGATGTTACGACACCTAGATAAATGATTCAAGCCCAATCATCTCCACCCACATCGTCAGAATAATCCGCAACCGAATCATTTGACGGTTCATCGGCAATAGGAACAAAACCATTGTCGCTGTTATTTGACGAGAGTGAATTTGATTGATCATTACTGGGCCCGTGATGCCCCATCATGTTTTGAATACCTTGATATAAAAATGATCCTGCCACCACACCCACTGCTGTGCTGGCAATCGTGCCCATCATGCCCGACCCCCAAGAACTTTGAGCGACTGGCGCAGCTTGAGGTTGCATGTTTCTAGCGGGTGCGGATTGATTAGAAAATGCAGCGGTTTGCGCAATTGGCGCAGTGGGTTGCCGACCCCAACTATTGCCACCACTCAAAAAACTACTCGCTGGTGTTGTAGCCGCTTGATCTACTTTTGCTTGCAACTCAGCGTTTTTAGCCATGGCCACTTGCAAAGCCATATCGGCACCCATTGCACGTTGCACCAATAAATACAGTGCGTCGGGTTGTTGCGAGCATGCGTCTTTGATTAAGGTTTCAGCGGCTATATCTTTGGGCTCAGCACGCGCTTGTGTCAATTGTTGCAAAAAATTTTGTAATTGGTTGCGTTCTTCTAGTGTCATGACGATCTTTCAATGTTAAATGTAAAAATTCAATCGACTGTTATTTTTTCTTCTCGGACAATCTTGGCCATCGCAGGAATTTCTTCCTTGAGCCATTGCCCAAACTGCTCTGAACTCATGTTGGACGGCTCTGCACCTAATGTATTCAATCGCTCTTTGATATCGGACATTGCAGTGATTTTAAGAAGCTCCGCATTGAGTTTATCAATGATGGATTTGGGCGTGCCAGCAGGCGCCAAAAGACCTTGCCAACTACCGGTTAAAAAACCAGTTAATGTTTCACCCACTGTTGGCACATCGCCCAATTGCGCGTTGCGTTTGGCGCTCGACACTGCAATTAATTTGATCTTGCCAGATTTAACATGCGGATACGTTGCAACCATTCCATTAAAAGTAACATCTACTTGTCCGCCAATTAAATCGGTGATAGCCTGTGCGCCTCCTTTGTAAGGCACATAACCCCAATCGAATCCACTGCGCTTTGCAAACACAACACCAGCCAAATGCGGAGCGCTTCCCATTCCAGCCGCAGCTGCAAAATTAAGTGCGCCTTTTTTGGACTTGGCATAGGCAACCAACTCTGCGGTGGTGTTCGCAGGAATTTGTGAACTCACCACCAACAAATGCGGCGAATAACCCACCATGGCAACAGGCGCAAA
>Ga0209829_10002440_pt1 | contig 14134 bp, 10 predicted proteins | sample C_140205_EF_Meta_FD_187311 | JGI IMG/M metagenome (GOLD analysis project Ga0209829, IMG submission 187311) | Freshwater microbial communities from Lake Croche, Canada to study carbon cycling - C_140205_EF_MetaG (SPAdes) (version 2) | ecosystem: Environmental > Aquatic > Freshwater > Lake...
CGATTTCACCGATCTCCATGCCTGGACCGAGGTCCATCTTCCCGGAGCGGGTTGGATCGGCTTTGATCCAACCTCGGGCCTGCTTGCCGGTGAAGGCCACATTCCCCTCGCCTGCTCGCCGGATCCTTCCAGCGCCGCGCCGGTGAACGGTGCCGTCGACCCCTGCGAATCGACGATGGAGCACGTGATGGAGATCAAGCGCATCTACGAAGCTTCACGCACCACCAAGCCCTACACCGAAGAGCAATGGCAGGACATCGTGAACGTCGGCCACGCGATTGATCGCGACCTGAAAGCCGGTGACGTGCGGCTCACCATGGGCGGCGAACCAACCTTCGTGTCGATGGATGATTTCGATTCCCCCGAGTGGAATACCGCCGCACTCGGCAGGAGCAAGCGACTGCTCTCGGGTGAGCTGATCAAGCGGCTGCGCCAGCGCTTCGCCCCGGGTGGCCTGCTGTTCTATGGCCAGGGAAAGTGGTATCCGGGCGAGCCAATCCCGCGCTGGGCCCTCGCCTGTTACTGGCGGAAGGACAAGGAAGCGATCTGGGAGGATGAGCAGTGGATCGCCGATGAGTCGCAATACTACGGTCACAGTAGTTCGGAGGCGAAGCACTTTGCCACCGCCCTTGCGGGAGCCCTTGGTGCCGATCCAAAGTGGATGATGGCCGCCTACGAAGACATCTTCTACTACCTGCTGCGCGAGCGTCGTCTGCCTTCCAACGTCGATCCGCTGGAATCAAACCTGAAGGACCCCCATGAGCGTGCCCGCCTGACACGTCTCTTCTCGCAGGGTCTTGGTGAAGTCGTGGGCTTCGTCCTTCCCCTGAAGCGCGAGGGATCCGGCACCTCCGGCCGCTGGCGAAGTGGTCCGTGGTTTCTCCGCGATGAACGTCTCTACCTGATCCCCGGTGATTCACCGATGGGATACCGCCTGCCGCTGGACTCGCTGCCATGGGTGACCGAAGCCGACTATCCCTTCATCATCCCGGCCGATCCGACGCAGAGTTGGGGTGAGCTTCCGTCACGCGCGCCGATCATACAGGTCGCCCTCTCGCGGTCGGGAGCTTCCGCCATCGCCCATGACTCCGAGCGCTTTCCGGCCACGCAAGGCTCACGCTCTTGGGTCGGTCAGCCAGCGGACCAACACGAAAGCGAGACCGCTCCCACCCCACAGGAGTCCGCCAAGGACCTCATTCGCACGGCGATTTGCTTCGAGCCACGCGACGGCCGTCTCCATATCTTCCTGCCGCCGCTGGAGAGCACCGAGGAGTTTCTCGACCTCGTTGCCTGTCTCGAGCAAACCGCTTCCGGGCTCAATACTCCAATCATCCTCGAAGGCAGTCCGCCACCCTATGATCCACGCATCCAGGTGTTGAAAGTGACGCCCGACCCCGGCGTGATCGAGGTCAACCTCCAGCCTGCCGCGAGCTGGGATGAGCTGGTGGAAAACACCACGACGCTTTATGAGGAAGCCCACCTCACCCGCCTCACGACCGAGAAATTCATGATCGACGGTCGCCACACCGGCACTGGCGGTGGCAACCACATCATCATCGGCGGTGAAAACCCGTCGGACAGCCCCCTGCTCCGACGACCGGATCTGCTGCGCAGCATGCTGACCTACTGGAACCACCATCCGTCGCTCTCTTATCTGTTCTCAGGCCTTTTCGTCGGCCCGACTTCTCAGGCTCCGCGCATCGACGAGGCGCGACACGATGCCCTGCACGAGATTGAGATCGCCTTCAACACCATGAAGGACGAGTTCAATCCGCCACCCTGGCTGGTCGACCGACTTTTCCGTCATCTTCTAACAGACTCCACCGGCAATACCCACCGCACCGAGTTCTGCATCGACAAGCTCTTCAGCCCGGATGGTAGCGCCGGACGGCTCGGCCTGCTGGAAATGCGGAACTTTGAGATGCCGCCGCACCCGTGGATGAGCATGGCCCAGCACCTGGTCCTGCGGGCACTCGTGGCGCGCTTCTGGCGGGATCCCTATGAGAAACCAGTGGTCCGCTGGGGCACCTCGCTGCACGACCGCTGGATGCTCCCCCATTTCGTGAAGCAGGATTTCCACGACGTGCTGGGCGACCTCAATCGCGCCGGCTATCCGATCGAGCGCGCGTGGTTCGATCCCCACCTCGAGTTCCGTTTCCCGAAGGTCGGCGACTTCGTCAGCCAAGGCGTGGAAATCGAGCTGCGGAATGCGATCGAGCCTTGGCACGTCCTCGGCGAGGAAAACGCCACGGGCGGAACTGTCCGGCACGTTGATAGCTCGGTCGAGCGCCTTCAGGTCCGCGTCCGTGGCCTCACCGAGGGCCGCTACAAACTCACCTGCAATGGCTGGACCCTGCCCCTGCATCCGACCGGCACCCAGGGTGAATCCGTCGCGGCCGTGCGCTACCGGGCATGGCAGCCGCCGAGCTGTCTGCACCCGACCATCGGAGTTCACACGCCACTGATTTTCGACCTTCTGGATACCTGGAACCAACTTTCACTGGGAGGCTGCACCTACCACGTCTCCCATCCAGCAGGCCGCAACTACGACACCTTCCCGATCAACGCCTACGAAGCCGAGGCGCGGCGAATGGCAAGGTTTTACCGTGAGGGACATACGGGTGGAATGGTGCGAGCCAAGGTGGCCGCCAGCAGTCCTGACTTCCCCTTCACGCTGGACTTGAGGACGATCCCGGCCAGCCTCTGAGGCCGAGCTGCTTCTCCTGTCCAATGCCCCCGAGCGACTCATCCCAAAAGCAGATCATTCCTCCGTTTCCGGGGATTGGTGCTGAGGCTTCATGGGATGAAATGTCCGACCGCTCCGGGCGGGTCCGGCCTTTGTGGGCCAGATTCTCGACTGCCATCAACCGCTGGACCAGCGAGCAGCGGAGCGACCTCGGGCAGTCTACCGACCGTCTGCTGGACGACCTCGGGGCAACCTACAATGTTTACAACGACGCCGGCGGTGCGGGACGACCTCGCAAAATCGATCCCCTGCCCTTGTTGATCGACGCCGCCGAGTGGCGTACGGTTTCCGTCGGCATCGGCCAGCGGGCCCGGCTTCTGGAAATGATTTTGGCCGACCTCTACGGCCCTCAGAAGCTTTTGAAGAAGGGTCTCATTCCACCAGACCTCGTTCACGCCAATCCGCATTTTTTGGTGAACATCAGGGGCATCCAGCCTCCCGGTGGGCGCTATCTGACCGAGTTGGGTTTCGACTTGATCCGGAATGCCACTGGCAACTGGAGCGTGATGCGCGATCATGCCCGCTCGCCGGGTGGACTAGGGCAGACCTTGGAGAACCGCAGCGTCACGGCCAGCGTCCTGCCGCTTGAATTCGAGGAATGCCGGGTGACCAACATCGCACCGTTTTTCGAGCTTGAACGAGAGACCCTGCGAGGGCTTTCCGCCGGACACATCACGACGCCGAATATCGTCCTGCTGACGCCGGGCTTCCGGCATCCGTCCTACTTTGAACACGCCTACAAAGCTCGCGTGCTGGGTATCCCGCTGGTCGAACCAGCCGACCTCACCGTGCGGGAACGCCGGCTGTTCCTGAAGACACTCTCCGGGCTGCGCCGCATTGACGTGCTCGCCTGCCGCCTCGATGACGATGCGATCGATCCGCTTGAGTTCTGGACCCACGGCCGCAACGGAGTCCCTGGCCTAACAGAAGCTTGGCGCTCCGGAAACGTGGTGCTCGCCAACGCGCCGGGCTCCGGGTTTGCCAGCACATTGGCGCTGATGCCGTTCCTCCGTGGCATTTGCAAGGAGTGGTTCGGTGAGGACCTGAAGCTGCCCTTTGTCGAGACTTGGTGGCTGGGCGAATCAAAGATACGCCAACAGATTCTCAGCGACCTTAAAAGCTATCTCATCTTCCCCGCCTTCACGCCCGGGCGTCCCGTGCGCGGCAGCCAGATGACTCCGGCGGATCGCCAGCAATGGATCACCACTCTTGAGGCGAGGCCTCATGACTTTGTCGCCCAGCGAGAGACCGTACCCAGCACGGCACCGTCACTCGAAGGCCAGTCCATTCGCCATCAGGGGGTGATCTGGCGTGCCTTTTCCTTGCAGACTGGAAACGGCTCAGTGGTCCTGCCCGGCGGGCTCGCGATGGTCGCCAAGGACGGCGTCCTGATGGATGGCGACCCGGCCGCCGAGCAGATCTCGAAGGATGTCTGGGTGGCCGATGATTCGTCCAGCCACAGCGCCGAGCCCGCCGTCCGTTTCACCAACCAATCTATCACCCGCGATCCCCTCGCCTCCGAAGTACCCAGCCGCATCGCCGAGCAGTTGTTCTGGGTCGGGCGTTATGCCGAGCGCATTGAACTCCGCACCCGCCTGCTACGCACCACCCTGCGTCGCCTCGGCGGGGAAGCTTCTCCAATCCGCCAGGAACAGCGGAACGCCTGCTTCTCGATCCTTCGCGGCATAAAGATCCTCCAAGACGAGGGGCCCCAGGTCGGACGCCTGCCGGTCATGATGCTCTCTCGACTGATTCATGACGGAAAGCATCCAAAGGCCCTGCCGTCGCTGATCCGCTCGTTGCTCTGGAATGCCGCCTCCGCACGCGACCGCCTTTCCGACGACACCTGGCGAGTCTTCAATCGTTTGGAGAACCTGCTCCAATCCGGCACATCCAACCCGACCATCACCAGCCAGCTTCAAGTCCTCGATTCCATCATCCTCCACCTTGCCGCCTTCTCAGGCATGCAGGCGGAGAACATGACCCGTGGTCACGGTTGGCGCTTTCTGGAACTTGGTCGACGCATCGAGCGGCCGCTTGGCGTGCTCGCGTTGTTAGGCTCCACTCCGAATCCAGACGCCACCGAAGTTCCGGCTCTCGATCCCCTGCTGGAGACCTGTGACAGCGTGATGACCTACCGTCGCCGCCACTTTTCTCGCCCGCGCTGGGAGTCTGTGGTCGAACTGCTGCTCTATGACTCCACCAACCCGCGCGGTGTCATGTCACAGGCCGAGATCCTTTCGAAGCAATGCGAAAAGCTTCCCGGTGAAAAGGACTTCGGTCTGATGCCGAAAATCCTTGAACATGTGGCCTCACTCGTCCAGCCCTCACCGGCTCCATCGGTGATTCCGGATCGCAGTGGCTTCGAAGAGCGTGCCGCCGCTTTCGAGCATCTCTCCGATCTCCTCACGCAGCATTACTTCAGTCATTCCGTCCGGAGAGTTTACTGACCCGCATGCCCAACGCCGTGCAATACCAGATCGTGCATCGCACCCGCTATCAATACGAGGGTGCGGTGACCGTGTCGCATCATCTGGCCCACCTCGCGCCGCGTCCCTTGCCCACGCAGCGTTGCCCGTGGCATGAGATCCAGATCACGCCGCCACCCGTGGGCCGCAGCGTTCATTCGGACGCATTCGGAAACGTCACAACTTACTTCGAAATCGAAGGCCGGCACACCGAACTTGATGTCATCTCCCGCAGCTTCGTCGAGGTGATCCCTTGTGAGCTTCCTGCGCATCATGAGACCGCGCCGTGGGAGCTCGTTCGCGATGGATGCCAGGCCCCGATGCTCACGCCCTCCAGCGCCGCCGGGGAGTTCCGCTTTGCCTCGCCGCTGGTGCCGATTGCCCGTGACTTCGCTGAATACGCGCTACCCGATTTCCTGCCCGGGCGACCGATCCTTGCCGCAATCGATGCGCTGATGAAACGGATTTTCCGCGAGTTCCGCTTCGACACCCGCGCCACCGATGTCGCCACGCCGGTCCATGAGGTCCTGCAAAACCGCGCCGGGGTTTGTCAGGACTTCGCCCACCTCATGCTCGCTTGCTTACGCTCGCTCGGACTACCCGCCCGCTACATCAGCGGCTACCTCGAAACCCGTCCGCCTCCGGGAAAACCGAAGCTCGCCGGTGCCGACGCCTCACACGCCTGGGTCTCCGTCTTCTGTGGCGAGAAGCACGGCTGGATCGATGCGGACCCCACCAACGGCCTCTTTCCCGAACAGCGTCACATCACCGTCGCCTGGGGTCGCGATTTTTCCGACGTCAGCCCGCTGCGCGGCGTTACCCTCGGCGCGGGCGGCCAACGCCTGTCCGTCGGCGTTGACGTGACCCCGGCGCTCGGCTGAATCCGCCCCACCTCTCATGCGTGTCCTCGCCATCGACCCTGCCGTTCGGAATACGGGATACGCCGTGATCGAAGGCGATGCCCGCTCTCTGAAGGTGTTGACCTACGACGTCATCCGCGTTCCAGACCGGCTGCCCCAGTCCGCCGCACTTGCAGCTGTTAGAACGCACCTTGGAAACATCATCGAACAATACCAACCCGACGAGGTTGCCGTGGAAGGCATCATTTACGTGCAGTCCCATCGCACCGCCATCAGCATGGGTGCCGCCCGTGCCGCCGCCCTAATCGCAGCAGCGGACCGTGGACTCGATGTCTATGAATACGCGCCAAAGAAGGTCAAGGCTGCGGTGGTCGGAAACGGCAATGCCGACAAGCAGCAGGTTGCCTTCATGGTCCGCGCCCTGCTGGGCCTCAGCGAAACCCCGCCCCATGACGCGGCCGACGCCCTCGCCATTGGCATCGCCCACCTCCAGGCCAGCGATCCCCTGAAGGCCAAGTTGCTTGACCGACGCTTGATCTAGGTTCTGTCTATGCGAGTGCCATTCCGGTTCGTCAAAGACGTTGAGCTTCCCGGAAATGGCATTTTCCTATCCGCATTGTCGGATGGACGGGCCTACTACCGAAAGGACCACATCACGACCGCCCTGAAACGCGGTCACCTGAACGAGAATTGGGAGCTGATTCCGGATTCCGACTGGGAGAAACCAGGCTGGGAAGACCCGAGGGTCTGCACTTGGCGAGGTCGAAGCTACTTCACCAACAACTTCATCAATCAATGCGGGATGTGTGATATGGACACTGGTGAAGAGATTAAAATTTATCTGAATGGCAAGAATTTCACCTATCTCCCGGGCGATGAGCTTTCAGTGATCTCATGGTTCAATCCTCTGGAAGTCCATCGCCTGACATCAGGCACTCCCAAGCTTCTGATCAAAAGGAGATTTCCTGATTCCCACCTGCCGGATTCTGCCTCGTGGCGCGGCGGCACGGCGGGGCTGATGTTGGAGCCTGGGCTGTTTGTCGGTTTTGGCCATCGAACTGTCCAGGAAGGCGACACTCTCCGCCACTTGCCATTCGTCTGGCGGCTTCGCACCAAAGGGCGACGATATCGGCTTGAGGCCCATCTGGTGGATTTGCCCGAGATGTGGCCCCTGTGCGATCCCACCTGCATCATCGAGCGTGGTGGAAACTGGTATCTGATCACCGCGCAGAGCCCGCTGGCATGGTTTGTTGATCAGCCACTTCGCACCGCCGTGTATGAGTTCTCGTGGCAGACCGTCTTTGAACAATATGGCCGGAACACACCGCGTTCCCTGATGTCCAGGATCGCCGCGAGAGTTACCTTTCAGAAACGACGAAAGTAGTCAGGCCCTGTGGAGTTTCGATGGGACACTATTCGTTCAACGTCTTCACAAAGAATTCGCTCACCTGCACCATCGTCTCTGGCCCATTGAACTGCGGACCGCCATGACCGGCTCCCGGAAAGATGACGAGCGTTGAAGGCACCCCGGCCTTTACCAATGCTTCCTGAAATTCCTTGCTCTGCGCGGTTGGCACCAAAGGCTCCTTATCGCCATGCATGATCAGAAACGAGGCGTCGTCTCTCGTGATGTAAGTCACAGGACTGGCGGCGCGGGCCTTATCGTGGTTCGCGGGAATCGCCCCGCCAAGCAGTTTGGCCTCCGGCGAGTCTGGTGCGGATCGCGCTTTTACAGTCCTCGATTTGTGCCGGAAACACCGCGTCCTGACTGAAGCGATAGGTCACACTCGCCACCGCGAAACCCTGCTCCAGCAGCGGCAGGGCGGGAGGCCGGTCCTTGCTGCCCTTCGACCAGGCACCGCCATGAATCCACACCACGAGGGGCATCGGTTTGGCACTCTTCTCCGGGTAATAGACGTCCAGCATTTGCCGTGGACCACCGCCTGAGACGTATTCGACGTCGCGCTTTACCACGATGCCAGCCGGAAGGACCGGGCGCTGAGCATCCTGGGAGAAGATTACACCGGTGGTGAGGACGAGGATGATGGCTGGCTTCATTTCGGTCTTAAACCCTCAATGAGACGCGGGGTTGCATACCAATGTTTCAATCGCCTCTCCTCGAGATGAATTCGGGATTACCATGTGTAGTGAATCTGATAGGTGACGACCTTCTCCTCGTCCGGCTTGATGGTGACAGGAATTTCGATGGTGTGGCTGTCGAGCTTGCGAAAATCGTCGGACTTCTGCTTGAGCTCCCAGTTGTCAAAGCGGTTCAAGTGCTCGACCACGCGGATTTCAACTGGCTCTTTCTTGTGGTTGCGGAGTTTCACCTCGAACGTCTCGTCCACCCAGTGATTCGAGGCATCCACCTTGTATTCGGTGCGCCGGCGTTCGCCGACGAGGTCGAAGGAGTTTCCAAGATAGACCCGGACGGTCTCGTCCTTGGCGGTGTGGTCGATGTTGTTCTCGCCGGTGAACTGGAGCGAGCCGTCGTCGTCACGGCTGTAGAAGCGCAGGCGGCCTTTTGGCAGCGCCATGCCGAGGTTGTTCTCCTTGCTGTTCTTGAACTCACGCAGGGTCCATACCTTCTTGTTCGTCGGAACGCCGTAGTCGCCCTCGCCACGGTAGTAATTCCACGCTCCGAAGGTCATGGTCCCGCCGTCATACACATAGATCTTCGGAGCCTTCACTCCGGTGCCGCGGATGAATTCGACTTGCTTGGTCTCCTGGTTGCGCAGGGTCACCGGGCGGCCAATCGTGTAGAGGTGAAATTCGTCGAAGGCCTTTTCGCTGACGGTTTCAGCCATGTCGGCCATGGCTGCGGCCTTCATCCTCGCTCCACCAAGTCCGCTCATTGGCTGCTGAGGCTGCACCTTGTTCACATCGCCGGCCATCAACTTGACCTTCGCCTGCTTGAAAGTCGCGCCGCTGTGGTTGTTGAAGGTGACCCAGCCCACGATGTCGATGGTATCGCCCTTTTCCGCAGCGACAATGTTGTAGTCCGACTGCCAGGTCAGCCCGGCGGTGACGTAGGCGAGCTCGGCATCAACTCTCGCGGGCTCTGCGGCGTTGATCGTCCACGACAGGGTCGGGTTCAGGATCGTGTCATCGCCGAGTGCGGGGAAAATCGGTTCGCCGGGCAGCGAAAACTGGAGTTTCTTGTCCACCTCGATGATCGGCTGGCTGGCTGCGCCGCCGGGAAGGTAGCCGCTGCGGATGATGGTGCCCTGCACGGTGCGGTCGGGTTTGTTTGGCTCACGGACGTAGAAGTCGATGGTCTTGCCCTCGTTGAGCTGGAGCATCAGGCCGGACGAGACGGGATCATTGCGGTAAGCCTGCTCCAGGATCTGGAATTTCACCTTTCCTGCCGGATCACGCAGGATCACTGAGTCGGTTTCCGCCTGCGCAGTCATGCCGGTGAAACGGGCCTCGGTGACCCCGGCCTTGAGATCGAGCGGGACGGTGTCGCGGACCACTGCGAAGTTCTGGTTGTAGATCGTCAGCGCGGGATCCGCGGAGAGACTGGTTGCGGTGGCTAGAAAGCCGACGCCTGCAAGTTTGCGAATGATGGAGATGTGGATTGTTTTCATGGCTTGTAACCTTGTCGTTTCAAGAAGGATGACACCTTCAAAGACGGAAACTTAGAAGAAATGTTCCCTGATTCAATCCATTCCGGAGGCCTGATCGGTTGAACCCCGGATTACACCTCCTGCGGCAGCCTCAATCCATCGTTGGAAGCACGATCCCCGCATTGGCGCTTGAATCCCCCACCTGCTCCGGGCATGAGTTCCTGCGTATGCGCACTTCAAAAAACGCGGGAGCTCCCCACAGCCACAGTGCCATCATGGGCGGCAGGTTTCTGATTGCTTGTTGCATCACGTTGACTGGCATTCCAACCGCCTCCTCACAGGAACCCACCCCCCCTGCTGCCATCCCCGTGGCAGAGACCGTGCCCGAAAAGACTGTGGCGAGCGACAACGAGATCGCTCGTTGGCTCGCCGGCTTGCCCACTGAGAACGGTGTGCTTCAGCCCCTCACACAGGTTCCCGCCTGGACCAATCATGCCAAGGCACTCACCGCCGCCTGGAATCAAAGTGAGAACACCCGCGTCGCGAAAGTGCGCACGTGGGCCCCCGCTGCCCTCGGCGAAGTCAATACCTCGGATTCGCCGGTGTTCTATTTTTTCAGTGGTGCAGACTTCTTGTATCCGCATGCGCTTTTCCCAAATGCGAAGACCTACGTGCTCTGCGCACGAGAGCCTGTTGGCAGCCAACCGGACCCCACCTGCATCCCGCGGGAAGAGCTTTCAGGCGCGCTCTCCACTTTCAGAGGGTCCATAAACACCCTTCTTGGTCTGAGTTTCTTCATCACGAAGGATCTCCGCAACGACGTCGTTCAACACAACATTCCCGGCATCCTCCCCGTGCTGGAACTCCTGATTGCGCGCGAGGGTGCAGTTGTGGCAAGCGTGCAACTCGTTCAATGCAACGACGCGGGCGAGGTGAATCCGGAACTCAAGGACGAAGGCGGATCCCCAGGCGCAAGAATCAAATTCCGGATGGAAGGAAAGCCCGAACAGACGCTCTACTATTTCTTTGGAGATATCTCCAACGGTGGACTAAAGACGCATGGTGGCGTACTGAAATTCTGCGAAACGCTCGGCCACGGAAGAAGCCTGCTGAAGGCCGCAAGCTATCTCCCGCACGAAAGCGCATTTTCGAGCATCAACGAATGGATTCTCACGAATAGCACCGCCATCGTCCAGGATCCGAGTGGCATTCCTGTGCGTGAACTCCCGAAGGATAAGTGGAATCTGCGCTTCTGGGGCAGCAACACCACACCCATCAAGCTCTTCGCGAACTACGCGGAATCGTCCTTGCGCGAGGCCGTTGCAGCGGCTCCCGCAGAAAAAATCCCGTTTGGTTTCGGATACCAGCACGAGTCTTCCAACTCGCTGTTCATTCTCGCCGAGCGCAAGAAGATTGAGTAACGCAGGGCGCAATCGTTAATTCTCCGCCCTGTTGACCGGTGAGATCCATGTCGGGGTCCACAATTTCGGCAACCAATTATCCAAGAGTCGCCAATCTGCAGCCGAATGAAGCGCCGATTGCCAGGACGTTGCAGGGTATTATCGCTGACCACCGTGAATCCCGCCGGACTTCCTGGAGGGGTGACATCGGTCGTCGCGGCAGAGACGGGAATGCTTCCTGCAGGACCGTAGGTCGAACCCGCTGTCCAGTTTGTTAGATCACCGGAAACCTCGGCGACAAAGGTGGCGGCAGAATTGCGGGTGAAAGTGAGCGTGAGATGATTGTTTTGAAGGGTCCCCGTCGGGAGTCCGACCTGCGAATTGATGGATAGATCATTACTGAGCGCCCACTCGATGAGATTTACCCGTCACCGTCTGAATCACTGGAGGGAAGGCGGGGCTGGCGTTGGCGACCGCTCCTAGCTTGCGATAAATCCATGCTTGGTAGGGCGATTCGATAAACGTCACGCTTGCGGTCGCCGGGTTGGCAGGAGTGCCATACTGTGGATTGCTGAGCGACACGGTGAGCTGCTTGCTCGGACCGATGATTGACGGACCAAGCAGCGGAATCGTGATCGGCCGGGGGGCGGTATCGCCGTCCAACCCATTCAGGATGCCGCTGCAGGCACCAAAATCCGTGCCCGCAGCCGCAGTGCCGTTCACCGTCGAGTATTGCACGCTTGCCGGTTCGGTGCTGCCAACGCTGCGGGCGACATTCTTTGAAAAAGTGTCCGTGAGGGAACGCGACTGAGAACCTCACTTTTTACTTCGCGTTTTCACTCTGCCTTTCTAGCGTGTGGCATGTTCAAGCCCATCGTCTCGTTGCTGGCCCTCGCCATTGGGATTTCGTTGGGTGCCCGGGCGGCCCCAGCCCACAAAATCCTGTTTTTCACGAAATCGAGTGGCTTCGAGCACTCGGTCATTTCGTGGAGCAGGGGCCAGCCCAGCCTCGCGGAGAAGACCTTTCTGGAGCTCGGCGGAAAAAACGACTGGTCCTTCGAGTTCTCCAAGGACGGATCGAAGTTCTCGCCCGGGTATCTGAATGCCTTCGATACCGTGATTTTCTATACCACTGGAGATCTTACGACGGAGGGCACCGACAAGCAGCCGCCACTGTCCCCTGCCGGCAAGCAGGCGCTCTTCGACTATGTGAAGGGGGGCAAGGGCTTCATCGGCCTGCACTCGGCCAGCGACACTTTTCACACCGCGAATGAATCAGATAAAGGCCCGGATCGTTATACCAACCACGGCAAGGATGCCGACCCTTACGTTTGTTTCCTCGGTGCCGAATTCATCATCCACGGTGCCCAGCAGGTCGCAACCAATACGGTGATCGACAAGAAATTTCCCGGATTCGAAGCAGCGGGCGACAGCTTCTCCTTCAACGAGGAATGGTACTCGCTCAAGGATTTCCGGGACGACCTCCACGTGCTGACCGTGATCGATGCGCCAAAGATGCAAGGACTGCCCTACCAGCGTCCCCCCTATCCGACGACCTGGGCACGTGAGGAAGGAAAGGGCCGGGTCTTCTATACCGCCATGGGGCATCGCGACGACATCTGGACGAACCCCACCTTCCAGAGCATTGTAGTCGGCGCGATCAAGTGGACGACCGGCGATGTCAAGGCCGCCGTACCACCTAACCTCAAGGAAGTGGCTCCCCAGGCCATGACCAATCCGCCTGTCCCGCCAGCCGCTCCGCCGAAAAAGTAAGGCTGGAGCGCGGATTTCAAGAGGCCTGACAGGCAAGTGTTTTTGTTTACTCATGGATCCGCACGCTTCGTGCTTAAATCGCCTGTGAATGACCAAGGAAGCCGAACGACTCGCTGAAGACCAGGGGCGTGCGAAAAACTGGAAACGTTGGGGACCTTACCTCAGCGAACGCCAGTGGGGCACGGTGCGAGAGGACTATTCGGCCCATGGCAACAGCTGGGCGGAGTTCCCGCACGATCATTCCCGCCGCCGGGCCTATCGCTGGGGGGAGGACGGCTTGCAGGGCTGGACTGATCGACAGTGCCGGCTTTGCTTCGCGCCCGCCCTCTGGAACGGCAAGGACACCATCCTGAAAGAACGACTTTTCGGACTCGGCGGCAACGAGGGCAACCACGGAGAAGATGTCAAGGAATGCTATTACTACCTCGATTCCACGCCGACCCATTCCTACACCAAGGCACTCTACAAGTATCCACAGGCGTCCTTTCCCTACACCGCAATCCGCGAGGAAAATGCCAGACGCGGACGTGAAGGTCCGGAGCTGGAACTGGCGGACATGGGCATGTTCGACGAAGGGCGCTACTTCGATGTCCTGCAGGAAGTCGCCAAGCGCTCGCCCGAAGATATGCTGTGGCGGATCACCGTCACCAACCACGGTCCTGTCCCCTCACCGATCCACGTCCTGCCGACCCTGTGGTTGAGAAATGTCTGGAAGTGGGGCAATGACCGCGAATCCCCGCTAGTAAAGCCCTCGCTGAATTTGCAGGACGACCACTCACTGCTGGTAAGCCACGAGAGCCTCGGCACCTATCGCTTCCATATCGACTCTCCCGACTTTCCCGACCATGCGCCGTGGATCTTCACCGAGAACGAGACAAACTATCCCTCGGTGTATGGCACGCCCGGTCCAGCCTACTCAAAGGACGCCTTCCATCGCTACCTCATCAAGGGCGAGACCGACGCCATCTCGCCGAACCCATACGGCACCAAAGCGGCTGCTGTTTTCCAATTCATGGTGCCTGCCGGGCAGTCGGTCACCATTCGCTGTCGCCTGCATTCACTCCGCGAGGAAAATGGCGTCCAGGGTCTCGATGGATTCGAGGAAACCGTCGCTGCACGAATCGCCGAGAGCGAGGAGTTCTATGCGGGACTGATGCCGGAGGGTTGCTCGCATGAGGAGCAGCTCATCGTCCGTCAGGGCTACGCCGGACTGCTTTGGACCAAGCAGTTCTACTACTACGCCATCGAGGATTGGCTGAAGGGTGACAAGGATTGTCCGCCCCCCCCCTCGGAACGCCTCAACGGCCGCAATGCCGAC
>Ga0209829_10002441_pt1 | contig 14133 bp, 13 predicted proteins | sample C_140205_EF_Meta_FD_187311 | JGI IMG/M metagenome (GOLD analysis project Ga0209829, IMG submission 187311) | Freshwater microbial communities from Lake Croche, Canada to study carbon cycling - C_140205_EF_MetaG (SPAdes) (version 2) | ecosystem: Environmental > Aquatic > Freshwater > Lake...
CGTGTTCATCACCGCCGAGGGCCTGCTGATGTACCTACAGCCCGACGAGGCGATGGATTTGATCACCCAGTGCGCCAAGCGCTTTCCTGGCGGCCAGATGTTCTTCGACCTTCCCCCGACCATCATCAAGAAAGTCGCGCCGAAGGGCATCCGTTCGACCAAGTCCTACCGAGTTCCGCCGATGCCGTTCAGCCTCTCGATCAACCAGTTGTCCGACCTGGTCGGAACAATGCCCGGCCTGACGGCAGTACACGACATCCCGATGCCGAAGGGCAGAGGCTTCATTTTCAACAATGTGTTCCCGGCGCTGTGGGGATTTGGCCCGACCAAGCCGTTCCGGGGTGTGTACGCGCTGCTCGAGTTCGGCTGAGCCTCAGCCGAACTCAGCATCAAGGTAGCGAGCCGCCTCCAGCTGGCCGAGTCCCAGTCTGCGGGCCGTCTCGGCATAGGCATGCGCCGCGGCCGCCATCGCGGCATCAGCGGGATCCGATCGGGCGACGAATGTGCCCCACCGGCGGCGGGTTTCAACGATCCCGGCGCTCTCCAGCTCACGGTAGGCGCGCGCCACGGTGTTGACCGCCAACCCGAGTTCGGCAGCCAGGTCCCGCACCGTCGGCAACCGGGTGCCAGCGGCCAGTCTGCCGTCGCGGACAGCGGCGATCACCGCGATCCGCAACTGGTCGAACAACGCCACCGGCGAATCGGTGTCCACCTGCAGCCACTGAGCCAGTTCCGCCACGTGTTTCAGTATCGCCGCTATCTTGTGGATGTGCGTATCGCGGTGCTGAGCGGAGCGGGGATCTCCGCCGAGAGTGGGGTGCCGACGTTCCGCGACGACGAGACCGGGTTGTGGTCGAAGTACGACCCGTATGAGTTGTCCAGCACCGACGGCTGGCAACGTCACCCCGAACGGGTGTGGGCCTGGTACCTGTGGCGGCACCATCTCGTTAAGCAGGTCGACCCGAATGACGGCCATCGCGCAGTCGCGGACTGGCAGGACTTCGCCGAGGTCACCGTGATCACCCAGAACGTCGACGACCTGCACGAGCGGGCCGGCAGCCGCACCGTGCATCACCTGCACGGCAGCCTGTTCGAGTTCTGGTGCGACACCTGCGGTTCGCGGTATCACCAGCCGCTGCCCGATATGCCCGAGGCGGAACTCGAGAAGATGCCCCCGTCGTGTGAGTGCGGCGGGCTGATCCGGCCCGGGATCGTCTGGTTCGGGGAGCAGCTGCCCGACGAGGCGTGGCAGGCATCCGTCGAAGCGGTCGCCCACGCCGATGTGCTCATCGTGGTCGGCACCTCTGGCCTGGTTTACCCGGCGGCCGGGCTACCCGAGTACGCACTGACGCGCGGCACGACGGTGGTGGAAGTCAACCCCGAGCCCACACCGCTGTCGGCGACCGCCACGGTGACGGTCCGCGCTACCGCCGGTGCCGCACTGCCCGGATTGCTACAGCGACTGCCCGCCCTCCTGGGGGACGGCCCTAGGGGTTCTTGACCGCCCGGCCGAGCGCGATCTCTGAGATCGGAAGCGGAACCCAGGCCGGAAACGTCCACTGCCGTCGGGCGGCCTCGATGGTGAACCCCGACCCGGTGATCGCACGCTCGGTATAGCGGTGCGTATGGCAGTTACCCGCAATCCGCGGCCAGACGGTGAAGTCGGCGAAACGTTGCACCCCGCCACGCCAGCCCGCGCTGGCGACATGCTCGAAGTACCGCAACTCACCACCGGGTTTGAGTACCGAGTTCAGTTGGCGCAGAACGGTATCGGGATCTGCGACCGAACACAGCACCAGTGAGCAGACCACGGCGTCGAACTGCTCGCCGACAGGCATGGTTTCCACGGTGGATTCGAGAACGGTGACCGGTACCGATGCAGCCGCGGCCGCGTCGCGCGCGGCCGGAGCCAGTCGAGTCTCCGGCTCCAGCGCGACCACATGCTCGACGGTGTCGGGGTAGTAAGCGAAATTGGTCCCGGTGCCGGCGCCGACCTCCAGCACCCTTCCGGAGAGTCCGGCCAGGTTCTCACCGCGCAACCGGCGCAACAGCGCGGTCTCGTGAGCGGAGATCACCGTCCACATCTTGGCGAAAAACGGGTGGTCCAACGTCTGTTCCGTCATCGGACCCACCCTAACCGGCCCCACCCTCACCAGCGACTCAATCGGCGCCGTGCGCCCCCACCACGGTGCGATGGCGGCCGCCATCCTGCCCGCGCACCGGTGGCTCCTCGCTGATACCGATGCGCTGGTGCAACCGAGCCAGCGGCCCCGGCGACCACCAGTTCCACTTGCCCATCACCCGCATGAACGCCGGCAGCAGTGCCATCCGGACCAGGGTCGCGTCGGCCAGTACCGCCAGTGTCAGACCCACACCGAAGATCCGCATGAACGACACCTGGGCGGCAATCAGCGCGGCGAACGCGATCGACATGATCAAAGCGGCCGCGGTGACAACCCGCCCGGTACGCGCCAAGCCAAGGGCGACGGCCTCATCGCTTCCCGCACTCGTCTGCGGGGATTCCAGCCAATACTCCCGGATTCTGGCCAACAGGAATACCTCGTAGTCCATCGAGAGCCCGAACGCCACGCAGAACAACAGCACCGGCATATTCGCTTCCATCGTGCCGGTCGCAGTGGTACCGAATGCGCCCAGGTGTCCGTCCTGGAAGATCCACACCAGTGCGCCGAACGCGGCGGACAGCGAAAGCAGATTCAGCACAATCGCTTTCAGCGGCAGCACCACGCTGCCGGTCAGTAGGAACAGTAGAACGAGGGTGATCACACCGATCAATCCGAGCACCATCGGCATCCGGGTGGTGATGGCGGCGACGCTGTCCCGGTTGACCTGGGCGCCGCCGCCGATCAGCACCTCACGTCCAGCCGGCTCGGCGACGGAGTGCAGGCGGTCGAGTTGAATCTTGGAGGCGTCCGAGAAAAGCGCGGCGGTACTGCGCACCGACAGGAATGCGCTGCCGTCGGCCATCCCGGCCGGCGCCGACGGCGGGCCGATCCGGTTTCCGCCCGCGAAGGTTCCGCCCGGGGCGGACACCAGTGTCACGTCGGGCACCCGGGAGAGATCCGCGGCGTAGCGGTCGAGTTCGAGCGGGCTGGCACCGGTGGCATCGGGGATCACCATGGTCACCGCGGAGTTGAGGTTGCTCGCGAAGTCGTTACGAAGTTGGTCGCCGACCTGATGTGCGGACGCACTCTTGGGCAGAACCCGGTCATCGGGGTTGCCAAACTGGATGCGCAGGAACGGCGCACCCAACAACATCAGCAGCGCGATGATCGCAAGGCCGACCGGGATCGCCCGTCCCATCACGAACTTCGTTGAGCGGTACCAGAATTGCCGCTGCACGGGTTTGGCAACCGGCTCTGGCAGCCGCAACACCCGACGCACCAACCGCCGGATATCAAAGGAGTCCAGTCGATCTCCGAGCACAACGATCGCCGCCGGGGTGACGACTACGGCGGCCACCACGGCGAACGCGACCGTCGCGACACCGGAGTAGGCGAAGGATTTGAGGAAGTACATCGGGAAGAGCATCAACGCCGACAGCGACAGCGCCACTGTCACGGCGGAGAACAGCACGGTTCGTCCCGCCGTACCCATCGTGCGTACCAGGGCGTCCTCGCGGGTGGCACCGCCGGCGAGCTCGTCTCGGAAGCGACTGAGAATCAACAAGGTGTAGTCGACTGCGAGCGCCAATCCGAGGGCGGTGGTGATGTTGAGCGCGAAGATCGACACCTCGGTGAAACCGGTGATGAGTCGCAGCACCGACATCGCGCCCAGGGTTGCCATCAGGCCGACCACCATCGGCAGCGCCGCAGCCACCAGACCGCCGAATACCCACACCAGCACCAGGAAACTCAGCGGAACGGCGATCGATTCCATCCGGAGTAGGTCACGCTGGGTCTGCTGGTTGATCTGCTTGTAAATCATCGCGGTGCCACCGGCCCGGACGGTGACACCGTCCCGGTCGCCGGCTAACTCGCCCGCCAACGCGGCGGCATATCCCTGGGCTTTGTCTTCTCCGCCTGCCAAGGTTGCCACGATCAGGCCGGTCTGGCCGTCCTTGCTGACCAACTCCTCTGCCGCCGCCGGGGGCGAGGTCCACGGCGAGGTCACGATGAGCACATTGGGCGAGGTGTCGAGGCGGTTGACGATGTCGGTCCCGACGGTGCGGGCGCGGGTGCCGGTGGCACCGGTGGGGTCGCTGACCGTGAACAGCAGTGACTGATCGCTCTGATCGAACTTCTCGCCGAGCAGGCGGCCCGCCGCGGCGGACTCCGAGGTGGGGTCCTGGAACCCGCCGGCCGAGAGGTGATTCGCGACCGGGATCCCGAAGAACGCGGTGGCGATCATCAGCAGGGCGGCGAACGCCAGGATTTGCCGCGGCGAGCGAACAGCAAGCCGGGCTATTTTATGCAGCACAGCAGCCATCCCCTCCGTCAGTCAGCTAACTATTAGTAGGGTCCAGTGTTCCGTGACCGCGGCGGTCGGTCAAATGATCGAGGTGGCGGTAACCCGCCGGTAAGAAATTGCCACCATTTTCCGAAACGTAACTCAATGATTCCTTAATCGACACCAATAGGGTCAGTCCCATGTGGATCGACGACAACAGTGCCGACGTCATCAAAGTTGACTTCGAAGCGCTCTATCACGGCGACTTTCTCGTGGAGGGTGACACCTCCGAGCAGTTCGAGAATCTCACCCCACTGGCCAACGCCAGCTGAGATCCGGCCCGGCCTGAATAAGGCCGAGTCGTACGACGTGGAATAACGCTGCGTCCGAGCACACACAGACACGAACAGTGCCCGCCTGCAATTCAGGCGGGCACTTTCGCGTGCGGGGTTGGGCGAGACCGCCCTGATCAGACTTTTACGTCCAGATTGACCATTCCGGCAAGCCTGCCGGTGATGATGTCTTCCGCCTCCTCGACGATCCGGCTGACCAGCTGGCCGACGGTGGGGATGTCGTGGATCAGGCCCATCACTGTGCCCACCGACCAGATCCCGGCGTCGAGATCGCCATCATCGAAGACGCGGCGGCCGCGGGATCCTGCGACCAGATCTTTGACCGCGTCGAACTGACCGCCGCCGGCCAGGATCTCCACGACCTCACGCGAGACCGCGTTACTGGCCACCCGGGCCGTGTTGTGCAGGCTGCGGAAGATCAACTCGGTACCGCGCTCATCGCCGTCGACGATGGCCTGCTTGACGTTCTGGTGGATGCATGACTCGACGGTGCACATGAACCGGGTACCCATGTTGATACCGTCGGCGCCCAACGCCAGGGCTGCCACCAACCCGCGGGCGTCGCCGAAGCCACCGGAGGCGATCATCGGGATCTCGATCTCCTTGGCTGCCGCCGGGATGAGCACCAGGCCCGGGACGTCGTCCTCGCCCGGGTGTCCTGCGCACTCGAATCCGTCGATGCTGATGCCGTCAACACCCAGGGTTTGCGCCTTAACTGCGTGCCGCACCGAGGTGCACTTGTGCAACACCTTGATTCCGTTGTCGTGGAAGATCGGTAGGTGCGGCGCCGGGTTGGAGCCGGCCGTTTCCACGATCGTGATACCGGCGTCGACGATGACCTGCCGGTACTCGTCGTAGGGCGGCGGATTGATCGCCGGCAGGATCGTGAGGTTGACCCCGAACGGCTTGTTGGTGAGGTCGCGGGTCTTCGCGATCTCGTTGGCCAGATCCTTCGGAGTTGGCTGGGTCAGCGCAGTGAGGAAGCCGAGAGCACCCGAATTAGCCACCGCCGCAACCAATTCAGCGCGACCCACCCACTGCATACCGCCCTGGGCGATCGGGTGCTCGACGTCGAAAACCTCGGTGAACTTGGTTACCAGTGTCATATCGTCTTTCCTTACCGCGGCTACCGCGGGGCCATGCGAATAGCACCGTCGAGACGGATCACCTCGCCGTTGAGCATCGAGTTCTCGACGATGTGCACGGCCAGCGCGCCGTATTCGGACGGGTTGCCCAACCGCGAGGGATGCGGCACCTGCGCGCCGAGCGAAGCCTTGGCCGGCTCGGGCAGGCCAGCCAGCAATGGGGTGTCGAACAGTCCGGGCGCGATGGTCATCACGCGAATCTTCTTGTCCGCCAGGTCGCGGGCGATCGGCAGGGTCATACCGACCACGCCGCCCTTGGACGCCGAGTAGGCGGCCTGCCCGATCTGGCCGTCGAAGGCGGCAACCGAGGCGGTATTGATGATGACGCCGCGCTCTTCACCGACCGGATCATTCTTGACCATCCGCTCCGCGCCCAGACGCAGCACGTTGAAGGTGCCGACCAGGTTGATGTTGACGATGCGGGCGAATTTGTGCAGCGGGTAGACCCCGGATTTGCCCAGCACGCGGATGGCGTCACCGGTGCCGGCGCAGTTGACCACGATCCGCACCGGGCCGAGTGACTCGGCGATATCGAAGGCCGCGGTGACCGCGTCCTCATCGGTGACGTCGGCCGGGGCGAACCGCACCCGGTCGCCCAAGTCCTTCGCGACGTCCTCGCCCTTCGAGGTCGGCAGGTCAAGGATGACCACCTTGGCACCCTCGGACAGAAGTGCCTGGGCGGTGGCCAGGCCCAGGCCTGAGGCACCGCCGGTGATGACGGCTACCGCGTCCTTGATCTCCACGTCCGTGTTCCTTTCGAGGGTTCGACCTACTGGTTGGTTGGCGACTATACCCAGTCGCGCAGCACGGCTTCGGTGTCGGCACCCGCAACCCCGGGCGGGGTCGGTTTGTCCGGCACGGTGCGGGAGAACCGCGGGGCAGGCGCCGGGAATAGCGAGCCGGCCTCGGAGTAGAAGGTGTTGCGTTCGGTGTTGTGCGGCTCGGTCGCGATCTCGGCGAAGGACAGAACCGGCGTCACACAGGCATCACTGTCGGCGAAGATCCTCGCCCAGTGGTCGCGGTCGTGGGCGGCAAAGGTCTCGGTGAATGTCGCCCGCAGTTCCGGCCAGCGGGCGACGTCGTTCTGGCCGGGCAACGCGGCGGCATCAAGACCGAGTTTCTCGAGCAGTTCGGCATAGAACTGGGGCTCGATCGACCCGACGGCGACGTAACGCCCGTCGGCGCATTCGTAGGTGTCGTAGTACGGCGCGCCGGTATCGAGCATGTTGGTGCCGCGCACATCGCTCCACAGGCCGGTGTGGCGGAAGGCGTACATCATCTGCGCCAGCACGCTGGATCCGTCGACCATTGCGGCGTCGATCACCTGACCCTTGCCGGAACGCTCCCGCTCCCACAGCGCCGAGAGAATCCCGAGGAGCAGGAACATCGAGCCGCCGCCGAAATCGCCTACCAGGTTCAGCGGCGGAACCGGGCGCTCGCCGGCCCGGCCGATGGCGTGCAGCACGCCGTTGAGCGAGATGTAATTGATGTCGTGGCCGGAGCGCTGGCTGCGCGGGCCGGTCTGGCCCCAGCCGGTCATCCGCGCGTAGACCAGCCGCTCGTTGACCGCGGCGCAGTCCTGCGGCCCGAGGCCCAGCCGTTCAGTGACACCGGGCCGGAAGCCCTCGATGAGCACATCAGCCTTGGCGATCAGGCTCAGGACGAGTTCGCGGCCCTCTTCGCTCTTGAGGTCGGCCGCCACCGAGCGACGGTTGCGCAGCGCGTAGTCCTTGCTCGGAGCCGAGTTCGGCGTGGTTCTGGGCCGCTCCACCCGCACCACATCGGCGCCGAGGTCGCCGAGAATCATCGCCGCGTGCGGACCCGGGCCGATCCCGGCCAATTCGACGACTCGCAATCCCGCCAGTGGTCCCGCCATGGTCTACCGCCCTTCGTCAGTGAAAGCCCACTCTTTGTACCTCCCGCGCAACAAGCCGGCACACCGGGTCTACCGTGCAGCCATGAATTACACCGGCATCGAAGATCTCACCGTCACAGTGGACGACGGTGTGCTGTCGTTGACGCTCAACCGTCCAGACAGCCTCAACTCGCTGACTGAGGCCATGCTCAAGACAGCAGCCGACACGCTGGATCGCGCCGCCACCGACCCGAATGTCAAGGTCGTGCGGCTAAGCGGGGCCGGCCGCGGATTCAGCTCCGGAGCCGGAATCAGCGCGGAAGACCAAGCGGCCGCAACGATTTCGCCGGACTTTGATCCGCTGCTCGCCGAGGCAAACCGCTTGGTACGAACCATCGCAGCGCTGCCCAAGCCGGTGGTGGCCGTCGTCCACGGGCCTGCCGCCGGAGTCGGTGTATCACTGGCATTGGCCTGCGACATCGTCGTGGCATCGGACAAGGCCTATTTCCTGCTGGCGTTCACCAAGATCGGACTGATGCCCGATGGCGGCGCCTCGGCTCTGGTGGCCGCCGCGATCGGCCGGATCCGGGCGATGCGAATGGCGCTGCTGGCCGAGCGCATTGCGGCCGCCGAAGCGCTGGAGTACGGACTTGTCAGTGCGGTCTACCCGCACGACGACCTGGAGACCGAGGTCGCCAGGGTGATCGACACACTGATGACCGGGCCGGCAGTGGCGCTGCGCAAGACTAAGCAGGCCATCAATGCTGCGACGCTGACCGAACTCGACGGTGCGATCGACCGGGAGACCGAAGGGCAGTGGACGCTGTTGCATTCCCGCGATTTCGTCGAGGGCACCAAGGCTTTTCAGCAGCGTCGCGCCGCCAATTTCACCGACGCGTGAACCGTCACTACAACCCGAATATCGGCGGCAGCGCCAGCACCATGATCAGCCCCCACACCAGGTGGGTCAGTACCGGTGCCAGTACTCCCCCGGTGGCCCGACGCTCGCATGCGCAGACCGTTCCCAAGATCAGAGCGGCGAAGCCCAACATGGCGTTGCCACTGGCCGACGACGCGCACACGTACAGCAGAGTCGAAATCGCCACCGGATAAAACCGACCGAGTGCGGTGTAGAGCGCACCACGGAAGAACAGCTCCTCGGCGACGCCGTTGAACAGGGCGATCAGAACAATGAAACCCAGGTGGCCGTGATTGGTGTACTCGAGCACCCGGGTGATGCGATCGGCGATCGGCGGGATCTCCCGCGCCACCAGTCCGCCGGCCAGGAAGGCCGCACCCAACAGCATCCCGACCGAGATCCCGGTGAGCACCGGCCGCTGATGTCGTCCGCGCCAGTTGATGCTGCCCAGATGTAGGGGTCCGGACAGGAATGTGCCCACGGTCCACACCGCGCCCAACGACACCGCTGAGACGAAGAACGACTGATCGCCGGGCCGACTTCGCAGCGAGTAGCCCAGCAGTACCGCGCCGACCACCAGAACAACACAGACGATCAGGCGCCGCCGGCGTACCACCGAGGGCCTTTCCTGCTGCAGCACAGCTGCGTTGGTGGCGGCCGCACGGATCTCGCCCGGAATCGTCACGCGGTCACCGGATCCAGATCGCTGCACCGCGGCCGAACCAGGACACACATGCCTCAACGGTACAAAACTACGAAGCCGAATGGGTGACACAAGGCTGACGTCGCCGCATCAGCCCTGCACGGCGCCGCGGTGCAGGTCGACGAGATGCTCGTAGACGGTGGCGTTGTGCCGGTTGGCGGCGACCTCGGCGTCGCTCAGTTCGCGGCGGACCTTGCCGGGCACCCCGGCCACCAGGGAGCGCGGCGGCACCACGGCGCCCTGGGGCACCAGTGCGCCGGCGGCCACCAGCGATCCCGCGCCGATGACGGCGCCATTGAGGACGATCGCGCCCATGCCGATCAGCACGCCGTCCTCGAGCGTGCAGCCGTGCAGCACCGCGTTGTGACCCACAGTGACTCCGGCACCCACGCGGACCGGAAACCCGGGGTCGACGTGCACCGTCACGCCATCCTGGATATTGCTGCCGGCGCCGATGTCAATCAGTTCGGCCTCGGCCCGCAGGGTTGCCGAGTACCAGACACCGACCCGGGCGGCCAGGCGAACCCGGCCGATGAGGCTCGCGTTGGGCGCGACCCACGATTCGGGGTCCAACTGCGGGGTGTGACCGGCGACGGTCACGATGAGCGGTTCGGCCATGGCGGCCATCGTAAGGCCGACCGTTAACTCGGCCGCACCGACCTGCGGCTCCGGATCCCGATCGCCGTTTTGGGTAACGAAACGCCTTCCGACTACGATTCCACAGGCGTTACGTGAAGACAGACCGACTCAGGAGAAGTGACGTGAGCACTCGTACCAAGACCCTTGGCGTCGTCGCCGCGATCGCCGCGATCGCTGTCGCGGTTCCGACCGCCGTGAACGCATACGCGGATCCGGCCCCGGTCGACCCCGCCGCGCCGACTACGGCCGCCCCCGCTCCCACGTCGACCAAGGTGCCCGACCCGCAGGGTCCGGGCTGCGGCGCCTACCGCAGCCAGGTGCCGTCCGGCGCGGGGTCAATCGCCTCCATGGCGGTCCAGACCGCGTCCCAGGCCATTGCCAGCAACCCCGATCTGAGTACCTTCAGCGCCGCGATATCAGGCAAGCTGAACCCCGACATCAACATCGTCAGCGTGCTCGACGGTGGTCCCTACATCGTCTTCGCGCCGACGGACGCTGCATTCTCAAAGTTGGACCCCGCCACGGTGACGACCCTCAAGACCGATCCCACCGTGCTCCTGCCGGTGCTCTTTTATCACATGGTGCTGGGCAACGTCGGCCCCGCGAATGTCGCCGGCAAGATGCCGACCCAGGACGGTCGGCCGGTGCTCGTCACCGGTAAGGACGGCGACATCAAGGTCAATGACAACCGGGTGAGCTGTGCCTACGCCGTCCGCGGTGGCTACATCTACATGATCGATACCGTACTGACTCCGCCGACGCCGGCCGCCGAATCACCGGCGTCCGCCTCGGCAACTGAGACACCGTCATCGGCGGCGCCGACAACCTCGGCCGCGCCGGCGAGCGAGTCTGCGGCGCCGACAACGTCGGCCGCGCCGGCGTCGGCGACTGAGGCAGCGCCCAGCACGACAGCAGCAGCCCCGACCACTGAGGCCGCCCCGACAACGACCGCCAAACCGGCCGCCTGAGTCAGCGCTTCAGCGCGCCTTCCAGACTGGCGGGCGTTTCTGGGCGAAGGCCAGCGGACCCTCCATCGCGTCCTCTGAGCGGAAGACCCGGGTGGTCTCCCGGTTGGAACGCTCCCAGTGCGCCGTCTCGGCGGTGATGGTGCCGTCGTCGGCGCCCACCGCCACCCGCTTGCTGGCCTGAACCGCCAGTGGCGCGTTGACGGTGATGAGTCCGGCCAGCGCGATGGCCGCGTCGAGTACCGAACTTCCGTCTGGGACGACCTCGTTGATCAAGCCCCAGCGCAGTGCCTCATCAGCGGTGATCGGCTCGCCGGTGACGAGCAGGCGCATCGCGATCTTGCGAGGCAACTGCTCGACGATGCGGAACACTCCGCCAGCCGCCGCGATCAGTCCGCGCTTGACCTCGGGTAGGCCGAATTTCGCACTTGAGGCCGCCACCACGAGGTCGCTGGCCAGTGCCAGTTCGGTGCCCCCGCCCAGTGCGGTGCCGTTGACGGCGGCGATGGTCGGTTTGTCGATGAAGTGCTGGACGTAGCCGGCGAAGCCCCACTCGGGGTGATCCGGATGGTAGATGTTCTCCCGACGCGAGAGCGCCTTCAAGTCGGCCCCGGCGCAGAACGACTTGTCGCCAGCACCGGTGATCACCACCGCCCAGATCTCCGGATCATCCTGCGCCTGTTGCAGCGCATCGCCGACACCGATGCTGACCGCAGCGTTGACCGCATTGCGGGCGTCGGGCCGATTGATCGTGATGACAAGGATGTTGCCCCGGCGCTCGGTGAGAGCGCCGGGGGCGTCGTCCGACGACGTTCCTTGAGGAGCCGGCCCGTCAGACACCGCGTCGGCCATTACAGCAATTCGAGAATGGTGGCGTTGGCCTGTCCGCCACCCTCACACATGGTCTGCAGGCCGTAGCGAATGTTGTTGTCCCGCATGTGATAGAGCATCGTGGTCATGATCCGGGCACCCGAGCCGCCGAGTGGGTGACCCAACGCGATAGCGCCCCCATTGGGGTTGAGTTTCCGCTCGTCGGCACCGATCTCCTTGAGCCAGGCCATGGGCACCGGAGCGAAGGCCTCGTTGACCTCGAAGACGCCGATATCGTCGACGCTCAAACCGGAGCGCTGCAGCGCCTTCTGGGTGGCCGGGATCGGAGCGGACAGCATCATCACCGGATCAGCGCCTGCCAGACACGCGGTATGCACGCGGGCAATCGGCTTGAGCCCCAACGACTTAGCCTTCTCCGCCGACATGAACAGCAGCGCACCCGAACCGTCGGAGATCTGCGAGGAGTTGCCGGCGTGGATCACACCGTCTTCTTTGAACACCGTCTTGAGCCCTGCCATCTTCTCCAGGGTGGTGCCCAGGCGGATGCCTTCATCCTTAAGCACCATGTTCCCGTCGGCGTCTTTAATACCGACGATCTGGTCGTCGAAGGCGCCGGAGCTCTGTGCCTTACCGGCTTTCTCGTGGGAGTCCAGCGAGAACTGGTCGAGCATGGTGCGGGTCAGGCCCCACTTCTCGGCCATCATTTCCGCACCGATGCCCTGGTTGGGGGTTCGGGTGTAGCGGCTCTTGAAGTTGGCCGGGTAGGGGTTACCGCCATTGGCAAGCGAGGCTCCCATCGGGGTCCGCGACATCGACTCGACACCACCGGCGATGACGGCGTCGTAGTGGCCGGCCACGACACCCGCGGCGGCGAAGTGCACCGACTGTTGGCTGGAACCGCACTGGCGGTCGACGGTCACACCGGGGATGGTCTCCGGCCAGCCGGCCGTCAGCACCGCGGTACGCGCGATATCCAACGCCTGCTCGCCGGCCTGCATGACGCACCCCCAGATGACGTCGTCGACGATCTCGGGATCGATTCCCGCCCGCTGCGCCAGACCGTTGAGAACCTGTGCCGACAGTTCCGCAGCGTGCACGCCGGAGAGACCGCCATTGCGCTTACCGACCGGTGCGCGCACAGCCTCGACAATTACCGCTTCCGCCATCGGGATACTCCTTCAAGTCCGGTGATAGTGATCTTCGATTTCTAGCACCGCGGCACCGGTCACCGACGGCCGGGGTCAACCAACCGTTCGGTCAGCCCCGGGCCCGCGTTGGTTCACGTGCACCGGCAGGTCGTCGTCCCAGGGCTGACGGGCGACCATATCCGCAACCTCGACGTAGCCGCTCTCGAACTCGCCGGTGGCGGCGTCGACCAGTCGGTAAGCCTGACGCTGCTGATGGATCGGCTGGGCATCGAGCAACACCACCCTGACCTCACCGGGGGTGAATCCACAACGCTTCTGCATCGCGGCGATCAGTTGTTCGTTGTGCATGTGGCCGTCACCGAAGTTCCAACCGATTGCCATGCTGCAGATCCGCTCACCGTCGGTGATGGAGTAGTCGTCTTCGTTCTGGCCCGCCATGGCACGGTGAACGAGGGTGAACAGCGCCTTGCCGTGGGTATTGAAGGCGCGGAAGGCGTAACCCATATACAGCGGAATCTGGGCGGCTTCAGCACTGCCGTAGAACTTCTCCAGCTGAGCGGCAGGCATGTTCGCGATGGCGACGAGGTTCTTATCGATCTTCTTCTCTGCAGAGGGCTTAATGCACCACATGGTGGTGTCCCAGTTGCCGGCGTAGTAGCGCATACCCGGCAGGAACGAGACCTTGCGGGGGAACATGTTGCCGACGACAACGATGGCGGCCAGCACCAGGAACAGCAGCACCGGAAGCGGGCTGGTGAGATCATGCAGTCCGATATCGGCATGTGCGACGAACAGCGACAACACCCCGAAGATCATGAACACGTTCCACTCCAGCGGAACTCCCATCGGGATCGAGGACAGGATGCCGAAGTGGAAGCACACCATCACGAAGGCAGCCACCGCGGTGACCCAGCCGCCGTGGGAGAAGAACAGCACCAGCGACACACCCATCTCGATTGCGGTGCTGATGTGTGCGACCAGACGTGACGGCCATCCCGGACGGAGGTCGTCGGGGAAATGCGCGAAAAACATTCGCTTGATGAACCGCGGCCGGAACACCGGACTGTTGGACATCATCGTCGACACCACGAAGGGGAAATGCTTGTTGAGCTTCGACGTCGCCGCACCCATCCAGATCGCCAGACACACCAGCTTCGCGGCAACCAAT
>Ga0209829_10002442_pt1 | contig 14123 bp, 22 predicted proteins | sample C_140205_EF_Meta_FD_187311 | JGI IMG/M metagenome (GOLD analysis project Ga0209829, IMG submission 187311) | Freshwater microbial communities from Lake Croche, Canada to study carbon cycling - C_140205_EF_MetaG (SPAdes) (version 2) | ecosystem: Environmental > Aquatic > Freshwater > Lake...
CCGTTACCAATCTGGTAAGGGTATTCAGTTTTCTACGGGTTCATCTTTGAAGCCTGCGTTATTTGTAACTTCTATTACGGGTACTGGAACAACTGCAACGGTAACAACTCGCTATGCACATAATTTAACAGTAGGCTCCAAGATTCAAGTAACCGGCGCAAACCAAGGCGTTTACAACGGAACATTTACTGTTGTATCACTTGTGTCGCTGACATCTTTTACATATACAACTACCAACAGCATAGGCGTAACCCCAGCTACAGGTCTTATCCGCATAAGCCCCACAAGTTGGTACGGGTCTTCTAACCGTGTTGGAATGTTTGACCAGCAAAACGGATTCTTTTTTGAATTTGATGGTCAAACTTTGTACGCAGTACTGCGCAACTCTATTAACCAAATCAATGGGACAGTTGCAGTAACCAATGGCTCAAACATTGTTACAGGTACAGGCTCAGCATTTTCTTCTCAATTGCTTGTTGGTGACTATATTGTTATTCGCGGTCAGTCTTATAAAGTGCTTACGATTTCTAGTGATACTGTATTACAAGTGTCGCCCGAGTATCGTGGTACTACGATTAGCAACGCTTTGGTATCCCGTACAATTGATTTTAGAATCCCACAATCATCTTGGTATGATAAATGTGATGGCTCAGGACCGTCAGGATATAACCTTGACTTGACCAGAATGCAGATGTGGTATATCGACTATTCATGGTACGGCGCTGGTGTTGTTCGTTTTGGTTTCCGTGCAACAAATGGGCAGATAACTTACGTTACACAGATTCAAAACAACAACGTACAGTTTGAAGCTTATATGCGTTCTGGCAATATGGCTGCTCATTATGAGTCAAATGGACAGTCTCCAATAACGCAGTTGTCAGCCAGTTTAAGTACCGGTGGAGCAACTACTTTATCTGCGGCAATAGCAGTTAATTCAGTAACAATCCCAATAACCTCAACAACTAACTTTAACAATGCTGGTATTGCAGTAATTGGTACTGAGTACATTTATTACACTGGAATTTCTGGTAATAATTTGGTTGGCTGTACCAGAGGTTATGGCAGTACTGTTGCAAAAGGGTATCCAAGTGGTACGTCAATTTCCCCATCTTCAATAGACATTGATAATGGCGCTGGTTTTGCTCAAAGTGGTTCAGTTAAAGTGCAAGCGGCAGGTGCTTCTGGAGCGATTGAATACATCGCCTATTCAGGTAATGATGGCAGCTTCTTGTATGGATTAACTCGCGGTCAAACTGGTGGAGCTGCTGCAACAGCGTTCACCTACTCAGCAACAGCTCCTGTAGCGGTTGAGTTTGCATCCCCTGATACTGTGCCCTCCCTGTCTCATTGGGGTTCATCAGTAATTATGGATGGTCAGTTTAACGATGATAAATCGTTAATTTTTAACTACGGTATAAATACCCCCGTAGCTTTACTCACTACAACTACTTTAGTGTGTCCATTGCTTGCAATTCGAATTGCCCCATCAGTAGATAACGGTCAAGTTGGATTGCTTGGTCAAAAAGAAATTATTAACCGTATGCAGTTGACGCTGCTTGAGTTGGGGGTTGTTGCAAGTGGCACTACTTTAATTACTTTGGTGCTGAACGGTTATGTATCAGGCGGAACGTGGGGGGCTTGGACTTCGCCAATTTCCCAAGGTGTTGACGCTGTTATTTCATCATTGGCTCAAGTTTCGGTAAACACTTTAAATAGTGGCACATTGAAGGGCGGTGAGTCAGTTGCTGCGTTTTATACCAACACAGGTGGTCAAACAACTTTAGACTTGACTCAAGTGCGTGACATTGGTAATTCAATTTTGGGTGGTGGTACTAGCTCTGCTGTGTCTACAACTCCCGCCAATGTCTACCCAGATGGCCCTGATGTTTTGTATGTTTGCGCTACCAACGTGGTTAGTTTGGCAACACCAAGTGTGTACACTCGTTTGTCTTGGAAAGAAGCTCAGGCTTAACATGGCTACTCCAGCATGGCAACGCAAAGAAGGCAAGAACCCGAATGGCGGCTTGAACGCCAAAGGCCGAGCCTCTGCGAAGAAAGAAGGACACAACCTGAAGCCTCCTCAACCCGAGGGCGGCAGCAGGCGAGACTCCTTCTGCGCTCGGATGAAAGGCATGAAAGCGAAGCTTACGAGCGCCAAGACCGCAAGCGATCCGGATTCGAGGATTAACAAGTCTTTGAGAGCATGGAACTGCGCTGAAGGCGGCTATGTAAGCGCGGCTGATGGTTGCGCCACCAAAGGCAAAACGAAAGGCAGGTTCATTTGATGGACATCAATACAATTTGGTCTGCTGGACTTTCTGTTTTGCTTGGTGGCTTATGGTTTTTCATCAAAGAAAAATTTGAAGATGTTAAAAGAATTGAGCGTTTGCTGAACATAACCCGTGAGGAGATTGCCCGTGATACAGCTACTAAAGCAGAAGTTGCAAGACTTACTGACCACATTGACCAGCGCTTTAACAAGCTTGAAGCAAAAATTGACCAGCTTATTCAAGCGGCGAAGTGATGCCAAGCAGCAGTAAGAAACAACACAATTTGATGGAGGCTGTTGCGCACAGTGCGGCCTTTGCAAAAAAGGTAGGCATTCCGCAAAAGGTTGGTAAAGATTTTGCAGAAGCAGACAAAGGGAAGAAATTTGCATCGGGCGGAATGAGCTTGGCAAAGCAACAAAGTATCAACAAGCCGAAAACCAATCATGGGGCCTCGGCACTTTTTAATAGGGGTGGTGACATGGCAACAATGAGTTCAAAAATGGCTAAGTTTGAGAAATCTGGCAAAGATGTTGAAAAAAAGGGAGTGAAAGAAGGCTCCAAAAAAGACATGATGATGGATAAGATGCAAATGATGGGTATGAAAAAAGGCGGCATGAAGAAGATGGCTGGCGGTGGTTCAGTTGATAGCGGCAATAAAACATCAATGACCAAAGTTCGCTCAGCTGCTCCTAGCAAAGACGGCGTTGCATCCAAGGGCAAGACCCAAGGCAAGCAAATCGTCATGGCTGGCAATAAAGGCATGAAGCGTGGCGGCAAAGTTTGCTAAGGAGCAACCATGAAAAAAGTCGTAAAGAAACGCGCTAGGCGCTATGACGATGGCGGAACAGTTAGCCCATTGCGGGGTAATTTTTCTACTGTTAACGATAACGATAACACTGATATTTATAAAGCAGCTCGCGCGCGTGATGCGGCTAGAGAAAACAGTGATGCATTTGAATCAAAGATTCAAGAGCTTTCAAATGCTCCAGAAAAGTACACCCCTACAATAACACTTGGTGGCCGACCTGAATATAAAGAAGGTGAAAATTACACAATTGCTCCTCCTTCAAAATCATCTGCCGCCCCCTCGTCACCAAGAGCATCTGCCGCCGCCCCAACAAAAGTTGATAATGCCGGCAGAGGTTCTTACAAGGGATATGACACTTCAAAAGCTGTAGAAAATACAGCTCGCCAAGAGTTTGCAAAAAACACAAAGGATGAGGCTCTTGAGCGTGTTTATCCTGAGTCTTATTTGAATCCAGGCCGTCTTGGCACCAAAGCAATAATGGAAAGTGCGCAAGCATTGGCCAGAGGCAAAGGAGCCGCAAAAGCAGCCGCTGAAAGAGTAGAGCCTTATTTGAGTGAAGCTGCTCCTTATTTAAAAGAGTTGCCATACCGCGCAGCAAAAATGATTGAAGGTTACCGTCCAAACTTTGTGATGAAGAAAAAAGGCGGAACAGTTAAGAAGATGGTATCAGGTGGTTCAACTTCAAAATCTTCTGCATCCAGCCGTGGTGACGGCATTGCATCTCGCGGCAAGACTCGCGGCAAATTCTGTTAAGGAAAAATCATGGCAACAAAACCAACTTTCAGTCCAGATCAAGACATGGATAACGTTTCGCTGCAAGATGTTCAGGATGCCCGAACTCGCACAAAAGAACGCAAGGCATACAAAGAAGCTTCCAAGGAAGCCAACACTGAAGAGTACCGATATCCAAAAATGCCAGAACAAATCTCGCCACCTGCAAAAAATACTTATGGCAGCGAAAATACAAATGCCATGGGTGACACTTACGCCAAAGGCGGCATGACTGCCTCTAAGCGCGCAGATGGTATTGCACAACGCGGTAAGACTCGCGGCACTATGGTGATGTGTGGCGGCGGGATGTACAAGAAATGATGGCCTCTCGCGGCATGGGCGACATCAACCCATCAAAGATGCCGGGTAAGAAAGTCATCCATCGTAAAGACAAACCGCAAGATGTGGCTATGTATGCTGAAGGCGGTCAGGTTTGGGATACTCCAAACCCCGCCAAAAAGCATAAGAAGCTGTCTCCTGAAAAGAAAGCCAAAGCTAAAGCTGCGGCCAAGGCTGCGGGCAGACCTTATCCAAACTTAATTGACAACATGAGGATGGCAAAAAATGGCTGAGAAATGGATTCAGAAAGCTATCAAGAAGCCCGGTGCTTTGCGCGCTGAGCTGGGTGTAAAAGGCGACAAGCCTATCCCTGCAAAGAAATTGGCGGCAGCAGCCAAGAAACCTGGCAAGCTTGGCCAACGCGCCCGCCTTGCTGAAACCTTTAAGAAAATGAAATAAGGAAACATCATGTCACAACTTAATTTAACCACTGAAGAAGATCAGCTTGTCCTCAGCGGCCTTCGCGCCAAAGCAACTCAATATGCCGCTATGTTTGGTAGTGAAGATCAAGCTATTTTGGATTTGATTGCTAAAGTTGAAGGTCAGTTGCCCGCACCAGTAGTTGTGGAGCCAACAATTGTTATAGATCCTGAAGTGGTAGCGCCTGAAGAAAAAACCGCAATAGCCGCTTTTTTGGATGATATTCCTCATGAGCAGACTACTCACGAAGACGACATTGTTCAAGACGGACACGAATAATGGCATACACATCTGGTACATCGGTCTTTAATTTAGACTTGGCAGAACTGATTGAGGAGGCGTTTGAGCGCTGCGGATCAGAACTGCGCACTGGCTATAACTTGCGAACTGCTCGGCGTTCATTAAACTTGTTGACGATTGAATGGTCAAATCGAGGCATTAATTTATGGACGATTGAGCAGGGGCAAATCGTGATGACAACAGGTCAAAACATGTATTCCATTCCTGTGGATACGATTGACCTGCTGGATCAAGTTATTCGTACCGGATCAGACACCAATCAGACGGACATCAGCATTACCCGCATATCTGAGCCTACCTATATGTCCATTCCAAACAAGAATGCCACAGGCAAGCCGATTCAAGTTTGGGTCAATCGACAATCAGGCAATACAAATGTGACCACGGCTACGTTAAACGGAGCTATTTTGTCTACTGATACCACAATTAATGTGACTGACGCATCGCAACTCAGCACAGCTGGATTTATTAAGGTTGACTCAGAGGTCATTTCTTACCAAAACGTGTCTGAAAACCAGCTTTTAAACTGTTTCAGGGGGCAAAATGGCACAACTGCCGCTAGTCATACCAGTGGAACAGTGATTTATGAAACTTTGCTGTCCAGCATTAATGTTTGGCCATCACCCAATTCGCCCGACGATCAATATACGTTTGTTTACTACCGTTTGCGCCGCATGCAAGATGCTGGTGGTGGTGTAAACATCCAAGATATCCCATTCCGATTCATAAGCTGCATGGTTGCTGGTTTGGCTTTCTATTTAGCGCAGAAGATACCAGAGGCGCAGGCTAGGATTCCGTTTTTGAAGGCGGAATACGAAGAACAGTGGGCATTGGCATCAACTGAAGACAGAGATAAGTCTGCTGATAGATACGTTCCAAGGAACACTATCTATGCCTAATAGATTTGCGTCAGGCAAATATGCAATTGCAGAGTGTGATCGCTGTGGTCAACGCTACAAACTGACTGTCTTACGCAAACTGGTCATCAAAACCAAACTTGTAAACATCAAAGTCTGCCCAGAGTGCTGGGAGCCGGATCATCCTCAGCTTCAGCTTGGTATGTATCCTGTTGAAGATGCTCAAGCTGTCAGAGAGCCAAGGCCGGATACAAGTTATCAGGTGTCTGGTACAAGTGGATTACAGCTTGTTGCAAATGGTAGCGGAACAACTGGTGCCGGCACCAATGAAGGCGGTAGCAGGGTGTTTCAATGGGGCTGGAATCCAGTCGGTGGATCAAGGGCAAGCGATGCGTATTTAACGCCAAATGTCTTGGCAATGGCTGTACAAATTGGTACAGTAACAGTAGTAACAACGTAGGAGTCAATCATGGACACAAAACAGGTAAAAAAGATTGCTGACACTGAAGCCAAAAAAATGGTTAAGGGTCATGAAAGCCGTATGCACAAGATGGCAAAAGGAGGCCCAACAGGTATGCAAATGCGTGCTGTTGGACGTAACATGGCTCGGGCTAACAACCAAAGAGGTAAGTGATGGCTAAATTCAGTGACAAACGCATGGGCAAAGAAGTTGGCAACGCTGATGTATATGCTCAACCTCACACTATGACAGGCAAAAGCATGTCTGTTAATGATTCATTGAACAACGGTGGCTTCCGTCCTGACCCAAATACTATGGCTGCTAATGGCTCTGCGCCTGGTGGTAATGTACCTGCGCGTCGAGTTTCTCTTGGTGACATAACAGCTGAACCAAAAACAACCGGCATCAAGATGCGCGGCACTGGCGCAGCAACCAAAGGCGTGATAAGTAGAGGTCCGATGGCATGAATTACACGACGTTGTATAACACGATTCAGTCGTACACGGAGAATCAGTTCCCCGATGTATACCTTGCAAGTGGTAGTACGGTTTCTGCGACTACGCAGATCAATACGTTTATCACGCAGGCTGAGCAGCGCATATACAACTCAGTTCAGTTCCCATCTATCCGCAAAAATGTCACAGGAACAGCAACAGCAAGCAATAAATATTTATCATGTCCAACTGATTTTCTCGCTGTGTATTCAATGGCTGTTATTGATGCAACTGGCTCTTATGAGTATTTGTTGAATAAAGATGTGAACTTCATTCGCCAAGCATATCCAACACCAACAGATACAGCCACACCTAAATACTACGCACTGTTTGGCCCTCAATCAACAGACCTCAAAGAATTAACTTTTATTCTTGGCCCGACCCCAGACACGTCATATAGCATTGAGTTGCATTACTACTATTATCCAGAATCTATTACCACTGTATCTGGTGGACAGACATGGTTGGGAGACAACTTTGACACTGTGCTTTTGTACGGCTCGTTGGTTGAAGCGTATACCTTTATGAAAGGTGAGGCTGACATCATTGCTGGATATGATATGAAATACAAAGAAGCACTTGCTTTAGCAAAACGTTTAGGCGATGGTATGGAGCGTCAAGATGCCTACCGGTCTGGACAGTACAGACAGGCGGTGACGTAATGGCTTTTACCGGCAATTGGGCTTGCAACACATTCAAAACAGGCATGATGAACGGGACGTTCAACTTTACGTCCGGCTTGTTCAAGATTGCTTTGTACACTAATGCAGCCGCGCTTGATGCCACTACCACGGCTTATACGTCTACGGGCGAAGTTGTGGCTTCAGGGTACACGGCTGGTGGTCTTGCTCTTACGATTGCGCAGGTTCCAACTGTAGGCAACTCAGGTACAACGGCATATATATCATTTAACAACGCGGTATGGACTTCTGCATTGACCGCCAGAGGTGCATTGATTTATCAAACTACTACGGGTAATCCAGCAGTTTGCGTATTGGACTTTGGTTCTGATAAAACTTCCAATATAACATTCACTGTACAATTTCCAAGTCCCTCAAACACTTCAGCAATCATAAGGATTTCATAATGTTAATTACAACAACCAAAGGCGAAATGGATGATTCTCTGTTTGAAAAGCGAGAAGGCACAATCGACAATGATAATGAACTTACTACATGGGTTGAGTACTGGGAAGGTGACGAACTTGTCCATCGCTCTGCACATGTAACCCTGAAAAAAATGCCCAACTTTGTTGGTGGCGATATAGCTTCTTTTTAAGGAAATATCATGGCAAATACCCAATCAATGTGTACCTCTTTCATGGGCGAGTTGTTGACTGCAACCCATAACTTTGGTGCTTCTCCAACTCGCGCAGGATCAACTGCTGATACGTTTAAAGCGTTGTTAGTTTTGGCTTCTGGCACTGTAAATGCGGGTCAAACCAACGTTGGTACTCCCGGCACTGGAACGCCTACTACATCCAATATTGGAACATCAGAAGTATCTGGTACTAACTACACTGCTGGCGGTATAACAGTTACAAATGCAACAGCGCCTACTGCAACCAATTCATCGTCTACCGCAGGCGTGGCTTACTGGACTTCTTCCGCAAGCTTGGTGTATGGAACCTCTGGTTTGCCAGTAACATTATCCACAGCTTTTGATACTGTAGTTATTTATAACAACACTCAAGGCGGTAAGACAGTCAGTGTTCATACATTTGGATCGCAAACAATCACGGCTGGCATTTTTACATTAACGATGCCATCAAATACTACAACTACTGCACTGTTGCGTTTAGCTACAACTTAATGCGGAGGCGGCTTACGCCGTAAACCATGTTTGGTATCTCCGCATTTGCCGAAACCCCCTTTGCCGCTTTACCAGCGGCATCGTCTTCAAACGTCACCGTTGCGCTGACGGGGGTAGCTGCTTCTGGCGATGTTGGAACAGTTTCTGTAGCATCTTCAAACGTTACCGTTGCACTAACTGGGGTATTTGCGTCGGGTAGTGTTGGTACGGTTGCAAGCAGCCAAGCAGAAACTGGTGATACTGCCTCTGGTTTTGTAGGTACAGTCGTACCTAATTTATCTATTGCTTTAACAGGCGTTGAATCTTCTGGTTCTGCCGGAACAGTAACAGCCTCATCTGTAATAAATGTTGCTATTTCTGGGGTATCTGCTACAGGTTCTGTTGGTAGTGTTGCCGTAACAAACGCACTCCCATTGACAGGTGTATCTGCTACTGGTTCGGTTGGTAATGTCACATCTAATACGTCTGTTGCTTTAACGGGCGCTGAATCTTCTGGTTCTGCTGGAACGGTAGCAGTTACAAGCACATCCCCCGAAACTGGGGATGTAGCTACTGGCTCGGTTGGTTCTGTTGCGCCAAATATCTCAGTTGCTTTATCCGGCGTATCAGCCACAGGTTCTGTTGGTGATGTTGTACGAGTTATAGCGTTATCTGGAGTGTCAGCTACAGGGACAGTGGGGTCTGTCTCCAATGGCGGAATAACAGTTGGATTGTCTGGGGTATCGGCATCTGGCAACGCAGGCACAGCAACGCCCAATATTTCCGTAGCATTAAGTGGAGTGGCTGCATCTGGATCTGTCGGTTCTGTTGCACAGTCTACTTCTATACCTCTCAGTGGAGTGGTTGCATCTGGTTTTGCAGGAACAATAGCCAGCGCCGCATCTATTGCATTGTCTGGTACTGTTGCCAGAAGTAATGTAGGCAGCGTCATAGCAACGCAAATTTTGTCTGGTAGAAGTGCATCTGGCGCTACGGGTTCTGTAGGTTTAAATACAACTATTGCGTTGACGGGAGTGGCTGCTTCTGGCTTGACTGGTAATGTGGTTGCTGTATACTGGAAACAGATTGATGATAGCCAGACCCCGGATTGGGGGACAATAAATACATCACAAACACCTGCTTGGGCAAGTATTGACAATTCTCAATCTGTGGCTTGGACGGCAATAAACAATTCACAAACACCCGGTTGGAGTGATGTAGATGATAGTCAGTCGGCAAATTGGCAATTAATTGACACGGTATAAAAAGATATGGCATTAGCTTTATACGACCGAGTACAGGAAACAAGTACAGCCAATACAACGGTTAGCTTTACGCTTACCGGCGCAGTCACAGCATTTCAATCATTTGCTGTTGTTGGCAACACAAACACCACATACTATTCAGCCACAGATGCATCTGGTAATTGGGAGGTTGGAATTGGTACATATTCAACTACAGGCCCCACACTAACACGCACTACAATTTTATCTTCTAGCAATTCAAATGCGGCTGTAACATTTTCTGGCACAGTCAATGTGTTTGTTACTTATCCGGCGGAAAGATCGGTAAGTCAAGATACTATTTTTGGCACAGTAGTTACAACAGCCCAAGGCTGGAACATGGTTTAAGGAGTTTTCATGGCAGCAAATACAGCACCAATTTTTTCAAACGCAGGCGCAATCAGCCTTGGAACTGCTATTACAGCAGTTGTTTCTGATTACACAGGCACAGGTACAAACAACGTAGTTGCGTTTACAGCTAACGCCACCAATGGTGGTTTTGTTCAGCGTATTCGTTTTAAAGCGGTAGGTACAAATGCAGTTTCTGTTGCCCGTATTTACATAAACAACGGATCAACTAATGCCACCGCAGGTAACAACACGTTCTATGGAGAATTGTCTTTACCAGCAACCACAGCCTCAACAACTGCTGGCACTGTTGATATTGATTACCCGCTTAACTTTGCTTTACCTGCTGGATACAGAATTGTGATTGGTATTTCTGCTGGTACAACTCTTGCATCTGGCTGGAATCCAACTGTTATTGCTGGATCTTACTAATGCTTGACCTTAACAATCTTTTAACAAACCAAAAGGTTGATAAGCAGACGTTTTACGCCAACACTTCTAGTGGTGGAAATTGGGCAACATGGGTAAAACCTAGAGGTGTTAATTTTGTTTCTATCATAGCTATCGGAGGGGGTGGAGGCGGAGGTGCAGGAAGGGTTGGTGCGGTAGGAGCAGGGAATGCTGGGGGCGGTGGTGGTGGAGGCGGAGCCAGCTATGTTATATCTTTATTTCCTGCTTGGATGCTTCCTGATAATTTATATGTTCAAGTTGGAATAGGCGGTGCTGGAGGAGATACTGGAACCGCTGGAAGTAGTGGTGTAAATACATATATTGCAATATACCCAAGTAACGCATCTCCAAATAATTTAATTCATTTTATTTCTGGTGGTAATAATGGATCATCTTCGTTAGCTGGTGGCGCTGGGGGTACTGCTGGAGCTGCTGTAAGTGTATCTGCAAATTGCTCTTTAGCATCTATAGGATGTTTTTATTCAGGCACGGGCGGCGCTCAAAGTGCCGCTGGACAAGCTGGTGGTACTGGTGGCGATAATGGAGCAACAGTTTTCTCAACAGGAACAACCAATTCACTTACTATGGGTGGACAAGGGGGTGGTGGTTATGCAGTTAATATAAATCAACCAGGTTCTCCTGGAGGTCAATTAGTTGGCAGTGGATCTGGAAGTTTGCCTTCATCAGTTCCCGGTGGTTCTGGTGGAACATCTGCTGGAACAGCAGGTGGTAATGGATCTAATGGATTTCAAATGCTTCCAAATTTACCATTTGGTACAGGTGGTGGCGGTGGCGGTGGTGCAGGGCAAGGAGCCACAGGAAATACAGGTTTAACTGGCGGTAGAGGCGGCGCTGGATATTACGGTTCTGGGGGTGGTGGAGGCGGTGGAGGATTCACTGGTTCTACTGGTAGCCAAGGCGGTAAAGGCGGTGACGGTCTTGTAATTATTACTTCATGGTGAAATATGCTTGACCTTAATAATCTACCAACAAATCAGAAAGTCGATAGACAGATTTTTTATGCCAATACACCAACTACTGGAACCCAAAATTGGGTTGCATGGTTAAAACCTCGTGGTGTTAATTTTATAAAAATCCTTTGCCTTGCTGGTGCGGGAGGAGGTGGAGGTGGTTTTGCTGGGGCTGCTGGTGCTGGAACTGCTGGTGGTGGTGCTGGTGGTAATTCTTCATCACAATCTATTATTACTTTTCCTGCTTGGGCTTTGCCTGATGTGCTTTATTTATCAGTTGGTGTTGGAGGCGCAGGTGGCGCAACATCTACTGGAGGTTCTAACGGAACAAATTCTTATGTTTCTGTTTATGAAAACACAACAGCAAATAATTTACTTATTTATGCAACTGCTGGTGTTGGCGGTAGTTCTGCGGCAGGTGGTGGAGGTACTACGGCGGCTTCGGGTGCTTCAACAGCAGCAAACGCATATATATCGGTTATGGGGCAGGCTTTTGCATCTACCGCAGGACAAATAGGACTTGCGGGACAAGGCGGTGCTGCTGGTGCTACTAATGGTTCATCACCAGCAGGTTTATCTTTACCCACAACTGGGCTTATTGTTACAGGAGGAGCAGGAGGCGGTGGGTATGCAAATGCTTCTGGTGTAACTGGCAATGCAGGTGCAAGTTTTATTATTCCAGCGGGTAACATATTTCCTGCGTTGCCAGCCGGAAGTGCGGGTGGATTGACCGGAGCTGGTGGTGATGGTTCTAATGGCGTACAAGCCCTACCAAACCTAACATATTTTATGGGAGGTACTGGAGGTGGTGGGGCTGGCTCAGGCGGAGGTGGATCAATAACAAATGCAGGTGGTCGTGGAGGAAAAGGATCTTACGGTTGCGGCGGAGGAGGCGGTGGTGGAGGTTTTACAGGATCTACAGGTGGTTTTGGTGGTGATGGTGGTGATGGTTTGGTAATAATTACTTCGTGGTGATATATGCTTGATTTAAACAATTTACCGACCAATCAAAAAGCAGATCAGCAGATTTTTTATGCTAACTCGCCTACAAGCAATACAGTTTGGTCAAAATGGATTAAGCCAAGAAATGTGGCTTTTATTCATATATTTGCTCTTGCTGGTGGCGGTGGAGGCGGAGGTGGGTTTGTTGGCGCAGTAGGAGCGGCTGGTGGTGGTGGAGGCGGGGGAAGCGCAGCTTCTACAAGCGCATTTTTCTTAGCCGCTGATTTACCTGACAGTTTATATGTTCAAGTTGGATATGGTGGAGCGGGTGGAGTTGTTGGTTCTTCTGGTATAGCAGGCATACAATCTTATGTTGCAATTGCGCCATCTACTGTAACTAATTACATACTCTGCAACACACAACCGGGAGCTGGCGGAAATAATGGAACCGCAAGTGCTGGCGGGTCTGCGGGTGCGGCAGGTTCTGCCTCAGGAATAGCAAATGGTAATCTTTCTTCTTTAGGATCATTTTTTGCAACAACGGCAGGCAATATTAGCGTTCCGGGTCAAGCTGGCGGACTTGGTGGTGCTGTGGGTAACGGTGCTAATGTTGTTTTTTCAACAGCAGGTGCAATTACATCTGGCGGAACTGGTGGCGGTGGATATGGATCAGCAACTGTTGCTGGAGGATTAGGTGGACAACAAAGCATGGCTTCTCCCCCACCAAATATACCAAATGGTGCTGCCGCTAATGGAGGTTCTGCTGGAGGTGGAGCAGGACAAAACGGATCAAATGGCTATCAATTAATACCTAAAATGATGTTGTTTAGAGGTGGGACTGGCGGTGGTGGTGCAGGAGCGGGAGTGACAGGCACAACAGCGGACATAGGAGGCGCAGGCGGTAAAGGTGCTTACGGCTCTGGCGGAGGAGGCGGTGGTGGCGGTTTTACTGGCACAACTGGCGGCAGAGGCGGTGATGGTGGAGATGGCTTGGTCATCATAACTTCTTGGTAAACAAATTGCACTTCACCAAATAAAATTAGATAATACTCAACAAGGAGAAACACCATGAGCAGTACATATTCATCAAGTTTAAGGGTCGAGCTGATTGGTTCAGGCGACCAAGCCGGTGCGTGGGGCGCAACAACAGACAACAGCTTTGCTTACGTTTTTGATACTGCAATTGCTGGATACCAAGCTGTACCGATTACATCAACATCCCAAGCTTTGACTTACGTCAACGGGGCAACAGCTACAGCCAACTTGAATCAAGCGGTATATGCCATGCTCAAATTCACAGGGGCATCAGCAGCGACCAGCGTTTACATTCCACCTGTCTCTAAACAGTACATTCTCTACAACAACAGCGGCTACGCCATAACAATATACAACTCTACGGTTATTGGCAATACAACCGCCGCAGGGTCTGGAGTTTCTATTGCAAATGGTGACGCAGTTACGGTTTGGTCAGATGGCACAAATGTATACGGCATTAAAAGCAGCGGTGTTTCTGGCACACTACCAATTGCCAATGGCGGAACTGGACAAACAACTGCTGTTGCAGCGTTTAATGCTTTAAGCACAAGTGCAGTTTATATAGATGGCTCGTCAAATGTGGG
>Ga0209829_10002443_pt1 | contig 14107 bp, 10 predicted proteins | sample C_140205_EF_Meta_FD_187311 | JGI IMG/M metagenome (GOLD analysis project Ga0209829, IMG submission 187311) | Freshwater microbial communities from Lake Croche, Canada to study carbon cycling - C_140205_EF_MetaG (SPAdes) (version 2) | ecosystem: Environmental > Aquatic > Freshwater > Lake...
GATACCCAACTCACAAGAATTTTTTACTTGGGGAAGCTTTTCTACTTTAGCCGGCACAACTGGAATTGTATATATTATTTGTGGAGTTTTTCAATCTGTTTTTAATTTTAGTCCTAGATGGTTTGCATTAGTTATTTCAATACTCGTTTCATTTATAGGCATTCAATTTAATTACCAGTTGGCTGACAATAATCTTATCATTTCTTACACTATAAAATATATCATTGCCTTGTTGAATGGCTTTCTGATTTTTGCAACCGCTACTGGCTCTAATCAATTGTTTGCTGGCAAGTCGTCTATTCCTCAGCGCCCACCCTATCCTCGCCCGTTAAGCTTTCAAAATCAGCCTAGAACTTTTAATTCAAATTGGTGGCATCACTGAAAGGCGTTTTTTGCTTAACCGACAAACTATTTTAAAATAAAATATGAAGATTTTATTGCTAACCCTTTGCATTTTTCTGCTAAACTTTTTCACTTATGGTCAGGAGCCAACTATTATAAAAAGACTTCACGGTATTCCTGTCAATGAAAATATTTTTATTCGCAATAACGAAATAGCTTCCTTTCAATATAAAATTGATCAGGATACCCAATGGCGAGATATAAAAAAAGCTCAGGTATTTACTGTAAAAAAAGCGACCTGTCATTCTGTTGGGGTATATCTAAAATTTTATAATCCTTTACAATATAATGTGACGAGCAGTTTCAAAAATGTAGATGATCCAATTTATCTTTCTTTGATTCAGTTTGTAAATACTGTATTACCATTACTTAAAAATTTTCCCAATGTAGAGTCAGTGATTCACCCATTAGAATCATCCCAAAAAAACCTCTCCTTATTCAAACCATCTCTATTACTTTATCAATGGACTTTTGATTTTATTAATCAGGTCGACTTTGAAGCAATCAAAGTCGACACTTCAATGGAAAAACAAAAATTGTATAATTCGCTGGTAGAACAAATCAATGATGCTGTGAAACCAATAGATGATTATTTATTTCGAAATGAAATAATGATTGATCAAGGAGTAGATGCTGGAAAAACGAAAGCATTTACTGAATGGCTTGAAATCAGCAAAGAATCTTTAATAAATTGCCCCTCTGATTATACTTTATTTGTACAAAAACTTGCGCTTTCAAAAACTGTAGCAGATGAATTGACAAGTATACAAAAATTAGCGGAGAGGGGCGTAGCCAATCTCCAACAATTACTAACTACGAATTTTAATAGTAGAATCTTTCCTTTGTTAAAGGCTTCAGGTGCAGAAAATTTTAAACAGTATTCATCCGCTGCTTCCATTTTGATTTTTATGAATGCTTCAGCAAGAATGGATAGTCAGAGCGAGGCATTAAAAAAGTTTACTGCTTTATTAAAAACACTTAACAATTTTACAGGCAATTTTGAATCTGACATCAAAGGCTATCAAATAGAAAGTCAGGTAGATTTAGAAGAAACGCCTACAAAGATGATTACTATTACCTATAGCGTTAACGGGATTGATAATGAGGGAAACCAAAGAGTGAACAAAAATTTTCAAATAGATTATATCATTGCTCGTCATCAAACAATTGTTCCGTTTGTTTCAACAGGTGTTTTCTATACTGATTTAATTTATCCAGCATTTGCATTGCAGCAGGGGGATGGCGAAATGGTAGTTGCTCAAACAAAGGGAAAAAGTATAAAGGTTCGGCCTGCAGTATTTTTAAATCTACTATTTTCTACCAAAAGCAATTGGCTCTATCCATTTTTACAATTAGGACTAACCACTGGGGCAAATGATTTTTTAATCCCAATAGGGGCAGGAATAGTGGTTGCAAAAAAGTTGTCAATTAGTGCAGGTTCGGTATTGGGTGTAGGAAAACGATTGAACAATTTACATATCAATAGCCCTGTTAAAGACGAGGCGACCTTAAAAAATGATTTGAGTAACAAGGTATTTTCTTCTTGGTATTTTTCCCTGAATTATAATTTTTTTAAGTGATAGGCATCTCAGCGCACTAGATTTAAATCACCAGTACAGGCTAGACTATAAAAATGCATTACGAATTCTTAGTCTTTCATTGTCAGCTGAATTTTATACTATTAAAAGCTTTCAAGTTATTTATTGATAAATAGGCTAGGTTCAATTAATTTTGAATCTAGAGAGTTGTATGTGGTAAAGAAAATTATTTATCATTATTGAATGTATTAATTATGAGTCAGAAAAAAGAAGGACTATTTTCATTAAAAGATAAAGTAATTATTGTTATTGGGGGCACTGGAATTTTGGGAGGAGCTTTTGTTAAAGCAATTGCTGAACAGGAGGCCAAAGTTGTAATTATCGGAAGAAATGAAAAGGTAGGAAATTCAAGGGTTTCAGAAATTAATAACCATGGCGGCAATGCCATTTTTATAGCAGCGGATGTATTAGATGAAGCGCAATTAATTAATGCTAGAGAAAAAATAATTGCTATCTATGGCAGAATCGATGGCTTGGTCAATGCAGCAGGAGGTAATATACCAGCAGGAGTTTTGCCTCCTGAAAGAGATGTTTTTGATTTAAATATTGAAGGAGTTAAAAGTGCAATGGACCTAAATGTTTGGGGAACAATTATTCCCGTACAAATATTTGGTCCCGAGATAGCAAAATCAGGAAATGGAAGTATTGTAAATATTTCTTCTGTGAGTACTCAGCAAGCTGTTACGCGTGTACTTGGTTATAGTATGGGCAAAACCGCTGTAGATTGCTATACAAAATGGTTTGCACTCGAGATGGCCAATCGATATGGCGATGCTATTCGGATGAATTCAATTATGCCAGGTTTCTTTTTGACTGAACAAAATAGAACGCTATTGACAGCTCCAGACGGCACACTGACTCAAAGAGGAAATGATATCATTCGTCAGACACCTTTTAAAAGGTTTGGCAATCCGGAAGAATTAATAGGTGCATTGATTTGGTTACTGAGTGACGCTTCAAAATTTGTAACGGGTTCAATCATTACGGTGGATGGTGGCTTTACAATTAATAGTGGGGTGTAAAAAATAACATAACAAAGAGTCAATTTTTTTAAACGCTTTTTAACTTCTTCACTCATCCAAAATAAAATTTCAATTTATTTTAGTTTTATACGAAAGGGAATTGCAGGAAAGCCTTCTTTGTTTTCAAAATTGGTTACCGGATAATTAGTAAATGCATATCTAATCTCTGTAGGATTTTTCACTTTTTCTGAGCTTAACCAAACTTCGCTTTTTTCAATACTTGCTTTTGCTTCATAAAGTATACCCTTTTCATCTGCTATAAAAAAGTGTTTGGGTTCTTTGCCATCATTTGTAGCTAAACCAGTGCCGGTATTGCTGAAACTAATTTTAATAATATTATTTTCAATTTTATAGGATTGGTAATCTGGTCCTTGAAATATTGTATTGGGCTCTTTATATACATTCGCTAAGGCAATTTTTGCAAGCCTATATCCCACGTCTTGTTTATTTCTTGGATGAATATCATTGGGCTCTGCTATATCCATTGTTGAAGCCATTTCTGTGTAGGGAACAATTTTTCTGATATTAGATTGTCCTTCTCTTAATAAAGCGTATTCATATAATTTAATATCATTCTGTGACCAGTTGTAGGGGGCGACTTGAACAAAATAAAAAGGAAGTTGTTGGTCCTTGAAAAGATTTCTCCAGTTGTAAATCATTTTACTGCAAAGTTGAGTATAGAGAGAACTGTCATATCTATTCGATTCACCTTGATACCATAATGATCCAGTAAAATTTAAATTTCGAAGTGGATAAATCATTGCATTATAAAATAAAGTAGGCCGTACTACTTTTTCAAAAGTAACTACAGAGTCTAGCTGTTCTTTCGACAATCTACTGGTATCATAAGGGAATAAATATTTTTTATTTAAGATACTATCGGTGGAAAGAGTTTCTCTACTTGTCCATGCTTGGCAAGAGGATCCGCCAACACTACTCACTACTAAACCAATAGGAATTTTCTTTTTGATAAAAATTTGTCGCGCAAAAAAGTAGGCAACTGCACTAAAATGAGGGGCAGTATTGGGTGAACAAACTTCCCAATTTCCACCACAGTCTTCTTCTGGCAATGCTTTAAAATCAGTTCTAACTTTAAAGAGTCTAATTTCAGGATAGTTAGCGTTTTCAATTTCAATCCTAAAGCTGTTTGCCCCTAAAAGCCATGGCAGCCATGGTCTAATCTCCATCGCCATATTGGATTGTCCACTACAAAGCCAAACATCTCCAATTAAAATATTGTTGAGCTCTTTAATCTCCTTGCCTTGTGCAATTGAAATTTTATTCTTTTTAAATTCTCCTGGAATTGCATTGGGTACTGGAATATCAATACTCCACTTTCCTTCAATGGTAGCCTTTGTTTGAAATGTTTTTAAATTCCAATTAGCTTTTACTATTATTTCAGCACCTGAGATAGCCGTTCCCCAAATATGCAGTGGTTTGCCTTGCTGAATAACCATATTACTTTGTAAGGTATTGGCAATTGAAAAACTAGGAGCATTATCTTTTGCAATTACAAATGAAACTTGCAGAATTAATAGCAAGCAAAGCAGTGGTGATTGATTGAATTTCATGATTTATAAAATTAATGCACAAAGTTAAATTAGAATTAATGGTATTTCAGTTTTATCTATAGTAGTACTTAGTCATTATGACTAGCACTTAATTATGTTTTCGAATAGAAGAATATGGCCTATTTGGATTTGCTATCCAAATGTTTTTTATTGTCTCTTCTTGTCCATAACCAATTGGGCAAGCAGCACTTTTTGTATTGGCTCTGTAGCTTCCCATCGAATTATTGGTACAAGTTATCATTCTAGAAATCGGCATTTGAAGATGCCCGTTAGGATCTGTGTCTTTAATCCATTGATGAGCATACCTAAGCCAATTATTTCTGTATTCTTCAGGCTGAAGAGATAGCCAAGATATTTCATCGTATCCCCAAATAAAAATGGTAGTAGTGTCAGCAACGTTTGGAACCTTTGCTCTACCATAGTTATCGAATTCAACTAGATAAGGAAGGTGATCACATTTCCAACCACTAGGGGAAGTGCAACCCTTACTTTTTCTATAAAGTCCATCTAGATGGTTCAGTTCAAGTTTAGCTTCGTAAGGTTTTTCAGGTATTGCTTTTATTCTAAGTGGAAATGAATTAAAATCTAATAAACTAATATTGTCTTTAATCATTCCACCAGTGGGGACATGAGCATCTAACAGAACGTACTTTCTTCTTGCATGTTTTTTAGCATATCCTCTTATGCGATTGATAATACTAGTCCAAGCGTTGAGGTCATGATCGTTTACTCCGATTAAGCCTACTTGTCCTAGATGAAATGCTTCGCATCCGATATTGATAAAAGAACCGGCGAGATAGTAAAACCAAAGTTGAGTTTCCACATTGGTGATGTCGGGTACACTGCCTCTTCCCCCCCAATGACGCACTAGCTTGCCATTCTTGCTTTCCATCGCTTCAATAGCAAAATTTCTATTCTCAACAGGAAGACCAAAATCCTTAAATACCCAAGAAGGAATGGCGACTTTGTTTACATCTGGACTAATCATTTCAAATAAGCATCCTTGAAAAATAACCTCTGGATCAAATGCATGAATGGTATCAATCAAATTTTTTGCAGTATTCCAAAATTCAGGCTCATTTAATCGACTCTCACCTCCCCAACGATAAATGGAGCGACCGATAAATTTGGCTCCTATATTTTTAATCAAACGGATATCATCCTCGTGGTATGGATAAGTTCTGTTTCCTTCAGGCTTAACTGGAACAAGAAAAAAAGCCATTGTTACTGATCTGTCAAGGTAATTCTGAAGCACATCTTTAGAGATGCCATTTTTATCAAAGTAGTAACCATTTTTTCTAGGCGGTTTTCCTAACATACTGATTGATATCATCAGGGCAAGTAAGGTTACTATTGGTTTGGCATTTTTCATGGCTAGGCAATTGTATTGTATAAAGTGGTTTTTAATTTTATTAAAATTAAGGGTTTTTAATACTTGTCTTCCTTTAATTATTCCTTATCCTAAAAGCTAGAAAAAATGTTTATTGTAGTTAGCTTTATAGAATACATTTTTGAAATTATCATTCACAGAGTATACCGTTGCTATAGTTTGTATATTGAAATGGAGATGAACTATGGCTGAAGGACTTTAAAATTATAAATCTTAACATAATTTAATGGGATAAAAAAGTAAATTACAAACCTAACTCCAATTGCGAATTAAAATTTAACACTAATAAAAATTCTATGAATCAAAAAACACCTTCATTTTTATTAAAAACTATTTTTGCGATATTATTTTTCCTTGTTTCTGGAGGGGTAAAATCGTTGCCTAAAAATGACCCAGCCCTAACTCCAAAAACTTTCATCTCACATTATGAAAATATTTTAGGCACTTCATTTGAAATGAAGGTTACTAGTAAATCGAGTCAAAAAGCTGCTAATGCTGAAAAAATAGCTTTAAATGAAATTAAAAGGCTCTCAAAAATCTTGAGTGCCTACGACCCAAGCAGTGAATTTAGCATTTGGATGAAAACTAAAAATGTTTCTGTAAAAATTTCTAATGAACTTTTTGAAGTATTGCAATTGATGGATGAATGGAAAGCTAAAACCGACGGCGCTTTAGACCCTTCAGCAGAAATCATTTCAAGATTATGGAAATCAGCAGCCGTTCAGCAAAAGCTTCCAACAAATATCGAAATTCAAGCAGCTGTAAATAAAGTAAATCAAACCCATTGGGTGCTTGATCAATTTAGTAAAACCGCCATCCATCTTAGTGATGTACCATTAATGCTGAATAGTTTTGTAAAAAGCTATATTATAAAACATGCCGCAGATGAAGTGCTAAAATATGAAGATATAAAATCAGTAGTTATCAATATTGGAGGCGATATTGTTGTTGCCGGCGATACCAATGAGTCAATAGGGATTGTAGATCCAAGAGCAACTTCTGTAAATGATGAATTATTAAATTCTATTAAGTTAAATAACAAAGCAATTGCTACGAGTGGAAACTATAGAAGAGGAGAATTGATCAATGACAAATGGTATTCTCATATTGTTGATCCAAGAACAGGAATTCCAGTTGATGAAATTATTTCTGCTACTGTTATAGCTGATAATGCAACGGATGCAGGAGCATTAGCCACTGCATTTAATGTTTTGTCAACCCAAGCTAGCATTGAATTAGCTCATAAAATTTTGGGTGCAGAATATTTAATCATCACAAAAGATGGTGACCGTATTGAAAGTAATGGTTGGAAAAATTATGAAACTTCTCTATTCAAAGAGAAAATAAGTTCAACTAAAAATAAACTTGATAAAGCAAATCCATCCTATGAATTGTTAATTGATTTAGAGTTAAGTCAAATTCAAGGAGGAGCAAGAAGGCCATTTGTAGCAATCTGGGTTGAAGACAATAATAAAAATTCTGTTCGTACGGTATCTGTTTGGTACAATAAGCCTCGATGGCTTCATGAATTAAGAGCTTGGAATAAGGCGAATAATAATAAATTTTCACCTGAAGCAGAAAATATGGCTTCCGTAGCTAGTGCTACTCGATCTGCTGGAAAATATACCATAAAGTGGGATGGAAAAGATGATAAAGGGGTAGAGGTAAAAAATGGAATGTACACTGTTTATATTGAAGTAGTGAGAGAGCATGGCACCTATCAATTAATGAGTCACGAAATAAAAGTTGGTCAAGCGCCTTTTAAATTTGACTTGGGGTCCAATGCTGAAGTGTCAGCAGCATCTTTAGAATATAAAAAGAAAGATTAATTATGTCTAAGAAAGTAATTGCAAGAATTTCGAGATGGTTACATATTTATTTATCCATGATAAGCTTTGTGATTGTTTTATTTTTTTCAGCAACAGGATTAACACTAAATCATGCTGATTATTTTCAATCAAAGTCTACTACCAAAGAACTAAAGGGAAATATAAACGCAGCTTGGGTAAATTCGAAAGACACTTCAAAGATTGACAAGCTAGCGACCGTTGAATTTTTTAGAAACAAGTATAATGTCAGAGGTGCTGTGAGTGACTTTAGAATAGAGGAGTCAGAAATCAGCCTTTCATTTAAAGCGCCTGGATATCAAGCGGATGCTTTCATTGATCGTTCTAATGCTTCCTTTCAACTAATGATTACCAGCCAGGGTTTTATGGGTTTTGTGAATGACTTACATAAAGGCAGAGACGCTGGTAAAACTTGGCTTTTGCTAATTGATATTGCGGCTATTTTAATGGTGCTCATCTCTTTGACAGGACTTACGCTCTTGTTATTTATAAAAAAGAAAAGAGTTGCGGGAATAGTGTTGGCTGTTATTGGTATTATTATAATGTATTGGATGTATCTAGTATAATTTGAAAATGAAGCAGTGTTACCTAAATATATTTTTGGGAATTACAGTATATTAGCTTTGATTTGTAGAAGATAAAATAATATAAACATTAACTAAACTTGACAATATGAAAATCAACATCCTTTTAAGTCTTTTGGCTTCTTTAATCCTTACAATTTCTGCTTCTGCAGGTGATGGAAAACCGGCGTTTGCTGGAAACTGGAAATTGGACAGAACCAAGTCTTCTACCACAGGCAGTTCTCTTTTTCTTTCTGCAATTAATATTAAAGTTCAAAATGACAACCTGCTTACAGAAAGAGTATATGAAAATTCTAATGGAGAGAATTATCCATTTAATGAAAATCTTACCTTGGATAATAAGGAGTATAAAATTGTGATTTATGAGATGCCTAGAAAATCTAAAGCGCAATGGTCAGAAAAAGAAAATTCATTAATGATAGAATCAAATACCATTTATAATGGCAATTCGGGAGAGCAAAATATTAATACGATTGAAACTTGGAAATTAAGCCAGGATGGAAATCAGTTGATTTATGACTTTGTTACCAAAACTTCTGAAGGCAGTTTGAAAGGAACCTATTATTTTAATAAATCATAATAGTTGCTTTAGTACTATTTTAGATTCTTGTCCTTGTCTTACAGTAACTAATTTAATATGGCCGTTTCGCTTGCGAAATGGCTATTTTATTATTTATTTTATTATATAAATACTCATGAGTTATATGCAATCGACTAAAAGGTATCTTTTACTATTGTTGTCAATTTACCTAAATGGATTTGTCAACGCGCAAGGAATTAAAAAAAGTAAGCCTGAAAAAAAACTTCCGAATATCATTTACATACTTACGGATGACCTAGGATATGGAGACGTTTCGATTTATAATACTGAGGGAAAAATTAAGACTCCCAATATTGATAAATTAGCAAAACAGGGAATGAGATTTACGGATGCTCATACCACATCAGGCGTTTGTACTCCTTCGAGATATTCCATTTTAACAGGTGTTTATCCTTGGCGAAGCCGACTACCAGTGGGTGTATTGCATGGTTATAGCAGGACATTAATTGAAAAGAATCAGCCAACAGTTGCCACATTATTGAAGTCTCATGCTTATACAACTGGAGTGGTTGGAAAATGGCATCTTGGACTAGATTGGGTTCCAAATGCTAGATCCAAAGATTCTGTAGAGAAGCTAATCAATGACAATAAGTTATATGGAATTTCATCGGGTATGAATCCTGAGCAGATTGATTTTTCTGTCCCTCCTGTCAATGGTCCAAGAACACAAGGCTTTGACTATTCTTATATTTTACCAGCTTCTTTAGATATGCCTCCTTATTGCTATCTTGAAAATGATGTACTAACGGAAATGCCTACTGGCTTTACTCCTGGAAGTAAACTGGAATCGGGTTATACAGGACCTTTCTGGAGAGCTGGATTAATGTCCCCTTCATTTGATTTTAAAGAGGTGCTTCCTCATTTTACTAATAAGGCGATTAGCTTTATCAAAAATCAATCGGCAGCTGCGCACCCATTTTTTCTCTACTTTGCAATGCCTGCACCTCATACTCCTTGGCTTCCTACGGCTGGTTTTATAGGCAGTTCGAATGCGGGTGAATATGGAGATTTTGTTCAGATGGTAGATGATGCGGTGGGTAAATTGTTGCATTCAATTGATAGCCTCGGACTTTCAGAAAATACAATGATTGTTTTTACAAGTGATAATGGACCTTACTGGCGAGATAATTTTGTGAAACAATTTAACCACCATGCTGCGGGTGAATTTAGAGGAATGAAAGGTGATGCATTTGAAGGAGGTCACCGCGTTCCATTGATTGTGCGCTATCCTAAAAAAGTAAAAGCTGGAACGGTTAGTAACGTTACTACTTCTCTGGCTAATTTTATGGCAACCTGTTCAGACCTAGTGGGTGAAAACTCCGATAAATTTAAAACAGGTGACAGTTTCTCAGTGCTTCCAAATTTAGAATCAAATGTCTCTAAGTCTGCAGCGCAACATCCTATTGTTGTTATTTCATCTAAAGGATTATTCGCTATTCGGAAGGGGCCATGGAAGCTCATTACAGGATTAGGCTCTGGAGGTTTTACCGACCCTTCGGAGGTAAAACCTAAGCCAGGTGAAGCGATTGGACAACTTTACAACTTGGCGGAAGATATTCATGAGGATAATAATCTATATCAAAAATATCCTGATAAGGTAAAAGAACTTTCAGCATTATTGGCAAACATCAAGAGTCAAAAATAAAAATAGTATGTAATTATAAGGAGAGCTTGTAATTATAGTAGATACTTAGTTATTTACATTATTTAAGAATATAAATTTGTAAAACAGACCGAATTCTAATTCAATCAGTTAGAGGAATAATTAATTTTTATATATAATAAATAGTTTGACTAAGAATAAAGTAAATTTTTAAAAAATGAATTCTATGAAAATCAATGTGGGGTTATTAATTATTGGAATTTTTTTTATTGCAGGATGCAATCAAAAAATAAAAAACTCTATCACCTCTTTTGGTGCAATAGCAGATGGCAAAACTAATAATGCGGTTGCCATACAACGTCTAATTGATAAAGTTTCTGCCGCAGGCGGGGGCCAGGTTATTATTCCTCCTGGAAATTTTGTAACGGGAACAATTTTCTTAAAATCTGGAGTAGACCTGCATCTTGCTGCAGGCGCTTGTTTGATGGGCCCTACGGATAGAAATGATTATACAGATGAACGTGCGGGATTAATTGAAGCAAAAAATCAAAAAAATATTTCTATCAGCGGACCAGGTGTTATTGATGGAAGGGCTCATGAGTTGATGCTAGATATTTTCAAAAAACTTAGAAGTGGTGAAATGGTACAAGATACTTTGTGGCGCGTGAAACGTCCAGAGGGTGGCAGAACGGTAATACTTTCAATTGACACTTGCACCAATATTACTATCACTGGAATTACGCTAAAAAATTCATCTGGCTGGGTTCAAAATTTTACCGAGTGTACTAATTTAACGATTGATGGAATAACCGTTCAAAGCACCGCTTATTGGAATAATGATGGCATTGATATAACCGACTGCAAAAAGGTAAGGATTACAAATTGTAATATCAACTCTGCAGATGATGGTATATGTTTAAAGTCGGGAAATCCAAATTCCAATTGTGAAGATGTATACATTGATAGTTGTATAATTCGCTCAAGTGCTAGTGCATTTAAAATGGGCACCGCATCTTCTGGTGGTTTCAAAAATATTAAAGTAAGAAATCTAGAGATTTATGATACCTACCGTTCAGCTATTGCCATCGAATCGGTAGATGGAGGGGTAGTTGAAAATGTGGACATACAAAATATAATTGCGAAGAATACAGGGAATGCAATTTTTATCAAAAGAGGAAAACGTAATAAAACAGGAAAGGTGGGAACGCTGAAAGGAATTTATATAGCCAATGTAAAAGTAGAAACACCGCTTTACAAACCTGATCAAGGGTATCCTATAGAAGGTCCTCCAGATCATCTTAGGCCTGGAATAGATAAAATGCCTAAACGCCCAGGACATTTTCATATTTATGGACATCCTTTTTTGCCTTACAATTTGATTCCTTCTTCTATCGTTGGCTTGCCAGGATATCCTGTAGAAGATGTTACTATCGAGAATGTTGAAATTAGTTATGGAGGCAGATCGAGTAAAGAGATTGCCTATATTCCACTCAACGCAATCACTAGCATTCCAGAGTTTGAAACGAATTATCCAGAATTCTCTATGTTTGGAGAATTACCTTCTTGGGGTTTTTATGTACGACATGCAGAAGGAATAAAAATGAAAAATGTAAAAGTATTTTATGTGGAAGACGACTTTCGTCCAGCCTTAGTTTTTGATGATGTGAAAGGAATAGCCTTAGAAAATTTTACTGTTCCTAAAGCTGTTGAATTGCCTGTGGCCCTTTTTAATAATACCACTGGTATTGCTTTGAAAGATTTAAAGTTTCCTGTAAGCGAAGAAAAAGCAGTGATGAAAACTAATTACAAGTAAAACTGTTTGATTGATTTTATTTTTGCAGCTATAGTATTTTTGAATTGTATAAGTTCAATCAATAAAATAATCTTTCTTTAAAAAATAAAAAAAGTAGCCTTTAATATGAACAGACGAACACAACTATTTCTGGCAGCAGCCTTATGCCTATCATCATTCATAACTTGGGCGCAAAAGATTCCGTCTCTGCAAGCAAAAATTAATATTACTCCTGAAATGCAACAGTCATTTCAAAAAGGAGGCAGACTATTGCTTCATCTAACTAAACAGCGGGAAAAAGACCCTCGCAGTAAATCCGAAATCACCATTGGAGTAACTCCTTTAGATTGGAATCCAACTCAGTCTTTTTTGTTGGATACTAAAAATAAAAATGTGCTGAGTAATGAATTAGACGAGTTGTCAGGACACCTTTCAGAAAAATATTATTGCCAACTTGTGTATAAGCAGAATAAAAATGATGGCAATGAAAATGTAGAAGGCAATTTATATAGTCAGGTGGATTCATTTAATCTATCGAAAGAAATAAAATTAAACTTTACGTTGAAAGCGATAATTCCTGCTGCTACAATTATTGAAAATAAATTTGCAAAATCAGTGGTAATTCAAAGTAAGCTACTGACTGAATTTTCAGGTCGACCAAGATTCTTAAAAGCGGCTATTTTGCTGCCTGCTAGTTATTATGATAATCCGGGACAAACCTATCCTATATGTTATCGTGCACCAGGATTGAATGGAAGATATACTGCTATTAATTCACACTTGAAGGACAAAACCTTTACAGATTGGTGGTTTTCAAAATCTGCGCCTCAAGTTATTTATGTGTATCTAGATTCTCAGGGACCTTATGGTGATACTTATCAAGTGGATTCAGAAAACAATGGTCCTTGCGGAAAGGCTTTGACAGAAGAGTTGATTCCTGCAATTGAAAACTTGGTAAAATATAATCCAGCATCTAAAAAACGGTACCTAACTGGAATGTCTACAGGCGGCTGGGTAGCATTTGGATTGCAGGTGCTTTATCCAGATTTTTTTGATGGCACTTGGTCGTATAGTCCCGACCCAGTTGATTTTGGACACTATGGACTGATAGATATTTATCAGGACTCTACCATATTTTATAATCGTTTTGGTTATTTACAACCAGGCAGAAGGAGTATTTATGGAGAACCAACTTTTTCAATGTTAGATTGGATTAAAGGAGAAAATGTAAATAGTTGGACGAATGATTATCGGGTTTCAGGTGGACAGTTTGGCGCCTACAATGCAGTGTTTGGTCCAAAGGGAAAAGACGGGCTTCCCTCTTTAATGTTTGATCCTGTAACAGGAAAAATAGATCACAGGATTGCAAAACAATGGGAGAAGTATGACTTAAAAAAGATACTTGAAAAAAACTGGTCTGTCTTGGGACCAAAACTTCAGGGTAAGATATGGATATGGACGGGGGATATGGATGGACTTTACTCCAATGTAGCAACAAGGTTTTTAAAAATGTTTCTAGATAAGACGGAGAATCCAAAATCAGATGCTAAGATATCCTTTACTGCTATGGCAGGTCATTGTCAGGAGTGGAGTGATACGGCAGTATTAATGATGGTTGCTGAAAAAGCTGCTTCGGGTAAAAAGTAAATTGTTGATGTGTAGGTTTTTATTTATTTAAAATTTCAATACAAAAAACT
>Ga0209829_10002444_pt1 | contig 14105 bp, 1 predicted proteins | sample C_140205_EF_Meta_FD_187311 | JGI IMG/M metagenome (GOLD analysis project Ga0209829, IMG submission 187311) | Freshwater microbial communities from Lake Croche, Canada to study carbon cycling - C_140205_EF_MetaG (SPAdes) (version 2) | ecosystem: Environmental > Aquatic > Freshwater > Lake...
GCCATAAATCGGCAGCACGTCCTCTTCCGAATGACGATCGGACCTGGTTTTCTTGTCTTCTGCCGCCTGTTCGTCACCGTTCCAATCCACCGTCGCGGTAGCTCCTGATGCCCGCCAGCCATCCGCTGGCAGCGAAAAAGCTGATCCAGCTTGCTGATCTGGGCGGCCTCAAAACGGGTTGCCATATGGTTTTCGGGTCGATAGCAATTGAACCGCCTTGAGGAAAATAACGCCTGCAACTTTCTGAAGCAGATCGCTTGCGTCGTACCCCACCCGACTTTCCTTCACCCGCCCCAAGCAAACCACTCCGATGACCACTCAAGTTTGCGATCAAATCACCCACGTGCCGCTGTCTGTTAGACGTGCTCCAGCCACTTGCAATCCGGTGCGGCTTCACCTGTTCATCGGGCTGTTTTTACTCTTCGTCCCGGCGACCCTCTGGGCGGCAAACCCGGACCCCGCGAAGACCTCCACCGTCGGACTGACGGTCAACAATCCCGCCACCTCGACCGCCACCACGGTCAGTTCGCTGGTCGTCGACCCCGCCGGCACGCCGACCGCCGGCACGGTTGCCTTCGTGAAAACCGCGGACGGCTATACCTTCCTCGTCAAGGCCGTGGGCGAAGTCATCTACAACGGCGACACACCGCCCCAGGGCTTCACCATCCGGAGCAAGGACACCACCGCCAAAACCGTCACACTCGCCCCATCTCCGGCCGACCCTGACCCCGGCAAGAACGGCGCCTCGACCCTATCGTATCAGATTGTCTCGACCAATACGGACGTCGTGGCCTTCCTGACCCCTCCTTCCGGCACTCCGGGCGCTGCCGCCACCATCCCTGCCGTGACCGGTGGTGCGGCTGGCGTTAGAATTGTGGGAGTCGGTGGCGGTGGGTCCAATGGGCGAGACGGTGCTCTCGTCGTGCCTCCCTCTTCTGGTGGAAACGGTGCCCCAGGCCCAACTGTCACCAACACCAACAACACCGCGATCTCGACCGCCAACCAGATCGGCATTGAAATCGGCAGCATCGGCGGCAACGGCGGCAACGGTGGAAGTTCCTACTTGTCATTCTGGAGCGGACGTAACGGCGGCGACGGCGGCGCGGGTGGACCGGTCGATCTGATCAACAACACCGGTATCCAGGTGGCGACGACCGGGACCGACAAATACGGCATTTTCGCTTACAGCCGCAGCGGTGCGGCGGGCTCTGGCGGGTCCGGATATGGTGCTCCAGGCGGTGGGTCCGGCGGAGCCTCCAGTGATGGCGGCGCCGTCACCGCCGACAACAAGGGTAACATCACCACCACCGGCGATGGAGCCTTCGGCATTTATGGCCTCAGCGTCGGCAACAAGGGCGGCAGTGGCGGTGGCCAGTGGGGCATCGTCGGATCGGGCGGCAGCGCCGGTACCGGAGGCAATGGCGCGGCCGTCTCGATCACCAACTCCGCCACCGGCACAATTCTCACCTCGGGAAATTACGCCCACGGCATCGTCGCCCAGAGCATCGGTGGTACCGGTGGTTCGTCCGGCACGACCGGCAATCTCATTCTTTCGCTGCAAGGCACGGCCGACAACGGTGGCAATGGCGGGACCGTGACGGTGAACAACTATGGGCAGATCGTCACTTCCGGCGATGATGCCAAGGGGATCTTCGCGCAGAGCATTGGCGGTGGTGGTGGTTCGGGCGGTAACACCGGTGGTCTGATCGCACTCGGTGGGTCCGGTTCCAATGGTGGCAGTTCTAATACCGTCACGGTCACCAACCAGAGTGGCGGATCGATCAAGACCACCGGCCTGAGGGCCGACGGCATCTTTGCCCATTCCGTGGGCGGCAGCGGTGGCAGCGGTTCGGATGCGGGTGGTCTGGTTGCCATCGGCGGCAAAGGTAGCAAGGCAGGCAATGGTGGCGCGGTCACGGTTGAGAATTATGGCACCATTTCAACGGCTAAGGATTTTTCACGTGGTATCGTGGCCCAGAGTATTGGCGGCGGTGGGGGAGATGGCGGATCGTCGGGCGGTATGGTCGCAGTGGGCGGTAGCGGCGATGGCGGTGGTTTCAGTTCGACAGTGACCGTGAAGAACGGCGGCAACATCACCACGTTGGGTAAAGACTCCTTTGGCATTCTCGCCCAGTCCGTTGGTGGTGGTGGTGGCAATGGCGGCAGTGCCGGTTCGTTCGGACTTTTCGCCGGTGTTGCGGTGGGTGGCACAGGTGGAGGTGGCGGGGCTGGTGGAGCTGTCAATGTGACCTTGCAGGGCAAGGATGCGTACAACGCCTCGACCATTAGCACTGCGGGTGATCGCTCGACCGGCTTGTTTGCCCAATCCGTGGGCGGCGGTGGCGGCAATGGCGGTGGTTCGGTGCAGGTATCCGTGGGATTCGGTGCTGCGATCTCGATTGCCGTGGGCGGCTCTGGCGGCGCGGGTGGTGCGGGCGGCAATGTGACGCTCTCGAAAGGAACCGGCCTCAGCATTATTGAGACCGGTGGCAATGATTCCGCAGGGGCTTTCCTGCAAAGTGTGGGCGGTGGTGGCGGCAATGGCGGTTACGCCGTATCCGTGGCTGCTTCCGGAGGTCCGGTTTCCGGCTCTCTCAGCGTCGGTATCGGTGGTAAGGGTGACGTCGGCGGTGCGGGCGGTAATGTCAATGTGGGAACGTTCAATCTCGACCGGACATTGGCCAGCACGGGGTTTAACGGCAGCATTCTAACCTCTGGTGAGCGCTCGACAGGTTTTCTCGCCCAGAGCGTGGGTGGCGGTGGTGGCAATGGCGGGCTCGCCGTATCGGCTGCGGTCAGTGGATCGCTCGTCGCCAGTGGCTCGGTGGGCGTGGGTGTGGGTGGTGAAGGCAAGGGCGGTGGCAAAGGCGGAGATGTGTTAGTAGGCTATCAAGGCAACATCACTACCGAAAAATCCAACTCCACCGGCATGTTGATTCAATCAGTGGGTGGTGGTGGCGGCAACGGTGGCGGTACGATCGCCGCCTCTCTATCCGGTTCGGCCGGTGCGGCCGGTGCCATTTCAGTGGGTGTCGGTGGATCGGCTGGGCTCGGCAGCGCTGGTGGGGACGTCACGGCGGCCACCCGTTCCGGTATCGTCACTACTAAGGGTGAAAACTCCACGGGTATCATCGTCCAGTCGATCGGTGGCGGCGGTGGCAATGGCGGTTACTCGGTCTCTGCCGGACTTGCAGGTGCCGGTGTCGGGGCAGGTTCGATCAATGTGGGCCTCGGTGGCAAGGCCGGTGGTGGCGGCAATGGCGGCTCGGTCAAGGCGGATCTGCAATCTGATGTGACCACCTCCAGCGTTCTTATTCCCGCTTCGATCGATCCGGCCACGGGTGCGATCATTCCCGCGCATTATGGTCAAAACTCAGGAGGAGTCGTCGTCCAGTCCGTCGGTGGCGGCGGTGGCAATGGTGGATTCAATATCTCCGCCGGAGTCGCGGGCGCGGGAGTGGGCAGCGGTGAGGTTTCCGTAGGTCTGGGCGGTAAGGGTGGATCCGGTGGCATCGGCGGTAGTGTGAATGCTTCCTCGACAGGTGCGATCTGGACCCAAGGGGCAAACTCTAGCGGATTTGTCGCCCAGTCCATTGGCGGCGGCGGCGGCAATGGTGGTTTCAATGTGGCGGCCGGAGCGGCTGGCGCGGGTGTCGGCAGTGGCGCTGTCGCTGTCGGGCTCGGCGGGAAAGCGGGCTCGGGCAACAACGCCGGTTCTGTGATCGCGAATACTTCCAACGGAAAAGTCACCACCAAAGGAGACGACTCCCTGGGCATCCTCGCCCAGTCCGTGGGTGGCGGCGGCGGCAATGGCGGATTCAATGTCTCTGGTGTCGGATCCGGCGCGGGCGTCGGCAGTGGCGCGGTTGCGGTAGGTCTCGGCGGCAGCGGCGGAGCCGGCGGAATCGGTGAGAGTGTCAATCTAACGGTAAACAATAACGTCAGCACCGCGGGAAAACATTCCTCGGCTGTCGTCGCCCAGTCCATCGGTGGTGGTGGTGGCAATGGTGGCTTCAACGTTTCCGGAACTCTATCAGGCGCTGGTGTCGGCAGCGGCGCGGTCAGCATCGGTCTCGGCGGTTCCGGCCTTGGCGGCGGCAATGGCGGCATCGTTGATGCGACGGTGAACGGTGGCATCGACACGCTTCTCGACGGTTCGACCGGCATCCTTGCGCAATCCGTGGGCGGCGGCGGCGGCAATGGCGGCTTCAATGTTTCCGGCGCGCTCTCCGGCGCGGGCGTCGGCAGTGGCGCGGTTACGGTGGGCCTTGGCGGCAAGGGTGGCATCGCCGGCAACGGCGGCAAGGATGGAGTCGATCTCGCCGTCAGTCTTCACACCAGCGGCACGGTCCTGACCCAAGGGTCCAATTCCGCTGGCATCGTCGCACAGAGCATCGGCGGCGGTGGTGGCAATGGAGGCTTCAATGTGGCTGCCAGCTTGTCCGGCGCGGGCACCGGCAGCGGTGCCGTTTCCGTGGGCCTCGGAGGCAACGGAGGCAACGGAGGCATTGGGAAGAACGTGTTGGCTCGCTTGCAATCGATGGTGACCACTTCCAATATTCTTCTTGCGGAATCGACCGATCCCATCACCGGAGCGGTCATTCCAGCCCATTATGCAACGGATTCCACCGGGATATTGGTGCAATCTGTCGGCGGTGGCGGTGGTAATGGCGGCTTTAATGTTTCCGGCAGCCTTTCCGGCGCAGGTATCGGCAGTGGCGGAATCGCCGTTGGCCTGGGCGGTAGTGGCGGCTCTGGTGGCACCGGTGGCAATGTTGATGCATCTTCGACCGGTCAAATCGTCACCCATGGTGATCGCTCGTCCGGCTTTGTCATTCAGTCTTTAGGCGGTGGTGGTGGCAGTGGCGGTTTCAATGTCGCCGGCAGCTTGTCAGGTGCCGGTACCGGCAGCGGCGCAATCAGTGTCGGTCTCGGTGGTAGCGGCGGAACCGGCAACGATGCGGGTGAAGTCTTGGCTCTCTCTAGCGGAAACGTCTGGACCTATGGCGTCCAGTCCACCGGTATCCTCGCCCAGTCCATTGGTGGTGGCGGCGGTAATGGCGGTTTCAATGTCTCCGGTGGTGGCTCGGCTGCGGGCACCGGCAGTGGATCGATCGGAGTCGGTCTCGGTGGTTCGGGCGGCAGCGCGGGTGATGCCAAAAAGGTGGATCTAACCGTTCATAACACGGTCTATACCGATAAGGATCAATCCTACGGCATCATCGCCCAGTCCATCGGCGGTGGTGGTGGCAATGGCGGTTTCAACGTCTCGGCAGTGGCCTCCGGCGCCGGTACTGGCAGCGGTACCGTCGGCGTGGGTCTTGGTGGTTCTGGTGCTGGCGGCGGTGATGCGGGTGCGGTCACTGTTTCGACTACCGGCAATGTCGAGACCAAAGGCGCGAAGTCCGGCGGCATCCTTGCCCAATCGGTCGGCGGCGGTGGCGGCAATGGCGGCTTCAACGTCAGTGTCAGTGGTTCCGGAGCCGGCACTGGAAGCGGTGCGGTGGGAGTGGGTCTCGGCGGCAGTGGTGCCGGTGGCGGCAATGCCTCCACGGTCAATCTCACCGTTCGGAATACGGTGAAAACCGCCCTCGATAATTCTTCGGGCATTGTCGCCCAGTCCGTCGGCGGCGGTGGTGGCAATGGCGCGTTTGACGTGACCGTCGCCGGGTCCGGTGCCGGAACGGGCAGTGGGGCAGCCAGTGTGAGTCTCGGCGGCAGTGCGGGGACCGGCGGCTACGGCAGCACCGTGACTTCGGATGTCATCGGTAACATTCAAACCGGTGGCGACAACTCACTCGGGTTTCTTTCCCAATCCGTGGGCGGCGGCGGTGGCAATGGCGGATTCAGTGTTAGCGCCACGATCACCGGAGCAGGTACCGGCAGTGCAGGCGCTGCTGTCGGTATCGGCGGCTCCGGCGGCGGTGGTGGCCATGCGGGTGCAGTTACCTCCTCTTACACCGGCAACATCACCACCAGCGGCAAGAATGCGACCGGTCTCATTTCCCAATCCCTCGGTGGTGGCGGCGGCAACGGCGGACTTTCCGTGGCGGGCGTTATTTCGGGTGCTAAAACCGGCAGTTTCGGAGCCTCGGTGGGTATCGGTGGCTCTGGCGGCGGCGGTGGTTATGCGGATACCGTTAACAACACCGTTCTCGGCAACGTGGTGACCTCGAAGCAAGGTTCCGGCGGTATCCTCGCCCAGAGCCTTGGCGGTGGTGGCGGCAACGGCGGCATTTCGGTGAGTGGTGCCATCTCTCTGGCGGGAGACGGCAGTGCGGCGGTCAGCGTCGGCCTGGGTGGCTCCGGTGGAGACGGCGGTTATTCAGGAAAAGTCACGAACAAGGTTACGGGGGATGTTTATACTTCCGGCAATGACGGCTTCGGGATCGCCGCCCAGTCCATCGGAGGTGGTGGCGGCAATGGCGGACTCAATGTCTCGGGTGCCATCTCGGCCGCCAAGACCGGATCCGGTGCCCTCGGCATCGGCATTGGTGGCTCCGGTGGTAAAGGCGGTGCTGCGGCCGATGTTGACAATACGGTGACCGGATACGTGCAGACGCTCGGCAATGGTGCCACCGGCATCCTCGCCCAATCCATGGGCGGCGGTGGTGGCAACGGCGGCCTGAATGTCACTGGTGTGATCACCGCCGCAAAAACCGGCAGTGGCAATCTTGGAATCGGTGTCGGTGGCTTCGGTGGCGATGGCGGCGACGGCAAGGTAGTCCTCAACAAGGTCACCGGCGGCACGGTTACCACGGGCAATGACTCGAAGGGCATTGTTGCCCAATCCCTCGGCGGCGGCGGTGGTGATGGTGCGCTCAACGTGACCGGCACGATCAACGCCACCAAGGAAAACGGCGGCACCCTCGGCATCGGCATCGGCGGCTTCGGTGGCAACGGCGGTGATGCCGGCAATGTCACCAGCACGGTGAAAACCACCGCTGAACATAACCAGATCGCCACCAACGGTAACAACTCTTCGGCGGTCGTCGCCCAATCCATCGGCGGTGGCGGCGGCGGCGGTGGCGTCAATGTCACGGGAGCGGTAAATCTAACAGGAAAGAACGGCGCGGCCATGGGTGTCGGCGTCGGTGGTTTCGGCGGTGGTGCGGGCGATGCCGGCATCGTCACGCTGGATGTCGATGGCAATGTCACCACCCGTGGTCAACTCTCCCACGGACTGCTTGCCCAGTCGATCGGCGGCGGTGGCGGTAACGGCGGTACCAATGTTACCGGCACACTCGCCTTCACCAACTCCAGCAATGGCTCCGCCACCGCTGTGGCAGCCTCGATCGGTGTCGGTGGTTTCGGCGGCGGTGGCGGCAATGCCGGTGCTGTGGATGTGAAATACCATGGGACGATTTCCGCCCTGCCCGGCATCTATCATCCCGCGGTCACCGACCCGGATACCCATGTGATCACTCCCGCCTATTTCGAACTCCATGAAGGTGCCGGCTCCCACGGCCTGGCAGCCCAGTCGATCGGCGGCGGTGGCGGTAACGGTGGACTCGATGTGAGTGCCGGTATTTCCTATGCCCGCGGCGAAGGCGACGCCTATGGACTGATGGTCGGTGTCGGCGGTTTCGGTGGTGATGGCGGCAATGCTGACAAGGTCGATGTGCTCGTGACGGACAGCGAAAGCATCTCCGCATACGGGGCCGGGCACTCTGCCATTCTCGCCCAGTCGGTGGGTGGTGCGGGTGGCAATGGCGCCACCAATGTGAGCGGTGGCATCGTTTCCGATTCTCCTCTCATCGTTGGAGTCGGTGGCTTCGGTGGAGACGCCGGTATTGCTAAAAACGTCACGGTTACCTCGACGGTTAAACTTTTCGCCACTGCTGCGGATTCCAAAAACTTTGCATCCGCAGGTATCATGGCGCAGTCCCTCGGCGGTGGTGGCGGCAATGGCGGCCTCAATGTCAGCGGTGGCATCGCCATCAAAAAGGAAAGCTCCGTGCCCTCGATCACCGTTGGTGTCGGTGGCTTTGGCGGTGCCGGGTCGATCAGCGGTGACGTCACGGTGAACCACACCGGTGATATCCTCACCTCCGGAAACTGGATCCACGGCATCATGGCCCAGTCCATCGCCGGTGGCGGCGGCAATGGCGGCATGAACGTCAGTGGTGAAATCAACTTCGCCGACTCGGAGAATTCAGGCGGCAAGACCGATCTTACGGTCGTGGCCGGTATCGGTGGCAACGCTGGAAAAGGTGCCAACGCGGGCAATGTGTCAGTGACTAACAATGGCATCGTGACCACCACGGGTGATAATGCCCGCGGCGTCGCGGCCCAGTCCATCGGCGGCGGCGGCGGCACCGGCGGTATGAACATCACGGGTGTTTTCGCCAAGAACAGCTCGCCGATCAGTGTCGGAGTCGGGGGCTCCGGCACCGGTGGCGGTCACGCGGGCTCGGCGCAGGTGAATCGTGGTTCCGCCTCGGCCTCCACCGGGAAAATCACTACGAACGGCATCGGTGCTTTCGGCATCGAATCCTCCAGCATCGGCGGTGGTGGTGGCGACGCCGGCATGAACTTTATCGCAGGACTGTCCAGTGTGGGCAGCAAGACAGGTGAGGAAGGTTTCGCCGCCAATTTCGCCATCGGTGGTGCCGGCGGAGAGGCTGGTAATGGCGGAACCTCCAAGGTGAACAATTTCAGCAACATCGAAACCTTCAAGAGCAACAGCCACGGCATTCTCGCCCAATCGATCGGCGGTGGCGGTGGCAATGCCAACTTCAACATCGCCGCCACCAAGGCCAGCAGCGCGCCAGGCAAGGAAAAAGACAAGAACCTGGGCTTCAACCTCGCCGTCGGTGGTGCCCCCGGTGATGGCGGAAACGGCGGTAAGGTCGACGTGGTTCACTCCGGTGACATCGAAACCCACGGTGATAACTCCTTCGGCATCCTTTCCCAGTCCATCGGCGGTGGTGGCGGCAATGTCGGGATGGATATGGCTTTCATTCTAAACAGTGGTGGAAATGCCGGTATCACCATCGGTCGTATCGGCGGTACCGGCGGTTACGCCTCGGATGTCACCCTTGACTCCACCGGCACGGTGCTCACCCACGGCAAGGGGTCCTTCGGCATGCTTGCCCAATCGATCGGCAATGGCGGTGGAAACAGTTCAACGACCTCTGTTTCTCTGACAGGATCAGAAACCGAAGAAAAACCTGCGGAATCCATTTCGGTATCCGTGGGTCTTGAGGGCGGACAAGGCGGCAAGGCCGGCAACGTCACGCTCAAGGCGAAAGGATTCGTCACGACCGAAGGTGAACACGCCCACGCGATCTTCGCGCAATCCGTCGGCGGTGGTGGCGGCAATGGCGGGTCCGCCAGCACTGCCGGGCTTTCCGCACCCACTGTTGGACTCTCCTTGGGTGGCAAGGGCGGCAAGGGCGGCACCGGTGGCATTGTGGATGTCGATAGCAGCGCGGAGGTTCACACAGCCTTGGACGACTCGGTTGGTATCCTGGCCCAGTCGATCGGCGGCGGCGGCGGCACTGGTGGCCTTGCCAAAACCGGTGGTGCCAAATCCAACGGTAATGGCATCACTGTCAGCGTCGGAGGTTCCGGTGGAGAAGGCATGACTGCAGGTGCCGTGACCGTGAAAAACAGCGGCATCGTTATTACCGGCGGCGAGGGTTCCCACGGCGTTCTGGCCCAGTCTCTCGGCGGTGGCGGTGGTAACTCCGGCATGTCCATCAACGCGATCATGAAGGATGCTGCGAAGGAACCGGCTACCCGCGTCCAAATCACCGTGGGTGGCAAAGGTGGCGCCGGCGCCGCTTCAGGCGAGGTGAAAGTCACCAACACCGGCGGTATCGGAACCACCAAGGAATCTTCCATCGGCATCTTCGCACAGTCCGTCGGCGGTGGCGGTGGTATTTCCAAGAATGTCATCACTAACTCCGTTGTCGGCGAAGGTGGCGGCGATGCCTACACCTTCACGATCGGCGGAGAAGGCGGGACTGGAGCGGCGGCAGGGGATGTCTCGGTCTTCAATCTCATTACCTCGGACCCGAACTCAGGAAAAATCATCACTCTGGGTAACTACTCGCACGGCATTGTTGCCATGAGCATCGGCGGCGGTGGCGGCATGGGCAGCAGCACCAACACGAGTAAGAAATCCGGCACTGCGGATAGCACAGCTTCTACCAGCACTTTCAATTTCAGCCTCGGCGGCGCGGGTGGCGATGGTGGCACCGGCGGTGTCGTCAAGGTCACCAATGACGGTTCCATCAACACCTACGGCTATAAGGCGCACGGCATCCTCGCCCAGTCCGTCGGCGGTGGCGGCGGTAACGGTGGCATGAGCATGGTCGGTGATCAGACTCTTGGCAAGAAACCGGCGGACGCCGCTGGAAATTCCGGATCCATCTCGATCGGGGGCTTGGGTGGAAACGGTAACAAGTCCGGTGCCGTCACGGTGACCAATACCGGTCTCATCGAGACCTTCGGTAACAAATCTTACGGCATTTACGCCCAGTCCGTCGGCGGCGGCGGTGGTGATGGCGGTTTCTCCGCCACTCTCTCCCGTGATATTCTCACCAACCCCAAGACGGACCTCGCCAAGTCTCTCATGAATCTCGGTGTCGGTGGCAATGGTGGCGACGGTGCGGACAGCGGCAACGTCGTGGTGAACCACAGCGGCACGATCACCGTTCACGGCGACAACGCCTACGGTATCTTCGCGCAGTCCGTCAGCGGCGGCGGTGGCAATGTAGGCCATTCCATCACCAGCCCCGCCTGGATGGCAGCGGATCTGGCTATTTCCACTCTGATCGGCGGACGCGATGGTTCCAAGGGCGTTGCCGGAACCGTCACGATCAACACCACCGGCAATATCAACATGTTGGGTAAAAACAGCGTCGCCCAACTCGGCCAGTCCATCAATGGCGGTGGGGGCAACGTTGATCTTTTCCTCGATGTCAGCAAGCAGGGTGCCGGGTTCGCCGCCGATGGCACCGAGCTTCCCGATAACAGCGGAGATGTGGACAAGGTCAACGCCTTCATCTCATCCAAGATCGCCTTGGGCACCGCTGCGGTCGAAGGTGCCGTCGGAAGTGCCATTGATGCCACCCACGTCGGAGATCTCTACACCTCCGGGAAAAACTCCATCGCCTCCCTCATGCAGTCCATCGGTGGTGGCGGCGGGAATGTTACCCAGGAAGTCGTTGTGGATTCCAAGGCCCATGTTGATCTTGATCTCGCGCTTGGCGGTTCCAATTCCGCTCACAACGGTGGTGGCAATGTGATGCTCAACCGCACCGGCGACGTCATCACTTCCGGTGATCAGTCACTCGGCGTTGTCGCGCAGTCCATCGGTGGTGGTGGTGGCAACCTCGCGGTCAATGTTCAGAAAATCCCTGCCCCCAGCGCCGTGCCGGCCCCTGCCTTTGCAAGCGCCTCCCGCGGCATCCTGGCCATTCCTGTTCCCACTCCCCCCGCGGTCGTCGGTAATGCGATGCTCGGCGCGGACGGTGGCACCGCCAGCGACGGCGGCCTCATGAATCTCACCAATGCCGGAAATGTCAGCACTACCGGTTCCCGTGCTTACGGACTTATCTTCCAAAGCATCGGCGGCGGCGGCGGCAAGCTCGATCTAACCGGTATGGATTCTCTCAATATCTCCATCGGCAGCAAGAACGGTGCTTCCGGCAACGGTGGCAATGTCACCTTGTCCAACACCGGAACGATCTACACCGAGGGAACCCTCGCCGACGGCCTTATCCTCCAGTCTATCGGCGGCGGCGGTGGCGCGGTGATCACCGACACCCTTCCTGCCAATATCTCAATCACCAAGAACTCCGGCAACACCGGCAACGGCGGAACCATTGATCTCACGCAGACTGGGGACGTCACCGTCCACGGCGACCGCTCCACCGGCCTCTTCCTCCAGAGCCTCGGCGGCGGCGGCGGCTTCGTGGATGACTTCTTCGCCGACACCGCTGGCGGAGTCGGCACCTCCGGCGCGATCACGGTCGAGATGAATGGCAACCTGGTCGCAGACGGCACCGGCGGCGTTGGCATCTTCGCCCAGTCCCGTGGCACCGGCACCCGTGGCGACATCGCCATCACGCTCGCCACCGACAAATGGATCTACTCCGGAAACGGCGGCACCGGCATCCAGTTCTCCGGCGGCGCGGCCAACCATTTCACCAACAACGGCAAGGTCGCCGGTGAGGACGGTCTCTCCTCATGGGGCGTGAAGGGCCAGGAAGGCAACGAACTCATTGACAACAACGGCGACTTTTACGGCCAGGTCGATCTCGGTGCCGGCGTGAACAAGTTCGTCAACCACACCGATGGACTGCTCGTCCCCGGTCCGCTGTTCTACCTCGGTGCCTCCACCAACCAGCTGATCAACGAAGGAGTCATGCTCCCCGGAAACATGAAGCTCGCCCAGCACACCGACATGACCGGCAGCTTCATCCAAAGCTCCACCGGCGTGACCTTCTCGGAGCTCGACTTCGGCACCGACGCCCTCGACCAGATCTACATGGACGGCACCGCCAGCCTCAGCGGTCGGGATGACATCTCCCTGCTCAACCCGCAGCTCATTCCGTCCGGTCATTTCCAGAAGGTTCTCGTCCACGCTGACGGCGGCGTCACCGATGACGGCATGGTCTTGAGTTATGCCCCCTCCGTCGTCATCACCTACAAGCTGCTCTATCCCACCGGCTTCGACGCAGTCCTTGATTACAACGTCGACTTCTCACCCAAGGGAGCACTCGGCCGGAACCTCATCGAGGTCGGAAACTACATCAACCGCATCCAGCACGTCGGCAGTTCCCCGGATCTCGCCGATACCATCGTCAAGCTGATCTACGATCCGACGATGAACGACTACCGTGAATCGCTTTCCATGCTCGCCCCGGACTTCTACGCCGAGCAGCAGGCTGAAGTCATCCGCGGCAACCAGCGCTTCGGCGAACTGATGCTCGATGGCGGTGCCTATCGCTTCGGGAAAAAAGGCCGCCTGCTCTGGTTCGATTTCCAGAACTCGGACACCTTCCACAGCGGCTATGACGACTACAAGTCCGTCCGCCAGAACTCGACCGGCTACGCCATGGGCTTCGAACAGGAACTACAGAACAAGTGGACCGTCGGCCTCGGCTTCTCCATTGAAGACAACACCGCCGCCGGCTACGACGGCCGCTGGAGCGCCACCGGCAACACCGAGCGCCTTGGCGCGATCGCGAAGCGCGACTTCGACGGAACCGAGATCGCGGGCATCCTGTCCTACGGTTGGAACCAGATGGAATCCCGCCGCTCCGGCCAGGTCACCACGCCGTATTTCACCAACGTCGACCGCGACCTGGAAGCCCTCACCGCCATGATCCGCATCTCGCACGAATTCAACGCCGAGAGCTTCTACTGCAAACCGATGTTCGATATCGGTGCCACCCGTCTCAATGCGAAGTCCGCCACGGAAACCGGTGCCGGACCCACCAGCCTCGCCCTCGGCAGTTACAACGAAACCAGCGCCTGGATCCGTCCGGCCATCGAGTTCGGGAAAGTCATCCCGCTCGAGGCCGGTGCCCAGCTCCGCCTCCACGCGGAACTCGCTTACCAGTACTTCTTCGCCGGCGACCACACCGACGTCACCGCCGGATTCACCGGAGCCCCACGCGGCGTGGCTCCGATGGAGGTTCCTGTCGACCTCGGCTCCATGGCCAGCATCACCCTCGGTGCCGACCTCCTGCTCGCGAACGACATCACCATCGGCCTCGATTACACCAAAGCCTTCGACGACAACTTCGATCTCGATTCCATCAACCTGAAGCTCAGCACCAGCTTCTGAACCGCCCGCAGTTCCGCCCTTCAGGGGGCTTCAGAGCAACGGTCTTAATTCCTTCGCGGCCCCGCACCGCTAGGACGATCCCGCCGGAAACGATGTCCCAGCCCGGTGATCGCCAGCACCAACTCGCGTCGAAAGGCCGCGAACAGCCCCGCAACGGTCGAGTGTGAATCCGGGTTTTCGCCGGGAATAAACTGACTAGTCGGATGTCTCACTGGGGTCCGACATCTCACCTTCAGGAAATGCCTCATCCACCAAACACGTCACTGGCTCACCGTTCTTGAGCGGCCATTCCAGTCCT